>Ga0136615_10000406_pt1 | contig 19785 bp, 21 predicted proteins | sample AntDrymUQ2882206_2_FD_106647 | JGI IMG/M metagenome (GOLD analysis project Ga0136615, IMG submission 106647) | Polar desert sand microbial communities from Dry Valleys, Antarctica - metaG UQ288 (22.06) | ecosystem: Environmental > Terrestrial > Soil > Desert | place: Antarctica: Dry Valley...
CGTCCAGCTCGCTCATCACGTCGTCGAGCAGCATGAGCGGCGCGGTGCCGCGCGACGCGGCCAGCGTCTCGCGCTCCGCCAGGAGCAGCGCGAGCAGCCCCAGCCGCTGCTGCCCGCGCGAGCCGTACGCGCGCAGCTCGCGCCCGTCACGGCGCAGCACCAGCTCGTCCCGGTGCGGGCCGTGGACAGTGAAGCCGCGCTCCACGTCGGACTCGAGCCGCGCGGCCAGCTCGGCGGCCAGCTCCTCGGCGCTCCCGGCCCCCGAGCGCGGCCGGTAGGCGACGTCGGGCTCGCCCGTGAGGCCGAGCCCGACGGCGTGCTCGGCGAAGCGCGGGCGCAGCTCCTCCACCACGGCCGATCGATCCGCCATGAGGGCGATCCCGTGGCGGGCGAGCTCGGCGTCCCAGGCCGGCATCGAGGCGCGGCCGGCGCGGCCGGCGCGGATCGCCGCCACGAGCGCGTTGCGCTGGCCGAGCGCCGCGGCGTACGCGCGCCGGGTCGCCGCGCGAGCCGGGCGCAGCGCGGCGACCACCTGGTCGAGGTGGGCGCGGCGCAGCGCCGGCGATCCGGTGACGAGCTCGAGCCGGTCGGGCAGGAACACCGAGACGAGCGGCCGGCTCGTGACGTCGGTCAGCCGCTCGACGGACGCGCCGTCGACCTGCAGCTTCTTCGCCTCGCCGGGCTGGAAGCCGACGCTCAGCTCGTGGCGCTGATCGGCGTCCTCGCAGCTCAGCTCGAGCCGTGTCAACGGCGCCCCGAAGCGCACGCACTCGCGCTCGTTGGCGGTCCGGCACGAGCGGCCGGTGCAGGCGAAGTACACCGCTTCCAGCAGGTTCGTCTTGCCGGCGCCGTTGCGGCCGGTCACGACCGTCAACCCGGGGCCGAGCTGCACCTCCGCCGCAGCGTAGGTGCGGAAGTCGCGCAGGGTGAGCCGCGTCACGATCACGACGGGCGGCGCGGACGGCCTACACGTTCAGCCGGATCGGCATCAGGAGGTACACGAAGCCGCTGCCGTCGGCCGCCTCGATCAGTCCGGGCCGCAGCGGGGAGATCAGCTTGAGCAGCACGTCGCCGGACTCGACCGCCTCCAGGCCGTCGCGCAGGAACTCCGGATTGAACCCGATCTCGAGCGGCTCGCCGCGAAACGGCACCGCCAGCGTCTCGCGGGCCTCGCCGACGTCGGGCGTGCGGGCCGAGACGGTCAGCTCGCCCTCGCTGAACGCCAGCCGCAGCGGCGCGTTCTTCTGCGCGAGCAGGGAGATGCGGCGGACGACGTCGGTGATCTCGGCGCCGGCGAGCTGGAGCTCGTGCTCGAACGCGTCCGGCAGCAGCTGGCGGTGGTTGGGGAACTGGCCGTCGATCAGGCGCGAGGAGAGCACCATGCCGCCCGCCTCGAAGATCACCTGGTTCGCGCGCACGGCGACGCTCAGCTCGTCCTCGGCGACGCTGGCGACGATCCGGCTCATCTCCTGCAGCGCTCGCGCCGGCACATTCGCCTCGAACGCGCCGTCGAGCGGCGCCTCGAGCCTGGTTTCCTTGACCGACAGCCGGTAGGAGTCCGTGGCGACCATGCGCAGCTCGTCGCCCGTGGCGGAGACGAGGATGCCGGTCAGGACCGGGCGCGTCTCGTCGCGGGACGCCGACCGGGCGACCTTCGCGATCGTGGCGACGAAGGCCGCGCCCGGCACCCGCACCTTGTCGTCGCCCTCGGGCTCGGGGAACGGAGGGAAGTCCTCGAGCCGGAGGGTGCGGATGTGGAACGTCGCTGCGCCCGCCACGATCTCGACGTCCTGCTCGGTCGCTCGCAGTTCGAGCGTCAGCGAGTCGCCGGGCAGCGACCGGACCACGTCGACGAGCAACCGGGCCGGCAGCACGACGGCGCCCTCGCGCACGACCTCGCCCACGAGCGGCACCCGCAAGCCGATCTCCATGTCGGTCGCGCGCAGCTCGATGCCCGTCGACGAGGCGGCGAGGACCTGCACCCCGGAGAGCGCCTGGACGGCACTGCGGGTCGACGCGGCCCGGGTGACGGTCTGCAGTTGCGCGAACAGCGTCTCGCGCTGCGTTGAGATTCTCATGTCGTTGGCTGCTCACATTCGATCGCGACGATCATCATGGAAGAGAGATCACCGTCGTAAGGGGTGTCGGTGGTGTGCGCAACCGCCGGAAACCCGCATGAGGGCGGGCCGGAGGGCTGTGCGGCGGCGTGCACACGGGCCGGGGAGTCTGCCAGCCGGCTCGGCGTCACGACGGCGTCCCGTCGCGCAGCGCCTCGGTGAGGCGCCGGACCGTCTCGAACGCGTCCGGATCGCCGGCGATCCGCTCGGCGGTGCGCCGATACGCGTGGAGCACGGTGGTGTGGTTGCGCCCGCCGAACGCGCGGCCGATCGCCGGCAGCGTCTGGTCGGTCAGCTCGCGCGCGAGGTACATCGCGACTTGGCGCGGCCACGCGACGGCCCCGGCCCGGCTGGCGGAGACGAGCGCCTCGACCGACACGCCGAACGCCTCGGCGGTGCGCTCCTGGATCTCGGCCACGCTCGCGGCGTGCGTGCGGGAACCGAGGGTGGGATAGAGGCCGGCGAGCACCTCGGCGGTGAGCTGGGCGGTGACCGGCCGGCCGGTGAGCGAGCCGAAGGCGACGACCCGGATCAGCGCTCCCTCGAGTGCCCGGACGTTGTCGGTCACGCGCTCCGCGATCAGCTCGAGCGCGGCGGGATCGATCGAGCCCACCCCGTCCTGGTGGACGCGCTTGCGCAGGATCGCCAGCCGCGTCGACGCGTCGGGTGCGCCCACGTCGGTGACCAGCCCGGCCTCGAAGCGCTCCCGGAGTCGCGCCTCGAGCTCGCCGAGGTCGCGCGGGAGGCGGTCCGAGGTGAGGACGATCTGCGCGCCCGTCTGGTGCAGCGCGTTGAACGTGTGGAAGAACTCCTGCTCCGTCTTGGCCTTGGCCTGCAGGAACTGCACGTCGTCGACCAGCAGCACGTCGACGCCGCGGTACGCCGTCTTGAAGGTCTCGACGCCCTCGCCGCGCAGCGCGCCGACGAAGTGGTTGGTGAACGCCTCGGCCGTCGTGTAGCGCACGGTGGCACCGCCGCCGTAGGCGGTCACGTAGTTGCCGATGGAGTGCAGGAGGTGTGTCTTGCCGAGGCCCGGGGCCCCGCACACGAACAGCGGGTTGTAGGCGAGGCCCGGAAGCTCCGCGACGGCGAGCGCCGCCGCGTGGGCGAGCCGGTTGGAGTCGCCGATGACGAACTGGTCGAAGGTCTGGCGCGGGTCGAAGGCGTGCGCGCGCCCGCCCCCAGGCCCACCGCCCGTGGGCGCGTTCGTGCGCTCGCCGGGCGCGACGAGGTCGACGCGCACCTCGGGCCCGAGCACGGCCCCCGCGCACGCCTGCAGCAGGCGGCCGAAGCGCTCGGCCACCCACGGGCGGATCTCGTCGGGCGCCTCGACCACGAGCGTCCCGTCCTGCTGCACACGCCCTGCGAGCGGCGCGAGCCACTGGTGCCACGTCGACTCCGGGACCGCTCGCTGCAGCTCGGCGCGGATGCGGCGCCAGCTCGATGGGTGCTCGTCGTCGTCGTTCACGGGCGCGCGGAAGGTCCTCCTCGGCGAAGGGAAGAAGCGGGGACGATGGAACCGAAGGGCCCGAGGGAGGGCCGGAAGGCCGAACATAGCATCGCCGGCGGCACGCGTCGGCAGCCGCTCCACGCCGCCGCGCAAAACGCGCAGAAAACGTGCCGGGCGCCTGAAAATGGCGGGCTCGGGCCGCCCGGCGCGAACCCCCGGGACGGGCGCGGACGGCCCGGCGCGGCCCTGTGCACGACGCACGCGCGGGCTGTGCACGACGCCCCCGCCGCCGGTGCCCCGCCCCCCGCGCACCGCGGCGCCCGCCACCCGCGCACGGCGGTTGGGTATTCTCTTTCCCAGCCCGCCGACGCCCTCTCTTCTGCCATGAAGCGCACCTACCAGCCCAAGAAGCGCAAGCGCGCCCGCACCCACGGCTTTCGCGCCCGGATGAGCACGCGCGCCGGCCGGATCGTCTTGAAGCGGCGCCGCGACAAGGGCCGCAAGCGGCTCACCGTCTAGTGGCCGGGCGCCCGAGCGGCGGGCGGAGCCCGAAGCGGCGCCGGCTGTCCCGCAGCGCGGAGTTCGAGCGGGTCTACCGGCAGGGCCGCTCGAAGGCCAACCGCTTCCTGGTGCTCTACGCGTTCCCGCGCGAGGAGCGGGAGGAGGGCGACCCGACCGACGGCCCGCGCCTCGGCCTCTCCGTGTCGCGCCGGGTGGGTGGCGCGGTCGACCGCACGCGGGTCAAGCGCGTCCTGCGCGAGGCGTTCTGGGCCGAAGCCGAGCGGTTGCCCGATCACGCCGACTACGTGGTCGTCGCGCGCCCGGACGCGCGCGCGCTGGCGGAGCGCGAGGGGATGCCCGGCGTGCGCGGCGCGCTGGCCGAGCTGGTCGACGCCATGAGCGGCGGTCGCGAGGCGGCCACGTGAGCACGCTCGCCCGCCGCGCTGCGCTCGCGCCGGTTCGCGCGTACCAGCGGGTGATCTCGCCGGCGCTGCCGCGACGCTGCAAGTTTCACCCGACGTGCTCCGCCTACGCCGTGCAGGCCGTCGAGTCCTACGGCATACTGCGCGGCGCCGTGTTGGCGCTGTGGCGCCTGCTGCGCTGCAATCCCTTCAGCCACGGCGGCTACGACCCCGTGTCCGCCCAGACGCTCTTCGTCCAGACGCCTACGCGCTCCACCGATCCCACCCGCTCCTGAACCGTGGCCGACGTCTTCCAGCCCCTGATCGACTTCTTCGAGGCGATCCTCCTGTTCTTCCATGACAGCGTGGGCCTCGGCTGGGGCATGGCGATCGTGGCGCTGACCGTGCTGGTGCGCGCCGCGCTGCTGCCGCTCACGCTCAAGCAGTTCAAGTCCATGCAGAACATGGTCAAGTTCCAGCCCGAGATCAAGAAGCTGCAGGAGCGCTACAAGGGCGACCGTGAGCGGCTCCAGCAGGAGACGATGAAGTTCTACCGAGAGAACAAGGTCAACCCGTTCGCCTCGTGCCTCCCGCTGCTCGCCCAGCTGCCGGTCTTCCTCGCGCTCTTCTACATGCTGCAGGACGACCTGCGCCTGGACGTGTGCCCCGGCGTGAACCCGGTCGGCACGGAGAACCCGAAGCCCTGCGGCGCGGGCGGCGCGGCCGAGTTCCTCTTCATCCCGGACCTGACGGACAACGCGACGGGCGGCGTGCTCATCGCGCTGATCGTGCTCTACGTCGGCTCCCAGTTGCTGTCGACGATCCTGATGTCGACGGCCACGGACAAGACGCAGCGGATCATCTTCCTGGCCCTGCCGTTCGTGTTCGTGATCTTCGTGATCAGCTTCCCGGCGGGCCTGCTGGTCTACTGGATCACCACCAACTTCTGGACGATCGTGCAGCAGATGATCGTCCGCAAGCGCCTCGGGCCGATACGGCCGCCCAGCGCTGACGGCGAAAGTCCGCCGATGTCGATCATGGACCGCATGCTGCATCGCGACACCCACCCGGCGACCGCGCCGTCCACCGTCCCTGCCTCCGTGGCGGCGGGCTCGGGCACGAAGTCTGCCTCGGGCACGAAGTCCGCGTCGAGCTCGACCGCGGTCCGTGAGCCGAGGAGCCGGCCGCCGGCCCCGCCGCCGCCCTCGCCGCGCAAGAAGAAGAAGCGGTCCGGCAGGCGCCGATGAGCGATCCCGACCCGACGCCCGCCGACCGCGTGCAGGACCTGCTCGAGCACGTCAACGACGCGCTGGAGCTCGAGGCGGAGGTCGAGGTCGTCGAGGAGGAGGGCCGCATCCGCGCCGTGCTCCACGGCGACGACATGGGGCTGTTCATCGGACGCCACGGGCAGACGATCGACGCGGTGCAGCACCTAGCGTTCAAGGTCGCCGCGCACGGTCAGTCGCCCGCGCCCAAGGTCGAGGTGGACGCGGCGGGCTACCGCGATCGTCGCCGTCAGGCCCTCGAGCGCCAGGCCGACCAGGCGGCGGCCGACGCACTCCGCTCCGCCCGCCCGGTGGCCCTGGACGCGATGAGCGCGAACGAGCGCAAGGTCGTGCACGAGTACCTCAAGGACCGTGGAGGGATCGAGACGTACTCCGAGGGCACCGAGCCGGACCGCCACCTCGTCGTGGCGCCGCTCGGCGACTGACCCCCGGGACGCGTTTCACGTGAAACGCGGACCGCCGGACGTTTCACGTGAAACGCGCGTGAGTGAGGCGTTGCGCCAGCTGGTCGAGCGGTTCGGGCTGCCTCACGACGTCGCGGAACGCCTCGCGGTGCTGCTGGACCGGCTCGAGGCGCCCGAGGCGCCGACCTCCGTGCACGACCCCGCCCGAGCGGTCGACGTCCACCTCGCGGACTCCTTGAGCGGGCTCGAGGTCCCGGAGCTCGGCGCCGCCGGCCTGCTCGCCGACCTCGGCGCCGGCGCGGGCCTGCCGGGGCTCGTGCTCGCGGCGACCCTCGGGCACGCGCAGGTCGCCCTGGTCGAGGCGGCCGCGCGCAAGTGCACGTTCCTGCGCCGTACCGTCGCGGCCATGGCGCTCGAGAACGTCGAGGTGGTGTGCGCACGGGTGGAGGAGTGGCGGGAGGGCCGCTCCGGCTGCGACGTCGTCACCGCACGCGCCCTGGCCCCGCTTCCCGTCCTGTGCGAGTACGCCGCGCCGCTGCTGCGCGACGGCGGGGTCCTCGTCGCCTGGAAGGGAGCCGTCGCGCCGCAGGAGGCGGCCGACGGAGACGCGGCGGCGGCATACTTCGGCCTCGTGCCGGATCCAGTGCGCTCCGTCGCTCCCTATCCCGGCTCGGAGCGCCGCACCCTGCACGTGCTGCGCAAGACGGCGCCCACCCCGCCCGGCTTCCCGCGCCGACCCGGGATGGCCGCCAAGCGCCCGCTGTCCGCCAGGACGCCTCGCTGAGCACGCAGATCCGCCGCCGCCGCCGCTAGCGTCGGTCCCCGGACATGGGCATCACGTACGCCATCGCCAACCAGAAGGGCGGGGTCGGCAAGACGACGACCGCGGTCAACGTGGCCGCGTGCATCGCGGAAGCCGGATACGCGACCCTGCTCGTCGACGTCGACCCGCAGGGCAACGCGACCGTCGGCATCGGGGCCGACCGGCACGCAGGGCTCGGGCTCTACGACGTGCTCAGCGGCGACGCGGAGGGCCGCGAGGCCGTCCGGAGCACGGACGTGGAGCGGCTCTCGCTGCTCGCCTCGACGCCCGACCTCGCCGGCGCGACGATGGAGCTGCCCCGCCTGCCCGATTCGGAGCGGCGGCTGCGCGACGCGCTCGCGCCCCTGCGCGACGCGTACGCCTACACGCTGCTCGACTGCCCGCCGTCGCTCGGGCCGCTCACGGTGAACGCGCTCGTGGCGGCCGACCGCGTCATCGTGCCGGTCCAGACGGAGTACTTCGCGCTCGAGGGCCTCGCCGGCCTACTCGACACGCTGTCGCTGATCCAGCGCGAGCTCAACCCGCGGCTCACGGTGGCGGGCATGCTGCTGACCATGCACGACGCCCGCACGAAGCTCGCGCAGGACGTCGAGGCCGAGGTCCGGCGCCACTTCCCGTCGCTCGTGTTCGAGACGGTCATCCCCCGCAACGTCCGCCTCGGCGAGGCGCCCAGCTTCGGCCGGCCGGTCATCCACCACGATCCCCACTGCGCGGGATCCGACGCCTACTTCGAGCTCGCCAAGGAGGTGGCCGCGCGTGGCTGAACGTCCACGTGGCATGGGCAGGGGCCTCGCGGCCCTCCTGTCGACCACGCACGAGGGAGCAGCGACGGAGCTGCGCGAGCTGCCCGTCGAACTGATCGTGCCGAACCCGCGCCAGCCGCGCCGCGTGTTCGACGAGGCGGCGCTCGTGGCGCTCGCGGGCTCGCTGCACGACCGCGGGGTCCTGCAGCCGCTGCTCGTGCGGCCGCAGCCTGGCGGCACCTACGAGCTGATCGCCGGCGAGCGGCGCTGGCGCGCGGCGCGGCTGGCGGGGCTCGAGACGATCCCGGCGCTGGTCCGGCCGCACGACGACGCGGAGTCGCTCGAGCTGGCGCTGGTCGAGAACATGGCGCGCGAGGACCTCAACCCGCTGGAGGAGGCCCGCGCCTGTGCCGCGCTGGTCGAGGAGCTCGGGCTCACGCGCGAGGATGTCGGCCGGCGCGTCGGCCGGTCGCGCGTCGCGGTGTCGAACCTGATGCGCCTGCTCGACCTGCCCGACGAGGCGCTCGCGCTGCTCGAGCGGGGAACGCTCTCCGAGGGCCATGGCCGCGCACTGCTGATGGCCCCGGATCACGACACGCGCCGCAAGCTGGCGCGCGACGCCGCGACGCACGGATGGTCGGTGCGGCAGACCGAGGCGCGCGCCCGGGCGGCTGCGGGGCGGGCCGGCGACGAGATCACCGTCCGCCGCGGCGGCCCGCATCCTGACCAGGTCGAGGCCGCGGAACGCCTGGGCGAGGCCTTCGAACGGGTCCTCGGCGCCGGCGTCCGGGTCACGCCGCAAGCCCAGGGATACCGCGTCCAGCTGGCCTTCGACTCGCTCGAGGAGGCGCTCGAGGTGGCCGAGCGGCTCGGCGTGACGGCGTCCACCTGACCGCCCGGGGGGCGGCCGGCGGATCGCTATCATCGCGCTCCCCGGGCGATTAGCTCAGTCGGTTAGAGCGCTTCTCTGATAAGGAAGAGGTCCCAGGTTCGAGTCCTGGATCGCCCATCGCGAGAGCCGTCGATTGCCGCCACCACGAGGCGAGGCCCGCTCGCGCGGGCCTCGCTCCAACTCCGGTCTGTCGCTGCGGCTAGACGGTGTTGACGGTGATCCTCGCCACGCCGATCACGAGGCCGCCCGCGAGGGCGTTGGTGCCGAACGTGTCGTTGAGCAGCGTCGCGGCCTCGTCCTTGAGCTTGACGGGGGTGCCCTCGAGCACCGCGGTCGAGCCCTTGGCCTGCAGCGGCTTGAGCGTCCGGCCGTCGAGGAAGAACAGCGGGGCGCTCTCGGCGGCGACCTTGCCGTCGACGGACACCGTGCCGGTGAGCACGGACGCGCCCGGGTCGACCACGAAGTCGGTCAGCTCGACGGTCTTGCCGCCGCCCTTCAGGCCGAGGCCGCTGCCCGAGTGCTCGATCGAGCCCTGGACGTACGGGGAGACGGTGCCGGGCTCGTAGTAGGTGACGTCGCCGCCCGTGATCGAGAAGCTCGCGACACCGGCCTTGGAGATCTTGCCGTCGCCGACCGGAGCCGGGGTGAGCTTCAGCGTGCCCAGCGCCTCGACGAACCCGGCATCGAGCGTGACGGCCGTCGAGCGGCCGGAGAGCGCGTCGATCTGGGCGACCGGCTCGGGCTGGGACGCCGCGGCGGAGGCCGGCGACTCGTTCTCGTCGTCGCCGCACGCGGCAGCGCCGAGCGAGAGCGTGGCAACGCAGGCCAAGGTGGCCAGCTTGCGGCACATATGGAACCCCTTTCGGAGTGGAGGAGTACGGCTGGGTGGGTCTGCTGGGGTATTCGCACGACCCCCTCGAGCGGATGCCGCAGCCGCGATCGGACGTTCGTCCACCGGCTCGGGAGCGCCGGCGGTGCCTATACTGAGCCACCCCCGGATCCGCCGGTTCCAAGGAGTGCCCCGCTTGCAGGAGATGGTCATCTACGGCGTGAGCTTTGACATGGTCGGCAAGCAGCCGATCGTCCTGCTCAAGGCCGTCGAAACGAACAAGTTCCTGCCGATCTGGATCGGGCACCCGGAGGCCGCGGCGATCCTGATGAAGCTCCAGGGCGCCTCGACGCCGCGGCCGATGACGCACGACCTGCTGTTCGAGATGCTCGGCGAGCTGGACGTCAACTGCTCGCGCGTGTCGGTCACCGAGCTGCGCGAGAACACGTTCTACGCGTCGATCACGCTCACCGTGAACGGACGCGACGTCGAGATCGACTCGCGCCCCAGCGACGCGCTCGCCCTGGCGGTGCGCTCCGGCGCGCCGATCTTCGCCGCCGAGGACGTGATCGCGGAGTCCGCGATCGAGTTCGAGCACGAGGTCGAGGACACCGAGGAGGTCGTGGACAAGTTCAAGGAGTTCCTCGACCAGGTCTCCCCCGAGGACTTCCAGGGCGGCAGCGACTAGCCCGCGCTAGGCGGGCGCGCGCGCCAGCGCCAGGTCGAGCACGCGCTCGACGAACGCCGCGAAGGAGATCCCCGCGGCCTCGGCCGCCTGCGGCAGCAGCGACGTCTCCGTCAGCCCCGGGATCGCGTTGGCCTCCAGCACCGTCAGGTCACCCGAGCCGTGCTCGAGCATGAGGTCGACGCGGGCGAAGCCGTAGCAGCCGAGCACCCGGTAGGCGTCGAGCGCGAGCGCCTGCGCGCGCACGGTGGTGTCGTCGTCGAGCGCAGCCGGGCAGACGAACTCGGTCCGCCCGATCTCGTAGCGCGCCTCGAAGTCGTAGTGGTCGCCGTCGCGGGGGATCGCTTCCACCACGGGCAGAGCCTCCGGCCCGTCCGGGCCGTCCAGCACCGAGACCGCCAGGTCGCGCCCGGCGACGTGGCGCTCCAGCAGCACCTTGCTGTCGTAGGAGAACGCGGCGACGATCGCCGCGGGGACGTCCGCCGCGGCCGGCGCGAAGCGGATCCCGAGCGCCGAGCCCTGCGCGGCGGGCTTGACCACGACCGGGAAGTCGAGCCGCTCCTCGATCGCGGGCAGCGCGTGGGCGGCGCCCAGCGACTCGAACGCCGTCTGGCTGAAGGCGTAGAAGTCCGGCGTCGGGAGGCCGGCGTCGCGCAGCGCGTGCTTGGCCAGCACCTTGTCCATGCAGCGCATGCACGCCGACGGGCCCGATGCGGTGTAGGGCACGCCGACGAGCTCGAGGATCTCCTGAACGGTGCCGTCCTCGCCGTCGCGGCCGTGCAGCGCGACGAACGCGACGTCGGCGCGCGCCGCCTCCAGGCGCTCGACGAGGTCGGGCCCCACGTCGATCGCGACCGCGTCGTGGCCGAGGCGGTCGAGCGCGTCGCGCACCCGCGCGCCGGAGCGCAGCGACACCTGGCGCTCGAGCGACCGGCCGCCCGCCAGCACGGCGACGCGGCTCATCGCCCGCCGCCGGCGCGCCGGCGCAGCGGCAGGATCTGCGCCTCCGGCGACGGCGGCTCGGGCGCGGCCGGCGGCACCGGTACGCGGCGCGGCGCGCCGGGCTCGGCACCCGTCAGCGTGGAGTACAGCCGGACCTGCTCGCCGACGACCTTGCCGATGCGCGCGACGCCCTCGTACAGGTCCTCCTCGCGCGCGCCGGAGAAGTTCAGGCGCATGGAGGATCCGCCGCGGCCGTCCATGTAGGCGGCGCGGCCCGGCACGAAGGCCACGTGCTCGCGCAGCGCCCGCGCGAGCAGGTCGGTCGTGTCGATGTAGTCCGGGAGCGTCGCCCAGACGAAGAGCCCGCCCGCCGGGCGCGTCCACGTCGCCTCGTCCGGCAGGTGCTCGGCGAGGGCGTCGAGCAGCGTGTCGCGCCGCCGCCGGTACAGCTCGCACAGCCGCGCGAGCAGGTCGCGCCAGTTGCGGCGCGCGAAGTACTCGACCACGAAGTGCTGCCCGAAGGTCGAGGAGCACAGGTCGGCGCCCTGCTTGGCGAGGTTGAGCTTCTCGAGCACCGGCCGCGGCGCCGCGGTCCAGCCCAGCCGCAGCCCGGGGGCGAGGATCTTCGAGAACGTCCCGAGGTAGATCACGTACTCGCCGCGATCGAGCGCGTAGAGCGGCGGCAGCGGATCGCCCTCGTAGCGCAGCAGGCCGTAGGGGTTGTCCTCGAGCACGAGCAGCTCGCGCTCGGCGGCGAGCCGGACCAGGCGCCGCCGCCGATCGAGCGACATCGTCACGCCCGCCGGGTTCTGGAACGTCGGCACCGTGTAGACGAACTTCGGCGTGCGGCCCTCGCGCTCGAGCCGGTCGAGCGCCTCCTCGAGCCGGTCGACGCGCATGCCGTCGGCGTCCATCTCGATCTGCACGACGTCGGCCTCGTAGGCCCCGAACGTGGGGACCGCGCCCGGATAGGTGGGGCCCTCGGCGACGATCACGTCCCCTGGGTCGATCAGCGTCTTGCAGACGAGGTCGATCACCTGCTGGCCGCCGGTGGTGACGAGCAGCTCGTCCGCCTCGACCTCCATGCCCTCGGCCGCCATCACCTCGACGATGCAGGCCTTGAGCTCGTCCGTGCCCTCGGTGGGGCCGTACTGCAGCGCGCGCGCGGACGCGTCGGCGGCGACGCGCGCCATGAGCGCCGCGACGTCCTCGGCGGGGAAGGTGCTGGTGTCGGGCAGACCGCCGGCCAGCGAGATGATCTCGGGCCGCGCGGTGATCGCCATGAGGTCGCGCATGGCGGAGGACTTCATGCCCTGCGTGCGGCGCGCGAAGAGGCCGGCGTAGCGCTCCAGGTCGCGCGCGGTAGACCGCGATCTGGCCATCCGGGGGGATTCGCCGCCGGACCCCGAGCCCCTTGGCGTCTCGTCTATCGTCATGCCGCCTCGGGCACCCTAGCGCGCACATGGACTTCATCCTCGACCTCCTCCAGGGCGCCGGGCTGGCGGCTGCGATCGGCATCCGGCCGTTCCTGCCGGTCCTGCTCGCCGGCGCCCTCGCGTCGGCGGATCTCGGGCTCGACTTCGACGGCACGGACTTCGCCTTCCTCGAAGGGTGGCCGTTCCTGCTCGGCGTGCTCGTGCTCGTCGCCGGGCTCGACCTGGTCGGTCGGCGGGCCGGGCGCGACGCCGCCGACCGCGGGCCGCTGCTCGCCGTCGCGCTGGCCGTCGCGCTCGCGCTCGGCGGGCTGGAGGCGGCCGGCTCGGTCGCGGACCGTTCGGCCGAGTGGTGGGCCGGGCTGATCGCCGGCCTCGCGTGCGCGGCGCTCGCGTTCCAGGCCGCGCGCTCGCTCTTCGCCCGCGTGCGGCGCCGGCTCGACGACCAGGCCGCCGCGGCCCTGCCGGTCTACGCCGAGGGCGCGGCGCTGGCGGCGGCCGGTGCGTCGATCCTCTTCCCACCGCTCGCGCTCGTCGTGATCGCCGGCCTCGCGTGGCTGCTGTCCGGCGGTCGCCGCCGCGCCGGCGAGAAGTACGCCGGCCTGCGCATCCTCCGGTAACCGTGGCGGCGCGCAAGAAGCTCGTGCTCGCGGTCATCGACGCGATGAAGCCGACCATGCTCGAGCGCGCGGTGGCGTCGGGTGGCGCGCCCGCGCTCGCGCTGCTCATGGAGCGCGGCCAGCACGTGGCGGACTGCGTCGCCGCGTTCCCCTCCGTCACCCCGGTCTGCTCGGCGTCGATCGTCACCGGTGCCGGACCGGACCGGCACCTGATCCCGTCGATGAACTGGTACCACCGGCCGGAGGCGCGCTACGTCGAGTACGGGACCAGCTTCAGGGCGTCGCAGGCCTTCGGCTTCAAGCGCTCGCTGACCGACACGATCTACAACATGAACGCGGAGCACCTGGCCGCGGAGACGCCAACCGTGTTCGAGTCGCTCGACGACGCCGACGTCCGCACGGCCGGCACGACCTACCTGATGTACCGCGGCCGCCACCGCCACGAGCCGTCGACGGAGACGGCGCTGACGCGGATCGCCTCGGCCGTGTTCAAGCAGCCGGTCCAGGGGCCGCGCGAGTTCTTCTACGCCGACATCTTCGCCTCGCGCCGCACGGGCTGCCGCTCCCAGCTGGGCCTTCCGGGCGTGCGCGACCAGCACGCGGGCTGCGTCGGCGCCCACCTGGTCGCGGAGGACCTGTTCGACTTCCTGCTGCTCTCCCTGCCCGACAACGACACCCACTCGCACAAGCACGGGCCCGACGGCCAGGTCACGTCGCTGGTTGCCGCCGACCAGCAGGTCCAGCGGCTGATGGACGCGGCGGGAGGGCCGGACGCGTTCCTCGAGGACCACGCGGTGATCGTCTGCTCGGACCACTCGCAGTCCCAGGTCGAGGACGAGATCGACCTCTTCCGCGCGTTCGACGGCTTCAGCGTGCTCCCGCCGAGCGGGGTGCGGACGGGCAAGGACGGCGACGAGGCCCAGATCGCCGTCTGCCCGAGCTCGCGCGCGGCGCAGGTCTACGTCCTCGACCGCGAGGACCGGGACGCGCTCGTGCCGCGCGTCGTGCGGACGCTGCTGGGGCTCGAGGGCGTCGACCTCGTCATGAACCGCACGGGCCACCCGGACGGTGAGGTGGCGGTGCGCTCGGCGCACGGCGAGCTGCGCTTCGCGCCCCGCGGCGACCTGACCGACCTGCGCGGGGAGACGTGGAGCGTCGACGGCGACCACGACGTGCTGGCCCTGTCGGTCCGCGACGGCGAGATCCGGTCGACGCGCTACCCGGACGCGCTCGCGCGCGTCTGGTCCGCCCTGCGCTGCCGCACGGCGGGCGAGGTGCTCGCCTCGGCACGGCCGGGCTGGGAGTTCCTGGACTGGGGCCGCTCGCACCACATCGGCGGCGGGTCGCACGGATCGCTGCACGCGAACGACTCGCTCGGCTCGCTCCTGTGGTGCGGCACCGGCCCGGACGCGGCGACGGCGCGCACGCAGTGGACGCTGCAGGACGTCGCGCCGATGGTCCTCGAGCACTTCGGGCTCGCGGCCTGAACGCGGCGTGGCGCGTCACGCCGGCAGCGGGCGCAGCACCGGCTCGATCGCCTCGGCGCGTCCGCCGGCCCCGCAGCGGACGAGCACCGCGTTGATCCACGGGTCCTCCTCCGCGGGGTCGTAGCGCTGGGGCATGTGGGTCCGCATCACCGCGATCGACTGCTCGCGGCGGACGCCGATCACCCCGCCGCGGGCGCCGGTCATGCCGACGTCCGTGATGTACGCGGTGCCGCCCGGCAGCACCCGCGCGTCGGCCGTCGGGACGTGGGTGTGCGTGCCGACGACCGCCGTGACCCTGCCGTCGAGGTACCACCCGAGCGCGACCTTCTCGCTCGTCGCCTCGGCGTGCATGTCGACCAGCACGTGGTCGGCCCGGCCGACCTCCCTGAGCGCGTCGTCGACGCTGAGCAGCGCAGGCGACGCGTCGGGCATGAAGAGGTTGCCGGCCAGGTTGACGACGCCGAGCGTCGCCCCGTCGCGCTCGACCAGCGCCGTGCCTCGACCCGGCTGCGAGGCGAGGAAGTTCGCGGGCCGGATGATCTCACGCCGCGCCTCCAGGTACGGCCAGACCTCGCGATGGCGGTAGGTGTGGTTGCCGAGCGTGATCACGTCGGCCCCGGCCTTGAACAGCTCGTCGGCGTGCTTCGGCGTGATGCCGATCCCGCCCGCGGCGTTCTCGCCGTTGACGACCACGAAGTCGGCTCCCAGCTCGCTCCGGAGGTCGGCGAGCATGGCGCGGACCACGCGCCGGCCGGCGGAGCCCACGACGTCGCCGACGAAGAGGATCGCGGTCAAGCCGCAGACGCTAGTGCACCGCCTGCGTCCGGCGCATACTTGGAGCATGCCCGAGCAGCACGAGGAGCCGGGGCCGGGCGGGGTCGAGGACCCGCCGCTCGCGCCGGACCCGACCGATCCCACGGCGCCGCCGCCCGGCGCCGCCGCGATCACGGTCGCGCCGGTCGTGGTGCCGCGCTGGATCCAGCTCGTCGTGCTCCCGCTCGCGATCCTCGGCGCCTACCTGCTGCTGCGGGCCGCCGGACCGGTCGCGCTCATCTTCGTCGTGGCGGCGCTCGTCGCGCTCCTGCTCAACCCGTTCGTGGTGCTGCTCCAGCGGGCGCGCTTCCCGCGCGGTGTCGCCGTCCTGTGCGTGTTCCTGGGGCTGATCGTCGTGCTGGGGGGCATCGTGGCGGTGCTCGCCGAGCCGATCGGGGACCAGGTGTCGCGCTTCTCCGACAGCGTGCCCGGGATCGTCGACGACGCCAACGCCGAGCTGGCCGACCTGCAGGCGTGGCTCGACGAGAACGGCATCGACGTCGAGGTCGCCAGCCAGGGCCAGACCGCGCTCGAGACGCTCGGCACCCGGGTGACCGAGGGCTCGGGCGAGCTGGTCTCCTTCACCCGCGAGGCGGTGACGACGGTGATCGAGGGCTCGATCGCCCTGATCCTCATCGTCGTGCTGTCGGTCTACATGCTGCTCTACGGCGAGCGGATCGGCGCCGCGGTGCGCTCGGTCGTGCCGCGCGGGGACGGCACTCCGGCGGACGACTACCCGACGCGGGTGCAGCGGGCGGTGTTCGGCTACGTCCGCGGGCAGCTGCTGTTCTCGGTCATCATGGGCACGAGCGCCGGGCTGATGCTGTGGGTCGCCGGATCGCTCGGGGTGTTCCCGGAGGGGAAGACCTACGCGCTGGCGTTCGGCGCGTTCTTCGGCTTCGCCGAGCTGATCCCGTACGTCGGCCCGGCGATCGGCGCGGCGCCGCCGGTGCTGATCGCGCTCTTCTCGGCGAACGCGCTCGACGCGCTGTGGCTGACGCTCATGTTCACGGTCCTGCAGCAGATCGAGGGTCACATCGTGGCGCCGACCGTCTTCTCGCAGGCGCTGCGCATCAACCCGCTGCTGGTGATCTTCGCCCTGCTGATGGGCGGGCGCCTGTACGGCTTCGCCGGCGCGTTCCTCGCGCTTCCGCTCGCCGCGGTCGTGCGCGAGAGCGTCGTCTACTTCCGCGAGCACCTCGTGCTCGAGCCCTGGACGACCCCGACCGCGGCGGAGCTCGGCCACGCCCCGCCGCCGCCGGCGCGGCGCTGCGCGGAGTGCGGGACGCCGGCGGACGCCGACGCGGCCTTCTGCCGGGCCTGCGGCACGGAGCTCGCGGATGCGGACGAGGCGGCCTCCGCCGAGTCCGCGGCGCCGAGCTAGCCTGGCCGGCATGGCCGTGCCACGGACCGATGCCCGCGCGGCCCTCCGGGCGGACGCGCTGTCGAAGGCGTACGGGGAGCGCCGCGCCCTGCACGGGGTGTCGTTCTCCGCCGCGCCGGGTGAGCTGGTCGCGATCATCGGCCCCAACGGGGCCGGCAAGACGACGCTGCTCCAGATCCTCGCCGGGGCACTGGCCGCCACGTCGGGCAGCGTGTCGCTCGACCGCCACGACGTGGGCTGGGTGCCGCAGCAGGCGGCGATCTACTCCAAGCTCTCCGTGCGCGAGAACCTGCGGCTGTTCGCACGCCTCGAGCGCGTGGCCGACGTCGACGCGACCGTCGACCGGATGCTCGGGCAGACCGGGCTCCGCGAGCGCGCCGGCGACGCCGTCGGCAGGCTCTCGGGCGGCAACCAGCAGCGCGTCAACATCGCGGTCGGCCTGCTCGCCGATCCCGCCGTGCTGCTGCTCGACGAGCCGTCCGCCGCGCTCGACCCGCGCCAGCGCGCGCGGTTGTGGGACTTCGTCCTCGCCCTGGCGCGGGAGGGCGGCACGACGATCGTCTACTCCACGCACAACGTCGCCGAGGCCGAGCGCTACGCCGACCGGCTGCTCGTGCTGGCCGACGGGGAGCTGCTGTTCACCGGCACGCCCGCCGAGCTCGAGCACGCCACCGGCGAGCACGACGCGACCGACTTCGAGGGCGCCTTCGTGCGCTTCCTGCGCAGCCGGGGCCACTGAATGCGCTGGCTGCTGCTCAAGGATCTCCAGATCCTGCGCCGCTCGCCGCTGCTGGTGGGGCTGCTCGTCCTCTACCCGGTCGTCGTCGCGCTGATCGCCGGCGTGGCGCTCTCCTCGGGCCCGTCGAAGCCGAAGGTCGCGTTCGCCAACCTGGTGCCGGCCGACGAGGCGACGCTCGATCTCGGCGGGCGCGAGCTCGACGCGACGACCTACGCCTCCGAGCTGTTCGACGCCGTCGATCCGATCCGGGTCGGCTCGCGCGAGGCGGCGATCGCCAAGGTCCGCAGCGGCGAAGCGCTCGGCGCCCTGGTCATCCCGCCCGACGCGATCGCGCGGCTCCAGAGCACGCTCGGCCTCGGCGGCGGCGGCGACCCGCCGACGGTCGAGGTCTACTACCGCGCCGACAACCCGCTCAAGCGCCGCTACGTCGAGGCGACCGTCGCGGCGACGCTCGCGGACGCCAACCAGGCGCTGTCGGACGAGATCCTCGAGGAGGCGGCGAACTACCTCAACCTGATCGTCGCGGGCGGATCGCTCTCGCTCCCGCTCGTCGGCGACGTCGACGTCCTCGGGCTGCGCAACGCGCGCCGGATCATCGACGCCGCGCTCGCCGACCTGCCGGCCGGATCGCCGTCGCGCGCGCCGCTCGAGCAGGTGTCGCGCTTCGCGCAGCTGGCCGCGGACAACCTCGACGTCTCGAAGCCCATCCTCGCCTCGATCTCGACCCCGGTCGCGGTGGACGAGACGTCGCTCGCCGGCTCGGACTCAGACCTCGACGTGTTCGGCGTCGAGGTCGCGGTCGTGCTGTCGCTGATGTTCGTCGGCCTCCTGCTGGCGGCCGGCATGCTCGCGCTCGAGCGCGAGGAGCACGCCTTCGGCCGGCTCGTCCGCGGGCTCGTCACCCGCACCGGCCTGCTGGTCGAGAAGATCGGCCTCGCCGCGCTGTGCGCCTGGGGGCTGGCGTCCGTGATGCTCGCCGTCCTGATCGCGTTCCTGGACCTCGGCTGGAGCCGGACTCCCGCCTGGCTCGCGGCGCTGGCCCTCGCCGCGCTGGCCTTCGCCGCGCTGGGCGTCGCGATCGGCGGGCTGACCCGTGAGGTTCGCGCCGGGTCGCTGCTGGCGTTCATGCTCGCGCTGCCGATCGCGGCGCTCGCGCTCGTGCCGTCGGGCGCGATCGACGGCACGCTCTACGACGTGATCCGGGTCGTGTCGGGCGCGTTCCCCTTCAAGCCGGCGCTCGACGCGCTCGACGCTGCGCTGGGCGGCGGCGGCGCGCTGCTGGCCCCGCTCGCGCACCTGGCGGCGCTGACCGTCGCGTTCGCGGCGATCGCGCGCGTGGCGCTGCGCCGCTTCGCCTAGCGCTCGCCCGTCACATAGACGACGCTCGCCGGCCGCACGTGGACCGTCCGCCCTTCGTGGAGCGTCAGCTTGAGCAGGTCCGCGCGGCCGGGGGAGATGTCCTCGAGCCCCTTGACCACGGCCTCGACGCCCTCGTCGACGAGGAGCGACTCGCCGCCGGCGAAGACGATGCGGGTAGGCATGGCGGGGCACTCTAAGCTGCAGGCGTGTTCCCTGCCACCCGCATGCGCCGCCTGCGCAGGACCGGCCTGCTGCGCGGCCTGGTGCGGGAGACCGAGCTGTCGCCGGCGCACCTGGTCTACCCGATGTTCGTGCGCCACGGCATCGAGGGCCGCAGCCCGATCGCGAGCCTGCCGGGCATCGACCACCTGTCGATCGGCGCGGCGGTGGAGGAGGCCGGGGAGGCGGCGCGGCTCGGCATCCCCGCCGTGCTGCTGTTCGGCCTGCCCGCGGCCAAGGACGAGGAGGGCTCGGGCGCCTGGGACGACGAGGGGATCGTCCAGCTCGCCACGCGCGCGATCAAGGCGGCCCACCCCGACCTGCTCGTGATCTGCGACCTGTGCCTGTGCGAGTACACGAGCCACGGCCACTGCGGCGTGCTGCGCTCCGACGGCATGGTCGACAACGACGCCACGCTCGAGCTGCTGGCGCGCACCGCCGTCTCCCAGGCGCAGGCCGGCGCCGACGCCGTCGCGCCCAGCGACATGATGGACGGGCGCGTGGGCGCCCTGCGCGGCGCGCTCGACGAGCAGGGTCTCGCCGAGACGCCGATCATCGCCCACTCGGCCAAGTACGCCTCCGCCTTCTACGGCCCGTTCCGCGAGGCCGCGGACTCCGCCCCCGCCGAGGGCGACCGCCGCGGCTACCAGATGGACCC
>Ga0136615_10000407_pt1 | contig 19784 bp, 20 predicted proteins | sample AntDrymUQ2882206_2_FD_106647 | JGI IMG/M metagenome (GOLD analysis project Ga0136615, IMG submission 106647) | Polar desert sand microbial communities from Dry Valleys, Antarctica - metaG UQ288 (22.06) | ecosystem: Environmental > Terrestrial > Soil > Desert | place: Antarctica: Dry Valley...
CGCGTGAGCTTACGCTTGGCTGATGTGATCGCGGCCATCCATAGCCTCCATGGAATCCTACAGCGACACTGCCAGGAGAGCTCAAATTGAGCCTAAATTCGTGGGGATCCCACAGGGCCGGACCAGATTCTCCGATATCTGCCCTTGAATGACCCGCCGTAGACCGAACATAGTCGCTTGGCGCACACGCGTCAGGACCGTGATTGGAACGAGCAGCAGGGCAATCCATAGCGGCAGAATGAATTCGGGGTTGATAGCATCTCTAAACCATAAGGTGATCCCGAACACACTCCCAGCAAGGAGCGACGCGGTAATGAAGCAAACCCAATTAGCGGATCTCAGCAGTCCGCGTAGATAACCCCATTGTTTCCGGCCTTGGTATATTGCGACTTCGCGTACTAAAAGCTTATCGAATCCAAGCTGTGCCGGGATGCACAGGACATTACCCATGCGAAGGCGTAAGCATACGCACCATAACCGCCTGCTCCTAATGCGCGCGCCAGCACGACACTAGTTAAAAAACCCAAGCCGGTGGCTGTTAGGGAAAGCGCAGCGCTTCCGGTGATAGCTCGGACCAGTTGACTCTTAAGCAGCGTGAGCTGCGCTTGGAAACTCATCAACCGCCCCACCTATAACGACGCCAAATCAATGACCAGGATCCTTCGTCCATTGCACAATGCACACGCAACGTTCTGTATAGTAGACAAGCAGGGGTACGCTGTCATACGTAGGTGGCGCGGGAAGCTAGGCGAACTCCGTTTCCTTTACCAATAGTCGGCCCAAGGATGTACTATGTTTAACAAAAGATCAGCGTGAGCCTTCCCAATTTCCACGGTAAGCGCCGCTTGCTCCTCCCCCGTCAACTCCTGCTGCCAACGTTGTAAAGCACTATTGGATAGGCCAGAAGGTGTTACGTTTAGAAGCGCTGTTGTTCGCCCAGTGCAGGAATAGGATTCTAAAAAGTCCTTGTTCTTCAACAGCGAAGATACGACTGAACCTGTCAGGTGTCAAACGCGCGGAATCTCGGTCCGGAATCGGAAATTATCGTACGGTCATCGCAAGAATTACGAGCTTTTGAATTACTATGGTACGCAATCTGTATAACGGGATCCCGGACACGATTTCAGAAGAGCTATTCGAGACGTTGTTAGAAGAAGGGCGGTTTCAGCTCGAACGGATCGTCTCTTCGGAACGATGAATCAAACCCGATTTCGGGAGCCGAATAGGCTACCGGATCCTGAGCTCTGGAATTCCGGAACGATCCCATAGGGGGCCAGGATTTGAAGGACCGATAGTTGAAGGTAGGGCTAAATGACGGCTCAGAGAGCCTGTGGCGGGGTATTGCTTATCATGTTGTACAAGGGCAGGGAGATAGTGCCGGCGCGGTTCGGCGCTGAGATACAGGCTAGATGGGAGCGATGCGGGCGCACGCCGGTGGTGCTATTAGACATGAGCATTCCCGGGCTCGCCGTTGCTCGCCATCTGGGGAGAGCAGGGATCCCCGTTTTCGCCCTTGATACCAAAAACCAGCATTGGACGCATGCGAGCTGTTACGTCGAGGTTTTATCTAGCCAAGAATTCCGGCATCAGGACAGACTGATCTCAATCGTCCGTGAAATGGCTGCTTCGCTCGAGGAGAAGCCAGTATTGATGCCGTTGCATGACGATTACCTACGATTTGTATCGAACAACCGTCATGAGCTGGCCAACTATTATCGTTTCGTGTTGCCGAGGCCCGATGCTGTCGAAAGTGTTATCGATAAGTATAAGTTTTACCAAGTCTGTCTACAGCAGCAATGGCCGGCGGCGCAGAGTTACTACCCCTCGAATGGTGAGCAGGTAAGCCAGTTGAGCCACCATGTTGTCTACCCGGCTATCATCAAGCCTATAGAGTCTCGATCCTGGCAAACGGACAGCGCTAGCGCTTTTTTGAAAGGAAGGAAAACCGTTACGGTAAGAAACCCGCAAGAATTGCTGTACGAATATGAGAGGCTTTCCCGCATCGACAGTCGGCTAATTATACAAGAAATTATCCCAGGGCCGGATGCAAATCTCATCTACGTGGTGTGCTATGTTCGCAAGAACGGAGACCCCGCCGGATTTTTTGTCGGCCGAAAGCTGAGAACATATCCACCTCACTTTGGGCGCGGCAGTTACGTCGAAAGTATAAACGACAAACAAGCCGTCAGCAGCGCCATCGATGTAATCAAGCGTCTCAACTATCGGGGGTGTTTCGGAATCGAGTTTAAAGTGGATGCGAGAGACGGTGTCTATAAGCTAATCGAATTGAACGGAAGATTTGGAATGTGGGACGGATTTGCTGCAGACTGCGGGAGGAATCTCATATACACCGCTTATCTTGATGCCCTGGATGAACCATGCGATGAGATTCTCGGTAACTACGATATCGGTCGGCATTGGCTCAATCTCGAAACCGATATTTGGGCCGCCATGCAGTATATTAGAGACGGCGAGTGGCGATGGTTCGATTGGTTAGCATCGGTATTTCGGGCTGACACGTCCGCGATAAACGCCAAGGACGACAGCGCGCCAATGTTCGCATTTTGGAGGGGGTTTTCGAAAGGAATTCTGCGCAGATACTTTAAGAAGAAATAGGTGTCCACTTTACTATTGCCATTGGTGAGCCGAGAGCACCATGTTCGATAACTTGGCCGAAGACTATCGGCGTGTAGCCTCGAAGAATCACGGGCTATTTAAGCGCACGCTATTGACGCTGACGAACTACGGATTTCTGGCCATCATCGTTTATCGTTTCGGCAGATCTGCCAATCAGGTTTTGGTTAAAAAAGGGGGAGTCAAATTCTCTATGCTCTCCCTCTCCGGCAAGCCGTTGTCCGTACTCTACAATCTCCGTGCCGATCAACGTGAATATGGGATTCAAACCGGTTTTGATGACCGGTTCGATAAAAAGATATCCCTTGGATTGATTCATATGGGGTACCTCGTCGAGGAAGCATTTCGGGACCGCCTCAAAGTCTTTGATTTCGTAGCCGGCATAGGCAAACAGGCCCAATATAAGAAACACATCACCCAGCACCGCCGCCAAATGGTTACGCTGCAATTCGTTCGTGCCCGCTGGCTCAAGCGAGCCTACGCAATGTACGACCGCTTGGCGCCGTGGCTGCACCGGTACAAGACACGTAACGAGAAAGCATTAGAGGCGGCGAGCGACACCTAAGCACTGACCAATATGCCCACCTGCATGCTTCACTCCGCTCGGTAACGGGTCACAGCAGGATCTCCCGGATATCGGAGAGCACCTCGCTCAAATAGCGGCAAAACGCCGCGGCGGCGACACCGTCGATCACGCGATGGTCGTATGAGAGCGACAGCGGCAAGGTGAGCCGCGGTATGAACTCCCCATCGCGGTACACCGGTTTCATCGTTGCGCGCGATACCCCCAAGATCGCGACTTCGGGGAAGCTCACGAGCGGGGTAAAGCCGGTACCGCCGATAGTGCCTAAGCTCGAGATGGTAAAGCAACCACCTTGTAGCTCGCGCAAGTCGAGTTTTCCCTCACGCGCCCGCGCGCCGAGATCCTGGAGCTCTCGCGCCAATTGCAACAGACCCTTCTGATTGGCATCGCGAATGACGGGCACGAGTAGGCCTTGATCGGTGTTGACCGCCATGCCGATGTGGAAGTATTTTTTCAGGACCAACGCCTCGCCGTCGGTCGTGAGCGAAGCATTGAATTCGGGGAAGCGCTTGAGCGCGGCTACTGTGGCTTTCACCAGAAAGGGAAGATAGGTCAACTTGATATTCTGCGTCTGGGCTTCTTGCAGTTTCGAGCGGCGAAACTCGTCAAGATCCGTGATATCCGCCTCGTCGAATTGCGTGACCTGAGGGACGGTGATCCAACTGCGTTGCAGATTCTGCCCCGTGCTGCGTTTGACCTTCGACAACGGCCGCAATTCCGTCTTGCCATACCTAGAAAAATCCACAGCTGTGACCGCGGGCATTACACCAGCCGCTCCGCCCGAGTGGGCGCCGGAGAGCGCCTTGCGGGTAAAGGCGTAAACATCTTCTTTCAGGATCCGGCCCTTGGGACCGCTGCCTTGGACGAGCCCAAGATCGGCGCCCAACTCGCGCGCGGCCCGCCGCACCGAGGGACTGGCATGGGAGCGGGCCGAACGGCTACCGCGGACCGTCTCGGCACCTTGCGGAAGCCCGGCCGGCGGTGCCCGCGTTGCGGCGACAGGGCGTGGACCTTCCTTGGGCGCCGGCGCAGGGCGTGAGGCCACCGGCGCCGGGATATCCGCAATGTCCTGGGCGGGTGCATCGTCCGCTAGCGGGCTCAATACCAGGATTGCCGATCCCTCCGCTACCTTTTCGCCGACTTTGACGCGGATGTCTTTAACGATTCCGGCATAGGGAGAGGGTACCTCCATGGCCGCCTTATCACTCTCGATGGTGATGAGCGGCGTCTCCACCTGGATTGTATCGCCCGGTTTGACCAGAATTTCGATGACATCCACATCTTTGAAGTCACCGATATCGGGCACCAGGACCTCGCGTTCAGCCGTCATGGATCCCAATGTACCCGGCTGAAATGATTAGATTATAAGTGTAGGCTTTAAGAGGAAGGCGAAAAAGCATGGCATTTTCCTTAACGAGGAATGCGCTCGGATGATTAGATTACATCAATTCAAACGCCAATGGGGGATGCCCAATCCCAGCCCCTTCTGCATGAAGGTCGAGACCTATTTGCGTATGACGGGGCTTGCCTACGAGGTCATCGAGGAAGCATCTCCCTTGAGCGCCCCCAAGAAGAAACTGCCTTACATCGACGACGGGGAGAAGGTGATCCCGGACTCGGGTTTCATCATCGACTATCTCAAGGCGAGCTACGGAAACCCGCTCGACGGCGGTCTGTCGCGCGCGCAGCAAGCCGAAGCGCATCTGATGCGGCGTTTGTGCGAAGAGAGCCTGCTTTGGCCCGTCGTGTATTCTCGTTGGATCGACGACAGCGGGTGGAGCGTCATCAAACCGGCCTTCTTTGGCGCCTTGCCTCCCGTGCTGCGGGACGCCGTGCCCTGGCTCGCGCAACGGCGCGTCAAACGCATGCTTTGGCTGCAAGGCATGGGCCGTCACCGGCCCGAGGAGATCTATCGCCTCGGCATCGAGGATCTCGCGGCGATCGCCGCCTGCTTAGGAGACAAACCGTTTCTCCTCGGCACGGCACCGGCCTCGACCGATGCCGTGGCCTATGCGACCCTCGCCAATATCATCGCTCCGCCGATCGCATCGCCTCTCAAGGACTATGTCTTGTCTCAGGAGAATGTCATCGCCTATTGCGAACGGATGCGTGAGCGGTACTACGATGCGGTTTAGGCCGCCGATGCGTCAGACGTTTACGGGACTCGGTTTCTCAGGGTCAACGCCGTATCTCCGCAGGGCTTCAACCACGATGCTGTGCGGGACGCTGCCTTCATCGGCCAGGGTCTTGAGCGCCGCGACGGCGATGTAGTAACGGCTGATCTCGAAAAACTCCCGCAGCTCGGCGCGTGTATCGCTGCGGCCATAACCGTCGGTGCCGAGCACGGCGTAACGCCGAGGCACGAAGCAACGGATCTGGTCGGCGTAGGCTTTCATATAGTCGCTCGCGGCGATCACCGGACAGGATCGTTCATTCAGGCAGGCGCTGACATAGCTCACCTTGGGCGTGGCCTGCGGATGGTGTCGATTCCAGCGCTCGCACTCCAGGCCCTCGCGCCGCAACTCGGTAAAGCTGGTCACACTCCACACATCGGCAGCGATGTCGAAATCCTGTTCTAGCAACCGGGCGGCGGCGAGGACTTCATGGAGGATGGCGCCCGAGCCCAGGAGTTGGACCTTGCCGCCGGCCCCGCCATCCTTGAACCGGTACATACCGCGCAGCACGCCTTCCTCGCTGCCCTCGGGTTTCGCGGGATGAGCGTAGTTCTCGTTGGCCACGGTGAGGTAGTAGAAGATGTCCTCCTGCAACTCGACCATGCGCCGCAACCCTTCTTGCACGATGAGCGCGATCTCGAAGGCGAAGGCCGGATCATAGCCGATGCAGCTTGGGAGACCGGCCGCGAGCAGATGGCTATGTCCATCCTGGTGCTGAAGGCCTTCCCCGGCCAGCGTGGTGCGCCCTGAAGTCCCGCCGATGAGAAACCCACGCGCGCGGCTATCGCCCGCGGCCCACAATAAATCACCGACGCGTTGAAATCCGAACATGGAGTAAAAGATGTAGAAGGGAACCATTTGCACGCCGTGGTTGCTGTATGAGGTCCCCGCGGCGATCCAAGACGAGATCGATCCCGCCTCGGTGATACCTTCTTCGAGGATTTGCCCGCCGCGGTCTTCACGGTAATAGAGCAATTGACCGTGATCCACGGGTTCGTAGAGCTGGCCCACGGAGGAGTAAATACCGAACTGCCGGAACATACCTTCCATGCCGAAGGTGCGCGCTTCATCGGCCACGATGGGAACGACGTGCCGGCCAATGGCTGGATCTTTGATCACACCGTTCAACAGGCGCACAAAGGCCATGGTCGTAGAGATCTCTCGCCCCTCGGTTCCCTTGAGCAGGGGCTCGAAAGTACGTGCTTCTGGAAGCTGAAGCGGCGGGGCCGTGCGCCGGCGCTGAGGCAGGTCCCCACCGAGGGCCTGACGGCGCTCCGCGAGATAGCGCCGCTCGGCGCTGTCTTCGGGCGGACGGTAGAAGGGGGCCGCGGCGATGGCTTCATCCGAAATCGGAATGTTGAAGCGATCGCGAAAGCCTTTGAGCGCCTCCTCGCCCATCTTCTTCTGCTGGTGGGTGAAATTCTGTCCCTCGCCGGACTCGCCCATGCCGTAACCCTTGATGGTCTTGGCCAGGATCACCGTCGGTTGGCCGCTATGCTTGACCGCCTGCGCGTAGGCGGCGTAGACCTTGTGGGGGTCGTGACCGCCGCGGTTGAGGCGCCACAGATCCGCATCGCTCATATTCGCGACCAGGGCCTTGAGCTCCGGATACTTGCCGAAGAAATGCGCGCGTACATAATCTCCGCCCTTGGCGGCGTATGCCTGGTACTCGCCGTCCACGCACTCCTCCATCCGCTTGAGCAAAAGACCGCCGGTGTCGCGCGCGATGAGCGGATCCCAGTAAGAGCCCCAGATCACCTTGATGACGTTCCAACCGGCGCCGCGAAAAACCGCTTCGAGCTCTTGAATGATCTTGCCGTTTCCGCGCACCGGGCCGTCGAGCCGCTGTAGATTGCAGTTGATGACGAAGATGAGATTGTCGAGCCGCTCGCGCGCGCCGAGGCTGATCGCGCCCAAGGATTCCGGCTCATCCATCTCGCCATCGCCGATGAAAGCCCAGACTTTACGATCGCTTCCGTCAACCAGCCCGCGATCGTGAAGATAGCGCATGAAGCGGGCTTGATAGATGGCCGTGATGGGCGTGAGCCCCATGGAGACGGTCGGGAATTGCCAGAAGTCCGGCATCAGGCGCGGGTGAGGATAGGATGAGAGGCCCTTCCCAGCGATCTCGCGGCGGAAGTAGCGCAATTGCTCCTCACTGAGCCGTCCTTCGACGAAGGCGCGCGCATAGAGGCCGGGCGCCGAATGACCCTGAAAATAAACCAGATCCCCGCCGTGGCGCGCGCTCGGCGCGCGAAAGAAATGGTTAAGCCCCACATCATACAGCGTGGCGCAGGAGGCAAAGCTTGCGATGTGGCCGCCGATCCCGGGGTTGTCCCGGTTCGCTTGTACCACCATCGCCATCGCGTTCCAACGGATGATGGATCGGATCCGCCATTCGATCGCCGCATCCCCCGGCGAGCGTTCTTCCTTCGCGGGTGGGATGGTGTTTAGATACGCTGTGTTAGCGGAATAGGGGAGATAGGCTCCGGAGCGGCGGGCTTTCTCGACCAACTTCTCCAGCAGAAAATGAGCCCGCCCGGTGCCCTCGCGCTCGATGACGGCCTCGAGGGATTCGATCCACTCTTGGGTCTCTTGGGGGTCCGGGTCGGGGTGATTTTCCATGCTCTTGGCGCTGCTCGCTACGATTTTTTCATAACCTCTCAGGCTTCATGCGTGATCTTAGTTCACCGCTCGGCGGTGTTTCCAGTCGCGCCTCGGCGCCTACCGGGGATCCGCTTCAAGTATACTTAGGGAAACTCTGAATAAGTGTTATGAGCACGCCCAGCTGCGCGAAGCCGCGGAGCGAGTCGCGAGACATATCATTTGGATAGGCGAGCGGCGCGCGAGCACGCGACAAAGCAGATGGGCGGCGCAGTAGCTTATTCAGATTTTCCTTGGGGCAATGATTATTCGAGACGATGCCTATGCCGTTCCCGCTTAAGCTCCAACAACATAAGGCGCTTCCCGGTAAAACGGCCCTCGACGCGCTAGAGCACTGGATTGCGTTGCTGCCGGCCGCGGACTTCGAGCAAACCTGCGGAACGTTGCCTTACGGTGATTTTATCCTGCGTGTATGCCGCCGAACCGACAAGCCGCAGCGGGATCGCTCGCCCGTGGTCTTGAATCTGCCGAATGGCATCGCATCTCAACTATCTGTCGCGGGCGCCGGCGATAAGACGTCCGCTTTCGATCTACTGACGCTCGCACGCCGCTTGGTGGCGGACCCGCTACGCGGCGGGCCGTCCGAGATCGGTATCGTCATCGCGGGATTTCATGGCGCAGAGGCCAAACGCATGGCCGAGGCGCTGCTGGCGGCCGTGCTTGCGGCGATCGCGGAGATGCCTCGCTACAAGCGTTCGCGGCAGGAGCGGCAAGCGCTCAAACTCGTACGCTTATACGGTGCCGAGCCGAAAGATGGGTTTCAGCGGACCTTCGCGGAAGCCGAGGGTAATAATCTTGCCCGCTACCTCACCGGTCTCCCGCCTAATGCGTTGACGCCGCGCCTCTATCGCAAACGGGTAGCGGTGCTCGCCAAGGAAAACGGCTGGAGGATGGAATTCCTGGACACCCGAGCGCTCGCGCAAAAAAAAGCCGGCGCGTTCTTGGCCGTGGCCCAAGGGAGTCCCGAACCGGACGCCGGCATCATCCACCTCCAATATCACCCGGCTCGCAAGCGCGAGCGGGGCGGCGTCACGCTGGTCGGGAAGGGGATCTGTTTTGACACGGGCGGCGTGAATCTCAAACCCGCGAACTTCATGCTCGGCATGCACAAGGATATGCAAGGCAGTGCGGTGGCGCTCGGGACCTTGCTCGCCTTGACGCGCTTGCAGGTCCCCTTCCCGGTGCACTGTTGGATGGCGCTGGCGACCAACCACATCGGACCGCGCGCGTATAAACCCAATGATGTGGTGACGGCCTCGGACGGGACCACCATCGAGGTGATCAACACGGACGCCGAAGGACGCATGGTATTGGCGGATACGCTCGCGCTCGCCTCGGGCGAAAAGCCGGCCTTGATAATTGATTTCGCAACCTTGACCGGATCGTGCAAGCGCGCGCTCGGCAATGCATACAGCGGCGTGTTTACCAATCGGCCCGAGTACCTGCCGGGCTTAATCGCGGCCGGAAGGGATAGCGGTGAACGCGTGTGGCCGTTTCCGGCCGATGAAGACTATGATGAATTCCTAGAAAGCACCGTGGCGGACACCAAGCAATGCCATGAAGAAGGCATCGCCGATCACATCGTCGCTGCGCGCTTTCTACAGCGCTTTGTCAAGCACGATATCCCCTGGATACACGTGGATCTCTCCAGCGGAACGCACAAGGGCGGCCTGGCGCATGTCCCGAGTGATATCACCGGCTTTGGCGTGAGGTTCGCGCTTAACCTCCTGTTGGACAAAAAGCTGATCGGCTAGCGGCACACTCTTCCAGAATGGCCAGCCGCTACATTCTTTAAATAACATACATTAGGATCCCAGCCTTGGTTTACCGATCAAACAAGGCAACGTTAAAGTCCTACGGGAGAAAAAAATGAGCATGTTGCAAGAATTTAAAGCCTTTGCGATGAGGGGCAACGTGGTTGACATGGCCGTCGGTATCATCGTCGGCGCCGCCTTCGGAAAAATCGTGTCATCCTTCGTAGAGGATGTCATCATGCCTCCGATCGGTTTTCTTATCGGGGGTGTCGACTTTGCCGCTCTGGCGATCACGTTGCAGTCAGCCGCGGGGGAAGTCCCCGCAGTTACGTTGAACTATGGTAAATTTGTCCAAACGGTATTCGATTTCACTATCGTCGCATTTGCTATTTTCATTGCGATAAAGGCGATGAATGCCCTGAAAAAACAAAATGAAGCGCCTGCGGAGCCGCCGCCACCGTCGAAAGAAGAGCTGCTGTTAACGGAAATTCGAGACCTGATAAAGGAGCGCAGGTAAATAGAAGATGTCATTAAAGGGTCCAGGCTCCGCTGACGGACCTATCCCCCGCGGGTAGTTGTCTCAGTTTGAATTTCGGCTTCGACCCGAAGCGGTCATTGCTGACTATGGACCTGGAACTAACTCTGGGTGTGGACTAGAACGGTGAGCGCGCAGGGTGACGTCTTGCAGGAATAGGTAGCTCGAAAGAACCGCCAGGCAGGTCAGACGATCACGCGAATTTGACCACTCAGTAGCCGCTTGCACGACTGCAAGTGAGGGGGATGAATTGTGGCAGTATCAGTAATTCGCCTATTACACCCTCTACGATTGCGATCTGCGCGGGTCAACGGCCGTGGTCATTGGGGGTGAGGCGCGCGGGTTGCGCCGGCTCACCCGTAAGCTTTGCGATCGCCTGGTTCGCATCCCGATGGTCGGCCGCTATCGGCGCCAGCGCGTTAGACGACTGAAATCCGTTCTTTCATCTCGATGGTGCCCCCCTATTGTAGCGGCCCACCAACCGCCGGCGGCGCCGGCCAACAAGGAGGCCGCGGTAAGAAACGCCAACAGAATTCCGAGCTTTCGCGCAGCCTCAGCGGCGGCCTTGGCTTCTTCGCTGAGCTGTCGGGCAGCGGCAAAGGCCTCATCTACACGTGCGGCTGCTTGTTCCTGCGGCAGGCCGGCGCGGGATGCGACGACGTCCACGAGGTATTGCCGGTCAGCAGAGGAGGGCGAAGCTTCCGAGTCGACGCTGGCCGCCAATATACGCCCGATCTCTTCCGACGATACCGACGCGTTGGAGCGTAATAGGCGATCCGCGGTCAAGCTCAAAGGATCGACCTTCTCAAGTGCTTTGCCCGCGACCTCTGCCGTGACAGTTCCTGCGACTTCCGCGCCCGCTTTGGCAACACCCAGTGTCGCAGTGGTCGCAAGGTATGCCCCAAATAGCGTCGCCAACGCCCATACAACCAATCCATGGACGCCATCTCTCACCTCGACCTCATGATCCGTTACGTCGGCGATGCGTCTGCGCATGCGGCCAGCGAGATATCCACCGGCCATCAGGCTGGAGACGATCACCCATAACGTCCACAGACCCGTCGCGATAATGAACCCGGTTCGGGACCAGCCTTCCCCCGAGTATGGCGACGCTACACTCAGCCCGATGGCCGATCCGAAGGTCACCATAACAAAAGCAAACGCGGCGCTGAGGAGCGCGCCGGCAAGTATGGCAGGCCACTCGACATAGGGTATTCCCAACGCATTCGAGCTGATGACTTCGTCAGGTCTCGCTGCATGATTCATAGACAAGTCTCCGTTGTGTGTAATTGCGCCCTGTTCAGCGCGTGCTGAGGAGTTACCGTATAAGCCGGTCAACGCAGCCCCAGAAAGGATAGGATTGCTAGAATTACCACGATCATACCTATTAGATAAATGATGCCGTTCATGAATACTCTCCCGAAAGCATAATGATCGCCGGCGCTGCCGACACCTCAGCGACGCAGGGGGCAAGCCCATATCCGCTGGTGCATTAGTTTGGGCAAGACGTATGCCATGCGGCGCGACACTGATTATTGCTCCACATCAACGTGCTGAGATGTTCTGGCACTTCGAGGGTTGTAAACCTTGCAAGTGATCCGTGTATGCACTGCATAGCTCATCTGGTTCTGCTGACGAAGTATAGACTTTATGACGAAACACAACCGCCTAATCGTAGATCCGCGTTAAAAGTGTTCCATTCTTTAAGCCGGTTCTTTGATACGTCCACGCGGACCGTGAGATAGCCTTGAAACGATCCAGTCGATAAGCAAGCGCGGGTGGTGGGCGGCGAGTGTATGGTCACCGCGGGCTGTAAAATTTACATCGGCGACGGTAATCCTTACCGCTGTCAACGGATGAGTTCGTTATTTTTTCGATGGAAGGCGGTATCGCCTACTCGTGAGCGTGCGTCACCGTGTTGTAAGACTTGGGCTTGCACTCTATAAGGATCGGAAATTCAACGCGGTGTCGCAAAAGCGTGGCGTCTTCTTGGTGGAGGAGGATGAGTGATTGGGGAGGGGTCCATGTCCCCAAATACACAAGTTTGGCACTACACCAGCCTCGAAGCGGTCATTGCGATGCTGCGTGATCGCCAAATGCGTTTGACGCGTATTGTAGTTTCCACGATCCGTTCGAGGGCTCTGTGCCAAAAAAGACAATTGATGATCAGGTCGTCACCTTTGGGGGCGCTCAGGCGAGGGAGATGATGCTGAGAAGCATCGCTACTCATTACCCCGGTATGCACGTCCCTCGGAGTGGCGACCGTTGGGCACGAATGACCAAATTTCCCGAGATAAGACACACTCCGCTCATGCAATATGCTGGACGTCTGGCGATGAGTCAGAGGCCATGTGGCGGCTATGTTGCCCCGATGGCGAGAACGAAAAGGAGAAGGGCCAGGGGTTGGCATTGCGTTCGACACTAGCCAAATTGGAAGCGTTCGTAGCACACCATGATCTGTTTATAAGCCCCGTGAGTTATCGCTTCTATCATGAAGGGGATGGATTTGACGATGAGTTAGATCCATTCATGGATAAACGCAAGGGGTTCGAGTGCGAGCAGGAAGTCTGGATACTAAAGTATGACGAGGCCCACTATAGCAAGCTCAGGAGCTGTGACGAGCCCGAGTATCCTGAGTTCAGTAACTCCCTCGTTGAAAACGGCACTGCGGCACTCCCTGACGAACTGCCGAAGTACGTACTTCTCGATTGGTCACTGACGGGAGCCATTCACGCGATAACGGTAAGCCCGTACACGTTCGAAGCCTATGAGTCCAAAGCACGACGTGATATCGCGGCTATCGATCCCTTGGTCGTTGTGGAATTGTCTGTTCTCAGCGAACGCCGCTTTGCTCCGAATTTCTAAATAGCGGCAATGCGGACATAGGCGTGCGCGTGCCGGTGGGTGGCCGACGAGCAGATCACTGCAGCTCATGTTAAGCATCGGACGTCCGCTATCGGGAAGTTCATCCGGTGCACGCGACCGGCTGCTCCTGGCCCGATAGCCGAAATTCAAACTGAGACACTACCCGCCCGCGTCATCCATAGCACTACCGAAAGTGGTTTGCTAGACTCTAGGGGTATACTTCTAACCACACGGCGGGAGAGGTCTATGCCGCAACGGAGAGATTTCCTCAAAGGTCTAGGCGGAGCCACTCTTGCGCTAGCGGGGGATGCGCTCATGCCCAGGGTCGCACGCGCGTTCGGGGGCGAACATGATGCGCTCGCCGCGCCGCCTCTTGAGGTTCTTCCCGGCAAAAGGCCGCTCATCCGACGCACCTACCGGCCGCCGAATTTCGAGACGCCAATCCATTACTTCAATGAGGTTTTCACGCCGAATGACGCTTTTTTTGTCCGCTATCATCTCGCGAACATCCCGCGTGTCGACAGTAAGTTGTGGCGGTTGCGTGTCGAGGGCGATGCCGTCAAGAACGTCTCGGAGTTTAGTCTAGAAACGTTGCGGCGCGACTTCGAACGCGTGGAGATCGCGGCGGTGAACCAGTGCGCTGGAAACCGCCGGGGATTATTCGAGCCGCGCGCGCCGGGCGTCCAATGGGGTCACGGCGCCATGGGTAACGCGCGTTGGAGCGGTGTGCGACTCGGAGACGTGCTGCGCCGCGTCGGGTTCAAGAACGGCGCCCTGGAAGTCGCCTTCGATGGCGCGGATGCGCCGCTCGTCGCTAAAACACCGGACTTTATCAAAAGCCTTCCCCTGTGGAAGGCCTTGGACGAGGATACCATCATCGCCTTCGAGATGAATGGGGAACCGCTACCGCATTGGAACGGCTATCCGGCTCGCCTGGTGGTCCCCGGTTGGACGGCCACTTATTGGGTCAAGCATCTGGTGTCGATCAGAGTCGGATTAAAACCCTACGATGGCTTCTGGATGAGCACGGCCTACCGCGTCCCCAAAGGAGCGTTCCTTGCGACGCGCGAGTTTAGTTCCCAGACCGGTGAAGCCAATACGCCGGTCACCGAATTGGTCGTTAATTCGCTGCTTACGAACGTTAAAGACCACGATGAATTCCTGTTGCACCGGCAGATCGAGGTGAAAGGAATCGCCTGGGACGGCGGCTACGGGATCCAGAAGGTCGAGGTATCGAAAGACGACGGCCGAAGCTGGACGCCGGCGGAGCTGGGCGGCGATCACGGCCGATATTCCTGGCGGCCTTGGAGCTTCCGTTTTACGCCTCTAGAGAAGGGCAAGCACGTGCTGCTGGCGAAGGCCACCAACCGTAACGGCGATACGCAAGGAAGCAAGCTGATCTTGAATCCAGCCGGCTATCATCATAACCTGGTGCAGCGCGTCCGCTTTAAAGTGGTGTAGTTAAAATGACACTTCGGTTAATCTGCTTGTTCGCATTTTCGGCGGCAGCGCTCGCCGAGGAGAATTCTATAAAGCTGCAAGACGCCCCGGGAAAGAGTCTGATCGAGGCTCATTGCCGGACTTGTCACAGCCTCGATTACATCGAGATGAACGCCGGCATCCTGGACGCCGCGGGCTGGGAAAAGAGCGTGAATAAAATGATCGACGTGATGGGGGCGAGCATCCCCCGGGGCGAGGTACCGGGAATCGTCACCTACCTTCGTCAATCCTACGGCAAGGCGCGAGAGTAAAGGAATCTCTGCAAAAGTTACTGCGCAGCCCATCTACTTTGCCGCGTGCTCGCGCGTCGCTCGCCTATCTACCTGATATGTCTCGCGACTCGCTCCGCGGCTTCGCGCATCTGGGCTTGCTCGCGACACTTTTGCAGAGATTCCTATAGCGCTTTCGCGCCAGGCATGCTCCGGGATTGGGGTTTCGGCGCGAAAGTGCCTGGGCCGTGATGACACGGTCACGCAAGCATCACGATCTCATCGCGCGGTTTCGGGGATTGGCGAGTCCTGAGGAAGCCGAGCGCCAGCAACCGGTCCCGCCGCGCTTGCCGTTTTCGTTCCCGCTCTCGCTCCTCGCCGTACAAGCGCCATTGAAAATAAGCGATGACCGCGAGGTGATAGAGAAACCAAAGAATAGGAATCCAGGGTTCCATGACTCTATCGGCCGGCCACACCGGCCGTCCGCTCACAGCGTAAACGATATAGGCATCTTACATCGCGTTTATCGACGGTACCAACGGCTTTCAGGATAACCCTTGACTTTGCGATCCCCTCACGGATACTAGGACCTATGAACTCTTTCATTCTCACCAACCAACTTCTCATCGCCATGCCCGGTCTCGCGGATCCTAACTTCCATAAGACCGTGACCTACGTGTGCGCCCATAGCGATGAAGGCGCGATGGGCATCATTATTAATCGGCCAACTAACATTAATTTAGGCGAAGTGCTCACGCAAATGGAGCTTGTGGCCACGAACCCGAAGATCAGTGATCTTCCGGTGTTTCAAGGAGGACCCGTTCACCGCGAGCGCGGTTTTATCATCTATCAACCGCTGAGTCACTGGGAACCCATGATCAAGGTCAGCGATGACTGTGGGGTCGCGACCTCTCGGGATATCCTCGAGGCCATCTGCCACGGCAACGGGCCGCAGCAAGCGTTGGTTGCTCTCGGATATGCGGGTTGGGGCGCCGGGCAACTGGAGCGCGAGATGGCGGAAAACGCGTGGCTGAACGGCCCCGCCAATCAAGAGATCTTGTTTGAAATAGCGCCCGAACGGCGCTGGGAGTCGGCGGCTGCCTTGATCGGTGTCGATATCGACCGGCTAGCGCCGGATGCGGGCCACGCATGAATGCCGCCTCGAGCAGCGTGCTCGGCTTCGATTTTGGCACCAAACGCATCGGTGTGGCGGTGGGGCAGACCATTACCCGCACCGCCAATCCGCTCGCAACGGTACGCGCCTCGGATGGCAGGCCGGATTGGTACGCGATTAACGTCTTGATCGACGCCTGGACGCCCGCTGCGATCGTGGTAGGTATGCCCGTCAACATGGACGGCAGTGAGCACACGCTCGCGCCGGCGGCGTTGCGGTTCGCGAGCCAGCTCGCGGGCCGTTTTGGCCTGCCGGTTTATACGGTGGACGAGCGGCTGTCGTCTTACGAGGCCCGTTCCCGGGAACCGGAGAGGAAGCGCGGTCCGGTGGATGCAGTCGCGGCGCAAGTGATTCTGGAGACGTGGTTCGCAGATCCCGCGCCGCGCTCGGAGAGCTGGAGGGGTCCACGTGTTGAAAACGGCGATCGCTCATTCTGAAGTCCTGGATCTCATCACCCGGATGGCGGCGGACCTCAAAGCCGGGATGCGGCCCGGAGCCGCGCTGGTCGGGATCCATACGGGCGGGGTCTGGGTGGCCGAACATTTGAACCGCCACTTGAGCCTGCCGGATCCGCTCGGTGAGCTCAACATCGCGTTTTATCGCGATGACTTCAGCCATATCGGGATGCATCCGAGCGTACGGCCCTCGACCCTGCCCTTCGATGTGGACGGGCGGCATATCGTACTCGTCGATGACGTCCTGTTTACCGGGCGCACGGTTCGGGCGGCGCTGAACGAGATCTTCGATTACGGCCGTCCGGCGAGCGTGATGCTTGTGGTCTTGGTCGATCGGAGCGGGCGGGAGCTTCCGATTCAACCCGATGTCACCGGTACGACGATGGATTTGCCCACTGGGCAGCACGTCAAGCTCATTGGCCCGGACCCGCTGTCGCTGGTAGTCCAAAGAGCCGCATGAAGCCGCATCAGATCCAGATTGATGAGCAAGGCCGCCTTAAACACTTTATCAGCATCGAAGGACTCCCGCGTGATTTATTGATCGCGATCCTCGATGCCGCGCAGTCCTTTGCCGGTGTCGGAGAGCGCGCGATCAAAAAACTGCCGCTGCTGCGCGGGAAGACCATTGCGACTCTGTTCTTTGAGCCGAGCACGCGCACGCGGACGACCTTTGAGCTGGCGGCTAAGCGGCTCTCGGCCGACGTCCTCAATATCAACGTCCAAAGCTCCGCCACGCGCAAGGGCGAGTCGCTTCTCGACACCTTACGCACGCTCGAGGCGATGCACTGCGATATGTTTGTGGTGCGCCACCCGATGAGCGGCGCGGCGCAACTCATCGCCTCGCATGTAGCCCCCCACGTCCGGGTGATTAATGCCGGGGATGGCCGCCACGAGCACCCCACCCAGGCGGTACTCGATTGTTTTACCATCCGCCGGGTCAAGGGCGATCTCTCCAGTCTGGTCGTCGCCATCGTGGGCGATGTCCTGCACTCGCGCGTGGCGCGATCGGACATCCACGCCTTGAATATTCTCGGCGTGGGGGAGCTTCGCGTCGTGGGACCGAAGACCTTGATCCCCCCCGGGGTTGAGGCGCTCGGCGTGCGAGTGTTTTACGATCTCGAGCCAGGACTCCGCGATGCGGATGTGGTGATCATGCTGCGCCTGCAAAACGAGCGCATGCAGGGGACCTTGCTGCCGAGTGCCCATGAGTACTTTCAAGCCTATGGCTTGACCGCCGCGAAGCTTGCCGTCGCGAGACCCGATGTAACCGTAATGCACCCGGGACCGATCAACCGCGGCGTCGAGATCGACACCGCGGTCGCCGATGGCCCGCATTCGGTCATTCTGCAGCAGGTGAGCCACGGGATCGCGGTGCGCATGGCGATCATGTCGATGGCCATGGGCAGTCAGGCGGCGCCGCGCCGGACACGCTGAGATGCGGCTGCGGATTACAGGCGGCCGCATCCTCGACCCGGCCCAGAATCTCGATGGAATCCATGATCTCCATGTCGCCGCGGGACGGATCGTCGCGATAGGCGATCCACCCGAGGGGTTTACCGTCGAGCGCGAGATCGATGCCCGCGGTCGCATCGTGTGCCCCGGCTTGGTCGATCTCAGCGCCAGGCTTCGGGAGCCCGGTGAAGAACACAAGGCGACGATCGCCACGGAGACTCGCGCGGCGGCGATGGCGGGTATCACGACCCTCTGCTGTCCTCCCGACACCGATCCCGTTATCGATACGCCCGCGGTGGCCGAGCTGATTCACCAGCGTGCCGAGCAAAGCGGCCGCGCCCGCGTAGTTTGCCTGGGGGCGCTCACTCACGGGCTCAAAGCCGAGCAATTAGCCGAGATGCGCGCGCTCAAGAGAATCGGCTGCGCCGGGGTGAGCAATGCCTTGGTGCCTATCGCCAATACCGAGGTCCTGCGGCGTGCGATGGAATACGCCGCGACCTGTGATTTAACCCTGTTCCTTCACCCGGAGGATCCGTGGCTCTCACAAGGGGTAATGCACGAAGGACCGATCAGTACGCGGCTCGGTTTACCGGCGGTTCCGGAAACCGCGGAGACGATCGCGCTCAGCCGCGATCTCCTGCTGCTCGAACAAACGGGCGCGCGCGCCCACTTCTGCCGCCTATCGGCGCGGCGCTCCGTTGAAATCATCAAAGCCGCAAGCGACCGGGGCCTGCGGATTAGCGCCGATGTGAGCGCCCACCACTTGCATCTGATCGATGTCGATGTGGGCGACTACGATAGCAGATGTCACGTGCGTCCGCCGCTGCGCTCCCCGCGCGATCGCGATGGCCTCCGCGAGGGGCTCAGGGACAGCGTGATCAGCGCGATTTGTTCAGATCACCAGCCTCACGATCGGGACGCAAAGGATGCCCCGTTCGAGGCAACCGAGCCCGGTATTTCGGCGCTCCAGTCGTTGTTGCCCTTGACACTGGCCTTGGTGGAAGACAAGGTTCTGAATCTTTCCCAAGCGCTGGCCGCGATCACCTGCCAGCCCGCGCGGATTCTCGGGATCGAGGCGGGGACGCTGCGCGTCGGCGCGGGCGCCGATATTTGCATCTTTGACCCCGAGGCGCATTGGACATTGACCGAAGAGAACATCGCCAGCGCCGGCAAGAATACGCCCTTCAAGGGGTGGGATTTCAAGGGCAAAGTCATGCACACTCTCTTCGGTGGCAAGCTGGTGTACACCGAAGCGAGCCGATGAACGCTACGCGGGGAACGATATTCGTCGAAGATGCGGAAGTCGTCAGCCACGAGACGCACGCGGGTGATCAGCACGTATTGAGGCTTTTATCGCCGCAAACCGCGGCCCGCGCGCAACCGGGCAACTTCATTCACATCCAGTGTGATCCGGCAATCCTGATGCGGCGTCCCATGTCCATCATGCGGGTCGAGCGACGCCAGGGACAGATCGATATCCTGTACAAGATCCACGGCCTTGGGACCGAGCTGCTGGCGAAGAAGCGCCCCGGCGATGTCCTGAATCTCGTGGGCCCGATCGGCGTCCCGTTCAAATTGAGCGGCTATCGCCCGCGGCCGCTGCTGATCGGAGGGGGCGTCGGGATCCCGCCCATGATTTTCTTGAGCGAGCACATGAAGAGTCCAGGGGCTCGCGTCAAGCCGCTCATCCTCATGGGGTCCGAGGTCCCGTTTCCGTTTCGGCCGCGTCCGTCGCAGTTCCTGGTTCCGGGAATACCGGCGGAGGTGATCGCGGCCATGCCGCTC
>Ga0136615_10000408_pt1 | contig 19784 bp, 17 predicted proteins | sample AntDrymUQ2882206_2_FD_106647 | JGI IMG/M metagenome (GOLD analysis project Ga0136615, IMG submission 106647) | Polar desert sand microbial communities from Dry Valleys, Antarctica - metaG UQ288 (22.06) | ecosystem: Environmental > Terrestrial > Soil > Desert | place: Antarctica: Dry Valley...
ACCAGCACCCCACGCAGGCCCTGCTCGACCTGTTCACCATGCGCCAGCGTCTGGGCCGCATCGAGGGCCTGCGCGTGGTCGTCTGCGGCGACATCGTGCACTCACGCGTGGCCCGCAGCCTCGTGCAGGCGCTCGCGCTGCTCGGCGCGGAGGTGACCCTGGCGGGCCCGCCGACCCTGCTGCCCCCGCACCCCGAGCGCTGGCCGGTCACCATCAGCCACGACCTGGACGGACTGCTGGGTAAGGCCGACGTCCTGTACCTGCTGCGCGTCCAGAGCGAGCGCATGCGCGAGCAGCACTTCCCGTCGGTGCGCGAGTACGCGCGCATCTGGGGCGTCGACGCGCAGCGCCTCGCCCGCCTGCCCGAGGGTGCGATCGTCATGCACCCCGGCCCGATGAACCGGGGGATCGAGATCGCCGCCGACGTCGCCGACCTGCACGCCGACGTGATCGCCGCCCAGGTCACCAACGGCATCGCGATCCGCATGAGCTGCCTGTACCTCATGCTCGGGGGCGAGGCATGAGCGCGGTCACCTTCAGCGGCTGCCGCCTCGTCGATCCCGCCTCCGGGACCGACGAGGTCACCAGCGTCACGGTCGCGGACGGTCTCGTGACCGCGGTCGGCGGAGCGCGCGAGGGCCGGGAGGTCGACGCCGCCGGGCTGGTCTGCGCCCCCGGGCTGGTCGACCTGCACACCCACCTGCGCGAGCCCGGCCGCGAGGACGCCGAGACGGTGGCGAGCGGCACGGCCGCGGCCGCAGCCGGCGGCTACACCGCGGTCTGCGCGATGGCGAACACCGACCCGGTGTGCGACCACGCCGGGGTCGTCGAGCAGGTGCTGCGCCTCGCGCGCGACGCCGGGCACTGCGACGTCTATCCCGTGGGCGCGATCACCCGCGGTCTCGCGGGCGACCAGCTCGCCGAGATCGGCGCGATGGCCGCCGTCGGGGTGCGCTGCTTCTCCGACGACGGGCTGCCGGTGCGCTCCGCCCGCGTCCTGCGCCGCGCGCTGGAGTACGCGCGCACCTGGGACGCCATCGTCGCGAACCACGCCGAGGAGGCCGACCTCACCGAGGGTGCGCAGATGAACGAGGGCGAACTGTCCTCGCTGCTCGGCCTGGCCGGCTGGCCGCGCGAGGCCGAGGAGATCATGGTCGCCCGTGATCTCGTGCTCGCCGCGGGGGTCGGCGCGCGCCTGCACGTGCCGCACGTCTCCACGCGCGGCGCCGTCGAGCTGATCCGCGCCGCCAAGGCCCGAGACGTGCGCGTGACGGCCGAGGCCACCCCGCAGCACTTCGCCCTGACCGAGGACGCCGCCGCCGGCTACGACCCGGTCTACAAGGTGAACCCACCGCTGCGCACCGCCGACGACGTCGCCGCCGTCCGCGAGGGACTCGCCGACGGCGCCATCGACGCGATCGCCACCGACCACGCGCCCCACGCGCCCGAGCAGAAGGCGCAGGAGTGGGTCCAGGCGCCCTGCGGCATGCTCGGCCTGGAGACCGCCTTGGCGCTGACCCTCACCGAGCTGGTGGACGAGGTCGTGTCGCTGCCGGAGGCGGTCGCGCTGCTGTCCACCCGCCCGGCCCGCAGCCGCGACATCAGCGGCCACGGTGGCCCGGTCGTGCCCGGCGCGCCCGCGAACCTCGTGCTGTTCGACCCCGAGGCGCGCTGGACCGTCGACCCGCGCGCGCTGCGCTCGCGCAGCCGCAACACCCCCTTCGCCGCCCGCTTGCTGCGCGGCCAGGTGGTCCACACGCTGCTGCGCGGCACCTTCACCGTCCGCGACGGCGCGGTGATCAGCCAATGATCGGCATGACGATCGGGATGCGCGGCCAGCCTGCCTCAGCAGGTTTGCTCATCCTGGAGGACGGGACCACAGCTCGCGGGGAGGGGTTCGGGGCCCGCGGCACGGCCCACGGCGAGCTGGTCTTCAACACCGCCATGACCGGCTACCAGGAGGTGCTCACCGACCCCAGCTACCGCGGCCAGATCGTGACCATGACCACGGCGCACGTCGGCAACTACGGCGTGAACGACGCCGACGCCGAGTCCGACCGGGTGCAGGTCGCCGGCTTCGTGGTCCGCGAGCGCAGCCGCAGCGCCTCGAACCACCGCGCGCAGCGCACGCTGGACGCCGAGCTCGCGGCGGCGGGTGTGGTCGGCCTGACTGGGGTCGACACCCGCCGGCTCACCCGCCACCTGCGCAGCGCGGGCACCATGCGCGCCGCGGTCTCGACCGAGGTGCTCGACGCCGACGCGCTGCTCGGCCAGGTCCTCACCGCCCCCACGATGGCGGGCAGCGACCTCGCCACCACCGCCGGCACCCCGGTGCCCTACGAGGCCGGCTGGCCCGCAGCCGATGCCCGCCACCGCATCGTGGCCGTCGACTTCGGGTTGAAGCGCACGATCCTGCGCCTGCTGGGTGATCAGGGCTGCGCCGTCACGGTGCTGCCCGCGACCACCAGCGCGCAGGAGGTCCTGGCGCGCGAGCCCGACGGCGTGTTCGTGTCGAACGGGCCGGGGGACCCGGCGGCGCTGGGGGCGGGCGTGGCCACCCTGCGCGAGCTGCTCGCCGCGCGTGTCCCCGTGTTCGGCATCTGCCTCGGCCATCAGCTCCTCGGCCGCGCGCTGGGCGCCGACACCTATCAGCTCGCCTTCGGCCATCGCGGGGTGAACCAGCCGGTGTCGAACCTGGACCGCCAGGCGGTCGAGATCACCAGCCACAACCACGGCTTCGCCGTCGACGCCGACACTCTGCCCGCCGACGGCCCCCTCGGCCGTGTCCGTGCCACCCACGTCAACCTCAACGACGGGGTGAACGAGGGGCTGCGCTGCCTCGACGTGCCCGCCTTTTCCGTGCAGTACCACCCCGAGGCCGCGCCCGGCACCTCCGACGCCCGCTACCTGTTCCCGCTGTTCACCGAGCTCCTGGGCGCCGTCGACGCGGGGGCGCGCTAGGTGCCGCGCCGCGACCTCGACGCCGTCCTGCTGATCGGCTCCGGACCGATCGTCATCGGTCAGGCCTGCGAGTTCGACTACTCCGGCGCCCAGGCCTGCAAGGTGCTGCGCCGCGAGGGCTACCGCGTGGTCCTCGTCAACCCCAACCCCGCCACGATCATGACTGACCCGGAGATGGCCGATGCGACCTACGTCGAGCCCATCACCGCCGAGTTCGTCGAGAAGGTGATCGTGGCCGAGCGCGGCCACGGGCGGATGGCGCTCCTGCCCACCCTCGGCGGGCAGACCGCGCTGAACGTGGCCGTCGAGCTGGCCAGCGCCGGCGTCCTGGAGCGTCACGACGTCGAACTCATCGGCGCGAGCCTGCCCACCATCATCGTGGCCGAGGACCGCACCGCCTTTTCGGCTGCCGTGAAGGAGATCGGGCTGGAGGTCGCGGAGTCGGGTCGCGCGACCACCCTGGCCGAGGCCGAGGAGCTGGCGGGCCGCATCGGCTACCCGCTGCTCGTGCGCAGCTCGTTCACCCTGGGCGGGGCCGGCAGCGGGGTCGCCACCACGCCGCGGGACTTCGTCCGCATGGCCGCCGAGGGGCTGGCGGCCAGCCCCATCGGAGAGATCCAGGTCGACGCGTCCCTGCTGGGCTGGAAGGAGTACGAACTGGAGGTCATGCGCGACGCGCACGACAACTGCGTCGTCGTCTGCTCGATCGAGAACCTCGACGCGATGGGCGTCCACACCGGCGACTCCATCACCGTCGCGCCGGCGCAGACGCTGACCGACCGCGAGTACCAGCGGATGCGCGACGCCGCCTTTGCCATCCTGCGCCGCGTCGGCGTGGAGACCGGCGGCGCGAACGTGCAGTTCGCGGTGGACCCGGCGACCGGGCGTCAGGTCGTGGTGGAGATGAACCCGCGGGTGTCGCGCTCCAGCGCGCTGGCCTCCAAGGCCACGGGCTTCCCGATCGCCAAGATCGCCGCGCTGCTCGCCCTGGGCTACACCCTCGACGAGATCCCCAACGACATCACCCGCTCCACCCTCGCCGCGTTCGAGCCGGCGCTGGACTACGTGGTGGTGAAGGTCCCGCGCTTCGCCTTTGAGAAGTTCCCCGGCGCCGACCCGGTGCTGACCACGCGGATGAAGAGCGTCGGCGAGGTCATGGCCATTGGCGGGACCTTCGCCGAGGCGCTGGGCAAGGCCCTGCGCTCGCTGGAGGACGGCGGGGCCGGGCTGCCCGCCGGGCCCGGCCTGGACCTCGACGACCGCGCGCTTGCCGGGACGCTGCGCGTGCCAACCGAGGACCGGCTCGGCCAGGCCACCCGGGCTCTGGCCCGCGGCTGGGACGTGCAGCGGGTCGCGGGCCTCACGGCCTACGACCCCTGGTTCGTCGACCAGATCGCCCACGTGACCGAGCTGCACGCCGAGCTCGCAGGCCAGGCGGATCTCGACGCCCGTCTCCTGCGACGGGCCAAGCGCGCCGGCGTCTCGGACGCGACGATCGCGGGCCTGGTGGGGGTCACCGAGGAGGAGATCCGCCGCAGGCGCACGACGCTGGGGATCATGCCGGTGTTCAAGACCGTGGACACCTGCGCCGCCGAGTTCGCCGCCGAGACCCCCTACCTCTACTCCACGTATATGGAGGAGGACGAGGTTGCACCGTCGGACCGCCCGCGGGTGCTCATCCTCGGTTCGGGTCCCAACCGCATCGGGCAGGGCATCGAGTTCGACTACTGCTGTGTCCACGCGGTCATGGCCCTGCGTGCCGCCGGCTTCGAGACGGTCATGGTGAACTGCAACCCCGAGACGGTCTCCACCGACTACGACACCGCCGACCGGCTGTACTTCGAGCCCCTGACCCTCGAGGACGTCCTCGCCGTGCACGCCGCCGAGCTGGCCGCCGTGGGCGGGGACCGCTCGAAGGTCGGCGTGGTGGTGGCGCTGGGCGGGCAGACGCCGCTGAAGCTCGCGCGTGCGCTGGAGGCCGAGGGCGTGCGCATCCTGGGCACCTCGCCGGACGCCATCGACCTGGCCGAGGACCGGGGGCGCTTCGCCGAGCTGCTCGACAGCCTCGGCATCGCGCAGCCGCCCGGCGGGATCGCGCGATCACCCGACGACGCGCTGGCCATCGCCCGGCGGATCGGCTTCCCCGTGCTCGTGCGCCCCAGCTACGTGCTCGGCGGGCGCGCGATGGAGATCGTCTACGGCGAGGACCGCCTGCGCGATTGGCTGTCGGCGGTCGAGCGCGCCGCGGGCGGAGGAGTCGAGGTCCTCGTCGACCGCTTCCTGGAGTCCGCCACCGAGGTCGACGTGGACGCGGTGTTCGACGGCGCCGAGCTCTACGTGGGCGGGGTCATGGAGCACATCGAGGAGGCCGGGGTCCACTCGGGCGACTCGGCCTGCGTGCTCCCGCCCTACACGCTGGGCCGCGCGCAGCTGTGGCAGCTCGCCGAGCACACCGCGGCGATCGCGCGGGCGCTGGGCACCCGCGGCCTGGTCAACGTGCAGTACGCGCTGCGCGACGCCCAGATCAGCGTGATCGAGGCCAACCCGCGCGCCAGCCGGACCGTGCCGTTCGTCTCCAAGGCCACCGGGGTGGCGCTGGCCAAGGTCGCCGCCCGGGTGATGGCCGGCGCCACCCTCGCCGAGCTGCGCGCCGAGGGGCTGGTCCCGGCGCTGGACGCGGTCAGCGGCCCGCAGCCGCACCACGTCGCGGTGAAGGAGGCGGTCCTGCCCTTCAACCGTTTCCCGGGCGTGGACACCCACCTGGGCCCCGAGATGCGCTCCACCGGCGAGGTCATGGGCATCGACGCCGACTTCGGTGCGGCGTTCGCGAAGAGCCAGGCGGGCACGGGCGCGATGGTGCTGCCCTCGAAGGGGACGGTGTTCTGCTCCATCGCCAACCGCGACAAGCGCGCGCTCATCTTCCCGGTGAAGCGGCTCGCCGAGCTGGGCTTCACGATCCTGGCCACCGAGGGGACGGCGGCCGCGCTGCGCCGCGCCGGCGTCGCCGCCGGCGTCGTGGGCAAGTTCAGCGACGGCGGGTCCAGCGTGGTCGACCTGCTGGAGGCGGGCGAGGTCGATCTGGTGCTGAACACGCCGATGGGGTCTGGCCCCCGGATCGACGGCTACGAGATCCGCACCGCGGCCGTCAGCCACGGCGTGCCGTGCGTCACCACGCTGTCGGGCATCCTCGCCGCGGTCCAGGGCATCGAGGCGCTGCGCGCCGGGACCATCGAGGTTCGCAGCCTCCAGCGCTACCACGCCGAGCTCGCCGCCCAGCGCGCCGAGCCCGCCGCCCCATGACCGCCGTACCGGTCGCTGCGAGGAGCCCCGTCGCCCTGCGGGTCGAGATCCGTGGCGACGGGCCCCGGCCCGGCGGGTGGGGGTTCCACCTCGTGGCCCCGGAGTTCGCCGGCGTCGCGCCCGGGCAGTTCGTCATGGTGGCGGTCGCGCCCGGCGCCACGGTGCTGCGCCGCCCCTACTGGATCTCCGCGGCGGGCCGCTGGGGCGTGGAGCTGTCCGTGACCGAGCGCGGGCCCGGCAGCCGCTGGTTCGCCGGCCGCCGGGCCGGCGACGTGCTCGACCTGCTCGGGCCGCTCGGCCGCCCCGTCCCGCTGCCGGCGCCAGGCGCGCGCGGTGCCCTGGTGGGCGACGCCGCCGCACCGCCGCTCGCGTTTCTCGGCAGGGCGCTGCGCGACGCCGGCGCCGAGGTGCGTGAGCTGGCCGGCGCCGCCGACCTGGCCGCGCTGCTCGCGGCCGAGCCCGGCGCCGCCGTCTACGCCGCAGGCCCGCGCGACCTCTTGGCGGCGGCCGCGGCCGCCGCCGCAGCGGCCGCCGCCCCGATCGCCGTGGCGGCCACCCCCTTCATGGCCTGCGGCACCGGCCTGTGCGGCACCTGCGCGGTGCCTATCCTTGCTGCCGCCACTGCCGCAGGTGGAGACAGACCGTCGCCCTCGACGGTTTCTCTGCGAGCCCCGGCTGCGGGTGGCGGGCGGACGGGCGCCGGGGGCGGGGCGTATGCCCGCGCGTGTGTGGACGGCCCGGTGCTGGATGGTCACCGGATCGACTGGGAGCGGTGGCTCGCGGAGGCGGAGCCCGCACCCTGGGAGCCGACCCCCCCGGCGGAGCGCGCGGCGACGGGGCGGGTGGTGGCGGGGGGCGCCACGGGCAGGGTGGCGCCGGCGGAGGTCGACCTCGGCGTGGACCTGGGGCCTCTGCGGCTGACCGGGCCCGTCCTGGCGGCCAGCGGCACCGCGGGCGGCGGAACCGAGCTGACCGCGCTCGTCGACCTGACCGGGATCGGCGCGCTGGTGGCGAAGACGGTGACTCTGGAGCCGCGCACCGGGCTGCCCGGCCCACGGGGAGTGGAGGCCGCGGGCGGCATGCTGAACGCCATCGGCCTGGCGAACCCCGGCGTGGAGGTGTGGCGCGACCGCGACCTGCCCGGTCTGGCCGCCGCCGGCCTGCCGCTGATCGCCAGTATCGCCGGGCGGACCGTGGGCGAGTACGGCGAGGTGGCCGCCCAACTGCACGGCGCTGTGGGCCTGCTCGCCGTCGAGGCGAACATCTCCTGCCCGAACGTCGAGGACCGCGGCCGCGTCTTCGCCACCCGTCCCGCGGCCGCCGCAGCGGCGGTCGCCGCCGCGGTCGCGGCCAGCGACCTGCCGGTGTTCGCCAAGCTCACCCTCGACGTGACCGACATCGTCGAGGTCGCCGCCGCGGTGGCGGAGGCGGGCGCGACCGGGGTCACCGTGGCGAACACCATCCTGGGCCTGGCCATCGACGTGGAGACCGGCCGCCCGAAGCTCGGCGGCGGCGCCGGCGGCCTGTCCGGACCGGCCATCAAGCCAGTGGCGCTGGGCGCGGTCGCACAGGTCGCGCGTGCCCTGCCCGACCTGCCGATCATCGGCCTCGGCGGTGTCCGCACCGTAGAGGATGTCGTGGAGTTCGTGCTCGCAGGGGCGAGCGCGGTGGCGGTGGGCACCGCTACCTTCGCGCAGCCCAGCCTCACCCTCGACCTCACCCGGAGACTGCGGGCATGGCTGGCCGCCCGCGGACACCGCTCGCTCGCCGAACTGCGGGGAAGGGTTCGCTGGTGACCGGTCCGGTGAACCCGCTCATCGTGGCGCTGGACACCAGCGATCCCCGGCGCTTCGCGGACCTGGTGGAGGTGCTGTCCGGCGAAGTGGGCGGGCTGAAGGTCGGCCTGGAGGCGTTCACCGCGCTCGGACGGGAGACGGTGCGCCGTGCGGGGGAGCGCACCGCGGTCTTCTGCGACCTGAAGCTGCACGACATCCCCGCGACCGTCGCCGGCGCCGCCGCCGCGGTCGCCGATCTCGGCGCGGCCCAGCTCACCGTGCATGCGAGCGGGGGACCGGCCATGGTCGAGGCCGCGGTGCGGGCCGCGCCGGGCGTGGCCATCCTCGGCGTGACGGTGCTGACCAGCCTCGACGACACCGCGCTCGCGGCCGTCGGCCAGCCGGGTGTCGCACGGCAGGCGCCGCGCCTCGCCCGCCTGGCGGTCGGCGCGGGCGCCGCGGGCGTGGTCTGCGCCGCGCCGGACCTCGCCGCCGTCCGCGCCGCCATCGGCCCGGACCCGCTCGTCGTGGTCCCCGGGATCCGTCCCGAGGGCAGCGCCACCCACGACCAAGCCCGTGTCGCGACCCCCCGCACGGCCATGGCCGCCGGCGCCAACCGCTTGGTGGTGGGCCGACCCATCACCGGCGCGGCCGACCCCGCCGCGGCCGCGCGCGCCCTGCTCGCCCAGATCGGCACATGCCGTGCCTGACCTCCTGACCGACGGGGGGATCGCCGCCCTGCTCGCGGAGCTGGGTGTGGTGCGGACCGGCCACTACGCGCTGTCCAGCGGCGCGCACTCCGACACCTACCTGCAGTGCGCGCTCGCGCTGTCCTCGCCAGGCGTGGCGCTGGCCCTCGGCCGCGCCCTGGCCGGGCGGGTCCGCGACGCCGGCCACGAGGTAGACGTGGTCGTCTCCCCGGCGCTGGGCGGGGTGCTGGCAGGGTTCGCGGTCGCGGCGGCCCTGGACCGGCGCTTCGTGTTCGCCGAGCGGGTCGAGGGCGCGTTCGCGCTGCGTCGCGGGCAGCATCTCGCGCCTGGGGAACGGGTGCTCGTGGTCGAAGACGTCGTGACGACCGGTGGCTCGGCGTCGGAGCTGGCCGGTCTGGTCCGCGCCCAGGGCGCGACCGTCGCCGCCGTGGCCAGCATCGTGGACCGCTCACGGGGGCTGCCGCCCGAGCAGCGGCCCGCGTGGCGCCCCATCAGTCTGTACCGCGTCGCCCCGGCGGTCTGGGCGCCCTCGGCCTGCCCGCGCTGCGCGGCCGGCGACCCACTCGACCGGCCTGGCAGCCGGCCCGCACCGGGGTAAGGGGCATCGGCAGCGCGCGAGCACCGCGTGCACGCGCGTCGGCCGGTTCCGACTGCCCGGACAAAACGGTCGTAAAGAGCGTTGACCCGCGCCCGCGGCTGGATAGGATGCCGCCCAGCCTGGTCTCTCTACCTACCGGATTCGGTGCTACGGTCATCGGCCGCAGCACCGGGATCGCACCCTCGGAGGTCCGATGCCCCTTCCCGAGCTCGACGACGAGTCCCGTCGGCAGGCGCTCACCAAGGCCGCCGAGGCCCGCAAGGTGCGGGCGGAGTTGAAGCAGCAGCTCAAGGCCGGCGAGATCGACTTCGGCGAGGTCCTGCGCCGCGCCGGGGACGACGAGATCGTCGGCAAGACGAAGGTCTCGGCGGTCCTGGAGGCTCTGCCGCGCGTGGGCAAGGTCCGCGCCCGCCGGATCATGGAGCGCCTCGACATTTCCCCATCACGCCGCGTGCGCGGGTTGGGGGCGAACCAGCGCGAGAAGCTGCTGAACGAGTTCGAGGGCGACCGCGCCTGAGCGGCCCGCTGAGTCCGAGGCCGTGAGCGCGCGTTCGGCGCCCGGCCGCCTCGTGGTGATCGCCGGACCCAGCGGCGTCGGCAAGGGCTCGATCGTGAGCGCCCTGCGACGCCGTCGCCCGGGGTTGGCCCTGTCCGTCTCGGCCACCACGCGTCCGCCGCGCCGCGGCGAGGTGGACGGCGTCTCCTACCACTTCCGCAGCGACGCCGAGTTCGACGCGCTGATCGCCGCCGACGAGCTGCTGGAGTGGGCGGAGTTCACCGGGCGCCGCTACGGCACCCCGGACCAGCCCGTCCGCGACGCGCTCGCGCACGGCACCGACATTGTGCTGGAGATCGACGTGGAAGGCGCCGGGCAGGTCCGCCGGCGCTTCCCCGAGGCGCTGCTCGTGCTCATCGTGCCGCCGTCGCTGGAGGAGCTGGCGGCGCGGCTGCGCGGCCGCAGCACGGAGACGGAGGCGGCCGTGGCGGCACGGCTCGCCGTGGCGGAGCGCGAGCTCGCCCAGCCCGGGCTGTTCGACCACCAGGTGGTGAACGACACCCTGGAGCGGGCCGTGGACGAGGTGGACCGTATACTCCAGACAGCCTGGTCCGGTGGCCGGGCCACGCTCACGTCCCCACCACATCCCGTCCCGCCCAGGAGCTGATGCGCCATCGCCACCATCGACGACCTGATGTCGAAGGTCGACAGCAAGTACACCCTCGTGCACCTCTCCGCCCGCCGCGCGCGCGAGATCAACGCCTACTACCACTCCCTCGGCGAGGGCCTGGGCCAGTACACCCCGCCGCTGGTGGACCAGGTCGACTCCAACAAGCCGCTGTCGATCGCCCTGGAGGAAATCGCCGCGGAGAAGATCGTCACCTCCTACCCCGGTGACGCGCGCCACGCCGCCGAGGAGCTGCTTGGCAACGAGGGCGCCGGCGCCGAGGTCGTGGCGCTGGGCGCGCCGGACGCCGAGGTGGACGCGGACGGCGAGCCGTCGGCCTAGTCCTCCCAGGCGGCTGCTGATGGTCGGCGCACTCGCCGGGCGCCACGTCCTGCTCGGCGTCTCCGGCGGCGTCGCGGCCTACAAGGCTGCCGAGTTGGCGCGCGGCGCCATCCGCGCCGGCGCCACGGTCCAGGCCGTGCTCACCGAGGCCGCGGGCAGGTTTGTTGGACCGGCGACATTTGCGGGGCTGACGGGCCGCCCTGCGCACACCGGGCTGTGGTCCGAGCCCGAGCGCCTCCTCCACGTGCGCCTCGCGCGTGAGGCCGACATCGCGGTGTTCGCGCCCGCCACGGCGAACCTGCTGGCGAAGTTCGCCGCCGGCCTCGCCGACGACCTCGTTTCCAGCGTCTACACCTGCCTGACCTGCCCGGTGGTGGTCGCACCGGCGATGCACACCGAGATGTGGCAGCACCTGGCGACCCAGCGCAACGTGGCCCGGCTCGTGGCCGACGGGATGCGGGTCGTGGGCCCCGGCGAGGGCGCACTCGCGGGCGGCGACGTCGGCCCCGGTCGGATGGCCGAGCCGGTGGACATCCTCGCCGTGCTGGGCGCGGCGCTGGACCGCACGGCTGCCGCACCGGCCGGGCCGCTCACCGGGCTGTCCGTGGTGGTCACCGCAGGCGGTACCCGCGAGCCGATCGACCCGGTGCGCTTCATCGGCAACCGGTCGTCGGGGAAGATGGGCTACGCGATCGCGGCGGAGGCGCGGCGTCGTGGCGCGCGCGTCGCGCTGGTGAGCGCCCCCACCGCCCTCGAGCCGCCGGCCGATGTCGAGGTCACCCAGGTCGAGACCGCGGTGCAGATGCGCGAGGCGGTGCTCGGCCTCGCGGCGCGGGCCGACGTGGTCATCAAAGCGGCGGCGGTGGCCGACTTCCGTCCCGCGGTCTACGCCGAGCACAAGCTGAAGAAGGACAGCGACGCCCTCGCCTCGGTCGCGCTCGTACCCAACCCCGACATCCTCGCCGAGCTCGGCGCCCGTCCCGGCCACGCGCTGCTCGTCGGCTTCGCGGCGGAGACGGACCTGGAGGAGGAGCGGGGCCGCGAGAAGCTGCACCGCAAGGGCTTGGACCTGATCGTCATCAACCGCGTCGACATGGCCGACGCAGGCTTCAACGTCGACACGAACCGCGCGCTGCTGCTGTCGCGCGACGACCGCCGCCGCGAGGTGCCGCTGACCACCAAGGCCGAGCTGGCGAGGGTCATCCTCGACGAGGTCGAGGCGCTGCGGGCGGCCCCGGGGAAGCGGTCGCCGGACGGGCTGGCCAGCCGCACCTCGTAGACTCCGCCCATGAGTCGTCAGTCGTTGTTCACGTCCGAGTCCGTGACCGAGGGCCACCCAGACAAGGTCGCCGACCAGATCTCCGACGCGGTGCTGGACGAGGTCCTCGCGCGCGACCCGTCGCCGGACTCGGCACGCGTCGCCTGCGAGACGCTGGTGACCACGGGCCTGGTGGTGGTCGCGGGGGAGATGACCACGAGCACGTACGTGGACGTGGCGAAGGTGGCGCGGGAGACGATCGTCGGCATCGGCTACGACCGCGCCGCCGCGGGCTTCGACGGCAACACCTGTGGGGTGCTCGTGGCCTTTGACGAGCAGTCGCCCGACATCGCCGGCGGCGTGGACCGGTCGTTGGAGGTGCGGGGTGGGGCGGCGCTGGACTCGCTGGACTGGCTGGGGGCCGGCGACCAGGGGATGATGTTCGGCTTCGCCTGCCGCGAGACCGACGTGCTCATGCCGCTGCCCATCCACCTCGCCCACCGCATGGCCGAGCGGCTGGCGGCCGTCCGCAAGTCGGGCGAGGTGCCCTACCTCCGGCCCGACGGCAAGACCCAGGTAACCGTGCGCTACGATGGCTACCGTCCGGTGCGCGTCGAGCGCGTGCTCATCTCCTCTCAGCACCAGCCCGACATCGACATGGACACGCTGCTGCGGCCGGACCTCGTCGAGCACGTCATCGCCCCGGTCATCGGTGACGGGATCGACTGGGACCCCGACGCGGTGCTGGTGAACCCCAGCGGATGCTTCGAGCTGGGCGGGCCGCAGGCGGACGCTGGGGTGACCGGGCGCAAGATCATCGTGGACACCTACGGCGGGATGGCGCGCCACGGCGGCGGCGCGTTCAGCGGCAAGGACCCGACGAAGGTCGACCGCTCGGCGGCGTACGCCGCGCGCTGGGTGGCCAAGACCATCGTGGCCGCCGGGCTGGCGAACCGGGCCGAGCTGCAGGTCGCCTACGCGATCGGCATGGCGCACCCGGTGTCGCTGTCGCTGGAGACCTTCGGCACCGAGACCCACGACCCCGACAAGATCCTCGCGGGTGTCGCCGAGGTCTTCGACCTGCGGCCCGCCGCGATCATCGCCGATCTGAAGCTGCGGCGGCCGGTGTTCCGCAGCACCGCCGCCTACGGGCACTTCGGCCGCTCGGGCGACGCGTTCTCCTGGGAGCAGGTCAACCGGGCCGACGACCTGCGGGCCGCCTCCGGGGCATGAGTTGAGCCTTTTCCTCGATGCCATGAGCGCCAGATGGGCATCCCAGGAAAAGGGGTCGGTCGCCCAGGTCGTGGTGGAGGTCGCCCCGGCGCATCTCGACCGGCCGTTCGACTACCGCGTGCCGGAGCGCATGGCCGTGCGGATCGGTCAACGGGTCCGTGTGCCGTTCTCCGGCCGCGTGCGGCCGGGCTGGGTGGTCGGGCTGGGGGCGTCGCAGCCCGACCGCGAGGACCTGCTGCCGGTCCGGGCCAGCGACGGGCCGTGGACCTGGTTCGACGAGGCCGACCTCGCCCTCTACCGCTGGGTGGCGGACCGCTACGGCGCCACCCTGGCCGCGGTCCTGCGCCACGCCGTGCCCTCCCGGGTCGCGGCGGTGGACGCCGAGGCCCAGCGCTGGCCGGACCCCCCGGCCTGGGACCCGGCCACACGCCCACCCGGGGTGGGCGGGGACCGCGTGGTGGGCGCCTGGCGCCCCTACGCCGCCTCCGCCCTGCTCAAGGCCGCCGCGGGGACCGGCGCGCCGGGGGCGTACTGGTGGCGACCGCTGCACGGCGACGACGCGGCGGCGCTGGCCTGCGACCTTGTGGCGCGGGCGCTGGCGGCGGGATCCTCGGCGCTGGTGCTGACGGCGGACCCGGGCGGACCCCTCGCGCGCCTGGCCCTGGCCACGGCCGGCACGCTCGGGGCGGATCTGCGGGGCGCCGACGACACCGCGGCTCACGGCCGCGCCCGCTACACCGCGGTGCTGCGCTGCCGCACCGGCCACGCGCGGGTGGCGGTGGGTGGGCGGGCGGCGGTGTTCGCGCCGCTGCGCGACCTCGGCCTGGTGATCGTCGAGGACGAGGCCAACCCCGCCTACAAGGAGCGCCGTGCGCCGCGCCACCACGCGCGCGAGGTGGCGCTGACCCGCGCCCGGATGGCCGGCGCCACCGCGGTGCTGACGGGTGACCTGCCCAGCGCCGCGCTGTGGCGCCTGCTGACGGCCGGCCACGTGAGGCCCGCCGCCGCCGACCGGGCGGTGGTGCGCGAGCGTGCGCCCCGCGTCGACGTCGTCGACCTCGGCGATCCCCGCCCCGGCGCCCGTCGCGCACGCCTGAGCGATGTCGCCACCCGCGCGCTGTCCGCCACCGTCCACGGCGGCGGTGCCGCGGTGGTGCTCGCCGCCCGTCGCGGTGAGGGCACCGCGCTGTCCTGCTCCCGCTGCGGCCGCCGCCGCGCCTGCCCCGTCTGCGACGCCGCCCTGCGCGTCGACCCCCCGGCCGCGCTCGGGGGCCGCGGAGAGGAACCGTCGCATCCGGCGGTTCCCCTCCACGGGGCCACCGCCGTGGTGGAGGGTGCGGCGCCCGCCGACGGCGGGCACGAGCGCTGGGCCTGTGCGACCTGTGGGTGGGCGGGGCGGGCCTTTGCCTGCCCGGCGTGCGGGGCGGAGGCGACCGCGCCGCGCGCCGCCGGGGCCGCGCGGCTGGCCACCGAGCTCGCGCGCAGCTATCCCGGCGCCGAGGTGGTGCGCATGGAGGGCTTCGACGCCCACGGCCCGCGCCGCCGCCCGGGGATCGCGGTGATGACGCGGGGCAGCGTGGTGGCCCGGCCCGCGTGGCTCGCCGGCCGGGAAGCCGACGTAGTGGTGGTACCCGACGCCGACGCGCTGCTCGCCCGGCCGCTGCTGTCCGCCGCGGAGGACGCGCTGCGGCTGTGGTTCGCGGCGGGTTCGTGGACCCGCCACGTCGTGCTGCAGACCCGCGAGCCGGGCAATCCCGCCGTGCAGGCGCTGGTGCGCTGGGACCCCGAGGGCTTCTGGCGCGCCGAGGCCGGGCGGCGCGCCGAGCTCGCCTGGCCGCCGCACGCGTCCCTGCTCACCCTGGGGGCGCCGCCGGACCACGCCGAGGAGGTCGCCGCGGCCGTCCGCGGCGCCCTACCGGCGGCCGACCTCGTGCTCGGACCGGACCCGGACGGCGCGCTGCTGGTGAAGTCGGCGAGGTTGCGTGGCACCCTTGACGCCCTCACGCCGCTGCGCCAGGACTGGGGCAAGCGCTCGGTGCGCGTGCGTGTCGATGTGGACCCCGTCGCCTGACCCGCTAGGAGCCCTCCCGTGGCAGTCCTGCCCATCCGCATCTTCGGCGATCCCATCCTGCGCAGTCCCGCGGCGGAGGTCACCACCTTCGACGATGCCCTGCGCCGCCTCGCCGACGACATGATCGACACCATGAGGAAGGCCTCGGGCGCGGCCATCGCGGGCAACCAGGTGGGGGTCCTGAAGCGCCTGTTCGCCTGGCAGCTCGAGGAGGACGAGGTCGGCGCCTGGGTCAACCCGGAGATCGTGGAGGCCTCCGAGGAGACCCAGGAGGGCGACGAGGGCTGCCTGTCCTTCCCCGGCCTGTTCTACCCGACGGTGCGCCCGCTGCGCGTGCGGATGCATGCGCAGGACGTGCACGGCGAGCCGCACGAGGTGGTGGGCGAGGAGATGGCCGCGCGCATGTTCCTGCACGAGATCGACCACCTGAACGGGATCTTGTTCATCGACCACCTCGCCCGCCACGACCGCAAGGAGGCCATGCGACGCATCCGCCGCGGCGAGCTGGAGCATCCGCCGGCCGCCGACGGCGAGCCGCCGGTGGGCTGAGCGTGCGCGTCGCGTTCTTCGGCGCCCCGGAGCCGGCTGTCTCGGCGCTGCGCGAGCTGCTGGCCGCCCCCGATGTCGAGGTGGTGGCGGTGGTCACGAATCCCGACCGCCCCAGCGGGCGGGGCCAGCGCCTGGCCCCGCCGCCCGTCAAGGTGCTCGCGCAGAAGGCGGGGGTGCCGGTCTGGCAGCCGGTCAAGGCGCGCGAGGTCCTGTCGGAGCTCGTCGCGCTCGCGCCGGACGCCTGCGCGGTGGTCGCCTACGGCGCCCTCCTGCCGCGCGACGTGCTCGACGCCGGCGGCGTGGGCTTCGTGAACCTGCACTTCTCGCTGCTGCCCGCCTGGCGGGGAGCAGCCCCGGTGCAGGCGGCGCTGCTCGCCGGTGACACCGAGGCCGGGGTCACGTGCTTCGTGCTCGAGGAGGGCATGGACACCGGGCCGGTCCTGGCCACCGCGCGGACACCGGTGCGCGAGGGGGAGACGGCGGGCGAGCTGGTGGCCCGGCTGGCCGAGCTGGGCGCGCCGGTGCTGGTGGAGGCGGTCCGCGGGCTGGTCGAGGGGATCATCACCGCCCGCCCGCAGGACCACGACCAGGCGACCTACGCGCCGAAGATCGCGCCGGACGACGCGCTGCTGGACTGGACGCGCGAGGCGTCCGTGCTGGAGCGGGCGGTGCGCGCCTTCAACCCGGCGCCCGGCGCCCACACCACGCTGAACGGCGGGCGGCTGAAGATCTACCGGACGCTGCTGACGGGCTCGCTGGCGGGCTCGCGGCCCGGTGAGGTCGCGGCGGTGGAGGACGGCCTCCCGGTGGTGGCCTGCGGCACCGGTGGGCTCGTGCTCGCCGAGGTGCAGCCCGCCGGCAAGCCGCGCATGAGCGGCGCCGACCTGCTGAACGGCTACCGGCCGCTGGGCCGCGTGCTCGGCCTGCAGCGATGACGGCGCCGCCCGGCACCGGGGGCGCGACGGCGGCGGGGGAGCGGCCGGCGGCGCCCGGGCACACCGGGGCCGCCGGGGCGGTCGCGGGGGAGTCCCCGCAGGGGCTCGCGTCGCGGGTCGCGGCCTACCGGGCGCTGCGCCGCGTGCACGCGACCGGCGCCTGGGCGCCCCGCGCGGTGGACTCGGCGCTGCGCGGCGGCGGGTCGTCGCTCGACGCCCGGGACCGCTCCTTCGCCGCGAACCTGTGCTACGAGACCCTGCGCTGGGAGGGCACGCTGGACTGGGCGCTGGACCGGGTGCTGACCCGGCCGCGCTCCGGCGTGCAGCCGGAGGTCCTCGACGTCCTGCGCCTCGGCGCCTGGCAGCTGCTCTACGGCGGCACACCGGACCGCTCGGTGGTCGGCACCGCCGTGGACCTCGCCAGGGCCGAGATCGGTCCGCAGGCCACCGGCTTCGTGAACGGCGTCCTGCGCGGCCTGGCCCGCACCCGCAGCTCCCTGCCCTGGCCAGCGCAGGACACCGACGACGGCCTCGGCCTCGCGCTGGGCTACCCTGCCTGGGTCGTCGCCGAGGCCCGCCGCACCTTCGGCGACCGCGCCCGCGACGTCCTCGCCGCCGGCAACACCCCACCCGGCCTCACCCTCCGCGCCGTCGTTCCGCCCCCCCAGTGGGTGCGTTTTTCCTCGCATGCGCAGGAAAACGCACCCAACCCGGCCGCCGACGGCGAGGCGGCGGCCGCCCGCGACGCGCTGCTCGCCGAGCTGCGGGCCGCGGGGCTCGCGGCCGAGCCGGCGGCGTGGGCGCCGGAGGCGGTGCGGGCGCGGGGTGTCGACCCAGGCGCGCTCGCGGCGGTGACGCAGGGCCGGGCGCTGCCCCAGGACGAGGCATCCATGCTCGTGGTGCGCGCGCTGGCCGCGGCCACCGGCGGCATGCAGGGCCGCACGGTGCTGGACGCGTGCGCCGCGCCGGGCGGCAAGTCCACCCACCTCGCCGCGCTCGGCGCCCGTGTGGTGGCCGGCGACGTCCGCTCCGGCCGCGCCCGTCTCGTGGCGGAGACCGCAGCGCGCCTCGGCGTCACCGACCGGGTGCGCGTGGTCACCGCGGACGCGCTCGCGCCGCCGCTGGCGCCCGCCTCGCTGGACGCGGTGCTGCTCGACGCGCCCTGCAGTGGCCTTGGCGTGGTCCGCCGGCGCCCGGAGCTGCGCTGGCGCCGCGAGGCCGGCGACCCGGCCCGGCTCGGCGAGTTCCAGGGACGGCTGCTCGCCGCGCTCGCCGCCCTCGTCCGCCCCGGCGGCATCCTGCTCTACAGCGCCTGCACCTGGACGGCCAGCGAGACCCGCGACGTCATGGCCGCCTTTCTCGCCGCCGAGGGCGACCGCTTCGCCCTCACCGACCTCAGTGACGCGCTGGGCGGAGCGGGCAGGCCGGTCAAGGGCGGGCTGGGGCTCCAGCTCGATCCCGCCGCCGACGGCGTGGACGCGATGTACCTGTGCGCGCTGCGGCGGCTGCCGCAGGGATGACACCCCGCGCTACCCTGGCGTTGAAGCGCCTTCGGGGCGTGGTGGAAGTCCCACCGGGGGTGTCCCGCGGACAAGGTCCACGGGGAGCCCGCGACCCGGCGGTGCCGCCGTGAGGCGCTCTGCGGCGGTGGATCCGGTCGAGCCGGAGCCGACGGTCACAGTCCGGATGCGAGAGGGCGCAGGCACACGGCTCGTGTGCCGGAATCGCCTGCCCTCCCGTGCGGACGGCGGCCGGTCCGGCCGCACCCCGCGCTCCCGCGTGCCCGCTGGAAGGGCGAGCAGGAAAGCAGGGGGAGCAGGCATGGACCGGGCCGGCAGGGACCACGAGGCGTGGCTGCGTCGTGCGCTGGAGCTGGCGGCGCGCGGGGTGCAACCGCGGTGTCACCGAATCCGCTGGTCGGCTGCGTGATCGTCCCCGGCGGCGCCCACCTGCGGGTCAGCGTCGAGGGCGGCGCCGCGGAGCCTCCGCCGGGCGTCACGGAAGCCGCCGTGCCACGGGCGGGCGGCGGCGGGCTCAACCTCACCGCGGTTCTGGGCGTGCTGTGGGACCGCGGGGTCCGCAGCGTGCTCGTGGAGGGCGGGGCGGCGGTGGCGGATTCGTTCGTCCGCGTCGGACACCCTGCTCGCCCTCGTCCCCGAGGGTTCGCGGGCGTTGCTGGCGCCCCCGAACCGGCCCTCGCATCCTGACCCCACGAAAGGCACTGCGATGTTCACCGGCATCGTCGAAGAGCTCGGCACGGTCGTCGCACTGGACCGCCGCGGCGACGCCGCGGCGCTGGCGATCGCCTGCGAGGCGGTCATCGCCGACGCCCGCCTGGGCGACTCCATCAGCGTGAACGGGGTCTGTCTCACCGTCACCGCGCTCGGCGCCGGCGACGGCAAGGGCTTCACCGCGGACCTCATGCGCGAGACGCTGGACCGTTCCGGCCTCGGCGACCTCGCGCCCGGCGCCGCGGTCAACCTCGAACGGGCGCTGCGCGTCGGCGCCCGCCTCGGCGGCCACCTCGTCCAGGGCCATGTCGACGGTGTCGGTGAGGTGCTCGCCGTCGAACCCCACCCCAGTTGGACGACGATGCGGTTCCGGCTGCCACGGGCGCTCGCCACCTACGTGGTGGAGAAGGGTTCCATCACCGTGGACGGCACGTCGCTGACCGTCACCACAGTCGACGACATGACGTTCGCGGTAGGGCTGATCCCGCACACCCTCGCGGTCACCGTCCTGGGCGCGCGGAGGGTCGGCGACCATGTGAACCTCGAGGTCGACATCGTCGCGAAGTACGTCGAGCGGATGCTGCGCGGCGGCGTCCGCACCCCCTACGCACCGGAAGGCACCTAGATGTTCGCCCCTATCACCGACGCGATCGCAGCC
>Ga0136615_10000409_pt1 | contig 19771 bp, 21 predicted proteins | sample AntDrymUQ2882206_2_FD_106647 | JGI IMG/M metagenome (GOLD analysis project Ga0136615, IMG submission 106647) | Polar desert sand microbial communities from Dry Valleys, Antarctica - metaG UQ288 (22.06) | ecosystem: Environmental > Terrestrial > Soil > Desert | place: Antarctica: Dry Valley...
GCTCTCTGGGGACTCCGGCCGTCACATATGAAGAAAGCGTGGCAGAGGCTCCAGCGGAGGAAGAGGGGCAGTCCCCCGAGTAGTTGGCCGCCTCCCTACGCCGTTCGGCGGTTCAGGCGGCGTTCGAGGCCGTTTGCAAGGTAGATCAGGGGCAGGCAGATAGCCAGATAAAATAGCGCCGCCGCCAACAGGGGCGTCTGGCTGGCGGTCGCTGACTGGAGGACCCGCGCCGAGCGCAGCAATTCTTCCAGCCCGATCACAGAGACGATGGACGTGTCTTTTATGAGCATCACGAACTCGTTGGTCAGGGGCGGTATCGTCCGCCGGAACGCCTGCGGCACGATGATGTGGCGCATGGTCTGGGCGTATGTGAGGCCGGAGGCGCGCCCGGCCTCCATCTGGCCCTTGTCTATGCTCTGGATTCCGGCACGGAAGATCTCCGCGACGTAGGCGGCGCTGTTGAGGGTGAGCGCCACCAGGCCCGCGAAGAACAGGCTCTCGATGCGGATTCCGATATTGGGCGTGGCGAAGTAGATAAAGATGATCTGTATGAGAAGCGGCGTCCCCCGGAAGACGTCTATGTAGACCTGGGCCGGAGAGCTCAGGATCTTCGAGCGGCTTATCTTCAGGAGCGCCAGCACGAGCCCGAGGATTATCCCCAGAACCTCCGCGAAGAGCGCCAGCAGCACGGTGACGAGGAATGCCTGCAGGATCGAGTCGAAGTTCTGGAATATCACCCCGAAATCCAGGTAGTTATCCCGGATGTTCTGCGGGTTGAAGAGGCTCGGGTCGAACTCTATGGGCGACTCGAACTGCACCGCGCTGCCTTCCTGTCGACTACTACTGAGGGATCTCTTCCGGGGCGCGCCCGATCCACTTCTTGTAGATCTCCTCGTAGGTGCCGTCCTCTTTTATCTCGGCGAGCGCGTCGTTGATGTCCTGGCGCAGGTCGCTGTCTTTGGGCAGGGCGATACCGTACTGCTCCTCTGTCGGGATAACCTCGACTATTTCCACGTTGCCGCCGCTGTTCTCGGCCTCGTACTGGGAGACGGCGAGGTCGTTTATGATGGCGTCGATCTGGCCGTTCTCCAGCGCGCTGAAGGCGTCTTCGATGGTGTCGAAGGTCCGGATCTCACCGCCGATGGTTCCCTCGTCCTTTAACTCGTTGGCTTTGATCTCACCGGTAGTGCCAAGCTGCACGCCGACAGTGGCGTCGCCAAGCTCGTCCACGGACCCGATTCCGGCGTCGCCCGGCGCGAGCAGCGACTGGTCGGCGTTGAAATAGGGATCGGAGAAGTCTATGCGCTGTGCTCGCTCGGGCGTGATGGTCATGGAGGAGATCGCCGCGTCGTATTGGTTGTTTGCGAGCCCGCCGATGATGCCGTCGAACGTGACGTTCTGGTACTCGGGCGTGAAGCCCGCCCTCTTTCCGACCTCGTTCATCAGGTCTATGTCGAAGCCCGTGGGTTCCCCATCCTTCTCGAACTCAAACGGCGGATAGGCGATGTCCGAGGCGACGGATATGTCTTCGCCGCCTCCACCTTCTCCACCTCCCTGGCCTCCTCCGCCTCCACTGCCACAGGACGTGGCGAACGCCACGGTAAACGCCAGGACCGCAATGATCAGCGCCACCCGAAAACTATTCTTTGTACTCTTCAATATTCCATCCCTCCCAGTGATGACCGATGTCCGTTCCCAGTCTATAGCAGAGAGCGCACCGTTCGCGCAAGTCTGGCGGTGAGACAAGGCTCGTTGACCAGGCGTCAGGGTGCGTGCTACGTTGGCAGTGTACACGGGTGAAGGAGGATGGAGTTGGGGGATCTCGAAACCGGATTGGGGCGGGAAATTGGACGCGCCGTCGAGGCCAGGCGCGAGAGCGCGATGACGTTGCTGCGAGAACTGGTGCGTGTCCCTTCGGTCACGGGCGAGGAGGGCGCCGTTCAAGAAATTGTCGAGGAGGCATTTCGGGAGCGCGGCCTGGAGGTGGACCGCTGGGAGGCGACGCCGGAGGAGATCTCTCCGTACCTGGACCATGTCGGCGAGCAGGAGACTTTCGAGGACCGCCCGAACGTCGCTGGCGTGAGATCCGGGACCGGAGAAGGACGCTCCATCCTCCTCAACGCCCACGTTGACACGGTGGCGCCCGGAGATCCGGCAACCTGGACCCACGACCCTCACTCCGGCGAGGTCGAGGGCGATCTCCTCTACGGCCGAGGCTCGTGCGACATGAAAGGCGGGCTTGTCACCTACCTCACGGCGCTCGATGCCCTCTCTGACCTCGGCATCCGGCTTCGAGGCGACGTGACGGTGGCCGCGACGGTAGGCGAGGAGAGTGGAGGTCTGGGCGCGCTCTCGACCGTGCTGCGAGGATACCGGGCCGACGCGGCGCTCATTACGGAGCCGACCCGCCTGCGGCTAGTCCCAGCCCAGGGAGGCTCGCTCGTGTTCCGGCTCACCGTCCCCGGACGCTCCGCCCACGCCGCCGTGCGCGACGAGGGCATCTCCGCGCTGGAGAAATTCATCCCCATATTCGAGGAGTTGCGGGCGTTGGAGCGGGAGCGCAACGCCACGCTCTCGCATCCGCTCTACGACGGGATGGAGAACAAGGTCCCTATCAACGTCGGTGTCGTGCGGGCCGGGAACTGGGCCTCGACGGTGCCGGAGTCGCTGGTGGCGGAGGTGCGGGCCGGCCTGATCCCCGGCGAGGAAGTCGGATCGTTCCGGGAACTCGTAACCGAACGCATCGCTTCGGTGGCAAACCAAGATCCCTGGCTGCGCGAGCATTCGCCGGAGATCGAATGGTTCGGCGGCCAGTTCGCACCGGCGGAAGTATCGTTAGATGCCCCGATCTGCGAGGCCGTGAAGCGGGCCCATGAAAAAGCGACCGGCGAGCATCCTGCAGTCGAGGGCGTCCCTTACGGCGCGGACATGCGGCTCTTCGTCCGTTTTGGGGAAACGCCGTGCGTCATGTACGGCGCGGGCGACGTGCGGGCCGCCCACGCTCCCGACGAACACATAAGTATCCCCGACCTGATGACCGCGACGAAGACCGTGGCGTTCTTGATCTCCGACTGGTGCGGCGCGGCCCGGTAGGCGATTTGACCGGGGTACGACAGATAAATACAATTCGCATCCTGTAACCTTTGCGACATACTGTTGGTGGCAAGAGAGGAGCAGGCTTTTGGAGACGCCGGGCGCGCAGCCGACCATTACCCCGAACGTCATGGACCAGCAGGAGGAGCTCGCTCGCGCCATAAGCGCGCCGTTGCTGTTCTTCTACGTGTTGGGAGACGTGCTCGGGTCGGGCATCTACGCCTTGATCGGGGTGATGGCCGCCAGCGTCGGCGGCGCGTTCTGGACTTCATTCGTCGTCGGGGTGAGCGCCGCCATGCTCACCGGCTTCGCCTACGCCGAGCTCATCACCAAGTACCCTCAGGCGGCGGGCGCGGCCCTCTACGTCAGCCGGGCGTTCCGGAATCGCTTCCTGACCTTCTTGATCACGTTCTGCACCGTGGCCGCGAGCCTGGCCGCGACGGGCGCCCTGGCGCTGGCGTTCAGCGGGTACTTCGTGGAGCTCGTGCAGAGCTTCTTGGGCGTGCCGCTGCTCGTGGCGGCGCTCGTCTTCGTAGTCGTTCTGGCGTACATCAACTTCCGCGGCATCTCCGAGTCGGTGAAGACCAACCTCGCCATGAGCATCATCGAGCTCACGGGCCTCGCGTTGATACTCCTGATCGGGAGCGTCGTGCTCTTCGGCGGCGACGCGAACCTCAGCAGGCCCTTCGAGTTCAACGAGGGTGGAAACCCGGCGCTACTGGCGCTCACCGGCGCCGCGCTCGCGTTCTTCGCTATGACCGGCTTCGAGAACGCGGCCAACGTCGCCGAGGAGACCCAGAACCCGAGCCGAGTCTACCCGCGGGCGCTGTTGGGCGGCATGGCGACGGCGGGGCTCATCTACCTGGTTATCGCCTTCGTCGCCTCGATGGTGGTGCCAACGGGACAGCTCGCGGGTTCGGAGGTGGCGCTCTTGACGGTCGTGCAGACGGGACCGATTCCTTTCCCGGGCTGGATCTTCTCGATCATCGCGTGCGTGGCGATCACGACGATCATCGCGTGCGTGGCGATCACGAACACGTGCCTGGTCTCCCTCATAACGAACTCCAGGATCATGTACGGCATGGCGAAGGAGGGCATAGTGCCGCGCATCTTCGCCCGCACCCACCAGTCGCGCCGCACGCCGCTCATAGCCATAATCTTCACCACGATTATCGCCCTGATCCTGATCGTCGGCGTCGGGGAGGCGGGCGTGAACACCCTCGCCAACGCCACCGTCGCCTTCTTGCTGGCAGTCTTCGCGCTGGTCTGCCTCTGCGCCCTCGTGCTGCGCCGCGACAACCTGGACCACGAACACTACACGGCCCCGACCGCGCTCCTCGTCCTCGGCGTGGTGGTCAACGTAGCGCTGCTGCTGTACGTCCTCGGGACGGACCTGCAGGGCCTCATCGCCGGGGACGTTACGGTCAGGTCGAGCGTGATCCTGGTGTGCATCGTGATGCTGGTGGTTGGCCTCGGACTTTACTTCGTGAACAACCTGGCCCAACGCAGGCTGGATTCGTCCCGCGACGGAAGAGGAGAATCATGACCCACGTACTCGTCGCCACCGACGGTTCGGAGCAGTCGCTCAAGGCCGCCCGATATTTGCGCTCGCTCTTGGACCCGGCCTCCGTGGAGAAGGTCAGCGTCATAGCCGTGGTCCGGCCTCTGGCCGCCGTCCCGTTCGCGAGCGATTTCGGCGAGGAGCACCACGCCGCCCAGCAGGCGGAGATAGATCCCACGGGCTACTCGTTCCAGCGGGCCGCCAGAGAGGCCGTCGACCGCGTGGCGAGAGAACTGCGGGACATAACCGCCAACGTGGACACCACCGTCCGCGCCGGCACGCCGGCTGACCAGATCGTGCGCGCCGCCGACGAGCTCGAAGCCGACCTCATAGTCATAGGGGGCCGAGGCAAGGGCGCGATGGAGGCCATCGTCCTCGGCAGCGTCGCCTACCGCGTCCTCCACCACGCCCCGTGCCCCGTGCTCGTCATGCGCTAGGGAACGAAGCGCCTACCCGGAGAGCGCCGCGAGCAGCCGGTCGTTCTCCTCGGGGCCGCCGATGGTCACCCGGCTCCACCCGACGGGGTAGCCGAGAGCCTCGCCCTCGCGCACCAGCACGCCGGTCTTCTCGAACACCTTCGGCCCCGTGCCGACCATGACGAAGTTGGTGTGAGAGGGGACGTACTCCAGGCCGGCCTCCCCGAATGCTTCCTGCACGCGCACGCGCTCGCGTTTCATCAGGCTGGCGCGTTCGGCGATGGCCTCCGGCTGGCGCATCGAGGCCGTCGCGGCGGCCTGACCGGCCTGGTTCACGCTGAATGGGACGTGGGCCCGCCAGACGTAATCGGCGAGCTTTGCCGAGGCTATACCGTATCCGACCCTGAAAGCCGCGAGCCCGTGTACTTTGGAGAACGTCCGCGAAGAGACGATGTTTTCGGATTCCAACGCCAGCTCATGTGAACCTTCATAGAGTGGATCTTCCACGAACTCGTAATAGGCTTCGTCCAGGATCAGGAGCACGTCATCGGGCAGCGCCCCGGCGAACGCCCGCACTTCGGAGAGAGGGTGGTACGTGCCGGAAGGGTTGTTGGGGTTGCAGAGGATCACGGCCCGCGTCTTATCCGTGACCGCCGAGAGCATGGCGTCCAGATCGGCCTTGTGGTTCGCGTCCAACTCCACCTTGCGGACCCGGAGCCCCACCACGTTCGCCGACGAGACGTAGAAGGGGAAGGAGGGCCAGGGAATGATCACCTCCCCCGGCCGCTCCAGCGTCTGCATCAGGTCAACCAGCACCTCGCTGGAGCCGTTGCCGACGATTACGTTCTCGTGCGCGACGCCGGGGTTCGCCGAGGCGATGGCCGCCCTCAGAAGGCCGGAGTCGCGATCCGGATATCGTCCGGCGCGGGAGAGAGACTCGATGATCGCTTCTCTGGCTTCCGGGAGTGGGCCGAAGGAGAGCTCGTTCATGGTCAGCTTCACGTACTCCTTCGAGCCGCAGTCAACCGAGATCTCTTCCCCGAGCCGCGGCGGGTTGTATGGAAGCATGCCGTCCAGCACCGGCCTGGTCTTCATGGAGTCTCCGATCTCCTCGAAACAGAACGAACGTCCGAGAAAGATAGCTCCCCACGGCCCGAACCGCAATGCGGCGCCGGCGACGTGCGGATCTCCCACCCTACCGACGAGCGCGTCAGCGGCACGGAGCCGATGACGACGGAGAAGACAGTCGCATGCCTCCTGGCGGACTGGCGCGGCGTGGACGCCTATGACGTTTGATGTGTAATTTGACAACTTCCTTCCGGTAACCAGTCCAAATACTTCGTGGACGATCTATTGACGCGAAACCGCTCCATGTATAATATGTCGTGTACGACGTGTAGAGTACGACCTATAGAAACGTAATCAGGATGGCGGACGGCATGGAGACTGCAAACGAGGGGTTGCTCCGAGAGGCTGAGGAGGTGGCGGCCAATGTGCATGCGTTGCGTCGGCTCTTGCTCCGTTCTTTCGAGCCGGACATCGCCAAGGGTGGGGTGACGGTGCCCCAGATGAACGCCCTCGAAGAGCTCGCCGGGGAAAATGGCCTGAGCCTCAAGGAGCTAAGTGGGCGGATGGGCCTCTCCCACTCGACGGTCTCTGGCATCATCGACCGCCTACAGCGGAAGGGTTTCGTCAGACGAACGCCGGACTCGAAAGACCGGCGCTACAGCCGCATCTTCCTCTCTGAGGAGGTCAAGGACTACGTCCGCGTGGAGGTGCCATCTCGTAGGCTTGGCCCGATCCTGAGGGCGCTGGATCTCGCGAGCGCCGGGGAGAGAGAGCAAATCCTCGCGGGCGTCGTGACGCTCAGGCGTCTTTTGGAGGCGGTCGTCTCCGAGGGTGGCGGGAACCAAAACATCGAGACGGGCGCAACCGTCCAGGTGCCATGATGCGCGGCGTATCCGGACACCGCTTCGATACGGTCGTGATCGGCGGCGGCCAGGCGGGATTGGCCGTGGGCTATTACCTCAAGGAGCAGGGCCGCGATTTCGTAATCCTCGACGCCGAAGAGCGTATCGGCGATGCCTGGAGAAAACGGTGGGACTCCTTGAGGTTGTTCACCCCTGCCGCCCTCAGCGGCCTCCCTGGCATGCCTTTCCCGTTCCCGGGCGGCTACTTCCCTACCAAGGTCGAGACAGCCGACTATCTCGAGGAGTACGCTGGAAAGTTCGATTTACCCGTGCGCCTCGGTCGGCGAGTGGATTCTCTGAGACGCGAGGGCGAAGCTTACCTGGTAAGCGCCGGGGAGGAGCGATACGTGGCCGAGAACGTGGTGGTGGCTACGGGTCCGTACCATGCGCCTCGCGTCCCGGGCTTTGCGGAGTGGCTGGACCCCTCCATCACCCAACTCCATTCGAGCGCCTACCGTAGGCCCGATCAGATACCAGAGGGCGACGTGCTGGTGGTCGGAGCCGGCAACTCTGGCGCCGAGATCTCGCTGGAACTCTCTGCATCCCACCGCATGTACCTGTCCGGACTGGACACGGGCAACGTGCCCGGCGGAGTTTCCGAAGCACACCTTCCAGGGCATCTCCTGCTCTCGTGGTTCATAGGATGGTGGATCATTGGCCGCCTCACCGCCGACACCAGGTTCGGGCGGAGGGGCAGGAAATTCAGCCGCACTCGGGGCATGCCCCTCGTCCGATTCAGCCCCACGGACCTCATCGAAGCCGGCGTCGAGCGTGTACCGAGGGTCGAGGGCGTCGTGGACGGCAACCCCCAACTCGCAGACGGACAGGTGCTGGAGGTCGCGAGCGTGGTGTGGACGACGGGATTCAGGCCCGACTTCGGCTGGATCGCGCTCCCCATCTTCGGCGAGGATGGCTACCCCATACAACACCGGGGAGTAGTGGACACTGCACCGGGCCTGTACTTCCTCGGGCTCCCCTTCCAGCATACGTTCTTCTCGGAGACGATTGGCGGGGTCGGCAAGGACGCCCGCCATCTCGCAGAGCATCTCGCCAACCGTGTCACGGAGCGTAAGCACAAGCCGGCCGTCGCGCCGCGCATCCCGACGTGAAAAGTTCCGGAGCCGTCGCGGCGGCTGGATAAGCCGGTTGGTCTCGACCCCTTATGGATCGCGCCAGACGTGGAGATACCAGTAGAAAGGCGCGACGAGGATGCCGCCTAAAAGGAGCACGACGACCCACGTGGATTTCTGTTCTTCATCGATCTCGTCGCTGGAAAGGGCGTGAAGCACGAGGATCAGCGGCATTGCTATCGCCAGTAGAACTGCCAGGAACAGCGTGGCGATGCCCAGGAAGACCAGCACGAAGTGCCGCGCGAACGCCTCGAAGAATTCATCGGGCAACTCCTCCGAGCCCTGGGCCGGGGCTTCGGGGAAGAGGAGGATCGTGGCGGCGAGTATGCTGGCGAAGGCCGCGACCAGGAACAAAGGCGAGACCGTAGCCAACCCGAGCGTCAGTTTGGAGAGTTTGCTCAACTTCTTCTCCCCACGCTAGTGAAGGATCTGGTTCAGGAAACGTTTGGTGCGCTCGTGCTCTGGATCCTGGAAGAAGTGTTCGGGAGATCCGACCTCGACGATGCGCCCTTCGTCCATGAATATGATCCGGTCGGCGACGCGCCTGGCGAAGCCCATCTCGTGGGTTACGATGACCATCGTCATGCCGCCGCCGGCGAGCCCGGCCATCGCCTCTAAAACCTCGCTTATCATCTCCGGGTCCAGCGCGCTCGTGGGCTCGTCGAAGAGCATGATCCTGGGTTCCATCGCCAGCCCGCGCGCTATGGCGACCCGCTGCTGCTGACCACCGGACAGGCTCTCGGGATACTTGTTCGCCTGCTCGGGGATGCCGACCCGCTCCAGCAGGCGCATGCACCGCTCCCCGGCTTCCTTCGCTGAGACCTTCTTCACCTTCATCGGAGCGAGCTCTATGTTCTGGGCGACCGTCATGTGCGGATAGAGGTTGAACTGCTGGAAGACCATCCCGATCTCACTCCGCAACCGGTTGAGGTCCGTGCCCTTGTCGCCGGGGCGCATCCCATCCACGACCAGCTCGCCGGAGGAGATCCCCTCCAGCCCGTTAATGCACCGGAGCAGCGTGCTTTTCCCCGACCCGCTCGGGCCGATCACGACCACGACCTCGCCCTCGTCCACTGTGAGGTCTATGCTTTCGAGGACCTGGAAATCTCCGAAGAACTTGTCCACCCCGCTGAACTCGATGATGCTCATGGCCCGCGCCTCTCTCGAACTCCGCCCCGGTACGGCGGTAGAATAGCATAGGCGATATCGGCTCAGAACGATGGGGGAGGAGCATTGGATAGCCTCTTCGACAGCGCGGAGGGTGGCGAGAACCGTGAGGCGCGGCTCGCCGAACTGGCCCGGCAGGTGGCGGTGTGTACCCGGTGCGATCTGGCCCTCAGCCGCACCAACACGGTCTTCGGGACGGGCGACCCGCACTCGCCCCTGATGCTCGTCGGCGAAGGACCGGGAGAAAATGAAGATGCCACGGGGCTGCCATTCGTCGGACGGGCTGGCAAGCTCCTCGACGACATCCTCGCGGCGGTGGATCTGACGAGGGATCAGGTGTATCTGACCAACACCGTGAAGTGCCGGGCGGCGGTCGAGGAGGGAGGTAGGATGAAGAACCGTCCGCCCAAGACGGGTGAGATCCGGGCCTGCAATCCTTACCTCGAAGCCCAGATGGAGGCGGTGAAGCCCGAGATCATACTCTGCCTCGGCGGTCCCGCCGCCAAGACCCTCATAGACAAGGACTTCCGCATCACCAAAGACCGCGGCAAATGGCATGAGGTCCACGGCGCCAAAACGATGGCGACCTTTCACCCCGCCTACGTACTGCGCCAGCGCGGCGACGACCTCCAGCAGGCCAAGCGCCTCGTCTGGAAAGACGTGCAAGCCGTCTACGCCGAGTACCAGAAGGCGATGGAGGCGCGAGGTTAGCCCGGCGGGCAAACTCGCCCGGCTCTGCTCATCGTCGCTGCGGTCTTCTTGCTGGGCGTGGCCGTCTTGTCGGTAGCGCTGTACGTGGCTTATCTTGAGGACTCGTGCGCGAGTGGAGGCGCCTGCGCACCCTCGGCGAAACCCTGATCTGCGGAGAGCCCGGAGCAACCTCGGGTTTTCCTCTTTTTGCGAAGACGACAGATTGTGTTTGTGATACATTGAATCACGAAGGGAGTCCGACTCGTGGCGCGAATCCGGAGGTTGGACTGGAGGCTGGATCGCGTGGAGCACATCGCGAGGCACAACATCGTGCCGGCGGAGGTCGAGGAGGTGGTCTTTGAGGATCGCAAAGCGGTACTGGAGAAGGCGGGGCCTGCCAGAAGGGATCCAGCGCAGATCGTGTACGTGCTGCTTGGGCGTACGCAAGCCGGGCGCTATCTGATGGCGGTTTTGATCTACGAGGGTAGAGGGGTGGGTTTCCCGGTGACCGCAAGGGACATGAACCAGGCCGAGCGCGGGAGGTATTCGAGATGAGCGAAGCGAGAAATGCTGCTGGAAGCGGAGCGCGGGAAGAGATGGAGGAAGTTCTGGCACGCGGTGACGTGCAGGAGATGGCCGAGTTCTTCGACCGTGCGGATACGGGCGAGCTGGACCTGAAGCCAGCGGACGATCTGGTAGTAGGGCCGGAGTTGGAGCAGATCTCAATACGATTGCCGAAGGAAGACCTTGAGGCCCTCCGCCGGCGGGCGGCGCGGAGCGGCGTCGGCTACACGACCCTGATACGCATGATCGTACGCGCCCATCTCCAGAACCCGTTGACCTATTGAGAAAAGGCATGTTCGAGGACGAAGCGTAGAAGCGCGATCCGTAAACATTCTCATACCGGATTCTGGACGCTGCTGTTATCATTGCGTGCGACAGAGTAGGAAATCGTCGAGAAGGGCTTGCAAATCGTGGTAAGCGCAACTACCGGAAGCCGCATGATGGACGGCACTGACAGGGAGATACTCAACTTCATTCAGCGGGAGTTTCCGCTGGAGCGGGAGCCTTTCTCCGCCATCGGGCGCGAGGTCGGCGTCGCCGGTAACGAGGTCATCCGCCGCATAGAGTCCCTCAAGCGCGGCAAGGTCATACGCCAGATCTCCGCGATCTTCGACACCCGCGTGCTCGGGTACCAATCAACCCTGGTGGCGGCCAAGATCCCCGAGGAGAAGCTAAACGCGGGCGCGAAGGCCGTGAACTCGCACCCCGGCGTCTCCCACAACTACGAGCGCAACAACGAACTCAACCTTTGGTACACGGTTGCCGTCCCGCCGGACTCGCGGCTCGGGCTGGAGGGCACGGTGGACGTGCTGCACCACATAAGCGGCGCTGAGAAGACGCGCATCCTGCCCACTCTCAAGCTCTTCAAGATAGGCGTCACCCTCGACATGAACGCTGGGGCCACCGCGAAGAAGGAGGCCCCGGCCTACGGCGAGAAGGACCGCGTGGGAGCCGACCGGAACATCACCGAGGACGACAGGGCCGCCATCCTGGCGCTTCAGGAGGACATCCCGCTGACGCCCAGGCCGTTCGATTTGTGGGGCGAGCAGATCGGGATGTCATATGGTGAGTTGCTCGAACGGGCGCACGACTTGCAGCGGCGCAAGATCATGCGCCGCTTCTCCGCCGTCCTCTACCACCGCAAGGCTGGCTTCCGGGCGAACGCGATGGGCGTGTGGAAGGCGCCCGAGGAGCGCGTCGAGGAGGTCGGCGAGATGTTCGCCCAGTACCAGGCCGTCTCCCACTGCTACCAGCGCCCCGTCTACGAGGACTGGCCCTACGCCCTTTTCTCGATGGTCCACGGCCGTTCGGTCGAGGAGTGCGAGGCGGTGCTCACCGCGATGTCCGAGGAGAGTGGGCTCACCGACTACGCCTCCCTCTACTCCACCCGCGAGTACAAGAAGACGCGGGTCCGCTACTTCACGCCGGAGATGGACGCCTGGGAGCGCCTCTACGCCGGCGTCCTCCGCTAGAGCGCGAAGAGAACACCCGTGCTGAGCTGGGCGCTGCTGGTGGCTTTGCCGGCGGCGTTCATGGCTGGCGTCGTCACCGGCATGACGGGCTTCGGGCTGGCTCTCATAAGCACTCCCCTTCTGCTCTTTGTCTACGAACCCAGGACGGTCATCGTCCTGACGACGGTATTCTCGATCTTCATCACCGTAGCGGTGGTGCGGGACTCGTGGCGCGACGCCCACCGGCGGCTGGCGCTCGCGTTGCTTCCGCCGGCTTTCGTGGGGATCGTGGTGGGAGTGGAGGTCCTGCGCGCCGTGGACCCGGTCTACATCCGGCTTGCGGTGGGAGTAGTGGTGGTCTTCTCGGCACTGCTCTTGCTCAGGGACATCCGCCTGCCGGGAGCAGGCTCGCGGTGGGGGCCTGTGGTGGCGGGCTCGGCGAGTGGCGTGCTCTCGACCTCGACGGGGCTCGCCGGTCCCCCCATAGTATTGCTCCTCGCCGCCCGCGACTTCCCCAAGCACGACTTCCGCAGCACGAGCGCCCTCTACTTCCTGGTGATGAGCGTGTTCGGCATAGTCGTGCTCGCCTTTCGCGGGGTCGTACAGACAGAGCATGTCCCCCTCGCGGCTGTCCTCGTCCCCGCAGCCCTCGTTGGGAAGGTCGTCGGCACGGCCGCCCTGAAGCGGGTCTCCGAGAAGGCTTTCCGGGGGATCAGCCTCCTCCTCGTCCTCTTCACGGGTGCTTTGGGCGTCGCGACCGCCGTCTGGGCGCTTCTGTAGCACGGGAGCCGAGCGGTCGTACGAGGTGATCAGGGGCTTCCCGCTCGAAGGGCTCGGCCCGCGACGCGGGTTTTGATCCCCCTATAAAATCATGGGGGTTGGTACTTTCACGAGGAGGCGGGGATGGCGATACGGGTAGGGGCGCAGATACAGCCGCAGCAGGCGGGCTACGCACGAATGCGCGATACGTGGCTGAGGGTAGAGGAAATGGGGGCGGACACGCTCTTCAACTGGGACCATTTCTATCCGCTGTACGGAGACCCGGACGGCGAGCACTTCGAGTGCTGGACGCTTCTGGCGGCGATGGCGGAGGTCACCGAGAGGGTGGAGTTCGGGGCGCTGGTGACGTGCAACTCCTACCGCAACGCGAACCTGCTCGCTGACATGGCCCGAACCGTGGATCACATCTCCGGCGGGCGGCACATACTCGGGATCGGGAGCGGCTGGTTCCAGAGGGACTACGACGAGTACGGCTACGACTTCAAGACGGCTCCGGATCGGCTGCGCGACCTCGACGCCGCGATGCCGGTCATCGAAGAGCGGATGGGCAGGCTCAATCCACCTCCGACCCGCGAGATACCGGTCCTGATCGGGGGTGGCGGCGAGAAGGTGACCCTTCGCATCGTCGCCCAGCACGCCCACATCTGGAACGGCTTCGGAGACCCCGAAGCGGCGGGCCGCAAGAGCAAGATACTGGATGACTGGTGCGGCAAGGTGGGACGGGACCCGAAGGAGATAGAACGATCCATCAGCGTCAGGCCGAACCAGATCCCACACGCCGACAGCTACGTGGAGAACGGCATAACGCACCTGATCGTCGGCGTCGGCGGCCCTGACTATGACCTGAGCCCGCTGGAAGACCTGATCTCCTGGCGAGACGAGTACCGCAAACGTAACCCGGAGGTCCTCGCCGGGTAGAGCTATCAGCGGTCAGCTTTCAGCCATCAGCAAGACCAGAAAAGGCGGATGCCGGACAGCATCTCCGAGGGTTCCAGAGAGAAGTCGCCGCTAACCGTCACGCCCGAGAGCTTTCCGCCTCGCGCCCCGAATCCACCGTGGATAGATTAGCCTATCGCCCGTTCCAGGTCCGCGACCAGGTCCTCCGCGTCCTCGATGCCGACCGAGAGCCGGAGGAGGCCGTCGGTCACTCCCCGCGCCTCGCGCTGCTCGCGCGGGATCGCCGCGTGGGTCATGGTGGCGGGGTGCGTGATGAGCGATTCCACTCCGCCCAGAGACTCCGCGAAGGAGAATACCTCCGTCTTCTGAACCGCTGCGTAGGCAGCCTCCGCGCCGCCCTTCAAGGTGAACGAGACCATCCCGGAGAACCCGCTCATCTGCCGTTTCGCCAGTTCGTGCTGCGGATGGCTCGAGAGGCCAGGGTAGTTGACGGTCTCGACCTGTGGATGACTCTCCAGGAACCCGGCTATGGCGAGGGCGTTCTCCTCGTGTTGGCGCATGCGGACGGCGAGGGTCTTGAGGCCGCGGAGTACGATCCAGGAGTCGAACGGCCCAGGCACCCCGCCTGCGGCGTTCTGGTAGAAGGAAATCCTCTCGCGGAAACCTGCGTCGGAGGTCATGACCGCGCCCCCGATCACATCGGAGTGGCCGCCCATGTACTTGGTCGTGGAATGCACCACGATGTCCGCGCCGAGATCCAGCGGTCTCTGGAAGTACGGCGAGGCGAAGGTATTGTCCACCGCCACGACCGCCCCGCGCTCGTGGGCCATCTCCGAGAGGCGCGCTATGTCCGAGAGAGTGAGCATCGGGTTGGTGGGCGTCTCGATCCAGAGCATCTTCGTCTCAGGCCGCAGCGCCCACTCGACCGATGCCGGATCGGTGGTGTCAACGTAATCGAAGGCGAGCCCGTTGCCATCTTTGAGTACCTTGTCGAAGAGACGGTAGGTGCCGCCGTAGAGGTCGTCGCCGGCGACGACGTGGTCTCCCGGCGACAGCAGGCTCATCACTGCGGTCGTCGCGGCGAGTCCGGAGGCGAAGGCGAGCCCGTGATCCGCGCCTTCGAGCGCCGCCATGCACTCTTCGAGGGCGGCGCGGGTCGGGTTGCCGGTGCGGCTGTATTCGTAGCCCTTGTGTTGGCCGGGCGCTTCTTGCGTGTATGTGGAGGTCTGGTAGATCGGCACGATAGTGGCGCCGGTCGCCGGGTCGGCCTCCTGCCCAATGTGGATGGCCCTCGTCGCAAACTTCATGCTTCCTCCCCGAAGACGCGGTACGGACGCTTCAAATCCTCTTCCGTGGCGGCGGAGTTGGCGAGCACCCATTCGTCGTCGAAGACCTTCGAGACGTAGTTGCGGCCTGTGTCAGGCAGGAGGACGACCACCACGGCGCTTTCCGGCAGACCCTTCGCCGCCCGAACCGCCCCGACGGCGGCCATCCCGCAAGATCCCCCGGTGAAGAGACCCTCCTCGGCCATCAGGCGGCGGGTCATCAAGAACGACTCGCGGTCGTCCACCTGTACGACCTCGTCCACCACCGAACCGTCGTGGTTGCCTGGATAGAAGTCCTCGCCGACGCCCTCCACGGCATACTGATGGATGTTCTCGGGATCGGAGAAGATGGAGCCCTCCGGGTCAACCCCGACGACCTTCACGTCCGCGCTCTGTTCCTTCAGATAACGCCCCGTGCCGGTGATGGTGCCACAGGTGCCCATGCCGCAGACGAAGTGGGTGATGCGCCCGGCGGTCTGGCGCCAGAGCTCCGGCCCCGTCGTCTCGTAGTGGGCCAGTGGGTTGGCCGGGTTCTCGTACTGGCCTGGCTTGAAGCCGCCCGGTATCTCGTTCGCCAGCCGCTCGGCGACCGCGTAGTAGCTCTCCGGGTCCTCCGGCGGCGCGCTCGGGGTGACGACGACCTCAGCGCCCATAGCCTTCAGTAGATTCTGCTTCTCTTTGCTCGCCTTCTCCGGCATCACGCAGATGCAGCGGTAGCCCTTTACCGCCGCCGCCAGGGCCAGCCCCGCCCCGGTGTTCCCGCTCGTCGGCTCGACCACCGTCCCGCCCGGCTTCAGAAGTCCTTGCTCCTCCGCGATCTCCAGCATCTTCACGGCGGGACGGTCCTTCATCGAGCCGCCGGGGTTCAGATATTCGACCTTCGCCAGCAGCGTCGCCGCGAGGCCCTCGTCGCGTTGGATGCGTCCGAGGTGGATCAGGGGCGTCTCCCCCACGACATCCAGCACGTTCTCGAAATACTCCATGATGGGCGCAGTATAATCCCTCGTCATGGAGAAGAGTCCGTGGACGATGGATCGCGTGCCTGGAGAAGTGGAACTGGCGATGGGCCGCGCCGGCGAAGGCCCCAACCCTCTCATATGCCTGCACGGCATCACAGCCCAGCACCGGGCGTTCAACACGCTGGCGCGCCACCTCGCTCCCTTCCGTTCCCTCGCGGCGCTGGACCTGCGCGGCAGGGGCGACTCCGATAAGCCCGAGAGCGGCTACGGCCTGGACGCCCACGCATCGGATGTGGTCCGGGTCCTCGACCACCTCGGCCTGGATAACGCCGTGCTCGCCGGACACTCGATGGGCGCCTTCGTGGCGCTGCAAACGGCGCTTCGTTATCCGGATCATATACAGGCGCTCGTCCTCCTCGACGGCGGCTGGCCGCGCATCGAACGTTCGCCGGAAGACCTCTCCGAAGAACAGAAACAGGAGGCGCAGGAGATGCGAGAAGGACTCGCCCGCGCCTTCTCCCGCCTGGACATGGTCTTCGAGAGTCCGGACGATTACCTGAACTTCTGGTTCCCCGGACAAAACCTGACGATGGATGACCTGCCCCCGGATCTCGACGATTACTACCTCTACGATCTCGGAGAGGTCGAGGATGGTTATCAGCCGAAGGCTTCATCGCAGGCCGCCAACGAGGACTCACCCTGGGTCTCCTCCCGCGCCCCGACCGCCATGGAGATGAGCGCCGTCCAATGCCCCGTCGCCCTCGTCCGCGCCTCGGAAGGCTTCTTCCCCGGTAGCGAGCCCCTGATCTCCACGCCAGCCCTCGCCGCCATGAACGACGCCCTCGACATCCGCTCCGATACCCGCCTCGAGGGCGCCAACCACTACTCCATGCTCTTCGGCGAACATGGCCAAAAAGCCGCCCAGGCCATCGAAGACTTCCTCCAATAAGCCGGGTAATTTCCGCCACAAGTTCTTAAAGGTCAAAAATAAAGTACGGGGAAACACGCCGTACTGCTTGACACGACCCACGCAAAGCATGTATAAATAGGCAATCGTTAGTTAGAATGATTTGGTAAGTTCTGGGGAAGGTGGGTTCATGCGGAAGGTTTCGTTGGCAGGAGCGACGGCGATGGTGATGCTGGCGGCGTTCGTCGCGGCGGCTGTAGTGTTCTTTTCCGTCGTGGGGCAGGAGGCGGGCGCTGCTCCGAGGGGCGCGGCGCAGGAGAGTCCGGAGGAGGCGTTGCCAGCGAAGATTTCCCCGGAGGTTCTCTCCGGCGACAAAGCTGCGCGAGAGACCTTACACCGTTACGCACGGGACACGTGGGCTTCGTTCGACGCGATGACGGATACGGAGTCCGGTTTGCCGGCTGACACTTTGCGCGCGGACGGTGAGCGAAGCGTGCAGACCTCCACCACCAACATCGGCGCTTACATGTGGAGCACGCTCGTCGCCGAGGAGCTTGGCATCATCGGGCACGAGGAGGCCGTCTCCCGGCTCGACAAGACCATTACCTCGCTCGAAGGCATGGAGCGTCACGGGCCGAGTGGACAGTACTACAACTGGTACGATCACAGGACCGGCGAGAAGCTCACGACCTGGCCGCCGTCGGGTGAGCCCCTGAGACCCTGGCTGTCTTCGGTGGACAACGGCTGGCTTGCGGTCGGCCTGGAGCTCGTCCGCAACAGCACGCCAGAGCTGTCGGATAGGGCGGGGGCGATCTACGACAGCATGGACTTCGGTTTCTACTACCGGTCTGAACCCAACCGCATCCTATTCCACTACGCGCCCAGCACGGAATCGGAGCCGGAATCGGCGCCTTGCTGCTACGACACGATAGTGAGCGAGAGCCGGATCGCCAGCTACATCGGCATCGGCAAGGGTGAGATCCCGCAGCGCCACTACTTCGGGGCGAACCGGACCTTCCCGGACAGTTGCGACTGGAGCTGGCTGGAGACCAGGCCGGAGGGCTTCCACCGCACCTACTACGGCGAGGACGTATTCGAGGGATCATACGAGTACAACGGCACGCGCCTCGTCCCAAGTTGGGGCGGGAGCATGTTCGAGGCGCTCATGCCGACGCTGTTCGTCCCCGAGGAGCGGTGGGCGCCGAAGAGCTGGCGGATCAACCACCCGCTCACGGTGCAGTCCCAGATCCATCACGGCCTCGAAGCGGCGCAGTACGGTTACTGGGGCTTCTCACCCTCGAACATCCCGGAGGGCGGTTACTCGGTCTACGGGGTGGACGCGGTCGGCATGGACCCTGGCGGCAACCCCTCGAACAAAGACCGCACGCTGGTCGACCATGGCTGGGACGATCCCGCCTGCTTCCGCGCGCCGCAGCCAGACCCGCCCGCCTCCGAGTACACCAACGGCGTCGTGACCCCGCACGCGGCGTTCCTGGCGCTCCGCTATGCGCCGGAGGAGACGATGGCGAACCTCGCCAACCTCGAACGCGACTTCGATGATGCGTACACGGAGTGGGGTTTCCGCGATTCGATCAACGTGGATTCGGGCCGGGCGTCCGACTACTACCTGTCTCTTGACCAGGGCATGATCATGGCCGCCATCGGCAACGCCCTCGCCGACGACATGCTGAGGGAAGACTTCGTCACCAAAGACTTCAAGAAGAACGTCAAGCCGGTGATGAACATCGAGAAGTTCAACGCCACCCCGTGCGCACGGTAAGCGAGGGGGCGGGATCGGGGAATAGGAATGTCCCCCGTTTCGGGGGGCATTCCTGCCCGATCTGACATCTCCACTATTTCGGCTCCGGTGCTCCTTTGGCTCCGGAGCTTCCTCGTGATCGCTCCCTTGCGACTCCGCAAAGCTTTCATGCGGGCCTCTGGCTGAAGTCCCGTTCGAGTCCTGTCTCACGCCGCCGGAGCAACGGTGGTTAAGGGGTTCACGGCCCGCAAGTATGTGCCGGTATAGTATCCACTCGTAACAGCAAGTAACGTATTGGAGGCGGCGGTGAAGGGTTCTGTGGGCACGGTTTCCACATTCTTCGATGAGATGGATGAGCGGGTGATCCGGCTTCTGTCCCGGTACGGTATCCTCTTTTTGAGGGTTTCGCTCGGCCTGACGTTCGTCTGGTTCGGGGCGCTGAAGGTCTTCGACGTCAGCCCGGTGGCCGAGCTGGTGGCCGGCGTCGTGTACTGGGTGCCGCCGGCGCTCTTCGTGCCGTTTCTCGGGGTGTGGGAGATCCTGGTTGGCATCGGGTTGCTCTCGGGCCGCTTCCTTCGGGTGACGCTGCTGTTCTTCCTGATGCAGATGGCTGGTACGTTCCTGGTGCTTCTGGTCAAACCGGAGGTGGCCTTCCAGGGTTACAATCTACTCCTGTTGACGACCGAGGGCGAGTTCGTCATCAAGAACCTCGTCTTGATCTCCGGCGGCCTCGTGGTCGGGAGCACGGTCCAGAGCCGGCGCGAGGGAAAGCATGGGACGCGGGGAGAAACGGTGGCCGGGCATTAGAAAGGGACGCGCTTGACAGCGGAGTTGTGGCAGTTTGGGATCATGCTCGCGGTGTTCTGCGTGGTGCTGGTCCTGTGGCTCAAGATCATCTACCTGCCTCGCCGCACGATGGAACGCTGGGAAGCTCGGGACCCGGCGCCCAACGATTCCGCGGAAAAAAGCCGCGAACTTCGGTTCTGTCGCTTTCCTGGTGAATAAGCCTTACCGTTAGGCTCCGTCGAGCGATGGAGGCACATAAAACGGCCGCACCTGGCGGGGGCGAGCGTCAAGGACATCGCCGAGTGGGTCGGCACCA
>Ga0136615_10000410_pt1 | contig 19730 bp, 18 predicted proteins | sample AntDrymUQ2882206_2_FD_106647 | JGI IMG/M metagenome (GOLD analysis project Ga0136615, IMG submission 106647) | Polar desert sand microbial communities from Dry Valleys, Antarctica - metaG UQ288 (22.06) | ecosystem: Environmental > Terrestrial > Soil > Desert | place: Antarctica: Dry Valley...
GTCCCCGTCCACATGGGAGAGAAGATCCGCAAGATGGCCCGCGTCTACAACGCGCTCTCCGAGGAGCTGCGGCGCGAGCCGACCGACGAGGAGGTCGCCGGACGCCTGGAATGGACGGTCGAGCAGGTGCGGGACGCCAAGGATGCTCTCCCCGACGCCACCAGCCTCAACCAGACTTTGAGCGCCGAAGAGGGTTCCTCCGAGGTGGGAGATCTCGTCCCGGACGAGCGGTCCTCGGACACTGCCGGCGAGGTGCTGCGCGAGATGGAGACCTCCGGGCTCGCGGAGGCCATCGAGACCCTGCCCGAGCGTCAACGGCACGTACTGGTTCGGCGCTACGGCCTCGGCGAAGAGAAGCCCGCGACCCTCGCCCAACTCAGCGACGAGATGGGTGTCTCCAGGGAGCGAATCCGCCAAATGCAAAAGGAGGCCGAACGGATGCTGAGGAAGGGCCACTACGAGCCAGCCTTCAGCGACGCCGCCTGATCCGAACTCAATAAACTCCGGTTACGAAGGGGAGCCTGGAAACTGGGCTCCCCTTTCTTTGCGCAATAGCTTCCTCCGTAAGGCAGTCGTACCGCAACCGGGGCGATACAAGCCGATGCGCAGCGGACAGACCGCCACCGAACATGTCGCAAAACCATGATGCAAACCAGCAAGATCGCGTAGCGGATGCATATATCGTGCCCCAGCCTCACTTTGTCTTGACTCGGCAAAATATATAGTACATAGTGTACTAACCAGGCCATACAGCGATACCAGAGGTGGGGAAGGCACTTGGGTTTGGTCACGAGGCGGGCTGGCGGGCCGATGTACCAGCAGTTGCGCCAGGACCTTCTGGCGCGGATACGGCGCGGGGAGTTTTCGGCGGGCGATCTCTTGCCGTCAGAGAACCGGCTGTGCGAGCGGTACGGGGTCAGCGTGACGACGGCGCGGCGGGCGCTTCTGGAGCTGGTGAATGAGGGGATCGTCTACCGGAAGGCCGGGGTCGGGACCATGGTGGCCTCGCGGGTGAGGCAGGTACGGCTGGCCTTCCTGAGCCTGGATTACAGGGGCGACGCCTGGAGGCGGACGCCGAGCGCGATGGGTGAGATCGTCGCTGGCCTCGGGGAGGCTTGCTGGCAACGCGCCGCCGCCTTCTCGATGCGGGGCGTCGAGCGGGACGAGGCGGTCACGCATCTCAGAGGATTGGTGGAGGAGCGTTCGGCGGACGGGGTTCTGCTACGAACCGCCGACGACATAGACGAGGAGTTGCTGGAGGTCCTCGAAGCCGGGGGGATGCCATACGTCACGATCAAACGTCACGTGCCTGGCCGCAGGATGAACTGCGTCGTGAGCGATGACGTCTCCGGGGCGAGGATGGCTACGGACCATCTCCTGGATCTCGGGCACCGCCGGATCGGCTTCGTGTGCGCCAAGCCTCGTATCACCTTCGCCCGCGAACGTCTGGCAGGATACCGCGCCGCGCTCGCCGAACGCGGCGTCGAGCCCGAGGGAGACCTTATCCGGCAACGGCCCAACTTCACCACGGAGGAGGGCTACCGGGCGACGAGGGAGTTGCTGGAGCTACCCTCACCGCCTACCGCCGTGTTCGTGGCGAGCGACACCATGGCCCTGGGAGCATATAGGGCGATAGGGGATCTGGGACTTAACATCCCCGGCGACGTGTCCCTGGTAGGCTACGACGACATCTCCCCGTCCGCAGTGCTGCAGCCGCCGCTCACCACCGTGCGAACCTCGTACTACGACTTCGGCCGCCTGGCCGCCGACCTGCTGCTGGATATCGTCGAGGGCCGGGAGACGCCGCCGCGCCAGAGGACTATAGAGCCGGTTCTGGTCGTTCGGGACTCTACCCGGGAGAACGGCGGCACGGTAGCCTCGCCGCGCCGGGAGAAAAAAGCTCCCGCCGCCACGGAATCACCTGAACCGCAAGAACGGGGGCGGCTCGGTGGGCTGGACGCTGCCGTTGCTGGGAGTGACGCGGGGATGGTGGCTGAGATCGGCCGGGCCTGCGAGGCCGAGGGAGCGCGGGTCGTGAATGCCGATGGAGGCCGGGCAGCAATGCTGTTCTATTGCTTTCGGGCGGGGCCGGATCTGGGAGCCGCGCTGGACCGGGCCGCAGAGGACGTGGGCGCCGTCTTGCGAGGGCGGCCGGCGGGCATCGAGAGCGCCGTCTGCGTGGTGCGGGCCGACGGTCCCTCGGACAAACCGGGGTTTGTGGCGCTGAAGGCGGGGCTCGGGCGCGTAGTCGAGATGCTTTCCAGCGCGGGAATCGGAGCCCCGAGAGTCAACGCCGTGATGATTGCGGCAGGCGGGCCGCGGGAGGCTGCGGGGCCCGCAGTGTTCATGGCTTCGGAGGTGACCGTAAACGGCGAGGTTCTTGTGTTGGGGAAAGAGGCCGGGGTTCCGGCACGTTCTTGAGAGATAGAGAAGGGAGACAGGGATGCAGACGAACGGAATCGTGGGACGGAGGATCAGCCGCAAGAGGTTCCTGGCGGGGGCGGGATCGGCGGTCGCGCTGGCGGGGCTCGGGGCGTGCGGTCCCCAATCCGGGGGGACCGGAGGCGGTGGACCGGGCGCCGGGCAGCCGGTGGACCTGACCATCATAGACGTGGCGGGGAACTTGCAGCTCTCGGAGGATGTCATCGAGAGGTTCGCCGAGGAGAACGCCGACGCCGTGCGGCAGGTCAATTTTACGACCGCGACCGCGCCGGAGTTGCCGGCCAAGATCCAGGCTCAGCAGAACGCGGATCAAGTCTCCCTTGCCCTGGCCCTGACGGGCGCCGACGGCCTCTCCGCCGGCATCGAGCAAGGCATATGGCAGGAGATCTCCTCCGAGGTCGAGGCGAACTTCATCAACCCGGCTGCCCAGGAACTGGCCCAGGGGTTCGGGGTGCTCATCGCTTACGGGAACTATGGTCCCATGTTCACATACAACCCTGAGATGGTTTCGTCGCCTCCGTCCACCACCGATGAGTTGCTGGCGTTCGCCCGGCAGAACGACGGCCAGCTCATGTACGCCCGGCCGGCAAACTCCGGTCCTGGACGGACCCTCATAATGGGCCTGCCTTACATCCTGGGGGACCCCGACCCCCGCGACCCTGAGACGTGGGAGAACACGTGGAGCTACCTTGAGGAGCTCGGACAGTACATCGAGTACTATCCAGCCGGCACGTCGGACACCATGGAGGAGCTCGGCCAGGGCAGCCGGGCGATGGTGGCCTCCACGATGGGCTGGGACATGAACCCGAGGGTGCTCGGCATCGTCCCCAAGAACTTCGAGGCCCTCGTCCTCGACGACACTACCCTGATCGCCGACGGCCACTACGCGGCGATCCCGAAGGGCCTCGACGACCGGCTGCGCGACGTTACTCTGGACTTGATCTCCTACATGCTCAGCCCGGAGCAGCAGGCCACGACCTACGACCAGGCGTACTTCTATCCAGGCCCCGCCGTGGAGGGCGCGACCCTGGATATGGCCCCGCAAGAGAGCCAGGACGCGGTCGAGTCCGTGCGCCGTCCCGAGTTCGACCAACTTATCGAAGAGTTGACCATCGAGACGCAACTAGGCGCCAAGCCCCTGGTGCGGGCGTTCGAGATCTGGGACGAGCGCGTCGGTGGCAGCAAGATACGCGAGGAGGAGTAGGGGGAAGGCGATAGTGGAACGCACGACGGAAAAGCAGAGCAAGATCTCAACCGAACGCCCCGAGCCACTCATCGGACGGCTCGGCATCCAGGGTCTCACCAAGAGCTTCGGAGAAAAGGTGGCCCTCGACGGCTTCGGCCTGGAGGTCGAGGGCGGGGAGTTCATCAGCCTGCTCGGCCCGAGCGGGTGCGGCAAGACCACGGCGCTCAACTGCCTCTCCGGCCTGCTTGAGCCTGACGGCGGCGACATCGAGCTCGACGGCGAGAGCATAGTCCGTGTCGCGCCCGAGAAGCGGCGCTTCGGGATGGTCTTCCAGAACTACGCGCTCTTCCCGCACCTGAGCATCGTCCGCAACGTGGCCTTCGGGCTGGAGATGGACGGCGTCGGCAAGGCCGAGACGGGGGAGAGGGTGGAGGAGGTACTCGCGATGGTGCGCCTGGAGGAGCACAGGGACAAGTACCCGGCCCAACTCTCCGGTGGCCAGCAGCAGCGGGTGGCGCTTGCGAGGGCCGTGGTGACGCGGCCCCGGATCATCCTCATGGACGAGCCGCTCTCCAACCTCGACGCCAGGCTCCGTCTGGAGATGCGCACCGAGATACGGCGCCTCCACCAGACACTCGGCCTGACCACGATCTACGTGACCCACGACCAGGAAGAAGCCCTCTCGCTCTCCGACCGCGTGGTCCTGATGAGCGACGGCGCCATCCGGCAGGTCGGCCCGCCCAAAGAGGTCTACGCCGAGCCCGCGAGCGCCTACGCGGCTGGCTTCCTCGGCTACCGGAACCTGCTCCCGGTGAAGGTCGCAAGCGTCGAGGGGGAACGCGCCACCGTGTCAACGGAGTCCGGCGTCGAGCTCTCGGGGACGCTGCGGGACGACCTCGCGGCGGACGATGAGGCCGTGGCGGCGATACGGCCGGAGGACGTCGGCGTGCTGGCGTCAGATCACAAGGAGCCGGGCTCGGTGCCAGGGACGGTCGAGCTGGTCGAGTTCCTCGGCCGCGACTCGGAGCTGAACGTGAAGACCTCCTTTGGGGATGTCGTCGCCCGGACGGATGGGGACTGGTCGCCCGGAGCCTCCGTCTCCCTGGTGTTCCCGCCCGAGCGGCTGCTCGTCTTCCCGGGGGAGGACCGATGACCGGCGCGGCGAGGTCCAAGTCCCGCTGGGGGATAGACGGGAGGCTCGTGCTGCTCCTGGGGCCGGCGCTGGTGCTGGTTGCGGCGCTCTTCGTGTATCCATTCCTCTACGGCGTCGGGGTGTCGTTGACGCCGGCGCAGGGGCGGGAGGGGATCTTCTCCAGCTACGCGGCGTTCTTCGGGGATGCGCGGGAGCGCGCTTCGATCTGGAACACTTTGCGGATCGCCATCCCCGTCACCCTGGCGAACCTGCTCGTCGCGGTGCCGCTAGCCTACCGGATGCGGCGTCCGCTCAAGGGGCAGCGGCCCATCTCGGCGGTATTCGTCGTGCCGATGACGCTTGGGGTGGTGCTGGTGGCCCAGGGGATGCTGACCTTCTTCGGGCCGGCGGGATGGTTCAACAAGACGCTGATGGCCGTCGGGCTCGTCGAGGAGCCGCTGCGGCTGGTACACAACTACGTCGGCGTCCTGATCTCGCTGTTCATCGCCGAGTTTCCGGTGGTGTTCTTGCTGCTCCTCGGCTACGCCTCCGGCATAGACCCGAACCTGGAGCGGGCCGGGCGAATGCTCGGGGCGGGCGCCTGGCAGCGCTTCCGCCGGATCACACTCCCCTTGATGATGCCAGGCATTGCCATAGCCGCCGCGCTCTCGTTCGTGGCGACCTTCGCCGTGTTCCCCTCGGCCGTCCTGGTCGGGGAGCCGGCGGGCTCCACGCGGGTCATAGCCCTCGCCGCCTGGCAGGCGGCCTACGAACGCTTCGACTATTCGATGGGCTCCGCCATAGCGATAACCATGGCCGCCATCGAGCTGGCCGTGGTGGCGGCGATACTATTCGGCCGCTCGCGCCTGTACCGCGGGCCGTCCACGGGAGGTAAAGGCTGATGGGCGAGAGACGTAGAAGCATCAGCGGCGGCTTCTCCGCTTGGTTGATCTACGCTACCGTCGCCCTGTTCGTTGTGCTGGTGGGCGGGGTCTTCCTCTCCGTCTTCCTCAACTCGTTCGCCTCCTCGTGGTTCGGAGGATGGCTGCCGGATGGGTTCACCGGCAAGTGGTACGTCTTCGCGGTGGACGAGTTCGGGCTGGGGAACGTGCTGCTCGTCACGCTCATAGTGGCGTTGAGCGTCACCGGGATCAGCCTCGTAGTAGGCGTGCCGGCCGCTTACGCCCTCGCCCGCCGGGACTTCCGGGGCAAGGGGCTGGTGCTTGGGCTGCTGGTGTTGCCGCTTCTCGTGCCCCCGATCACCTACGGCATACCGCTGGCGACCATGCTCTACGAGTACCAACTGGCTGGGACCATCTTCGGGGTCATCCTGGCGAACCTCGCGCCGGCGCTGCCGTTCGTCGTCCTCATAATGACGCCCTTCATCGAGCAGATAGACCCGAACCTGGAGCGCGCCGCCCGCATGATGGGTGCCCCAACCCTCAAGGTCTTCACCCGCGTCCTCCTGCCGCTCGCCGTCCCCGGCATCCTGGCCGCGGGTCTTCTGGTCCTCGTGAGGACCGTCGCCATGTTCGAGCTGACGTTCCTCACCGCCGGGGCCAACACCCAGACGCTGGTCGTGGCGCTCTACTACGCGGCGTTCTCCGCCGGCATCCGGCCAGGCCAGTCCATAGACGCGATGGCCGTGATCTACATGGCGACCACCCTGATACTACTGATCGCCGCTCTCCGGTTCGTCAACCCGGTGAACATGGTCATGCGGGTGAAGGAGTAGCGTGTCCGCCGCAGGAAGGATCTCGGACATCCGCGCCACCACCGTCGCCGTGCCCCTCGAAGCCCCCATTCGCCACGCCCACGGCGCCCACTGGGGGCGCTTCGTGCGCACCATCGTCGAGGTCGAGACCGACGAGGGCCTCCTCGGGGTGGGGGAGATGGGCGGCGGCGGGGAGTCCGCGGAGCGGGCTGTCGAGGCGATGAAAGAGTATTTGCTCGGCCACGATCCGGCGAACCTGGAGGCGATGCGATGGAAGATCGCCAACCCCACCGCCGGCCTGTACAACTCCCGGCTCCAGATCCACGCCGCCATCGAGTTCGCCTGCCTGGATATCGTGGGCAAGGCCACGGACCTCCGGGCCTGCGACCTGCTCGGCGGTCCCCTGCGCGAGTCGGTCCCCTTCGCCAGCTACCTCTTCTACCGCTACGAGAATGAGGACACCAGTAGGGGCGGCGAGGAGACGCCGGAGGAGATGGTCGCCCATGCCTGTGACTTGACGGAGAAGCACGGCTTCGAGACCCACAAGCTCAAGGGCGGGGTCTTCCCGCCGGAGCACGACGTGAGGGTGATGCGGGCGCTCGCCGAGGCGTTCCCGGAGGCTTCTCTCCGGCTTGACCCAAACGGCGTGTGGTCCGTCGAGCAGGGGATACGGGTCGCCCGTGAGATCGAGGACCTCGACAACGACTACCTCGAAGACCCGACGTGGGGCATGGAGGGCATGGCCAGGGTGCGGGAGAGGATCTCCATCCCCACCTCCACCAACCAGATAGTCGTGAACTTCGAGCAACTCGCCGTGTCCGCCCGGCTGCGGGCCGTGGACGTGGTGCTGCTCGACACCACCTTCTGGGGCGGGTTGCGGCAGGCGTACCTGGCGGGCAAGGTCTGCGAGACGTTCCAGATCGGGGTCGCGGTCCACTCCAGCGGTGAGCTCGGCGTCCAACTCGCCACCATGCTCCATCTCGGCGCCGCCCTCCCAAACCTGGTCTTCGCCGCCGACGCCCACTACCATCACCTCACGGACGACGTTGTGGAGGGCGGCATGTTCCGCTATTCGGGAGGGGAGATCCGGATCCCCGAAGGTCCGGGGCTCGGGGTGACGCTGGACCGGGAGAAGGTGGCGGAGTACGCCGAGGTATACGAAAGGCTCGGCGGGTACCCATACGACCGTGACCCCGGGCGGCCCGGATGGTACTCCACGGCCCCGAACCGCGACTACGCCATCCCGAAAGAGGTGAGCGACGATGGCGCGTCTTGAAGACACGGGCCGTCTCGTCGGCATGAGAGACCTGGGCGTCCTTCCGCGCTCCGTTGTCGCAGCGGATGATACCGAGCTCGGCTTCGCTCGGGCTGATGGGATATCTAGGATAGCTATCCTGTCTCCGAAGGAAGCACCGGTTCTGAAAGGCTTCGAAGGAGACGCCAGCCAGCTCGGCGGACGGACGCTCCTCGTCGGCCCCACGAGCGTCCGTAACGTGGAGGCGCTGCGAGAGGCGGTGCCTCATCTGAGACCAAAGACGCTTGGTCTGAAAACGTCGGCCGGTCTCGGTGACCGGCTGGGGCTCGCCACGCCCGGGCACGCGCGGGCCATGCGGGCCGCGGGCGGGGACGTGGCGCCTGTCTTCGCCCAGCAGTCCATCAGGGAGATGGAGCGGGCGAACCGCACGCCCCAGGAGGTGCTCGACGACGCGACCTGGGGTGCTTTCGCGGAGGGCTGGACGGCAGGATTCGGGGCCGATGCGGATCACCTCAAGACAGTCGAACACGTGGACGCCTGCGTCGCCGCCGGATATTCTTTCTTTACCTTCGATCCTGGCGCGTACGTGGATGACGGCGCCGAAGTCGCCGACGCTTCTACGTTGCGATCCGCGTTCGACGGGCTGCCGTGGGACGACCTCGAGGACAGCCCGGCGGATCTCGGAAGACGCTACCTCCATGAGCGGTTCGATGCGGAGGGGCGCGAGGTCCGCCTCGATGAGATCACGCTTTCGCGGGCCGCCGTGAAATACGGTCGGGCGGTGGCCCACGCGGCTCGCCTGTACCGTCATCTGGAAGCCGCGATGGGGAATGGAGACTTCGAGGTCGAGGTCTCGGTGGACGAGACGGAGAGCCCCACGACCCACGCCCAGCACCTCTATGTGGCCCGGGAACTCGGGCGCCTCGGGGTGCGGTTCGTGAGCCTGGCGCCGCGCTACGTCGGGCGCTTCGAGAAAGGCGTGGACTACATCGGGGACGTGGCCGAGTTCGAGGCCGACCTCGCCGTCCACGCGGCCATCGCCCGCACGGTGCCACCGGACGGGCCGTACAAGCTGAGCCTGCACTCCGGCTCGGATAAGTTCTCGATCTACCCCGGATTCGTTCGGCAGACCCGTGGGCTCGCCCACCTCAAGACCGCCGGCACGAGCTACCTGGAGGCGCTTCGGGTGGCCGCCGCGCTGGACGCGGGCCTGTTCCGGGAGATCTACGTTTTCGCCCGGGATCGTTATGAGGAAGACAGGGCTAGCTACCACGTCTCCGCCGAGGTCAACCGCGCGCCCGCTCCCGATGACGTGTCCGAAACAGACCTGACCGAAACAGACCTGACCGGGCTCCTGGAGCAGTTCGATGCCAGGGAGATACTGCACGTCACCTTCGGCTCGGTGCTTGGGGAGGCCCGCTTCCGCGAACCTTTCTTAGGATTGCTGAGAGATCATCCCGAACATTACGCGGCGGGCCTGGAGACACATTTCACGAAGCATCTGGAGCCGTTCGCCACGAAAGGAAGAGCATGAGCCAACCCTGGACCCTCGACCCCGCCCGGCTCTTCGACCCGAACCCCGCCCGGCGCGGGGTGGCGCGGGCGCTGTATGGGGAGGTCCGGGACCTGCCACTGGTGGGCCCGCACGGCCACGTCCCACCCGCCCTGCTCGCCGACCCGGACGCCACGCTGGGGACGCCGGCGGACCTGTTCATCATCCCGGACCACTACGTCTATCGGATGCTGTTCAGTCAGGGGGTGGCGATGGAAGACCTCGGCGTCCCGGTCCTCGATGGATCTCCGGTGGAGGCCGACCACCGTGGGATCTGGCAGCGCTTCTGCGAGAACTTCCATCTCTTTCGCGCAACCCCGACCGGACTCTGGCTCGCTGATGAACTGGTTAACGTCTTTGGCGTCACTGAGAAGCCGACCGGCGAGAGCGCGCAGAGGATCTACGATCATCTGGAGGAGCGGCTCACGCGGCCCGAGTACGTGCCGCGGGCGCTCTTCGAACGCTTCGACGTAGAAGTCCTTTGCACCACGGACACCGCCACCGACACCCTGGAGCATCACGCTGCGTTGCGCGAGGAAGGCTGGGGCGAAAAGGTCCGTCCCACCTTCCGCCCGGACACCGTGACGGACCTCTCCACCCCTGGCTGGCGGGAGAACGTGGACCGGCTCTCCGCGGTCTCCGGCGTGGATGTCGTGGACTACCGCTCCTTCGTCGAAGCCCTGGAGGAGCGGCGGGCATTCTTCAAGGAGATGGGCGCTGTCGCCACCGACCACAGCGCCACCACGCCGCATACCGAACGTCTTCCAGAGGAAGAGGCGCGGGACATCTTTGCCCGCGCCCTCGACAGGAGGACGGCCGGAGATGACGCCGTGCGGTTCACGGCGCACATGCTGATGGAGATGGCGCGCATGAGCGCCGAGGATGGGCTCGTCATGCAGCTCCACGCCGGCAGCCTCCGCAACCACGACGAAGCGGTGTACCGGCGCTTCGGCCTCGACGCCGGGGCGGACATACCCGTGGCGGCCGACTGGACCCGAGGGCTGCGCGCCCTCTTGAACGAGCGGGGCGGCGACCCGCGTTTCCGGCTCGTCGTGTTCGCCCTCGACGAGAGCGCATATTCCAGGGAGCTCGCGCCCCTGGCCGGACACTACCCGGCGCTGCTCCTCGGGGCGCCGTGGTGGTTCTTCGACAGCCCCCTGGGGATGCGACGCTACCTGGACGCCGTTATGGAGACAGCCGGCCTGTACAACACCGCCGGTTTCAACGATGACACCAGGGCCTTTGCCTCCATCCCGGCCCGCCACGACGTGTGGCGCCGGGTGACCTGCGATTGGCTCGCCGGGACGGTCGTTGGCGGCATCGTGGACGAGGAGGACGCCCGCGATATGGCCCGCGAGTTCGCCATTGGGCGCGCTCGTCAGGCATACGGGCTCGAACGGGAGTCGGTCGGGGGAGCGCGACCGGGGACCGGCGCATGAGCGTGCTGGACGACCTCTTCTCGCTGGAGGGCCGGGTCGCCGTGGTGACCGGCGCCACCGGCGTACTCGGCGGGGCTATGGCGCGGGGCCTGGCCCTGGCCGGAGCCCGCGTTGGGATCCTCGGTCGGCGGGAAGAGCGGGCCGAGGAGGTAGCGCGGGAGATCCTGGACTCCGGCGGCGAGGCCCTTGCCCTGCCGGCGGACGTGCTGCAAAGAGAGCAGCTCGAAGCGACCCGGGACGCGGTGCTGGAGCGATGGGGCAGGGTGGACATCCTGGTCAACGCCGCCGGCGGGAACGTCCCCGGCGCGACCGCGACGGGGGACGAGACGGTCTTTGACTTGCCGCAAGAAGCCTTCGGGGAAGTCTTCGACCTGAACCTGATCGGGACTCTGCTCCCCATCCAGGTCTTCGGTGAGGCGATGACACAAAGGTCGGGAGAAGGACGGGCGGAAGGCTGTATCGTTAACGTCTCCTCCATGGCCTCCGCGCGCGCCATAACCCGCGTGGCCGGATACTCGGCGGCCAAGGCGGCGGTGGAGAACCTGACTCGCTGGCTGGCCGTGGACCTGGCCCGGCGCTACGGCGATGGCGTGAGGGTCAACGCGGTAGCCCCAGGTTTCTTCCTCGGGGAGCAGAACCGGGCGATGCTCGTCGAGGAGGATGGGACTCTCACCGAGCGGGGCCGCGCCATAGTCGAGCACACGCCGGCGGGGCGTTTCGGTGAGCCGGAGGAGCTCGTGGGAACGGTAGTCTGGCTGTGCGCTCCGGCGGCTGGTTTCGTCAACGGCGCGGTCGTGCCCGTGGACGGTGGCTTCGGGGCCTTCAGCGGGGTGTAGCGTGCCGCGCATCCCGTGGGCTATATACCGTCCGGAGCACCTCCCGCCGTCGAAGCCCGTACTCGGGTCCGCAAGCGCCGCGAAGACGAATGCCGCCCAAAGCGACCGGATGGACGAGGTCGTGAGGCGCTCCTTGGTAGACGAGAGAGACCTGGACGAACAGGCGAGCAGAACCGGGGCTTCTTTACCGGGATCCGCGCAATTTGTAGTACAGTCGTATGCTTGGCGAGCGGGATATCCGAGGAAGTTGGGAGGGAAGAGATCCGTGAGGAGTTTCGGGTGCGATGGCGTTCTGTTCGACCTCGACGGAGTGCTGGTGGACTCGACCCGGGTCGTGGTGCGTATCTGGAGCGACTGGGGCGAACGCCGGGGTATCGAGGCGGAGCGCATCCTGGAGGTAGCCCACGGGCGCAGGACCACCGAAACCCTCCGCCTGGTCGCCCCGCACCTGGACGCCGAGGCGGAGACCGAGGAACTGGAGCGGATGGAGCTCGAGGATCTCGACGGGGTGCTAGAGGTAAAGGGAGCCAAAGAACTGCTATCTTCCCTTTCCGAAGACGGCTGGACCGTGGTCACGTCGGGACCGAGGGCGTTGGCGACCCGCAGGATCGAACACGTCGGTCTTCCTCTGCCGAAACGTTTCGTCGCCGCCGGGGACGTGAAGGATGGCAAGCCGCACCCCGAAGCCTACCTGAAGGGAGCGGAGGTTTTGGGCGTTCATCCCGAGGCTTGCGTCGTGATCGAAGACGCACCATCAGGCATCCGGGCCGGAAAGGCAGCAGGCATGACCGTGATCGCGGTGGCGACGACCCACCGCGAGGAAGACCTCTCAGAGGCCGACGCGGTAGCGGACTCCCTGGCGGACATACGCGTGATCCCCGGAGCCGGAGGCGGGCCGCGCTTCGAGTTGCGCGTGCCATCCTAGCCGATCTCGGTTGATCCCGGCTCACGGTCCAACCCCAGAAACGCCGGAGGTCCGCGTCGCTAGGACGCTTCATCGAACAAGATGCCCCGGCCTTTGCTCGCGGCGCCGGTGACGTATCGCGGGCGCAGGGTGGACGGTCCCGCGTGTGGGACCTTGTCGAAGCTGGTGTCCAGTTACTCGCCGGCTGACCAGCCGGTGAAGCGTCCATCGGAAGCCGCGCGGGACGGCTCCTTCCGGAGGTCTCCAGGCCGTCTCTCCGTCGGCCGAGACCTCGAACGCCGCGGATTCGCAATCCGGTCTGGTATCGTGCCAGATTTCGAAGCGTAGCTTCTTCTGGCCTTCCGGCGGGGTCGGCGGCGCGTCGAGCGCGTCGTCTAGATTGTCGCCGAGGCCGGAGAACCTGCGGGCGGAGGCGCGGCGTTTGGGGTTGATGCTGATCAACGGCCGGTTCGGGTGAACGCTGTTCGTCAGGAGGATGGCGAACGAGCGGTCGAGCGAGGTCACCACTTCGGCTACACTGGTACGGTCAACACAACATCGGCGACAATGGGGTAATCGGCGCGACGCGAATGTCGAGCCGGAGAGGGAGGTAACGTCATGGCCGAAGCAACGACCACTCCAGGGGCCGGCCAGTCCGGCGGGTTCGACAGGGCTTTGGGGGCTTTGCAGAGCGTGGGACGTTCCTTGATGTTGCCCATAGCCGTCTTGCCAGCGGCGGCGCTGCTTTTGAGGCTCGGGCAGGACGATCTGCTTGGGTTGCCGTGGATGGCGGCGGCCGGACAGGCGGTCTTCGACAACCTCTCGATGCTCTTCGCCATAGGCATCGCGGTGGGGCTGACGGGGGGGGCGGGGGCGGCGGGGCTCGCGGGGCTGGTCGGATTCCTGGTCTTCGACGAAGTGTTCGGGACTTTGATCCCGCAGGTGGACGGAGAGCCGAATCCCGACATAAACATGGGAGTTCTCTCCGGGATAATGATAGGGTTGGTGGCCGCCGGACTGTACCGGCGATACTCGGACATCCGGCTGCCGGACTATCTGGCCTTCTTCGGGGGCAGGCGGTTCGTGCCCATAGTTACGGCCTTCGCCGCGCTGATCTTGGGCGTTTTATTCGGCCTGATCTGGCCTTCCATCCAGGAGGGCGTGAACGCCGCTGGACAGGCAATAGTGGGGCTCGGGGCGCTTGGCACCGGGCTCTACGGGTTCTTGAACCGGCTTTTGATCCCGATCGGGCTGCACCACGTTCTGAACACCTACGTGTGGTTCCAGCTCGGCACCTTCAACGGGCCCGACGGCCCGGTCAACGGCGACCTGACCCGCTACTTCGCCGGGGACCCGTCGGCCGGCTTCTTCATGAGCGGGTTCTTCCCGATCATGATGTTCGGGTTGCCGGCGGCGTGCCTCGCCATGATTCGTCACGCCAGGTTCCCGAAAATGGCATCTGGTATCCTGCTCTCCGCCGCCTTCGCCTCCTTCCTGACCGGCATCACGGAACCCATCGAGTTCGCGTTCCTGTTCGTGGCGCCGCTCCTGTTCGTGGTCCACGCCGTCCTGACCGGCACGGCGCTGGCGGTGGCGACGCTGCTTGACATCCATCTGGGCTTCGGCTTCTCGGCGGGGCTCATAGACTACGTCCTGAACTTCAGCAAGGACAATACCAAAGGCGCGATTCCGCTCCTCATCCTGGGGCTGGCGTACGGCGTGATCTACTACTTCGTATTCTCCTTTTTCATCATACGATTCGACCTTGCGACGCCGGGGCGTGGTGAGTCTTCCACCGGACTCTCGGCCGATTGGATCCTCCCCGAAAGCCAGCGCGGCTCAAGCTCGAATGAAGGTGACGACGAAGCTTCTTCTTCCACCACGACCGCCCGCGACCGGGACGACGTGCTGGCGGAGAACGTCCTCGAGGCATTGGGTGGCAAGAGCAACGTGGAGAGCGTCGAAGGGTGCATAACAAGGCTTCGGCTCTTCGTGGGCGACCCGGAACAGATACAGGACGACCGCCTGAAGCAGCTCGGCGCGTCCGGCGTCGTGAAGCGGGGCAAGGTAGCCCAGGTGGTCATGGGCACCCAGTCCGACCGCATCGCCGAGCGCATCAACCGCCTCCTCGGTAAAAATTAGTGGAGATCCTGGCTCCCATCTCGGGACGGGCCGTGCCCCTCGCCGAGGTGCCCGACGAGGTCTTCGCGCAGGGGATGGTTGGTGACGGAGGGGCTATAGTCCCTGGCGCGAGCGGGGAGGTATTGGCCCCGATCTCCGGCACGCTGGTCAAGCTCTTCGAGGGTGGGCACGCCTTCGGCATCGAGGGCGACGAGGGGATCGAACTCATCGTACATGTGGGCCTCGACACCATCGAGATGCGTGGTGGAGGCTTCGAGCGGCTGGCGGTCGAGGGGGACAGAGTCGAGGCAGGCCAGCCCATCGTGCGCTTCGACCTGGCGGAGATCCGGAACGCCGGGTATGACCCCATAACCCCCATAATAGTGACGAACCCCGAGGATCATCCGGTGCGTGGCCTCGAAAGCGGCGAGGTACGCGCCGGGGAGACGCTCTTCGAGGCCGGCGATTGAAGCGCATCCTCGACTGCTCCGCCTCGGATTTCGCAAAGATGGACGGGACGGCGCTCCTCGAAGCCATCCGCCGCTCGGAGGGGCGCACCATCCTCTGCGAGGTTCTGTGGCCCGCTCCTACTCTCGTTGACGGCGTCTCGAACGCCGGGGTCGTCGTGGCCTTCGGCGCTGACCTCGTCCTCCTCAACATGTTCGACGGCGATGACCTCGCTGGCATCAAAGCCCGACTCGGACGCCCCGTCGGCGTGAACGTCGAGCCATCCGAGGACGTGCCGGAGCACCGGCGGGCTAGCCGCGGGAACCTGCGGCGTCTCGCGGACGCGGACTTCGTCGTCGTCACAGCCAACCCGGACGCGGAGGTGGATGCCGAAAAGATGCTCTCCGCCGTCGCGCTCGTCAGGGAGACGCTGCCCGAAACCCTCGTATTCGCCGGCAAGATGCACGGCAGCGGCGGGCGGGGACTGGTGGGGGTAGAGGAGATCTCACGCCTCGCCGATGCGTCGGACGCGGTGCTGGTGCCAGCGCCTGGCACCGTGCCTGGGAGCCGGGAGCCGCTCGTGACGGAGCTCGCCGACGCCGCGCGCGAAGCGGGGGCTCTCGTGGTCGCTACGGTCGGGACCTCGCAGGAGGGCGCAGACGTGGAGACCGTACGGGAGCTGGCGCTGGCCGCCAAGCGGGCCGGGGCGGACGTCTTGCACCTGGGAGACGCAGGTGTATCCGGGATCTCCGATCCGATGAACGTACTGGCCGCGTCGTTCGCCATCCGGGGCCGCCGCCACGCGTACCGCCGCATGGCGATGGGGCGTGGCTGAGGTCTCCGTGACCCGGCGTCCGCTCACACAACCAAAGATCCGCGTCCTACCCGATTACGAGTCTCTGAGCCTGGCGGCCGCGGAGAAGGTGTCCGGGAGGCTGCGCTCCAAACCGGAGGCGGTCTTTCTGCTGCCGACCGGTGTCACTCCCCTGGGCATGTACCGGCGCCTGGTGGAGATGCACGACCGGGATGGCCTGTCCTTCGCCGGGGCGGCATTTTTCAACCTGGACGAGTATCTGGATCTGGACGCAGATCACCCGGCGAGCTATCACGCCTATATGAGGGAGAACTTCTATGGCCTCGTGGACGCCGATCCCCGCCGCGTCCACGTCCCTGACGGCTCGGCGTCTGACCCCGAGGCGGAGTGCGAACGGTACGAAGCAGCGATGAAGGAGGCCGGTGGGGTGGACTTGTGCGTGCTCGGGATCGGGCGCAACGGCCACGTCGGGTTCAACGAGCCAGGCGCGCCTTTCGATTCGCGCACCCGCGTCGTCCGGCTCGCCGAGAGCACTCGCCGGGTCAACGCCGGGGACTTCGAGGGCGGGCGCGCCCCCGAAAGGGCCATTACGGTCGGGATGCGCACCATCTTCGAGTCACGCGAGATAATGCTGCTCGCCTCGGGCGCGAACAAGGCCCAGGCCGTCGCGGCGGCAATGGAAGGAAAGATATCCGAGGCCGTGCCCGCCTCGATGCTGCGGCGGCGCCCCGAAGCCACCTTCCTGCTCGACAGGGAGGCGTCCTCGGCGATTGGCGAGGCTGGATGAGAAAGCTGGCATTGCGTGGCAGGGTCGTGACGGAGAGGGAGGTCTGGGACGGGGGCACCATACTCATCGAGGGAGAGAAGATCTCCGCCGTGAGCCGCGGCCCGCTCGAAGCCGACGAGATTCTCGACGTGGGTGATGGGTTTCTGGCGCCCGGGTTCGTGGACCTCCAGGTCAACGGAGCCTTCGGCGTGGATGTCATCGCGCACCCCAGGAGTCTGGACAAGCTCTCCGCGAAGCTGCTGCTCACGGGCGTCACCTCCTACCTCCCGACCATCATCTCGCTGCCCCTCGACCGGTATCCGGCCCTGCTCCCGGACATCTCTCTGGACGCAAGCGCCGGGGCGGAGCCGCTCGGAATCCACCTCGAAGGCCCCTTCATCAACCCGGCGAAGAAGGGCGCGCATCCCGAAGAGAACGTGTCGCCGCCTGACGCCGGGGCCCTCGAAGCCATGACGGAGAGCGCCAGCGTGAGGATGGTGACGCTGGCCCCCGAGATGCCCGGCGCACGGAAATTGACGGAGGCCGCAGCCGGACGGGGTGTCGTAGTGTCCCTGGGGCACTCGAACGCGACCTTCGAAGAGGCGACGGACGCCCTGGATTCCGGCGTCCGCAGCGTGACGCACCTGTTCAACGCGATGAGCCCGCTGCACCATCGGGACCCTGGCTTGCCGGGGGCTGCACTGGTCCACGGGGAGGCAGTGTGCGGAATCATCGCCGACGGCCGGCACGTACACCCTGGCATGGTCCGGCTCGCGTACGAGAAGTTGGGCGTGGATCGCCTCTACCTGGTGACGGACGCCATGGCCGCCGCCGGGATGGGTCCGGGAGAATACGTTCTGGGTGAACGGCGCGTCCGCATGAGCGACGGCGTCCCCCGGCTAGAGAATGGGACGCTGGCCGGGAGCGTGCTGCAAATGGACGAAGCATTGAGAAACGCCCTATCGTTCACCGGCTGCTCACTGCCGGAGGCCGCGCGGATGGCCGCGACCACCCCGGCCATGCTCCTCGGGGAAGAGGGCCGCAAGGGGCGGCTGGCCGCCGGATGCGATGCCGATGTGGTCGCGCTTTCGCCCGACCTGGAGGTCGAAGCAGTCTGGTCGCGAGGCCGGTTGAAATACAGCCGGCGTCCCGAATTCGTCGAGGAGACAACCGCGAGACGGGCTTGAGTCTCGAGGACCGCCTCGTGAAAGTCGAACATCGTTTGCGACGGACCCCACACCCAACGTGTCATGGACTCCCGCGCCCAGACGCTAATGGCGGGTACGCGCCGGCTCTGAAGCTGCCTGCGCGATGACCTGACACCATAGGAGGTTGTTCGTCTTGGCTTGGCCCACGCCCTCACCAGGGTAGCGAGTCACCAACTGGCACTGGGGTTACGGAAGGGAAGGACTCACGAGCCCCTAATGGACTTGTCGTCCAGAGTCGCGGAGTTCTCGTTGCGCAACCTACTCGGCCACCCGCTGGGTGAGCAAGTGCTTGGCCTCCTCGGCATTCTGGCGGTTCTCGTCGCTCATCCGGCGGAAGAATCCGGCGAGCTCGCCGTCGCTGCTGTGCTAGGCCCGCCTCGCCAGAGCTTCGTACCTGTCAGCGTTTTGCATGGCCACATCGTATAGAGCGTCTTTCATGCCACTCGCCTCCACAAATCGAAATTACCAACGACGATATTATTTGCCAGTTGCATATAGTGTCGATGGTCCGAATCGTGCAATTTGTGGACAGAGATCTGGTGGCGCTTCAGCGTGGTATCCACGTATTGAGGCATTCGCTTCGAGTCCGTGATGCGGCGGTGGCCCGTAGCCTACCCTATCTGGTAGAGACTACCGCGCCGCCGTTCGGGACAACACCTCGTCCATGCGTTCCAGCGCCAGGGATATGTTCTCGCGCGAGTTGGCGTAGGAGAAGCGGAGATGTCCTTCGCCGTGCTCCCCGAAACCCGTGCCGGATAGGCAGGCGACGCCGGCATCTTCGAGGAGCGTGTCCGCCAGGGCTTGCGACGAATATCCGGTGCCGGTGATGCGCGGGAAGGCGTAGAACGCGCCTTTCGGGGTGGCGCACTCGACGCCGGGGAGGGCGTTGAGTCCGGCCACGATCTGGTCGCGGCGGACCCGGAACTCGGCGAGCATGCGCCCTACGCTATCCTGCGGGCCTTCCAAGGCGGCGAGCCCTGCTTGCTGGGCGACGGCGCTGGCGCAGGAGTTGGAGTTCGTCTGCAGCTTGGCGACCTCCGCTGCGAAGGCTTTAGGCATCACGCCGTAGCCGAGCCGCCAGCCGGTCATCGCGTAAGTCTTGGAGAAGCCGTCCAGTATGGCGGTGCGCTCATCGGGGCCGAGGCCAGGCTCGGATGCGATGGAGGCGAACTTGTCTCCGTAGGTGAGACGGGAGTAGATCTCATCGCTCAAAATGGGCACTTCCGGGCGCTCGCGGAGGATGCCGGCGAGCCCGGTGATGTCCTCTTGCGTCAGTACGCCGCCGGTAGGGTTGGCGGGGGAGTTGAGGATGACGAGCTTCGTACGCTCGCTCAGGCCGGCGCGGAACTCGTCGAGGTCGAAGCGGAAGTCGTTCTCCTGGCGCAGCGGGACGAAGATGGGCCGGCCACCGGCGAAGCGGACCATGGACTCGTAGATCGGGAACGCGGGGTTCGGCAGCAGAACCTCGTCGCCCGCCTCGACCAGCGCGAGGATGACGAAGAACATTATGGGCTTCCCGCCCGGCGTGACGACTACCTGATCCGGACTCACATCCACCCCGCGGCTCGCGGAAACGTCCCCGGCTATCGCCTCCCGCAGCTCGGGGATGCCGGCGGACGGGGTGTAGTGCGTGTGGCCTTCGCGCAGCGCCCGGCAGCCGGCCTCGACGATGTGATCCGGAGTGTCGAAGTCCGGCTCGCCGATCTCCAGATGGATGATCTCGCGTCCCCGAGCCTCCAGCGCATTGGCCTTCGCCAGCACTGAAAAAGCCGATTCCGTCCCAAGACGCCCCATCCGATCCGCCATCTCCACCGCGACGCTCCTTCCTCTTGACTCGATACGCCGCGTCCCATTACATCACACGCCTCGGCGCCGATGTGGGCCTCTGCTCAGAATCTTCTCCGGCGTCTCACA
>Ga0136615_10000411_pt1 | contig 19682 bp, 14 predicted proteins | sample AntDrymUQ2882206_2_FD_106647 | JGI IMG/M metagenome (GOLD analysis project Ga0136615, IMG submission 106647) | Polar desert sand microbial communities from Dry Valleys, Antarctica - metaG UQ288 (22.06) | ecosystem: Environmental > Terrestrial > Soil > Desert | place: Antarctica: Dry Valley...
GCGCGCTGTTGCAGCGGGGTGACGATCACCTTGTCGGGCGGGGTCGCCTCGAGCACGGCACGAATCGGTTTCGCCCAGCTGCCGAAGCGCTCCACCAGCGCGTCACGGCGCTCGTCGGTGATGTGCGTGCGGCTGCGGACGCTCGCCCACGAGTACGCGCGGTCGCCGGAGAGGGCGGCGATGCCGAACAGGCAGCCACGGCCCAGGAACTCCCCGGTGAGCGCCGGCGTTGATCGGGGCCACCCCGCGCCAGGCGGTGTAGCCGGAGTAGCGGGTCGGCGCGTCCTCCCCAACAGTCGCCCGGATCACCGAATGGATGCCGTCCGCAGCCACGACGATGTCGGCCGGCAGCGTCTCGCCGCCCTCCCGGATGACGAGCGCCTCGTTGCCGTCGCGCTCGATGCCGGCGCAGCGCCAGCCCGTGTGCACGACGTCGTGGCTGAGCCGGCTGACAAGCATGGCCTGCAACTCGGCTCGGTGAACCACGACGACAGGGGCGCCGAAGCGGTCCGCAACCAGGTCGGTGAGCGATCCGCCGAGCCGCACTCCGTCGGCACGATGGAGTGCGCTGCCGGTGCCCGGCGCGGAGATGGCGTCGAGATCTGCGGCAAGCCCGAGCGAACCGAGAGCGTGGACGGCGTTGGGCCACAGTGAGATGCCGGCGCCGGCAGGGGCGAGGTCGTGCGCGCGTTCGACGACGGTGATGTCGCACCCCGCCTGGCGGAGTGCGAGCGCTGAGGTCAAGCCGCCGATGCCGGCTCCGACCACCATTGCCTTCAGAGGATGTGTCATGTCGTCATCCTGCGGTTCCGCGCCCGCCCTGACATCGGGGACGCTCCCTGAGCCGTCCCCTGGACCGAGGTCGTACCGGCCCGCTGAAACGCCGGTGCCCGCACGAGGGCGGGCACCGGATCCTGTTTGAGGTCAGGATGGAATCAGCTGTGCGCGGGCGCCACCTCCTCGTGGTGGGCGCCGGCGCGCGGCAGCCAGCCGAGCGACCGGGGCAGCCACCAGTTGCGGTCGCCGAGGAGCTGCATGCTCGCTGGCAGCAGCACGCCTCGGATCAGTGTCGCGTCGAGCAGCACGGCGACGGCGAGGCCGACGCCCATCTGCTTGAAGACGATGAACGAGAGCGAGCCGAAGACGGCGAACACGGCGACCATCACGATCGCGGCGCTGGTGACGACGCCGGCGGTGTTCTTGATCGCGTAGCCGACGGCGTCCTGCGTGCGCATGCCCTTGTCGTAGGCCTCGCGGACCCGGGACAGGATGAACACGTGGTAGTCCATCGAGAGCCCGAACAGGACCACGAACAGGAACACCGGCAGCCAGGCCACGATCGGACCGGTCTCGTTGAATCCGAGCAGGCCCTTGAACCAGCCGTCCTGGAAGACCAGGACCATCGCGCCGTAGGCCGCGCCGACGGAGAGCAGGTTGAGCACGATCGCCTTGATCGGGATCACGATCGACCGGAACGTGACCAGCAGCAGGACGAACGCCGCGAGTATCACGAACCCGAACACGTAGGGCAGGTTCGAGATCAGCGTGTCGTTGAAGTCACGCTCCTGGGCGGTCTGCCCGTCGACCCACACCTGTGCGCCCGCCACCTTGTCCAGCGACTGCGGGACAAGCGTGTCGCGGAGCGCGTCGAGCGCGTCGTTGGACGCCTTGTTCTCGCCGTCGCCGGCGATCTCGACCCCCACCGACGCGACCGTCTTGGCGTCGTTGACCTCGACGTCCACCTTGTCGCCCGGGAACAGCCGACGATCGGCATTCGCGAGCCGTTCGAGCTCGTCGATGCCCGCCGTGACCGACGGAGCCGTGACGTCCCTCGCCTTGACGACCACGGACGCGCCGGACGTCTCGGCCGGGAACGCGGCGCGCACGCGGTTGAACGTCTGCACCACCGGTTCGTCCTGCGGGAGGGAGTCCGCCAGCGGCGGGGTGCCGAGGTTCATCCCCAGCGCTGGGATCGACAGCGCGACCAGGAAGACCGTCGCGGCGCCGCCCCACAGGACGGGACGCCGGGTGACCGCGTCCACCACACGCGACCAGAGCGCCACCCGCGCCGCGCCGCGCTTGAGCAGCTGCACACCCGGAACGCGGCCCTGCTTGTGGATCTTGTCGCCCATCAGCGACATGAGCGCAGGCAGGACGGTCAGCGACGCCAGCATCGCAGATGCGACAACCAGGATCGTGCCCGTCGCGAACGAGACAAACGTCGGCGCCCCGGCCAGGTACATGCCGGCCATCGCCACCATCACGGTGAGCCCCGAGACCAGGACGGCGTGCCCTGACGTCGCGGCCGCCGCGTCGATGGCCTCCTCGTTCGTGGCTCCTGCTGCCTTCTCCTCGCGAGCGCGTCGGAGGTAGAACAGCGAGTAGTCAACGCCGACGGCGAGCCCGATCAGAAGCACGACGTGCCCGAACGAATCATCGACCGGCGCGAGCTGACTGAGTGGCCCGACGAGACCGAGCGTCGCCATCACCGCGGTGACGGCGAGTAGCACTGGGATGCCCGCGACCAGCAGAGCACCGAACGCGAACAGCAGCACGACCAGGGTGATCGGGAGGGAGATCGCGCCCGCCTTCTTCATGTCGCCGTTGAAGATCGCGTTGAAGTCCTCCTCCGAGCTGCCGTCGCCGAACTGCTCGACGCGCAGATCAGGATGCGCCTTCTGGACGGCGGCGGTCTGCTCGACCGTGCGGTCGACGATCGCCTTGATCGCCGGCTTCTCGGAGTCGCCCTTGATGCGGAACGGGATCATCACGGTCCGGCGGTCCTTCGACACGCTGCCGGTGCCCCCGTACGGCGACTCGATGTGGTCAACGCCGCTCGTGCGCTTCAGACGCGCGACGGCGTCGTCCACCGCGGCGTGGAACTGTCCCGAATCAGCATCGAGGCGCGTGTCCGAGATCAGCACGGACTCGCTCACGGCCTTCGCGAAGCTGTCGTGGACGAGGTTCGACGCCTTGCCGGAGTCGCCGACGCCGGCTTCCTGCACGCTGAGCTCGTTGGTGCCGACGGCCCCACCGGCCATGTAGGCGAGCACCACGAACAGCACCCAGCCGACGATGGCGGTCTTGCGATGATGAGCGCTCCAGCGTCCCATGCGTCCTGCGAAGTTGGTTTTGGTCTGCATGCCATTCCCCTTGTGGATGGTTGTCTTGACTGCTGCGGCGACTCTGCCGCCAGAGGGGGCCGGGGACATCAGGGGCAAACCCTGAACCAGCCCCCTGATTGGCGGTCGAGCGGCTCTACGCCGCTACTCGAGCAAGTGCGCAGAGGCGATCGAAGCTGCGCTGGAAGAGGTCGTCCGAACCCCTTGATCCACGGCTGGGATTCGCCGCCAGGATCGGTGGATCCAGGCTCAGGTCGCGCGCGCCGCGATCCGTTCGGCCGACTCCATCGCGCGCGCTACCTGTACGCGCGAGGTGACGCCGAGCTTGACGAACACGTTGCGAATGTGGGTCTCGATCGTCTTCTCGCTGAGGAAGAGCCGGCGGGCGATCTCCTTGTTGGTGAGCCGCTCGACAATGAGGTTGGCGACCTCGAGCTCGCGCTCGGTCAGCGAGGCGATGCCGGTGTCGCCGCCCTTTGAACCGCGCGACCGTCGTTGGACTCTCGCTCCGAGGCGACGCAGCGCCTGGTCGACTGCGTCGCGCTCGCGCAGGGCACCGAATTCCTCCAATGCCGTCGCCGCCTCCTGGAGGAGCGACACCGCGCGCTCACGTTCACCCGCCTCCCCGAGCGCCCGGCCGGCCAGGACCTGGGCAGAGGCCGCGGGCGCAAGCGCGCCCACCGATCGGCACGCCTCTGCCGCGGCGAGCGCCGGTTCGACGGCGGCGGCGGCGTCTCCGTCGGCCAGGGCCATGCGAGCTCCAGCGATCTGTCCCATCGCGCGCGCCAGCGGCAGCGGCATCTGAGCGGCGAGCTCCTGCGCGAGCCGTGCGGAGCGCCGCGCGTCGTCGAGCCGGCCCACCTCGATTCGCGCGCGGGACAGCCCGTCGAGGCAGGTGACGCGCCAGCCGCCGGGGATCAGCGGCATCTCCTCCCCGCCGCAGGCCTCGAGCATCACCTCGATGCCACGAGCCGGTTCGCCACTGGCCACCAGGGCCGACCCGTACCAGAACCCCGCCCACCCGCTGATCAATCCCCCTTCGATCCGCTGAGCGAGCTCATGGCTCTCGCGACCGCTCGCTACGGCGGTGTCGAGGTCGCCCTGCGAGATCGCCACGTGCGTGCGGTTGAACAGCATCCAGGCCAGGCCCTGGTCGTCATCGCGTAGCCGTGCGGCCTCGAGCGCGCCGTCGAGCAGGTCAGCGGCGTCCTTCAACCGCCCGTGCATGGACCACGCGGTCGACAGGCACGCGTGCAACGTCGGCAGGTGCTGGCCATGGCCGGTCGCGCGCGCCATGCCGAGTGCGCGCTCGGCATGGCGCGCCGAGTCGGCGAAGCGATCGATGTAGAGCTCCGCTGCCGCCAGGTTCACCACGGCGTCCGGTCGCGCCGCGAGCGTCGCGTCGTCGAGTCCGTCGATGAGCTCGAGGGCCATGGGTAGTGCCTCCTCGGCCTGGGTGACGTCCCCCGTCCACGCACCGGCCAGAACCCGGATGGCATGCGCCGCCGCCCGTAGCGCCGGGTCTCCGAGCGCGTCGGCCTTCGGCGACCGCCCCGTCGGCCCGCTCCTGCATGTCGGTCAAGTCGACCCGGTACAAGCCGTCGGTGGCCAGCTCGATGGTCAGCGCCCCGGCCTCCGGTGTCCCCGCTCCCGCGCGCGACAGGACGCGCTCGAGCCGCGTCGTCGCCGCCTGCTGGCGGCCGAGCAGGCGCTCCACCCGCGCGGTCTCCAGCGTCAGCTCCGTCGAGACGGGTGTGAGGGCGAGGCAGGCCTCGAGAGCGGAGTGGCTGTCGCCGAGACGGCCGAGCGCGGCCAGTGCCTTGGCCCCTTGGAGCACGAGATGCACGCGCTCCTCGTTCGGAGCGGCGTCAGGCAGGAGCCGCACCGCCGACTCGTACCAGCGGGCAGCGGTCGCCGGCGCTCGCGCCGCCGCCTGATCGCCCGCGGCGCGCAGCAGGGTCACCGCCTCGGCATCGCCTTGGCGCGCCGAGCGCTCGACGTGATGCGCCCGCACGGCGAGCGCGCCGCCCCGCTCGGTTAGAGCGCAGCCGACGCGCTCGTGCGCCCCGAGTCGCCAGCCGCCCGGAGCCGCCTCGTACACGGCACGGCGTACCAAGGGGTGGCGGAAACGGAACCGGCGCGGGACGTCGGTGGACCGGAGGAACTCGACCCGCAGCAGCTCGTCGACGGCGTCGACGGCGTCGCCCTCCGGGACATCCGCGGCGGCGGCGGCCAGCTCAGGCTCGAACGGGTCGCCGGCGACAGCGGCGCCTTCGAGCACACGCCGGACCGCGGGATCGAGCTGCGCCAGCTCCACGCGCAGGGATGCCGCGACGGCGGGTGGCACCGCTCCGTCCTCGCTCGCCCGATCGCGCGCGCCGGTAGTGATCGCGCGGCCGCCGCGTCCGGTGCGCGCGAGCTGCTCGACGTAGAACGGCACGCCGCCGCTGTCCTCGTACACCGTCTCGGCGTCGGCGGTGGAGACGGTCTCTCCGAGGAGCGTCCGGGTGTCGGCGAGCGACAGGGGCTCGAGGGTGCGGTGGACGAGCGCGCCCTCGCTCTCGGCGCGCGCCAGCTCGGCGGAGAAGAGCTGCTGGTGCTGCCGGGGGCGCGCCGCGAGCACGAGCATCACCCGCGCGTTGGGCGGGCGCCGCAACAGCGCGCCGGCGAGCTCGAGTGACGCCGGGTCCGCCCAATGGAAGTCGTCGAGCACGAGCACCAGCGGCTTCGTGGCCAGCGCCTCGAGCAACGCCCGGATCGCACGGTGGCTGCGGTAGCGCTCGTCCTGCAGGCCGCCCGCGGGGGCGGCCGCGTCCGCGGCGAACGACGGGAGCACGCGCGCCAGCTCCGCGCGCACGCCGTCCTCCAGACGCGCGAGCCGTTGCGGGTCGACCGTCTCGGCGTACTCGTCGAGTGCGTCCACGAACGCGCCGAACGGCAGGTCCTGCTCGAGCTCGGAGGCCGAGCCGCCGAGGACGAGTTGGCCCTTCGCGTCTGCACGTGAGGTCAGCTCGGAGAGCAGTCGCGTCTTGCCGATTCCGATCGTGGTTAGCGCGCGTGCTGCGGGCCGATGACCCGGCCATCGGCGTCGAGCCAGTCGAGGGTTCCGCCGATCGGTGTTGGTGGCGACGGGATCATCGCCGGGCCGTTGTAGGTGGAGGCTTTGGGCGCGGGGATCATCCGGCGCGGCATCGTCTCGCCGACGGACAGCGAGTAGAAGTTGTTGTGTGCGTTGACCTTGACGGGGGTGCCATTGGTGGTGACGAAGCGGACGGTCGCGACGCGGTCAGGGACTAGCCCCGCGAGCACTGTCGTGTCGGCGTATGCGGCCGAAACTCCGACTCCGGTTGTGTCGACGTCGGCTGCCTTGGAGCAGGCGACGGCCTCGCCGTTGGTGATGCACAGCTGGTCGCTGGTTGTCCCGCGGCCGGTGTCGAGGAGCTCGGCAGGCGCCAGGATCCACCGCTGTGAGAGCGCACGCACGGTGTCAAGCTGCACACCGCCGAGCGGATGACCGAGGGCTGTGAGCAGTGGCGTAGCGACGGCGCGGTCGGCCGCGGTCTGCTCGCGGCGCAAGATCGCAAGCGCAGCCTTTGCCTTGGATGAGACGGGGCGGAACTCGGCGGGGTCGTCGGCTCGTCGATGCCAGGGCGGCCGACGGTCGGATTCCAGGGGCTGACGACCGCGATGGCGGGTGTCGCGATGACCAGAGCCGCGACGACGATCAGCAGTCCGCGGCGCCGCGTCGGTCGCCGCCGCCGCGGCGCTGACGGCATCACGGCCTGGACGTAGTGTCGTTGTTCGGCAAGTTGCAGCTGCTCGCCTAGACGGTCAAGGAGGTCAGCTATGAAATCCTCCGAATGCTGTACGCAAGTGCGCTCGGGCGCGGCTGACGCGCTGCGCACAACGGCTTGTGAGCACTGCAGCTGCTCGGCGATCAGCGCGTACGGCTGTTCAACGACGACGCGCGCGCACAGCGCCTCCCACTCCACATCTGCCAGGCGCGCGCGAACGCCGCGGAGAAGATCGTCGGCGGCGCCGATCTCGAGGATCCGCTCGATGTCATCGTCGTCGAGTACCAGGCGCTCAAGCCCCAGCCGCGCACGCGCCGTCATCTCAACCTCTTTGCGGCGAGCGCTGTCGCGGACGAGGTTCATCGCGACGGCAAACAGCCACGCCGCCGGCGCATCGCGCTCGCGGTGCGCGCGGGCGCGCCCGTGACACAGGTTTACAGGATGCACCCACCGGCCTCCGTGGCGCCGCCTAAGGGGTCTCGATGTCGCGAACCTCGACGGCGTCGGTGCGAGCGGCCACGTAGACCGGCATCAGCGCCATCGCGGCCGCGGCGTCGGCGGCCTCGACGCGCCACCAGATCCGGTGGCCGCCGGCCAGGCACGTGGAAGGGGCCCTGCCCTTGCGCAGGGGGCTGTCGAACCCGTTCCAGGCGGCATAGGCGGCAGCGCATTCTTCGGATGAATGGCGGTGGTTCAGGAGAAAGACGGGCATGTCAGAACCTTGACCGTCGCGTCCGCTCAATACATCAGGGCGCGACCCTGAACCGAGCCGGCAGGTGTCAGTCGACCGGCGCGCGCCGGCTCTGCTCGATCTGACGCGCGATGTCCACCCGAGAGCTCACGCCGAGCTTCACGAAGAGGTTGCGCACGTGCGACTCCACCGTCTTCGGGCTCAAGAAGAGCGCCCCGGCGATCTCGCGGTTGGTCTTGCGGTCGGTGATGAGCTCGGCGATCTCACGCTCGCGTGCGGTCAGCGCGTCGATCCCCGCATCGGCCGGCGTCGCGGGCCCCCGCAGCTCCACGCGCGCGCCCAGGCGGCGCAGCTCGCGCCGTGCCTCGGCCCTCGCTCCGAGGGCGCCGCAGGCGTCAAGTTGCGCCTCGGCGGCGCGCAGCAGCGCGACGGCACGGGCGCGGTCCCCGTCCGCCGCGCAGGCGCGACCGGCGAGCAGCCGGGCCCGGGTCGCCTCGATCGGTGCATCGGCCGCGTCGGCCTCGGCGGCGGCAGCCAAGGCCAGCTCCGCCGCAGCGGCGACTTCCCCGGCGGCGAGCCGCACGGCCGCCCGCGCGCGCATGGCGATCGCGCGCACGATGCGCAGATCGTGGGTGTCGGCGGCCGTCTCGGCCAGCGCGGCGGCCGCCTCGGCGGCCGCGATGTCCCCGCGCCCGAGGTCGGCTCGCGTCTTGGCCTCCAGGTACACCACGCGGAAGATCGCCGGCAGAAGTGGCAGCGGCCAGCCCCCAACCGGTGCGACGACAGCATCGGCCGCTGCCGCGCGGTGACCGGCCTCGAGCATCGCGACCGCCAGGCCGGCCCGGGCGAACGACGGAATGAGCCCCGGCTCGATGCCCTCGACGAGCGCGACGCTCTCCTGCGCGGCCTGCAGCGCCGCGCCGGTGTCGCCGCCGGCCATGGCGATCTGCGAGCTCGTGAGCAGCGCCGCCGCCGTGAGGTAGTCGTTCGCGGTCAGCCGGGCGGACTCGAGCGCGTCGGTCTGCAGTTCGCGCGCCGCCACCAGATCGCCGCGCATCATCGTGCCGAGCGCCTGAAACTGCGTCATGAGCGAGATGTACTGGCCCTGCCCGCTCGCCCGCGAGACCGCGATCCCGCGCTTCATGTGCGCGATGCAGTCGCCGAAACGACCCAGGTAGAAGTCGCCGTGGCCCAGGCGGTTGGCGACGGAGAGATCCGCGGCAAGATCGTCGTCGGACATCGCGTCGACGATCGCCGCGGCGGCGTCCTGGCCGGCTGTGGCCGTGGCGACGTCCCCGGCAACCGCGGCGGTGTGCGCGGCGACCGCGGTGGCGGCGGCGATCAGGGACGGCTCGCCGAGCGCCTGAGCGCCCGCGAGCGCTTCGACCGCGAGCGCCCGCATGCTCTGCACCCGCATCGTGAAGAAGTCGCCCTCCGACAGCGCGAGCCGGGCGACCACGGCCTCTCGCGAGTCCTGGTCGGGCAGCTCCTCCAGCGCGACGACGAGCCGCTTGCGCGCGTCCGCGTGGTGGCCCATGAGGTTCTCGACGATGGCGCACCCAGCGGTGAGTGGCAGCCGATGAGCGGTCAGGTCGGCGGGGAGCAGGTCGATCGCATCCAGAAGCGCCTGCCGGCAGCCCGTGAGATCGCCCGTGACGCGCAGCACGCCGGCCAGTCCCAGCAGGGCCTGCAGCCGCCGCCCGACATCGTCGAATGCCATGAGCCGCAGCGCGGCGGCAAACCAACGAGCGGCACCGGTGGGGGAGCGCGCGGCGGTTGCGGTGGCGGCTTCGAACAGCAGGGCGATCGCTGTCTCGTCGCCCGGCGGCGCGGACTGCTCGACGTGGTGTGCCAGCGCCGCCGCCGGCGTGCCTGCCGCGGCCAGCGCCGCCGCGGCGCGCCCGTGTGCCGCCAGCCGCCAGCCGCCACCGGTGGTCTCGTAGATCGCGCGGCGCACGAGCGGATGGCGAAACGCCATGCGCCGCGGCACCGAGGTCGTGCGCAGCAGCCCCGCGGCGAGCAACGCGTCGAGCGCGGCGACGCCGGCCTCGGGGGAGAGCTCGCCGATCGCGTAGGCGAGCTCGGGCTCGAATGGATCGCCCGCGACCGAGCCCGCCTCGAGCAGCGTCCGGCAGTCGGCCGGGAGCCCGAGGACCTCTTCGATCAGCCCGGCGGCCACGACGCGGGGCACGCCTGCCCCGACCGCCACCCGGTCCCCCGAGCGACTGTGCGCGGGCAGGTCGGTGGTGCGGGCGAGCTGCAGCGTGTAGAACGGATTTCCTCCGCTCTCGGCGAAGATCACCGCGCGTTGCGCCGCCGTCAGCTCGTCGCCGGCGAGCTGCGCGGCCTCCAGCTCGCTGAGCGGCGCCAGCTCGACGATCGTCACGGCGCCGGACGCGAACGCGGGCATGAGCGGCGCCGGCAGCTTTCCCGAGCGGCATCCGAACGCCAGGAGCGCCGTGGCGGGGCCACCGCGGCGCGTCAGGGCGACGATCAGCTCGACCGACGCGCTGTCGGCCCAGTGCAGGTCGTCGAGGATGAGCACGAGCGGCTTCTCGCGCGACAGCAGCTCGAGCAGCGTGCGCACCGCACGGTGAGCGAGGTAGCGCTCGTCCGCGACGGCCGGATGACGCGCGGCATCGGTCCGGGGCACCGACGGAAAGATCTCCGCGAGCTCGCTGACGAGCGCTGCGTCCCAGCGCGGATCCCCGCTGAGGTCCTGTGTCGCGACGTAGGGATCCAGCGCATCCACCCAGACGGCGAACGGCAGGTCGCGCTCGAACTCCGCGGCAGAACCGTGCAGGACGAGATGACCTCGTCGCTCCGCGCGCGCATGCAGCTCGGCGAGGACGTGCGTCTTGCCCACCCCCGGCTCGCCCTCGACCACGATCGCCGGGCGCGCCCCGCCGGCCCGCGCCCTGAGCATGTCGAGCGCCGCGTCGAGCTGGGCGAGCTCCCGGGTGCGTCCGACCGTCGGCGGGCGGCGAGCCTGCGTCTGCATGCGCGCAACCCTAAGCGCGGCCGCCCCTCGGCAGGGAAAAAACCGGCGCGGTGCTCGGCGCGCGGCCTCACGCCGCGCGCCGAGGCCCTGCGGTGCGACCCCGCTCAGCGCCTGATCGACGCGTTCGCCAGGCCGATCTGGATGTAGCCGCCGTCGTTCTCGGCATAGACCATGCACCCGATCCGGCGGCCGCGTGCTTCCTTGGCGACCTTGTACTTCAGTCCACGGCCGACCACCTTGGGAGCCCCGAACCGAGTGTGGCCAGCGCCGAGGATCACCCAGGAGCGGGTGATCTTGACCCCGACCTCGGGGGTGTAGTCGCGGACCGAGCACGTCAGCGTGCGGCCGACGCGCCGGCTCCCCGAGATGCGAGCGGTCGCGCCATCCTTCGTCGGCGCCCACACCGGCGTCGGATCGGTGATGAAGGCGCGGTAGCGCGCGACGTCGGCGAAGACCGACGGCAGGTGGTCGGCGCCGCAGCGGTCGCCGCCCCAGCTCACGATGCCGAGCTGCACCGGCGCGGCGGCCGGGCCGGTCCACAGCGGCCCGCCGCTGTCGCCGTCGCCCGAGTACAGCGGCTGCCGGCGGTCCGCGTCGATCGAGCAGCGCATCCGCCGGTCGAACCGCTCGCCCGCGCCGGCCTTGTAGCCCTTGAAGGCCTTGGCGCACGCGTCGTCGTCGATCGAGCGCAGCGGCGCCGTGCGCAGGCCGCCTTCGAGCATCGCGGCCTCCGAATGCCCGGTTCCGGGGGCGAAGCGCCGGCCCGTCCCGAGGATCATCGCCTCGGCGGTCTCGGCCCCGCCGAGCTTAACGAGCGGACCGCCCGTGACCGGCGCGTCGAGCTCGACGATCGCGACGTCGTCGAGGAAGTTGACCCCGTTGCGCTTGCGCCAGTCGGGGTGCAGCGCGATGTGCGTCGGCGTGCGCGAGACCGCCCCGACGCTGACGCCGCCCAGCATCGCGGGCGACAGGCCCCCGACACAGTGGGCGGCGGTCAGGACGCGGGTCGGCGTCACGAGCGTGCCGCCGCAACCGCCCAGCGACGCGAACCACGGCACGGCCGACGGCTGCACCGCGACGCCCTCGACGACCGCACTCGCGGGCGTGGCGGCCAGACAGGCCACGGCCGTGGCGAGCAGGGCGGCGGAGGCGAGGGCGTGCTTGACCTGTGACATGGGAGGTCTCCTTGGGTGGGGTGGTCGGTGCTGCACTCGTCGATCAGGGGATCTGCACGTCGCTGACCTGGGTCACGACGGTGCGCTGGGCGACGTAGAACGGCACCTGGGCGAGCGCGTCGTCGGCGCTCGCCGCCTCGACGGCCCACCAGATCGAATGGGTGGGGCGCGTGTCGGACTGACACGAGGCGAGCGTCCGGCGGTGGCGCAGCGGGCTGTCGTAGCCCTTGAACGCGGCGAACACGACGCCGCAGTCGTGCGGCTCGTGGCGGTGATGAAGCAGGTAGCGCGGCATGGGATGCAGCCTGCCGCGGCGCGCGCACCCTGACATCGGGGCGCCACCCTGATCTTGCACCCTTAACCACGACGGAGCGGCCGCATCGAGATGGGGCCGCTCCGGGTGTGGACTCGGGTGCAGGAGCGCTACGAGGCGGCGGGCGACGGCATCGCGTGCCCGACGGGAGCCTCCTGCTCGCCGCGCGGCAGCCAGCCCAACCACTTGGGCAGGTACCAGTTGGCGTCGCCGAGCAGCTTCATCGTGGCCGGCAGGAGCACGCCGCGGACGATCGTCGCGTCGATCAGGACGGCGACCGCAAGGCCGACACCCATCTCCTTGAGGTCGACGAGCGGCAGCATCGTGAAGACGGCGAACACGCCGACCATCACGAACGCGGCGCTGGTGACCGTGCCGGCCGTGGACTTGATGCCGTGCGAGATGGCGCGATCGGTCGACATGCCCCGGTCGTGCGCCTCGCGGATCCGGCTCAGGATGAACACGTGGTAGTCCATCGAGAGGCCGAACAGGATCACGAACATGAACATCGGCAGCCAGTTCGCGATCCCGCCGTTTGAGGTGAACCCGAGCAGGCTCTCGCCCCAGCCCCACTGGAAGGTCGCCACGAGCACGCCGTAGGCGGCTCCGACGGACAGCAGGTTCAGGACGATCGCCTTGAGCGCGATCACGATCGACCGGAAGGTCACGAGCAGCAGCCCGAACGCGAACAGCAGCACGAAGCCGAAGACGCGGGGGATGGAGCTCGTCTGTGCGGTGTTGAAGTCCTGCGAATTGGCGGTGCCGCCGGTGACGGCGACCTCCAGGCCGCCGACCTTGCCGACGGTCTGCGGGATCAGCTTGTCGCGCAGGATGGCGAGCGCGGCGTTGGACTTGTCGTCGGTGCCGTTGCCCGCGAGCGGAACCTCGACCCGTGCGACGTTGCCGGCGCGGTTGATCTCCACGTCGATCGGCGCGTGGATCTGATTGCCGGGAGTGGCGAGCGCCTTGGCCTTCAGCTCGGCGATTGCGGCCTGGACGGGCGTCGAGTCGACGTCGCCCTTGATGGCGACGACGGCCGGGTCCGGCGTGCCGGGGAACGCCTTGATGAACTTCTTGAACGGATCGACGGCCGAGCTCGTGATGCCCTCCATGCCGGTCTGCGAGGTGTGCAGGCCGAGCGTCGGAACGGCCAGGGTGAGCAGCAGCGCGGTGGCCGCGATCACCGAGACCAGCGGGCGGCGCAGAACGCCGTCCACGAGGACACCCCAGATGCCACCCTCACCGGCGGTGCGCCGGCCGGACGTGAACGGGATGCGGCCCTTCTCGACCTTGTCGCCGAGCTTGGACAGCACGGCGGGCAGGACGGTGAGCGAGCCGATCATCGCGACCGCCACGACCAGCATCGTTCCGACTGAGAAGGACATGAACGTCTGATCGCCGGAGAGGAACATCCCCGCCATGGCGATGAGGACCGTCATGCCCGAGACGAGCACCGCATGTCCGGACGTCGCGGCCGCTGCCTCCAGCGCAGCCCCCTCCGTCCGGCCGGCGGCCCGCTCCTCGCGCTCGCGCCTCATGTAGAAGAGCGCATAGTCCACCCCGACGGCAAGGCCGACGAGCAGGACGACCTCCATGATGTTCTCGCTGGCGGGGATCGCCTGGCTGGCGACGCCGACGAGACCGAACGTGGCGACAATCGAGGAAAGCGCGATCGTCAGCGGGACGAGCGACGCGACGAGCGACCCCAGGACGAGCATCAGGACGATGATCGTCAGCGGGATCGAAATCATGCCGGCCTTGCCGAGGCCCGCGCCGATCTCCTCGTCGAGCGCCTTGTCCGTCGACGCGCCGACGGACTCGAGCGTCATGGCGGCGTGACGGGCGTCGACCTTGCCGACCGCTGCGGTCAGCTTGTCGATGTACTTCCCGACCTCCTCGTTCGTGCCCTTGGGCACGTACTGGATCATCGCCGAGCGACGATCCTCCGAGACGAGACCCTGGCTGCCGGCGCCCAGCGGAGAGCGCATCTGTGTCACCTCGGGGAAGGCGGAGAGCGTCGTCTGCGCGTCCTTGACGGCGGCGCGGAACGCCGCGTCCTTGACGGTGAGCGTCTCGGACTGCAGCAGCACCATCTCCTCGACCTCACGGACGGTCTCGCCCTTGTCGTCGACCGTGAACCCGGCGTCATGGATGATCCTGTCGGCGGTGCGCGACTCGCCGACGTTGGCGTCGTTCTGATCGATCTGCTTCGTCCCGGTCATGCTGCCGAGCGCGAACGCGACGATCACGAACGCCAACCAGCCGAAGAACGCCGTCTTGCGATGAGCGGCGCTCCAGCGGCCCATGCGGGCGGCGAGGTGCTTTGACTGCTTCAGGGGTGACATGCGGTGCTCCTCCTCGGGCTTGAGAATTCGTGGCGCCAGCTTTCCGGCCGGCGCGAGCCCTGACATCGGGGGGCCACCCTGATCCCGCACCCTGATTTCGCCCGCCCCGGGGCTCTGCGGGTTAGGGTGCGCCCGAGGCACACCTGGATGGCCCTGCTTGCCGAGCACATCGTCGGGCGCACCGAGGAGCTCGGCGCGCTGGACTGCACCCTCGACGACCTCGATCGCGGGCGCTCGTCGGCGGTCACGCTCGTGGGCGAGCCCGGCATCGGCAAGACCCGCCTGCTCGCCGAGCTGACCCGGGAGGGCCGAGGCGCGCCGCCATCTCGTGCTGGGCGGATCGGCCTCCGAGCTGGAGCGAGACCTCCCGTTCTGGGTGTTCATCGACGCGATGGAGGAGTACGCGCAGGGCCTCGACCCGCGCCGCCTGGCGACGCTCGGCGACGCCGTGCTCGCGGAGCTGGCCCTTGTCCTGCCTGCGCTGGGCGACGTCGTGCCGGCGCGCGAGCCCGCCGTGCAGCACGAGCGCTACCGCAGCCACCGCACCGTCCGCGCCCTGCTCGAGCTGCTCGCCGACACGCGGCCGCTGGTGCTCGTGCTCGACGACCTGCACTGGGCCGACCCGGCTTCGATCGAGCTGCTCGGCGCGCTGCTGCACCGCCCGGCTGCTGCCCCCGTGCTGCTCGCGCTGGGGGCACGCCCGCGCCAGATGCCGGCGCCGCTGGAGAAGGCCATCGAGCGCGGCTGCCGGGGCGGCAGCGTGACCCGCCTGCAGCTCGACGCGCTGACCCGCGAGCAGGCCGAGGAGCTGCTCGGCGACAGCACCGCCCGGCCGCAGGCCGCCGGCTTCTACGAGGACAGCGGCGGCAACCCGTTCTATCTCGAGCAGCTTGCGCGCATGCTCGACCGCGCAGGTCCGTCGCCCGCAGCGGGCAACGCCGCGTCCAGCGTGTTGGTCGGCGGCGTGCGGGTCCCGCCGACGGTGGCGGCGGCGCTCGCCGAGGAGCTGGCGCTGCTCTCCGAGCAGGCGCGGCGCGTGCTCGAAGGAGCGTCGGTGGCGGGCAATCCGTTTGACCCGGAGCTCGCGGCGGCGGGCGCCGGGGCGGCGGAGCCCGCCGCGATCGCAGCCCTCGACGAGCTACTGGCACTGGACATCGTGCGCGAGACGGCCGTGCCGCGGCGCTTTCGCTTTCGCCATCCGCTCGTGCGCCGCTCCGTCTACGAGACCACGCTCGGCGGCTGGCGGCTCGGCGCCCACGAGCGCATCGCGGCGGCGCTGCTGGAGCGCGGCGCCCCGGCCTCGGCGCGAGCGCATCACGTCGAGCTCGCGGCCCGCCACGGCGATGCGGCGGCGGTCGCGACCCTGCGGGCCGCCGGCGAGGCAGCCGCGCAGCGCGCCCCCGCGAGCGCGGCGCGCTGGTTCGAAGCAGCGTTGCGGCTGTTGCCGGCGACCACGGCCCCGCAGGAGCGCGCCGAGCTGCTGCTCGCGCATTCGCGTGCGCTCGCGGCGACCGGCCGCTTCGCCGACAGCCACGCCGCGTTGCTGGAGTGCCTGGGCTGGGTCTCACCCGGGGCCGGAGGGCTGCGCGTGCGCCTCGTCGTCGAATGCGCCACGGTCGAGCGCCTGCGCGGCCGCCACACGCAGGCCCGCGCCCGTTTGGAGGACGCGTTCGAGCAGCTCGACGATCACGGCTCGCCGGAGGCCGTGGTGCTCATGATCGCGCTGGCGGCCGACAGCCTGGCGCGGACGGACTACGACGGGATCGGCCAGTGGGCATCGCGCGCCCTCGCCGCCGCACGGCCACTCGACGACCGGGTGCTGAGCGCCGCGGCGGCGGCGATCCAGGCGTTCGCCGCGGCCGTCAGCGGCGACGTCGAGGCGACCTGGGCGCAGTGCGACGAGCTCGCCAGCGTCGTCGACGGGTTCTCCGACGAGGAGGTCGCGCGGCGCCTGGACTGCCTCGTCCACCTCTCGACCGCGGAGATGTACTCCGACCGCTTCGCGGCGTCTGAGCGCCACGCGGCCCGTGCGCTGCGGATCGGTCGCGCGACCGGGCAGAGCGACCTCTTTCCGCTCATCTTCCCGTTGCTCGGCACGGCGCTGTGGCTGCAGGGCAAGGTCGCCGCGTCGGCAGCCGTGCTCGACGACGGAGTCGACGGGGCACGGCTGCTCGACAACATCCAGGGCCTGGCCTGGAATCTCTTCAACCGCGCCCTCGCGGCGACGGCCGCCGGGGACGTCGAGCTGACGCAGACGCTGGCGACGGAGAGCCTGGAGCTCTCGGTGGGCCTGGACGGAAACCTCCTCGAGGGGCACGCCGCGATGACGCTGGCGTCCCCGCTGCTGGAGACCGGTCAGCCGGAGCGGGCGGCGAGCCTCATGGTCGAGCACATGGGCGGTGAGAACCTGCCCGCGATCCCGGGCGCGTGGCGCGCGTTCTCGCTGGAGCTGCTCACGCGCTGCGAGCTCGCCGCCGGCCGGCCCGCCGCGGCCGCCCGTGCCGCCGTCGAGGCGCAGGCCTGCGCCGACATGTTCGCGATGTTGCCGATGGCGCGCGGCATGGCGGCCCGGGCCCGCGCGGCCGTCGCGCTGGACGCGGGCGATGCGGCGGGGGCGGCCGAGCTGGCGTGCGCGTCCGCCGCGGCGCTCGAGAGCGTCGCCGACGTCTACGACGCCGCGGTCTCGCGCGCGCTCGCGGGTCGCGCGCTCGCGGAGGCGGGTGCGCCGGACCGCGCCGCGGAGGAGCTCGAGCGCGCGGCGGACGCGTTTGCGTCGTTCGGCTCGCTGCGCCAGCACGCCGCCGTCGAGCAGGAGCTGCGCAGGCTCGGGCGGCGCATCCACCACCGTACCCGCGCCGGCAGCTCGGACGAGCTCGGCGTCGCATCGCTGACCGGGCGCGAGCTCGAGGTGGCGCGGTTGATCGTCGACCGCCGGACCAACGCGCAGATCGCGGCGACGCTGTATCTCAGCCAGAAGACCGTCGAGTCGCACATCCGCAACATGTTTCGCAAGCTCAGCGTGAGCTCTCGCGTCGAGGTCGCCCGTGCGGTGGAGCAGGCCGACCGCGCCGGCGCCGCCTGAGCGCCCGCACGGGCCGGCGGGTCGCATCTCAGGGGTGGCGCCGAGATCCCAGGGTGCCGGTTGCGGGTCGCGCCCCGATGTCGGCGCGGCCCTGTCCCGGGAGTCTGGGCCCCATGACCAACTCCCTCAACATCTCACGCACGCGATCCATGCTGATCGGCGGCGCACTGCTCGTCACAGCGCTGGGCGCCGGTCTCGGCGCCGTGAACTTCGCCATGGACGACTCGAAGGTCAACGCCTACGCCATGTCGGGCAAGGTCCACGAGATCGTGGTCAAGACCGACAGCGGGAACGTCGACCTCGCGCCGGGTGCGGGCGCGGTCAACGTCCGCGAGACGCAGCACTTCGTCTCGGAGAAGCCCACGCTCGACCGCACGCTCAAGGATGGCGTCCTCACGATCGACAGCCACTGCGCCACGCTCGTGCTGCGCTGTTACGCAGACCTGCGGGTGACGGTGCCGGCCGGCGTGAAGGTCACCGTCGACGCCGACTCCGGCGACGTGCGCTCGGACTGGGCGAAGGTGCGCGAGGCGCGGGTGCACAGCGACTCGGGCAACATCGACCTGCGGCTCGCCGGGCGCCAGTCGCGCGTCTGGGCGCACACCGACTCGGGCGACGTCAAGACGACCGTCCGGTCTGAGGCACTCGACGCCCAGACCGACTCCGGCGACGTGTCGGTCTACGTCCCGCGCGGTGACTACGCCGTCGACGCCACCACCGAGTCCGGTGACGTCGACGTCACCGGCATCAGCCGCAACGACCACGCGGAGAACTCGATCAAGGCCCGCAGCGACTCCGGTGACGTCACCGTGCGCTCTCGCTGAGCTCCCCACCCCGGTGATCTCGATGCCCGCTCCCGAGCGGGCATCGGTCGTTGAGCGCCCGGTCGACTCAGCCGCGGTTGCCGGCCTCAGGGGCGCGGCCCGATCTCAGGGTGCCGGTTGCGGGTGATGCCCCGATGTCCGGCGGACGCCGTCGCGGGAGTCTGCTCCCATGACCAATTCCCTGAACAACTCCCGCGAGCTCGATGCCCGTCAGAACGACGGTCTCGACATCCGCCTGCTCTGGAATCCCGCTGACGGCGCCGTGACGGTCACGGTCGCCGACATGCGCACCGCGGAGCTCTTCGTCATCCCCGTCGCCTCGCATGAGGCGCTCGAGGCCTTCGGGCATCCGTTCCGGTATGCCGGCGCTCCAGTCGACGACGCCATCGCGGTCGGAGGCTGGACATGACCATGCGATCCAGGCGACCGCCGCACACACCGATCGCGGTGCGGCGAATCGGGGACGGCGCGGGAGTCAGGGCACGACCGTTGCGGCCCGGGCCGTGTCCCACGAAGGCAGCCTGCTGCAACTCCCACTTTCGCGTGATCTCGAGCGTCCAAGCGGACGGACGAGGAGTGCCGCAATGGACGATTTGGGGCAGTCCTTCAGCGCCTGCTGGCCGGCGCCGGCGGTAAGGGGTGGCGGTAAGGGGGGCGACGGCTTGCTTTTGAAAGACCGTCAGGCGGCGCGTGCGCCGGCGCGTAGGGCGTTGGCTGCTGCGACGTTGAGGTCGGTGCCTGCTGCGGCTGCTAGTTGTTGAAGTTCCTGCAGCGTCTCGGAATCGACCGCGACGTACAGACGCATCTCCGTCGCGTTCGAGGGTCGGGCGGCGTCCAACGTCTCGGCGTCGCCTATCAATGCTTCGAGCTCGTCTGACGTGATCTCCTCGTCGTGCTGCATGGCTACATGATGCCCGTCTAGCGGTCTCGGCGGTAGCGATTGGTCTGTGCTGCGCTCGCTGGCCATGCAGTGCGTACATGCCACGTGCCGTCGTCGACCGGGTCGGGATTGAGCACAACGGTCAGCACTCGCCCGCCGTGCGTCGGGCCGACCATGAGCACCGAGCCCTCGACGCGCGGCCTCGGGTTGCGGATCACGATGCGATCGCCGTCGCTGACCTGGCGGACCTCCTCGGCGCTGATGTGATGGTCGGCGAGCTTCTCAATCGTTGCCCGCGTCGTACGGGACTGCGCGATCCTTGCCGGCGGGCGGTCAGCTTGGGCTTCTGCCCACCCGTGCGCCCGCACACCCGCGCGGCGCCCAGGCCATCACGGGTGCGCTCGGGACATCAGCGCGCGCTCGAACCCGCCGATCGCGCCGAGGATTCGAACGAA
>Ga0136615_10000412_pt1 | contig 19666 bp, 20 predicted proteins | sample AntDrymUQ2882206_2_FD_106647 | JGI IMG/M metagenome (GOLD analysis project Ga0136615, IMG submission 106647) | Polar desert sand microbial communities from Dry Valleys, Antarctica - metaG UQ288 (22.06) | ecosystem: Environmental > Terrestrial > Soil > Desert | place: Antarctica: Dry Valley...
AGGTCACCGACCCGTCGGCCAGCTCGCCGGCTACCTGGATCATCTTCGGCGAGAGCGCACCGACCAGCACCGGCACCGGGCTCGTGTCGAGCACCGAGAACCCGCCCTCAACGGTGTAGAACTCGCCGCGGAAGCTGACGTTGCCCTCGCGCAGCAGCGGCACGAGCACCGACAGGAACTCGCGCATGTGCGCGGCCGGCTTGGCGTACGGGATTCCGAACAGGCCCTCGATCACGGGGCGGTGTGACACCCCTACCCCCAGCGTGAGGCGTCCACCGCAGAACACCTGCACGGTGGCGGCCTGCTGGGCGAGCGCGTGCGGGTGCCTCGGGTAGGTAGGCACAACGCCGACGCCGAGCTCGATGTTGCTGGTCCGGGTGCCCGCAACGGCCATGATGCTCAGCGCGTCGGGGCCACGGGAGAAGTGGGTGGTCCAGGCGGAAGGGAAGCCGTCGGCCTCCGCCTGCCGCGCCTGCTCAACCATGGCCGGTAGGGCCATCGGCGCCCCACGGACCTCACCGCCGATGCTTGCCGCGATGCGCATGGCCCCAGCATCGGCCATCGCTGCGTGCCGCGGCACATCCCACGGGGACGAACTAGTGGCCCCGCCCGGTGACGTGTTCACGCCGGCCAACCTCGGCAGGTATGGCGCGAGCTAACCGGTGACAGCCGGCTCAAGGTCGGTTTCGAGGCCGGTGAGGGCAACCGAGACGTCCCAGAGCCAGCGGGCAGTACGCATGTCGCGGGCGGCTCTGGACGGCGTCTCGCGCACCGGAGCGCCGCGAGTGAGGAACCTCGGACCGTAGAACTCCCCGCCTCGAACGCCCGGGTCGGTCACCGCGCGGAGCATGGGTGCCGCGCCGGCCCGCGCGCTCTGCGTCACCAGCGGGAAGAGCCTGCGCATCGGCAGGTTGAACAAGCCGCTGCCCTCGGTGCCGAGGTCGGTGTCCGAACTGCCGGGGTGCGCGGCGACCGCGATCGTCGGGGCCGCGGCCTCGGTCAGCCGCCGGTGCAGCTCCGCGGTGAACAGGAGGTTGGCGAGCTTGCTGTGGGAGTACACGGGCCAGCGGCGGTAGTGCCGCTCACCGGCCGGCGCGGGCAGCCCGCGCGCGCCGCGATGCGCCACGCTGGACATCGTGCCGATCCGGGAGCCGGGGGTGGCCAGCAGCAGCGGCAGCAGTCGCACGGTGAGCGCGAAATGGCCGAGATGGTTCACCCCGAACTGCATCTCCATCCCCTGCGCGGTGCGGGCTTCGTCGATCGCCATCAGGCCGGCGTTGTTGACCAGAATGTCGAGGCGGTCGTGCTCGGAGCGCAGGCCGGCGGCGAAGTCGGCGACGGAGTCGAGGTCGGCCAGGTCGAGCACGCGCACCTCGAGCACAGCGTCCGGGCAGCGGCGGCGCACCTCGTCGGCCGCGGCGTCGGCCCTGGCGGTACTGCGGCAGGCGAGGACGACCCGCGCGCCGCGGCCGGCCAGCGCCGCGGTGATCTCGAGGCCCAGCCCGGCGTTGGCCCCGGTGACGATCGCGGTGCGGCCGCGCAGGTCGGGGATGCCGGACAGGCTCCAGCTCACGGTTCTCCTCACGGTGGTCCTGGGCTGTCTTCGGTCGGCCGGGTGCCGTGGTTCAGCATCGCTGTCGGCTGCCGGCCGTTTCCCAGCCACCTGCCGTGCCTGCGGCTCTCGCGTACCGTCGAGTGCGATGAGCCCGCGGCGCAGGGTGCTGATCGCGCTGGTGCTGGCCTTCGTGCTGATCGCCGCGGTCGTCGCCGGCATCCAGTGGATCGCGTCCGGCGGGCCATCGGTGGACCCGGCGGCGCGACCTCCGCAGGACCGCCCCGGCCCGGTGCTGCTCGTACCCGGCTACGGCGGGGGCCGGAGCTCGCTGCTCGCTCTCGCCGTCCGCATCCAGGCCACCGGCCGCGACGCGCGGGTGCTGACCCTGGTCGGTGACGGGACCGGTGACCTGTCCGCCCAGGTGCAGGAGCTCGATGGCGCCGTCGACGCCGCACTGGACGCCGGCGCGCCGTCGGTCGACGTGATCGGCTACTCGGCGGGCGGGGTGGTGGCGGCCCTGTGGGTCGCGCGCGAGGACGGGGCCGCCAAGGCGCGGCGTGTCGTCACCCTCGGCTCGCCCCTGCACGGTACGACGACGGCCGGGGTGGGCGCGGCGGTCGTGCCCGACGCCTGCCCGGCCGCATGCCGGCAGCTCGCCCCGGGCAGCGCGGAGCTCGCCGAGATCGACCGCGCGCGGGTCGGTGCGGACCTGCCGTGGCTGTCGGTGTGGACCACCGGCGACGAGACGGTGACACCGCCGGACTCGGCCGTGCTGGACGGCGCCGTCAACGTGGCCGTGCAGGCGGTGTGCGTCGGGTCGAGGCTGAGCCACTCCGCGCTGCCGACCGACCCGGTGGTTACGGGCCTGGTACTGAGCGCGATCGGGGTGCCGCAGCCGGCGGTCCCTGGCGAGGCGGACTGCGCCCGCCTGCGCGCCGCTGGAGCCCGCTGACCCCCGCGAACGGGCTCAGCTGGTGATGTCCTTGGTGGCGAAGTTCGCCCAGGCGGCTCCGAACGCCACCACGACGTAGCCCAGCTGGACCCCGATGCCCTCGCGCACGCTGTCCCACAGGATCGGGTCGCGGTAGAGGTCGACCCAGGCCAACCAGTGCGAGGTCGGCAGGTAGGGCTGGATCGCATTGGCGGCGTCCAGCGGCTGGAGCACTGCACTGGTCACGACCAGGGCGAGCACGCCCAGGGCCGCGGCGAGCGGGGAGTCGGTGAGCGTGGAGAAGAACAGGCCGACCGCGCCGAGCGCGAGCATGCACAACGCGAGGTAGCCGACGGTGGCCGCGGTTCGCAGCAGCAGCTCGGCCGGGCTGAGCACGACGCCGGACAGCGACGCGACACCCCCGCCGCCCCCGAGCGACGCATCGGGCCCGAAGCCGAACGCCGCGACCCCGACGATGTAGGACGTCACCGTGACGAACAGCACCGCGAGCAGCACGTACGCCGCTACGGAGATCAGCTTCGCGGTCAGCAGCCGCAGCCGACCCACCGGCCGTACCAGCAGATAGCGCAGCACCCCGCTGCTGGCCTCCCCAGCCACCGCGTCGCCGGACACGATCGCCACGGTGATCGGCAGGAACACGGGCAGGACCAGCGCGAGCGCGGCCGCGGGGAACAGCTGGCCGTTGGTCACCACCGCCGACAGGAAGTTGCCGCTGCGGCCCGGCGGCGGCGCCAACCTGGTGGTGGCGAGCAGCACCGCGATGAGAGCGGGCAGCGCGCACAGCAGGACCCAACACAGCCACACCCGGCGGCGACGCACCATCAGCCGCAGCTCGACGCCGATCATCGCGGCGGCGCCCCGACCGGCTCGGCGTCGGTTCTCGCCCGCTCGACCCGGTCCGAGCCCGCCCCGGTCAGCTCGAACACCACCTGCTCCAGCGATCGCCGTTGCGCCGACAGCGCCGTCACCCGCACCCCGGCGGCGACGAGCTCCGCGTTGAGCGCACCCGGGTCGGCGTGGCGCACCCTCAGCTCCGGATCGCCCCCCGAACCGGCCACCGGCGCCCCGTCGAGCCTGCCGTCGAGCAACGCGACGGCTCTCGCGGAGTCCGGTGTGCGGAGCAGGACGAACCCGGTCGGCGCGCGCAGAGCGTCCAGGTCGGCGTCGAGCACCAGCCGGCCGGCGTCCATCAGGCCGACCCGGGTGCACAGCGCCTCGACCTCGGCGAGCAGGTGGCTGGAGAGAACGACCGTGGTACCGGCCGCGTTCAGCTCGGTGAACAGCTCGCGCATCTCGTTGATGCCTCGCGGGTCCAGGCCGTTGCTCGGCTCGTCGAGCAGCAGCAGCCGTGGCGAGCGCAGCAGGGCGGCGGCGATCCCGAGCCGTTGACGCATGCCGAGCGAGTAGGCCCGGACCGGGCGGCGGTCCACCCCGCCGAGCCCGACCCGGTCCAGGGCATCGTCGACCCGAGCCTTGCGGTCGCGCACCCGCCCGCCACGGCCCGCCGCGTCGAGCAGCCGGAGGTTGGCCCGGCCCGACAGGTGTCCCCACGCGGCCGGGTTCTCCACCAACGCGCCGACCTGCGGTAGCGCCTCGGCCGCACCTCGGGGCATCGCGTGTCCGAGCAGCTGCATCGAGCCCGCCGTGGGGTGCACCAGCCCCAGCAGCATCCGGATCAATGTGGTCTTGCCCGACCCGTTGGGCCCGAGCAGGCCGAAGCGGGCACCCTCGGTGACCTGCAGGTCCACGCCGTCCACCGCGGTGACGCGCCCGAAGCGTTTGGTGAGCCCAGACGTCGTGATCACCGCGGTCACGGCCGGCCTCCGGTGGGTAGCTCGCGGGCTGCCTGCTCCAGCACCGCGGGGTCGACGCTGCCCACGAGCAGTGCCCCGCCGCCGCGGACACCGCCGCGGACGACCATCGACACCAGCGGCGTACCCAGTCGTACAGCCTGCCCGCTCGCGACCTGCACGGGCGCGCCGCCCGCGGCGGTAGCGCCCTGCAGCGCGCGGTCGGCGAGCCGACCGCTGAGCGGGATCAGCGCGAAGGTCGACAGCCCGCCGCCGTAGACGCCGACGCCTGGCAGTTGGTCGGTGAACTGCATCCGGTCGCGCCCGGCCAGCCGTGGCGGCGGTGTCGCGGCGTTCAGCACCCGCAGTGCGCCGGAGACGTCGGCGGCCTGCACGGTGACCGCACCCGCGCCGGGCGGAACGGTGGGTCGAAGCACGTCCTCAGCCGGCGCTCGCAGCTCGACCTCCTGCATCTCGGTGATCAGCACGGGGTTGTCGTCGCCGCGACCGGCGAGCTCCACGCGCAGGGGCAGCCCGCTCGGTGGGTCGACCCACACGTCGACCCGGCCGACAGTGGTGTCCGGGGCTCCCGGCGTGACCCGCAGGCCGGCTGCGCTGCGGCCGGCGATCCGGCGGGCCGGCAGCACGCTGACCGGATCGGTGGCGCTGAGCCCGACGAGGCGGCGGGCCAGGTCCGGCGGGAGCAGGTCGGCGGCGCGTGGCAGCCGCACCGGCGTGGTGCCGATCACCCGCGTGAGCTGGTTGGTGCCGGAGTCCCACATCGACTCGTTGCCGCCGTCGTGGTAGGTACCGCGCTCGCCGGCAATCGCCAGCTCGTCGACGCGCCAGCGGTCGGGGGCGGCGACGAAGGCGCGGATGCGGGTCGTGGTGGTGAGCAGTGCGGTCACCTGTTCGAGCTGGGGTAGGTCGGGCAGCGGGAGGCGACCGGTTGCCTGCGCCAGGCCGGTGTAGGGCTGCGTGGCCGAGGCGAGCAGCCGCGTCCGCAGCTGGTCTGCCGGTTCGTCCGGCACCGCCGAGGCCGGCAGCACGTTCTCGGCGATACCGAGCCCGAGGAGGGCGGCGCCGCCGGCAGCGACCAGCAGCCACCGCCGGTTGAACCGACGAGCGGCGATCACGCTCGCCGACGATGCCACAGCGGGGCGTTTGCTCGGGGTGTGCCAGCGCCTCGCCCGCGCTGCTCCGCACTAGGCTGCGCTGAGAAGATCCACTGCCCTTCGGAGGTCAAGGCACCGTGGCTGACAGCGCCTCAGCGGCTCAAGAGATCGCCGCCGGGTACGAGACGAAGGGAGCCGCACTCGAGCTGGGCTCGGTGGTGATCGACGGCAAGGTCGATCCCGGCGCCAGGGTGCGCATCCCGTTCGCGACCATGAACCGCCACGGTCTGGTGGCCGGAGCCACCGGCACCGGCAAGACACGGACGCTGCAGAACATCGCCGAGCAGCTCTCCACGGCCGGTGTGCCGTGCCTGCTCGCTGACGTCAAGAGCGACCTTGCGGGCATGTCCCGGCCCGGCGAGACGAACGAGAAGATCACCTCGCGGGTGGCCGACACCGGCGACGACTGGCAGCCCACGGCGTACCCGGTGGAGTTCCTCTCCCTCGGTGGCGGCAGCAGCGCGGTGCCGATCCGGGCCACGATCACCGGGTTCGGCCCGATCCTGCTGTCGAAGGTGCTGGGCCTCAACGCCACCCAGGAGTCGACCCTCGGCCTGATCTTCCACTACGCCGACGGCAAGGGCCTGCCGCTGCTGGACACCAAGGACCTGCGTGCGGTCATCCAGTACCTGACCAGCGACGAGGGCAAGGCGGACCTCAAGGGCATCGGCGGGGTCTCCTCGTCCACGGCCGGGGTGATCCTGCGAGCACTGGTGAACCTCGAAGCGGCCGGCGGCGAGGCGTTCTTCGGCGAGCCGGAGTTCGACCCGGCCGACCTGATGCGCGTGGTGGACGGCAAGGGCGTGGTGACGCTCGTCGAGCTCGCCGAGCAGGCCGCCAACCCGCGGCTGTTCTCGACCTTCCTGATGTGGCTGCTCGCCGAGCTCTACGAGCACATGCCCGAGGCCGGTGACCTGGACAAGCCCAAGCTGGTGTTCTTCTTCGACGAGGCGCACCTGCTGTTCAACGACGCGTCCAAGGCGTTCCTGGAGCGCATCGAGCAGACCGTCAAGCTCATCCGCTCCAAGGGCATCGGGGTGTTCTTCTGCACCCAGCTGCCCACCGACGTCCCCAACGCGGTGCTCTCACAGCTCGGCGCCCGGGTGCAGCACGCGTTGCGTGCGTTCACCCCGACCGACCAGGAGGCGCTGGCCAAGACGGTCAAGAACTACCCGACCACCCCGAACTACGACCTCGAAGAGGCGCTGACCAGCCTCGGTACCGGCGAGGCGATCGTCACCGTGCTCTCCGAGCGCGGCGCCCCGACACCGGTGGCGTGGTCTCGGCTGCGCGCACCGCGCTCGTCGATGGACGCGATCGGACCCGAAGCGGTGTCCGAGGCCGCGAAGGGCTCACCGCTGTTCGGCAAGTACGGCGAGACCGTCGACCGCGAGTCGGCCTACGAGTCGCTGACCGCGAAGATGGCGCAGGCCCAAGCGCCGCCACCGGCCGAGGAGCCGCAGGCCGCCCCGCCCGCCGAGGAGCCGAAGCGTGAAGAGGAGCGGGACGAGCCCGGCGGGCTGGGCAAGATATTCGACAGCCCGGTCGTGAAGTCGTTCCTGCGCTCGGCCGCCAGCGCGCTGGGCCGGGAGATCACCCGCGGCATGTTCGGCACCCGCCGCCGCTGAGAGTGACCGGATGGTGACAAACGCGTGAATCTCCTGTAACGGGCGCCACTACGGCCATCGCTGCCGGTCAAATGCGACCTAGGTTTGCGCCGAGCCGCGTTCTGGACCCAGGCGTGGTACTTCATGAGGGGATTTTCAATGCTCAAACGCGCGCGCCTGACCGGCGGAAAGAAACGTGTCACCTTCAGCTTGGCCGCCGAGGAGCCGGCCGGCCCGGTGAGCGTCGTCGGCGACTTCAACGACTGGGAGCCCGGTCGTCATGAGCTCAAGAGTCGGCGCAACGGCACGCGCAGCGTCTCGGTCATCCTCCCGGCTGGCGAGTACCGGTTCCGTTACCTGGCCACCGGTGGAGTCTGGCTGGATGACGACACGGCCGACAAGGTCGACGACGAGGGCAGCCTGCTTCAGGTCTGAGGCGGCAACAGCCCCGGGCTGACCTCGCCCACCAGTTCCACCGCCCGGGCGAACGACACGTCCACCGCCGGGTAGTGGCCCGCGCCGGCCGCCGTGATGGCGTCCAGCGTGACCAGCCCTACCCGGCGCTGGAACGCGCTCTGCCGTACCCGCCACCCGATGATCCCGTCGCGCTGCAGGGCCACGGTCCGACGCAGCAGCGAGCCGGCGCGTGTGACGACATGGTTCGCGGTGAGCGCGTGGCCGAGGTTGCGGTAGCGGTCGATCGCCAGCAGCACGGCGATCGGCAGCAGCACCAACCCGACCGGCCACAGCCCGGCTGGCCAGCGGGTCGGAAACAACACGTGCAGCAGCCACGCCAGCGCCACGAGCAGCGCCGCTGGCAGCAGCGCTCTGGTCAGCCGGCGGGTCAGCGCGGCAGCCGGATGGCGAGTCAGCGGGGCCGCGGTCGCGTGCCGTGGATCAGTGCGCAACGCGGCGCCGGCCACCCGGTGGGCCTCCTGCCGGGGAGCCGGAGGCAGCAGCGCGCCGCCGCTGGACCTGGCGCTCAGTCCGGTCGTCACGGCCGACGCGCGGCCGCCGCGCCCGGCGCGCAGCAGGATGGTCTCGCTGACCTCGGCGCCACGTAGCCGCTTCTCCTCGACCGACAGCGCCCTCGTGGTGAGCAGCCCGCGACGCACCAGCAGGGTGCCGTCGGGTTCTCGGGTCAGCCGGTAACCCCACCAGCCCTCCGTGTAGATCAGCAGCGAGCCGGTCACACCGACCAGCAGCACGGTCGCGACGATCATGGCGATCGCGAGCGTCGGGGACACACCGCTGAGCTCCTCACCGGCCCGTTGCACCGCACCGATGTCGGTGGGCGCCAACCCCAGCTCGTTGGCGAGGTTGAGCCCGAACCCGACCAAGGCCCCGACCGCCACCAGACCGGACGTGGTGAGCGGCGCGTACCGCAACCATGACCATCGCATCCCAGCGATGACCTCGCCCTGCGGCGCGTCGGGGCGGTCTTGGGTGGACGGAGCCGCAGCGTCGAGGGTCGAGCGGTCCAGCAGCGAGAGCCGCAGCCGCTCCGCCTCCGCGGCTGGGACGGCGTCGAGGCTGAGGCTGGAAAGCTGCCCCGGCTGCGTGGAGCCGGTACCGAGCTGCACCACGCTCAGGCCGAACACCCGGTGCACCGGGCCGGCCGTGATGTCGACGGTGCGGACCCGGTCGCGCCGCACCGAGCGTTGTTGGCGGTTGAGTAGCCCGCTGCGCAGCTCCACACGCTCGGCGGTCACGCGGTAGCGGGTGGTGTACCAGCGCAGCGCACCGAAGACGAGAAGGGCCACCACCAGGCCGACGGCGGCCGAGATCTGGAAGACGCTGTTGCGTCCAGTGATCAGCACGATGGCCAGCACGGGTAGCAGCCCGACCAGCTGGCGGATCGGGTGCACCGCGATCATCCGGGGATCCAGCCGGCTCCACTGCTGCGTCGTCTCGTCCGTCGGCGGCGAGCTGGTGGGTGCGTCGGGGACGGTCACGTCGCGTCGCCCGGCGCGCGGTTGGTCGCCTCGGTGAGGTCGCGGGCCAGCTCGGCGGCGTCCTCGGCGTCCAGCCCGTCGATTTTCAGCGGCCCGGCGGCGGATGCTGTGGTGATGGTGACGGTGGCCAGTCGGAGCAACTGCTGCAGCGGCCCGCGCTGGGTGTCGATGGTCTGGATGCGCGACAGCGGGGCCACCCGCCACTCCCGGCTCAGCCAGCCGGACAGCGTGTACACCGCCTCCGGCGAGGCCTCCCAGCGGTGCACCTGGTAGCGCAGCCGTGGCATCACGACGACATACGCCGTGCCGAGCACGACGGTGGCCACGACGGCAGGAACGAGCCATTGGTTGCCAGCGATCATCAGCGCTACGAGTTGTGGAACGAGCAGGACGGCGACGCCGATCAGCGCTCGGATCGTCCACCATTGCCTGGCGCGGGGGTGTACCCGGTTGCGCGGGGCTCGCAGCGCCGCAGGCGAGTCGATCTGCACCTCTCCACTGTGCACCAGGTGGCCGGGGCCGGTGTGGATCAGGGCGCCCTGTCGCGGAGCATTGCCTCGACGTAGCCCGGCGGGCAGGCCGGGATGGCGCCGGCCTGGGTGCCGAGCATGATCGCCATTGCCGTCGTGCGAGCCGCCTCCTCGAGGTTGAAGGCGCGCTTGTGGGCGAGCTCGACGGTCTCGCCCAGCACCGAGCAGCCGTGGTGGCCGAGGATCACGGCGTTCGCGCCACCGGCCACCGCGTCGGCGGCGTCCTGCGCCAGGCCGTCGGTGCCGGGCCGCACGTACGGCCGCACGACGACCTCGCGGACGTAGTAGGAGTGGTCGGTGGTGACCAGCGTGATCTCGTGGCCAAGCGCGGCGAGCAGCACCGAGGTCTGCGGGTGCAGGTGGATCAGCGCGTTGACGTCCGGCCGCGCGCGGTAGGTGTGGGTGTGCAGCCGCCACTCGCTCGACGGCGTGGGGTGGCCGTCCAGGACGGCGCCGTCGCTGATTCGGAGCAGGGAGAACTCCGGGCGCTGCAGCCGGTCGAGCCAGGTGTCGGTCGCGGTGACCCAGCACGCGTCGGCACCCGGTTCACGGGCCGACAGGTTGCCGCCCGAGCCGACCACCAGCCCGGAGCGCACCGCCTCCGCGCCGACGTGGGCGAGCTGGTCACGCAGGTCGCCGCTCGGGTAGCTCACATCCGAAGGCTATTGGGCACTTGGCTGGGCACTTGGCGGATGGAGGCGGCGAGCAGCTCGACGGGGTGCATGGTCGGGATGGGTTCGCTGCCGAGGTGCTTGCGGATCTGCAGCAGGCAGCCGGGGTTCGCGGTCACGATCAGGTCCGGGGACGCGGAGCGGATGTTGGCCGCCTTGCGGGCGCCGAGGTCCGCAGCGGCCACCGGCTCGACGAGGTTGTAGATGCCCGCCGAGCCGCAGCAGAGTTCGGCCTCCGGCAGCTCCACGAGCTCGATGCCTGGGATCGTGCGCAGTACCGCACGCGGCTGCGCCCGCACGCCCTGGGCGTGACCGAGGTGGCAGGCGTCGTGGTAGGCCACCCTGATCGCGCCTCTGCCTGTGCCGATCGGGTGCCGGGGCGCCCGGGGCTCGAGGTCGGCGAGCACCTCGTGCACGTCGCGGACCCGTGCGGAGAACGCTGCGGCGCGCTGCGCCCAGGCCGGGTCGTCGGCGAGCAGGTGGCCGTACTCCTTCATCGACGAGCCGCAGCCGGCCACGTTGGTGATCACCTCGTCCAGCTCGCCGAGCCGCTCGAACTCCGCGATGGTTCGGCGCGCGCGGCGCAGCGCGTCGGGCTCGCGGCCGGAGTGCAGCTCCAGCGCGCCGCAGCAGGACTGGGCACGCGGGACGAGCACCTCGCAGCCCTCGGCCGCGAGCACCCGCGCGGTGGCGGCGTTGACCTGGTGGAAGAAGACGTCCTGCACGCAGCCGGTCAGCAGGGCGACGCGGCGGCGGGGTGTGCCGATCGCCTGGATTCGGCGGGGGAGTGTGGCGAAGGCCTCGCGCAGCCGAACGGGCGGCAGCAGCGACTCCGCCGCGGCGAGTCGCGCCGGCAACCGGCTGGCCAGCCGGGCCGGGCGTATCCGCTGGTAGAGCGCGCCGAGCACGGCCGCGGCACGTAGCCGTCTGCGGTAGGGGAACAGCGCGAAGATCGCGGCGCGGAACAGCCGGTCGGCGCGGGTGCGCTTGACGTTGCGCTCCAGCTGCGGGCGCACCGACTCCAGCAGCCGGTCGTACTGCACGCCCGACGGGCAGGAGGTCACGCACGCCATGCACCCGAGACAGGCGTCGATGTGCTCGTGCAGCGCCCCGTCCAGGCCGATCTCGCCCTGCTCGGCGAGGTCCATGAGGTAGATCCGGCCGCGCGGGGAGTCCATCTCCTCGCCCCACAGCGCGTAGGTCGGGCAGGTCGGCAGGCAGAACCCGCAGTGCACGCAGTCGTCGAGCAGCGCGCGCCCCGGCGGGCGGTGGATATCGAAAGAGCTGGTCACCTGCTCACATCCACGGGGCGAAGCGGCCGGGGCCGAGGCGGCCGTCGGGATCGAGCGTCGACTTGACCGCGCGCAGCACCGGCAGTGCGGACGGGGCCGGGCCCCATGCGGGCGCGTCGCAGTCTCTTGGACGGTCGCGGAGCACGGAGGTGCCGCCGGCGGCGTACACGATCTTGTGCGCGGCGTCGACCGCGTCGCTGGGCATCGTGACGGTCGCGATGCCGGTGCCGAAGCCAGCCGTCACGGCGGTGGCGGGCAGCTCGGCCAGCAACCCGGGCAGCCGGCTGGGCAGGCACCCGATCCGCAGGCGCGCGCCTTTTGTGGGTGCGCCGTCCGGCCGGCCGCCGACCAGCTCCGCGTGCCGTTGCCACACCTCGTCGTCCATCCGCGTCCCGCCCAGCAGCTCGACCAGGCGAGCGGCGCGGGCGTCGATGGCCTCGGCCGTCCCTTCCAGCCTGGCCAGCAGCCGGCCGTCCGCCCACTCCAGGGCGACCGGCTCCAGCGGGCTCATCAGCAGGCGCTGTACGTGGGTCGACGCGTCCGCGAGCGCGCATTGCACCGCCACGGTGGCCACCCGCTCGGGGATGGGGTGCAGCCGCAGCACGATCTCGACCATCAGCGCGAGCGTGCCGTGGCTGCCCTGCAACAGCTTGGTCAGGTCGTAGCCGGCGACGTTCTTGATCACGTGGCCGCCGCTGTGGGCGACCGTGCCGTCGGCGAGCACGACGGTCGCGCCGATGACCAGGTCGCGAAGCGAGCCGTAGGCGAGCGCGGACGGGCCGGAGTCCGCCGTCGCGATCAGGCCACCGACCGTCGCGCCGCGAGCCACCCGTGCGGCGTCGAGCGCGACCCGCTGCCCGTGCGGCGCCAGCTCCTCGGCAAGCTCGCGCAGCGGGGTGCCGGCCAGCACCGAGGCGGTCATGTCGCCGGGGTTGTGGGTCAGCACGCCGGACAGTGCGGTGGTGTCGAGCACCGCGTCGACCGGTTCCAGCCGCCCGGCCCAGTCGGCGGTACCCGCACCGGTGATGGCGACCCGGCCGGGAACGGCCAGCATCGCGTCGCGCGCGGAGGCCAGGTCGGTGGGTCGCAGCGTGGAGACGGCGGTACCGGTCATAGCCGTTCGATCACCCCCGCCGCCTCCAACGGGTGGGGCCGGTACTCGCCGGGCCGCTCGCCACACATCCGCGGCGTCGGCAGCAGCTTGCCCGGGTTGCACAGCCCGGACGGGTCGAAGGCGCCCCGCACCCGGCCCATCACCGCGAGGTCCTCGGGGGTGAACTGCTTCGGCATCGAACACACCTTGTCGGTCCCGATGCCGTGCTCGCCGGACAGCGAGCCACCCAGCTCCACGCACAGCTCAGCGATCTCGCCGGAGAGCTTCTCTGCCCGGTCGTGCTCGCCCTTGTCGGCATCGAAGAGCACCAGCGGGTGCAGGTTGCCGTCACCGGCGTGGAAGACGTTGGCCACCCGAATGCCGGCCTCGGCGCCCATCGCGGCGATCCGGTCCAGCGCCTCGGCCAGCCGGGTACGCGGCACCACGCCGTCCTGCACGAAGTAGTCCGGGCTGATGCGGCCCACCGCTGCGAACGCCGCCTTACGCCCTCGCCAGACGGCGGCCCGCTCCTCGGCGTCGCCCGCGATGTGCAGCCGGGTGCAGCCGTGCGCCTCGCAGATCGCCTTGACCTGCTCGAACTGGCCGTCGCATTCCTCGACCGGCCCGTCCAGCTCGACGACCAGCGCGGCGGGCGTGCCGATCGTGTAGCCGGCGTGCACGGCGGCCTCGGCCGCCTCGATGGCCAGTGCGTCCATCATCTCCACCGCGGCCGGCACGATGCCCGCGGCGACGATCTCGCTGACCACCTCGCCGGCTCCGGCCACCGACGGGAAGTCGGCCAGCAGCGTGCGGACCGTCTCGGGCGTGCGTAGCAGCTTCACGGTGATCCGGGTGGCGATCCCGACCGTGCCCTCGGAGCCGACGAACACCCCGCGCAGGTCGGGGCCGGTCTGCTCGCCGGTGTCGCCGCCGAGGGTCACGACGCTGCCGTCGGCCAGCACCACCTCCAGCGCCAACACGTGGTTGGTGGTGAAGCCGTACTTGAGGCAGTGCGCCCCGCCGGAGTTCTCGGCGACGTTGCCGCCGATCGTGCAGACCTGCTGGCTGGACGGGTCGGGCGCGTAGTACAGCCCGAAGGGCGCGGCCGCCTTGGTGATGTCCAGGTTGGTGACACCGGGCTCGACGACCGCCCGGCGGTTCACCGGGTCGACCTCCAGCACGCGGCGCAGCCGTTGCAGGCTGATCACCACACCCTCGGCCACCGGCACCGCGCCGCCGGACAAGCCGGTGCCGGCGCCACGGGCCACGAACGGCACGCCGCGGGCGGCGCACACCCGTACCGCCGAGGCGACCTGCTCGGCGGTCTGCGGGAGCAGCACGAGCTCGGGCACGACGCGGTAGCCGGTGAGCCCGTCACACTCGTAGGCGCGGCAGCGTGCCGGGTCGCTGACCACGTTCTCGGCGCCCATGGCGGCCTCGAACCCGCCGATCGCCGCCCGATCGAGCGCCACGCTCAGCCCAGCTCGTCGACGAACTCCGAGGACGTCATCGGCTTGGAGAACATCGGGAAGTCGTAGGACAGCGCGTTGTCGTGCTCCTCGACCGAGGTCGCCGCGACGCAGTCGCTCAAGGTGATCACCTGGTAGCCGTTCTCGTAGCCGCTGCGCATAGTGGACTCGACGCAGCAGTTGGTGAGGAAGCCACCGAGCACGAGCGTCGTGATCCCCTTGTTGCGCAGGATGAAGTCGAGGTTCGTGCTGGCGAAGGTGTCCAGGCCGCGCTTGCCCTCGACGACGATGTCGCCCTCCTGCGGGGCGAGGCTGTCGATGATCTCGGCGCCCCAGGTGCCCTTGACGAACACGTTGCCGTCGACCACGCCCTTGAGGATCCCGTAGGGGTGGTTGCTGAGCTCGTTGTAGCCCTCGGCGAACGTGATCGGGGCGTGCATGACGGTGGCGCCCGCTTCACGGGCAGCGTCGACGACCTTGGCGGTGTTGTCGAGCATGTTCGTCTTGTCCATGACCTCGGCGACGGCGCCATGCAGACCGCCGCCGTCGGAGGTGAAGTCGTTCTGGTACTCGATGAGCACGACTGCGGTGGTCTTCGGGTCGATCGACATGCGGTGGCCCCTACTTGCGCTGGATAAGTTGTGGTCCCGGCCACACTAGCTACTTATCAGACAAACATACAAGGCTCTAGACTCTCGGGCCGTGAGCACCGAGAGCCCCGAGAGCACGGCGTTCCGGCCCATCCGCCGTACCCCGTTGAGCCTGCTCGTCTCCCGCCAGATCAGGGACGCGATCGTGTCCGGTGAGCTGATGCTCGGCAGCCAGCTGCCCACCGAGCAGGAGCTCACCGCACAGTTCGACGTCAGCCGCTCCACGGTGCGGGAAGCGGTGCGGATCCTGCAGGCCCAGGGCCTGCTCAGCGGCGGTGACACCGTCTCGACCAGCCGCCCTCGGGTCTCCGGGGAGCTGACCAACGCAACTGCCGGGGCCGCTCTGGAGAACGCGCTGCGGCTGGGCAGCGTACCGCTGCCGGACCTGGTCGAGCTGCGCCTGCTACTCGAAGGGGCCGCGGTCACGACGGCCGATCCCGGACGGCTCGCCGACGCGCGCGAGGCACTCGCGGTGATGCACACGTCCGGCACCGACGTGGTGGCCTTCCATGCCGCCGACGTCCGCTTCCACATCAGCTTGGCCGGCGCCGGCGGCAACAGCGCCTTCCCGCTGGTGATGGGCGCGCTGCGGGACGCGATCGGCGGCCACCTTCGCGGCGCGCTCGAGGCGCTCGCCGACCCTGCGCCGACGCTCGCTCAGCTGGCCGGCGAGCACACCGCGATCCTGGCCGCGCTCGACGCCGGCGACGGTGAGCTCGCCCGGCAGCTCGTGCACGCCCACATCTGGGGTTTCTACTCCCGCGACGTGGCGTCCGAGAGCTAGCTGAGAAGCCAGATCTCAGGTATGGGTCGGGGAAGACCCCGATGCCCGGTGGCCCGCGGCAGCGTTGATTGGAGCCATCAACGAGGCACGGTGGAGGTTGTTCTCATGTTGCGAGTGATCGGGATCATCGCGGTCGTCTGGATCGGGCTGATGATCCTCGGCGCGATCTTCAAGGTCGTGTTCTGGCCGCTGCTGATCGCGGCGCTGGCGTTCGCCGGGTTCGCCGGCTACCGCGCGCTCAAGGCCCGCTCGGACGACGCCGCCATCCGGTAGGCCGGCGCCCTCCTGTTCGCCCCTTTGCTCTGCGCACTCTGACGCACCAGTCCGTCGGCCCGGGCGTGTCGGCTCGCAGCCACGACACCCCGGCGAACGCCGGTGGTGCGTGGGAGTGCGCAGAGCAAAGGTGTGCGCACACCTGCGTAGGAGGGCGGGTCGGGTCCGCGCCGAGGCCACCGGTCGACATAGCGTGCGGGGCGTGATGGTCCTGCGCCCCCGCGACCTCGGGCACCCCGACAGCGTCGCGCTGGTCGCGGCCGTGCAGGCCGAGTACGTCGTTCGCTACGGCGGCGAGGACTCCGACGCGATGGACCCGAGCGTGTTCGTGCCGCCGCGGGGGCTGTTCCTGATCGGCTACGTCGACGGCCTGCCGGTCGCCAGCGGCGGGTGGCGATGCGTCGGCCCCGAGGACGACCCCGAGCTGCAACGCGGCGACACCCAGATCAAGCGCATGTTCGTTGTCTCAGCGCACCGCGGGCGCGGCCTGGCCAGGGCGGTGCTCGCCGAGCTGGAGCGCACCGCGGCACTCGCCGGCCGGCAGCGGATGGTGCTGGAGACCGGCAGCATGCAGCCCGAGGCGATCGGGCTCTACGAGTCGTCGGGCTACCGGCCGACGACCCGGTTCGGCTACTACCGCGACGCGCCCAACGCCCGCCACTACGCCAAGCTCCTCGCCGTACCCGCCGGGTCCGGGGCCGCCGACTGTCGCGGCTAGGCTCCCGGCCCATGTCGGATGGTGCACGCTGATGGCGGGGCGTCCGTTGCCGGAGGTTGTCGAGGCCGGCTGGGCAGCAGCGCTGGAACCGGTCGCCGGTGACATCGCCGCGCTCGGCGAGTTCCTGCGGGGCGAGCTGGCGGCCGATCGGCTATACCTGCCGGCCGGCGCGAACGTGCTGCGCGCGTTCCAGCAGCCCTTCGACGAGGTTAGGGTGCTCGTCGTCGGCCAGGATCCCTACCCGACGCCGGGGCACCCCGTGGGGCTGTCGTTCTCGGTGTCGCCGCAGACCCGCCCGCTACCGCGCAGCCTGGTCAACATCTTCCGCGAGTACGCCGAGGACCTCGGCCATCCACCGCCGTCCAGCGGCGACCTGACGCCGTGGACGGAGCGCGGCGTCCTGCTGCTCAACCGGGTGCTCACCGTGCAACCCGGCCAGCCCGGCTCGCACCGGGGCAAGGGTTGGGAACGCGTGACCGAACAGGCGATCCAAGCGCTCGTCGCGCGTGACAAGCCCCTGGTGGCGATTCTGTGGGGCCGTGACGCCGGCACCCTGCGGCCGCTGCTCAGCTCAGGGTCTGTGCCGTGGGTGGAGTCCGCGCATCCGAGCCCGATGTCGGCCGACCGCGGATTCTTCGGCTCCAAGCCGTTCAGCCGGGTCAACGAGCTGCTCGCGCAGCAGGGCGCGGAGCCCGTCGACTGGAAGCTGCCCTAGCTGCGGGTGACTTTGCCTGCCTTCAGGCAGGACGTGCAGACGTTCATGCGGCGGCGGTTGCCACCGTTGATGCGGGCACGCACCGTCTGGATGTTGGGATTCCAGCGACGGTGGGTGCGGCGGTGCGAGTGCGAGACGGACATGCCGAAGCCCGGCTTCTTACCGCAGACGTCGCAGACGGCAGCCACGTCAAAACTCCTCGGGATTCATTCTTCGGATTCGTTCCACTGATTACCTGACAGGGTATCCGGCCGTGGCCCGGTCCCGCTAACCGGTGCTCGATACGCTGGTTGCCGTGCCCAAGGCCCTCGACGCCGCGTTGCTGCGGCGATGGGCGGGCGGCTGCGTCGACGTCCTGGACGCGCACCAGGAGGAGATCGACCGGATCAACGTCTTCCCGGTCGCCGACAACGACACCGGGACGAACCTGCTGCTGACCATGCGGGCCGCAACCGACGCCCTGGCGCGGCGGCTGCGCGAGACGACGTCCGGCAACGGGTTGGCTGCCGCCGAGACCGCTGCGGCGCTGGCCAGTGGGGCGCTGCTCGGCGCTCGTGGCAACTCCGGGGTGATCCTGTCGCAGGTACTGCGCGGTGTGGCCGAGGCGGTGGCGCAGGCCGACGGCCCGACCTCGCCGGGCGACGGCACGGTGCTGGTCACGGCGCTGGCCCGGGCCGAGGCGCTGGCCACCGCGGCGGTGGCGCAGCCGCGTGATGGCACGGTGCTCTCGGTCCTGCGCGCGGCGGCCGAGGCGGCCGCGTCGTGCGGCTCGACGGCGTTGGACGAAGTGGCGAGGCACTGCGCCAAGGCCGCGGCGGCCGCCCTGGCGAAGACTACGCAGCAGCTTGCCGAGCTCGCGCGGGCCGGTGTGGTGGATGCCGGCGGCCTCGGCCTGTGCCTGCTGCTGGACGCGCTGGTCGCCACCGTCACCGGCGCGGCCCTGCCCGCCCCGCAGCCCGACGGCGACGGCGACGGCCAGCGGCGGGACCACCGCCCGGTACGCGACCGCGACGCCCTGCAGGCCGCCCGCGAAGGCGGGTCGGAGGAGTTCGAGTACGAGGTGATGTACCTGCTCGAGGGCAGCACCGAGGCCCGAGTGGCGGCGCTGCGCGCGCAGCTGTGCGGGATGGGCGACTCGGTGGCCGTCGTCGGTGACGGCACGCCCGGTGGCCAGGGGCTGTGGAACGTGCACGTGCACTGCACCGACGTCGGCGCCGCCGTCGAGGCCGGCATTGCTGCCGGGCGCCCGCACCGGATCACCGTCGTCCGCTTCGCCGACCAGATTGCCGAGAACGACGCCGCCGAACGGGCCACTGCCGCCGGTCGCTTCACCCGCGACCGGGGTGTGCTCGCCGTGATCGCCGGCGAGGCGGCCGCCGAGCTGGCCCGTGGGGAGGGCGCAACCGTGGTGCAGGCCGACCCGCGCAAGCCACCCGGCGTCGGTGAGCTGGCCGCCGCCCTCGCCGGCACCCGCGCGCGGCACGTCGTGCTGCTGCCCAACCAGCGCGAGCTCACCGGCCCGGCCGAGGAGGCCGCCGCGGCGGCCCGGCAGGACGGCCAGGATGTCGTCGTGGTACCCACCTCATCGGTGCTGCAGGGGCTGGCCGCGCTGGCCGTGCACGACCCGCAGCGCCGCGCCGGCGACGACGTCGTCGCGATGGCCGAGGCGGCGGCTGCCACCCGGGTGGGCGGCGTGATTGTGGCCGACGAGGAGGCGCTGACCTGGGTCGGGCGCTGCAACCCTGGTGACGTGCTGGGGCTCTCCGACGGAGAGGTTGTGATCATCGAGAAGGACGCCGAGTCGGCGGCGCGCCGGCTCGCCGACCGGATGCTGCACAACGGCGGCGAGCTGCTGACCGTCCTGCTCGGCGCGGACGCCGACGCCGAGCTCGGCGCCGCACTGGAGGCGCACCTGCGGCAGACCAGGCCAGAGGTGGACGTGGTCGTCTACCCCGGCGGCCAGCCGGACACGTTGCTGCTGTTGGGGCTGGAATGACAGCGGCGCGCATCACCGTGGACACCCCACTGGACACCGTGCTGGGCTCGGCGGGCGCCAAGGCGTTGGTGACCCAGCTCGACATCGCGACCGTCGGGGAGCTGCTGCGGCACTACCCGCGGCGCTACGCCGAGCGCGGCCGGCTCAGCGACATCGCCTCGCTGGAGATCGGCGAGCATGTCACGGTGCTCGCCGAGATCCGCTCGGTCTCGCAGCGGCCGATGCGCCAGCGCCGCGGCAAGATCCTCGAGGTCGTGATCGCATCGGGCGGACGCACGATGAGCTGTACGTTCTTCAACCGCAACTGGACCGACGCGCGGCTGGCTGCCGGCAGGGTTGGCTTGTTCGCCGGCAAGGTCACGACGTTCAACGGCAAGCTGCAGCTGACCCACCCCGACATGCTGATCTTCGGCAGCGACGACGTCAGCGACGACGTCAGCG
>Ga0136615_10000415_pt1 | contig 19617 bp, 15 predicted proteins | sample AntDrymUQ2882206_2_FD_106647 | JGI IMG/M metagenome (GOLD analysis project Ga0136615, IMG submission 106647) | Polar desert sand microbial communities from Dry Valleys, Antarctica - metaG UQ288 (22.06) | ecosystem: Environmental > Terrestrial > Soil > Desert | place: Antarctica: Dry Valley...
ATCGCAGTCGACGGCGCTCTATCGCGGCTTGACGGTCGGCGAGCACCTGACGCTCGCGAGCACCATGCGGCCTGGTTTCGACGACGAGGCGGCACAGCGTCGCTTGGAGGAGCTGGCCATCCCCCTGTCACAGAAGGCGGGCTCCCTGTCCGGCGGACAGGCTGCACAGGTGGCGCTGTGCATCGCGCTGAGCACAGGCGCGCCGATACTGCTTCTCGACGAGCCGCTCGCAGCACTGGACCCACTCGCTCGCCACGACTTCCTGAACCTGCTCGTGTCCGCCGTACATGAGAAGGGCGCCACGGCGCTCCTTTCGTCGCACATCGTGAGCGACGTGGAGGCCGTCTGCGACCAGCTGGTGGTGCTGGCCTTGGGTCGTGTTGCACTCCAGGCGCCTATCCGGGAGGCGATCGCCGAGCACCGGCTGGGGCCCATCGGTTGGGTGGCGGAAGAGCAGACGGTGGCGACCTTCGCGCGACCCGGCGGCAAGCCGACCGCGCTGATCCGCTCGTCGGATCCGTCTATGCCACAGCCATCACTCGAGGAGCTGGTCATGGGCTACCTAGCTGCTGCGCGATCGGCTGCCGCCTCCAGCGATCGTCGAGCCGCCTGATGCTCCGGTCTGCCTGGCTGACGTATCGGATGCACCAGGTCGAGGTGCTTATCTCAGTGATGCTGATGGCGGTCCTGGCGGTCAGCGTGGCGATCGTGAGCTCCCACGTCACGAGCCTGGACATCCCCGGCACCTGCTGGGCAGGCGACAGGATCCGCGCGCAGCCGTTGTGCGAGCGCTTCTGGGACATCGCCGGATCGGAGGCCGGTTACGCCAGGGCCGGCCTCGGACTCGTGGCGCCCATCGTCGGTCTCATCCTGGGCATCCCCGTCGTGGCCCGCGAGGTCGAGCTGCGGACGACCAGCCTAGCGTGGTCACTCACGCTCCATCGTGGTCGCTGGCTGCTCAGCCGCCTGCTGCCGATGCTCGCGCTCGCCGGGGCCGGCTTCGTAGTCCTTGGCTGGGTAGGCTCCGGTCTGTTCGAGGCTATGGAGGTCGGCCCGGTATCACCCAGTCTCACCGAGGTCGCGTCCCAGGGACCGACCCTGGTCGCACGCGGGCTCATGGCGCTGGGCATCGGAGTCCTCGCTGGCGCCGTAATCGGGCGCACCATGCCGGCGTTCCTGGTGGCCACCGCCGCCGTGATCGCGTGGAGCCTGTTCGGGGTACCCACGGTCCAGCAGTCGATGTTCGCCGACCGCGCGGTTTGGACCAGCGACGAGAATGGGTGGCGAGATGGGATAGGGCCGCTCGGATACGCGGACGGAGGCGAGTTCGACACGTCGAAACCGGGCGTCGATGGCGAGCCCGGGGCCCGCTTCGACTGGGAAGGGTTCAACCGACAGCAGGTGGAGCTTTGTGGACAGCCGCCGGAAGACGACGAGGACGGCGAGTCTCCCGAGTGGCGTACGTGGCAGACGTGTGCGGAGCAGTTCCCCTATCCAGAGGACATGTATTGGAGCAAGGTGGTGCCCGCAGCGACCTACCCGGACTTCCAGCTGATGGAGCTCACCGTCGACGCGGGCATCGGTGGCGCGGCGCTCGTCCTGACCTTCCCGGTGGTGGCGAGACGGCGGCCTTCGTGACGGCCCCGGCCAGGAGGTTTCCGGATCTCGGCTTCGGCACCTGGCTCCAAGTACAATGGTGCAGCACTGATCCGTGCCCCGAGGCGACGATGTCGACTGAGTCTGGATCTCATAAGCCAGCCGAGCCGCAGGTCCACCGTCCCGGTCGCGTCTGGTCAGGGGATGACCACGCCGCTCCCGCCACCGATCCCCACCCACCTGGGGATGGTGCCCTCCGATCGTTCCTGCGCAAGCTCGCGATGATGCTGGAGTTGGACCCTCGGCCACGCTGACCGACGCAAGGGCCGATCCACAAGGCCCCTGGTAAGCGGCAGCGTCACGCCTCGCCGACCGGCGCATCTCGCCTGTCTTGCACGTCCCGGTGGACTGCGCCGACGAAGCTACACGGCAGCACTCGTTTTGAGGCTTCCCGCGAGACGGTCGCTGCGTTAGGCTCCACCGACCGGTACCGCCCCAGCGGCCCGGCCCCGTCGTGACCCAGTACGACGTGCACCACCAAGGGAGGGAAACCAGTGCGCTTCGCGCCTCGTCGCTTCATCGCGCGCCTTGCCGTCTCGGCCGCCATCATCTCGTCGCTCATGGTGACGGCGGTCCTGCCCGTGCGCGCCGACCACACCGAGGTTCACCGCGTCGCGGGCGTGGCCAAGAGCCAGCTCGGTGACCCATGGGTCTGGGGTGCGACCGGCCCGGACTCGTTCGACTGCTCCGGCTTCGTCTACTACGTGTTCAAGAAGGCCGGCGTCCTTGACCGCATCGGCGGATCCCGGCGCACCGCGCGCGGGTACTGGGACTGGTTCGCCGACCGTGGGCGGGCAAGTCGCTCGGACGGTCGGCGGGGCGACCTCGTGATATGGGGCGATGGGAAGCACATGGGCATCTACCTCGGCCGGGGTCGCGCGATCAGCGCGCTGACGAGCGGCGTCAGGCTCCACGGCTTGTACGACCTGACGTCGTCGTTCACGACGTTCCTGCACGTCCGGCTCGAGCGCGGCTGACGGCCGGAAGCTCGTGCGTCAGCCCGGGTAACCCCTCCGGGTGCTCGAGGAACCGGCACTCGACCAGGCGGAGCTGGCGGCTGCTCTGCGGACCGCGTACGGCATCCAGGCTTTGGAGTTCCGGTTCGTCCGCAGCTACGACCTGCGCGCCGCGTCGTATGACGTGGCCGCGACCGACGGTCGCCGCTTCGTGAAGGTGCACTTCAGCCCACTGGCAGATGCATCGCTCCGGGTGCCGCGCGCCCTGCTCGATGCCGGCGTCTCGGATGTCCTCGCACCGATGCGGACGCTGACGTCGGCGCTGTCGCACCCCATCGGTGACGGGCGCAGCATCGTGGTCTATCCCTTCGTGGTCGGGCAGAACGCGATGGTCGCCGGCATGACCGGCACACAGTGGCGTGCTTTCGGCAGAACACTGCGCGGCGTCCATGACAGTGGACTCGCCGAGCGCTTCGGCGATCGACTCCCGGCAGAGACGTTCGCACTGCCGGCGGCAGCCGCGGTCCGGGCAGCCTTGGCGATGGCTGAGCGGCCAGCTGTGGACTCGACCTCCGGCCAACGCCTCAAGGCGTTTCTGGCGGTGCAGGCTGGACGTGTCGGCGCCATGCTGCAGCGGGCTGAGGAACTCCGCGCGAGGCTGGCGGGCCGGCCGTTGACGCACGTCCTTTGTCATGCGGACATCCATGCCGCCAATGTGGTCGTCGCCGACGACGACCGGATCCTCCTGGTGGACTGGGACGGACCGATGCGCGCGCCGCGCGAGCGCGATCTGCTATTCGTCATCGGCGCGCGGATCGCGCGCAACGTCGAGCCGTACGAGGAAGCGTGGTTCTTCGAAGGGTATGGCGACGTGGAGGTGGACCGAGAAGCCATCATCTACTACCGGTACGAGCGCATCTTCGAGGACATCGCCGAGACCGGCATGAGCGTGTTCGGCGACCCTGCGCTGGGAGAGGCATCGCGCAAGTCGCAGGTCAGATTGCTCGAAAGCTTCTTCGGCCCGGGCGGCATCGTTGAGACCGTCGAGGGATGAGTCGGTGGCTAAGTGGGCTGGTGGTCCTCGTAGACCAGGCTGAGCGCGCCGCGCGGGCAGCCCTCGACGGCCTCTATGAGCCTGTCGAGCGGCACCCCGTCGGAATCGAACGGCTGGATGACAGGCTTGCCGTCCTCGTCGTGCACGAATACATCGGGCAACGTCTCGACGCACACGCCGAACGAGAAGCATTCGTCGCGGTCGACGATTACGCGCACCCGGTACGTCATGTGACGACCACGAGGGGCAGAGACAGGAATTCCCCGGGGATCCTCCTGCCATCGATGGAGTTCCACTCCAGTTCTGGGTCGCCATCAGGTCGGAAGTCGGGCACGACCCTCAGCAGCTCCTCCACGAAAGCTCGAGCCTCCAGCTTGCCGAGATGCGCTCCGATGCAGGTGTGCGGACCGTTGCCGAACGCCAGGTGATGGTTCGGGCGGCGGCTGAGATCGATCCGCTCCGGATCGCTGAAGACGGTCGGGTCGTGGTTGGCCCCCAGGAAGGAGAGTTCGACGCGGCCGTCGGCTGGGTCCGTGGCGACCATCCCGGTGGCTACTCTGGGCATCATCGGCACCGGCGACAGGTACCGAAGCCACTCATCGAGCGCTGCCGGAAGAAATGAGTGGTCGGCCGCAAGTCGTGCCCGCTCGGCGGGCTGGGAGGCGAGGTGCCAGATCGCCCCGCAGACGAGGTTGACGGCGGCAGCACGCCCGGCGCTCAGTATCAGGTCCCCGAAACCCAGCTTTTCGAGTCGTGAGAGGGGCCGGCCCCGGATCGTCGCACTCGCGATGCGACTGAAGACGTCGGTGCCTGGCCGCCGCTCCACTTCGTCGAGGACCCGGGCCACGTAGGCATCCGTTCGTCGGCTGTCACGCCGGCCGTGTGGCTCGTTGTTCCGCAGGCCCCAGCTCAGCCACTCATCCGCATCCTGCGGCCGCCCCAGCGCGACTGCCAGGGATCGCACCACCAGCGGCAGTGCCAGATCGTGGACGGCATCGGCCCTGCCTGTCGACGCGAGACCCGCCACGAGGTCGGCGGCGATGGCGCGGATGGACGGCTCGAGCGCGGCGACGCGCTGCCGGTCGAAGATGGGCGTCAGGATCGCCCGGTATTCGGAGTGGTCGGGCGGATCGGCTTCGATGGGCAGTTGGCGATAGCCACGGATATCGGGCTTGAAGGGAGAGGCCGACGACAGGGCGGGCCAATCCCGCACGGCCGCCTTGACAGCGGCATGGCCGGTGATCGTCTGGTGCTCCTGGCGAAGGGCGAAGGACACCGTTGCCTTGGCGACGACCGGGAGGGTGAGGCCACTCTGCCAGCCCGCCACGGCGTGCCCGTCAACGCGGACATCGATGGCTCGCGCAGGCGGCCTGATGACGATCCGCTCCGGCGGCCGCACCCACTCCCCGTCCAGCTCCAGCGCCAGCTCATGGGCATCGTCGTCCAGGCTCGCTCTCAGCGAGACGGGACCGAACCGCGTCGGCGTCCGCTCGACGACCAACTGGGCGCCCGGTCGCAGCCATCCCGGAGGCAACCCGGCCAGGAGCTCGAGCTCGTCGCCGCGCTCGAACACGAGCAGATCGCGGACGAGACGAACGAACTCAGCCGAGGCCCAGTCGTGGGGCATGTCGCCGTATCGGAGGCACTCGCCGGACGACTCGAGCGACTGCTCTTCGCGCCAGACCCCGGTCGGTGCGGCATGGTTGGCGAAGGCGTAGAGATAGTCGATGGCCTTCGCCGGTCGCCCGGAATAGAGCCACACGTGAGCGTAGGACGACGCGGCGGATGTCCAGACGGCCTTGGACCCCAGCCGACCGGTGCCCGCCGGGATGCCTTCCTCGTCGTCCATGGTGTCGAGCTGCCGGCACAGCTCGTCGAGGACGGGGTCGTCCGCTCCGAAGACCTCGCCGGGGTAGACAGCATGAACCAGGGCGTACGTCACCGCAGCAGGGTTCGAACCTTGCCGGGCCCTTGGCCCGCGTAGAGCCTCGGACAGCTGGTCGGCACGGGCCTGCAGATCGACCGGCACGCAAGCCGCCCGGCCGACGATGGACAGGGCCGCCAGCGTCCAGTACAGGGCCGGCGACCCGGGACGTTCGCCTTGAAGTCCTCCGTCTTCGAAGGCGCGAGGCATGCCGTCGTTTCCGCCCTGCTGCCGAAGCTGGCCCATCCGTTCCAAGGCCTGCCCCAGGAAGTCGGTCTCCCGGGAAGGCAGTCGCAGCGTCCCGTGGAGCTCATGGTGTCGGACGACGGCTGCGACGGCCACCGCCCTCTTCCAGAGATGCCCGGCGTCGGTGGCTGACGCGCCGTCGGGCTGGGCGCGTCGGAGGACGCCTTCCAGGGTTTTCCGGGCCTGATCGGCCAGGCCCAGATAGCTGGCTGCCTCCATGAGGGAGAACCCGTCGAGGATCGAGGGGTCACGATGCGTGTCGCCGCCCACCACGGACCCGGTCGGCCCGTCGTGGATCCCGCGGCGCTGGGCGATGGTTCGGGCGGCGGCCGTGAGCAGGTCCATCAGCCTTCTGTCGGGCACACGCAGCTCGATGGCCTGGAGCGCGACCCCCGCCCAGAAGCGTCGTTCGGTGCGGAATGTCTCCTCGACCCAGCCAGGCGGTAGACGGCTCGCGTCCATCGGTGGCCCGTCGAGCATGAGCGCCACGGCTCCGGCCGTGGGCGCGTCGGCGGGGATCACCTCCAAAGCCGTCCGCACCGCCGATGCTGAGCCCGGGCCGGCTGGCGGCGCCGGCTCCAGCAGCGTGTCGGCCATCATCACGGGTCCGCTACTGGTCGGTCGACCGGCACGGTCGAGGGCCATGACGCTCGAGCCGGGCTCGAACCCGGGCGGGCCGAACGGCCCGCCTTCGCCCACGATCTCGATGCGCACCGCGGCCGGCACGGCGGGCGCGTCCTGGGACCGCGACAAACGCCAGCGCACGACATCGAGCCGACGGCCGGCCGAGTCGGTGTGGCCGCACGCCAGTAGCTCGAGCGCGCACTGGCTGTAGCGCAGGATGGTGGTGACGATGGGCACGCCCGGATCGTCGGTGAACTGCTCGACCTCGCTCGGTCGCTCGTCCGACGCGAGCCCGAAGCGGACCACCCGCCCGAACCGATCGATCGGCGGGCCGTGCGGGCGCGCTGCCAGCGGGACGTAGTCGTAGAGCAGCGCCCCGGACTCATCGACCAGTGTCCTGTGAGGGTCCCCCGGTCGGCAGATCAGGGTCCACCGTTCGGGTGGGGCGTAGCGGTGGTCGACGCGGTGCGGCCCGGCAGACGAAGGTAAGTCCGTCATCGGGCTACCTTACCGCGATATTCGCTGTTGACAAGCCAAAGTATGCTCGCCGGGTGGTGAAGTCCTCGCCTCCTGCGGATTCGCTCTCGTGGTCACTCACCGAGGGCATCGACGCGACCCATCTCGTCCTCGACTCCATCAGGCTTGGCCGGAGTGAGTCCCGCACGCAGATCGAGGAGCGGACCGGGCTGGGACGAGCGGTCGTCGCGCAGCGCATCGCCGAGCTCGTGGCCAGGGGCCTCGTCAGTGAGGCGGGGGCTCAAGCCAGCACGGGAGGCCGCCCGGCACGTCGACTTCGGTTCCGAGCGCAAGCCGGCTGCCTGCTCGCCGTTGACCTGGGTGCGACCAGCATGGACGTGGCGATCACCGATCTCGCGGGCGACATCGTGGGCCACGCGAACGAGGCCGCTGATATCGCTCAGGGGCCCGATGTGATCCTCACCCGGGTCGAGGAGCTCCTCGACGGGCAGTTGGCGACGCACCCCGGTCGCCCGATCTACGGGATCGGGCTGGGCGTCCCGGGGCCCGTCGAGTTCAGCACTGGACGACCAGTCTCGCCGCCCATCATGCCCGGCTGGGACGAGTACCCCATCCGCGAGCGGCTGGCGGCGCGATACGGGGCGCCGGTCTGGGTCGACAACGACGTGAACGTCATGGCCATGGGCGAGTGGCGCAAGGGCGTCGCCGTGGGCCACCGCAACTCGGTCTTCGTCAAGATCGGCACCGGCATCGGCGCTGGTCTCATCTCGGACGGAGTCCTGCACCGTGGCTCCCAGGGTGCGGCCGGAGACGTGGGCCACATCCAGGTGGGAGACGAGCGGAGCATCACCTGCCGCTGCGGGAACGTCGGCTGCCTGGAGGCGCTCGCCGGCGGACACGCCATCGGACGGGACGCAGAGCTCGTCGCTCGGGCGGGTCGGAGCGCGCGGCTCGCTGAATTGCTGGAGCGCGAGGGCCGCATCACCGCCGAGGGTGTCGCCGTAGCGGCGCGCCACGGTGACAGGGCCAGCGTCGAGCTGCTCGCCCGGTCAGGCAGGCTCGTGGGCGGCATGCTGGCCGGCATCGTCAATTTCTTCAATCCATCGCTCATCGTCGTCGGAGGCGGCGTGTCAGCGTCGGGCGATGGGCTCCTGGCAGCCATCCGTGAGTCCGTCTACCGGCGCTCGCTGCCTCTCGCGACACGCGAGCTGAGCATCGTGCGCTCGGGTCTGGGCGGATTCGCCGGAGTGATCGGCGCGGCAGCCATCGCGGCAGACGAGCTATTCGGCCGCGACCGGCTCGCCGTCACACTCGCCGGAGCCGCCGGCGGACCGCCGTCAGCGTCGACTGCCGCATCGGACTACAGCGATCCAAGGCAAGAGGGAGCAGGCGCCCCCATGAAGGCGGGCCAGCCTGTGGTCGCCCGCGTCGGTCGAATGGAGGAGAAGGGCAGATGATCTCACGGAGCCATGGTCACGCAGCGATCGCCGTTGCACTCGTCCTGGTGCTGGGGGCATGTGGCGGGGCATCGCCCAGCGCACCGACTGGGACGCCCACCGGGAGCGCGCCGGGTACCGCGCCGGGAAGCGCGGCAGCCGGCGGAGACATCGTGGTCTGGACGCTGGAGGACAACACGGACCGCGTCGAGGCGCAACAGGCCATCGTCGACCGCTTCACGCAGGAGACGGGCATCGGAGTCGAGCTTGTGGCTCTCGCCGAGGGCGACTTCTCGACCCAGCTCACGGCGGCGGTGGCCGGCGACACCCTGCCGGATGTCTTTGCCAACATGTCGCTCGGCTTCACCCATCAGCTGGCGGCCGACGGCCTTACGAACCCGGCTGCGGCGGCGGCCGTCGTCGAGGCTCTGGGCAGTGACACGTTCAGCCAGGCTGCCCTCGACCTCGTTACCGGAGCGGACGGGGCGCCGATCGCCGTGCCAAGCGACAGCTTCGTGCTCTTCGTCGCCTATCGCACCGATCTGCTGGAGGCCGCGGGGCTCGAGCCACCCACGACGTTCGAGGCCATGCTGGCCGGCGCCACGGCGCTCAACACCGGGGATCAGGCGGGCATCGTCCTGGCCACAGGCAACGACCTGGTATTCGTCCAGCAGACGTTCGAGCACTTCGCCGTGGCCAATGGCTGCGAGCTGGTCGATGACGCCGGGGCCGTGGTCATCGATTCGCCAGCCTGTGTCGAGACGTTCCAGTTCTACGCGGACCTCGTCAACATGGGCTCGGTCACCGGCGCCCAGGACGCCGATACGACCCGGGCCGCCTACTTCGCGGGTGATGCCGCGCTGATCGGCTGGTCGTCCTTCCTGCTCGACGAGCTGGCCGGTCTCCGCGATGATGCGCTGCCGACCTGCCCGGAGTGCGAGGGAGAGTCGCCCTTCCTGGCCGAGAACAGCGGGATCGTGACCGCGATCCAGGGCCCCAGCGGGTCCGAGCCGGCACAGGGCGGCGAGGTCGTCTCGTTCGCCATCAGTGACAGCGCCGACGCGGCGGCTTCCCAGCGCTTCGTCGAGTTCATGATGAGCGACGGGTACGTCGACTGGCTGGCCATCGCTCCCGAGGGCAAGTTCCCGACGCGCCTCGGCACGGCCGATTCTCCGACCGAATACGCCGACGCGTGGGGAAGCCTCGAGGCCGGCGTGGACCGGACAGCTCCCCTGGGTGAGATCTACGATGAGGCCACCATCGAGGCCCTGGTCACCAGTGCCGAGACGATCAAGCGCTGGGGCTTCGCACAGGGTCAGGGCGCGCTGGCCGGCGCCGTCTATGCCGAGACGCCGATCCCCGAGGCACTGATCCTGGTGCTTGATGGATCACTGTCGGCCGAGGAAGCGGCCCAGGAGGCGAAGGCGCAGGTGGAAGAGCTGGCCGACGCGCTCGAATAGGCCACAGGGACTGGGATCAGCGAGATGACAGCGGCCGGCGGGGCGAGAGGGAAGGGGTATCGGGCAACGACCCTCGAGCAGAAGGAGGGCCGGGCCGGACTCCTCCTGCTCTCGCCCACGCTGGTGGTCGTCCTGGCGGTGGTGGTCATCCCCATCGCCTGGACGATCTTCATCGCGTTCCGCGACCTCCGGCTGCGAGACATCCGCGAGGTGGGCGTCTTCGGAAGTGGGTTCACGCTGGAGAACTTCGTGGGCGTCCTCAGCTCGCGCGGGTTCACCGATGCGCTCGTCACCACGATCGTCTACAGCGTGGTCGGCACGACCCTGGCCATCGGCTTGGGACTTGCGGCCGCGCTCATCGTCCGGGCACCGTTCCGCGGGCGAACGCTGGTCCGCGCTTCGATGCTCCTGCCGTACGTCTCCCCGGTCGTGGCGGTCGCATTCGTATGGTCGGTCATGCTCGACCCGAACCTGGGCATCGTGAACGCGTTCGGGACAGATGTGCTGGGCTGGGAACGTCCTATCCCGTTCCTCAGCCAGCGCTCGGCCGAGCTGAGCGTCCTGGGCTTCGATCTCGGTATCCCGACGGCCCTCATCAGCGTCATCGTCTTCCAGGCGTGGCGCTACTTCCCTTTCGCGTTCCTCTTCATCCTGGCGCGGCTGCAGGCCGTTCCGGCTGACCTGGACGAAGCGGCCCGGGTGGATGGCGCCTCAGCATTGCAGCGTTTCCGTTATGTCCTGCTGCCGCAGTTGTCCGGCGTCATCGCGCTTCTGGCGGTCCTCCGCTTCATCTGGACGTTCAACGAGTTCGATGACATCTACCTGCTGACCGGCGGGGCGGCCGGAACGGAGGTCCTTTCCATCGGGGTCTTCAACAGGCTCACGGGGCGCGGCGACATCGGCTCGGCCGCAGCCCTCTCATTGATCCTTGCCGCGTTGCTGGCCATCTTCCTCTTGCTCTACTTCCGTTTCTTCGCCAGGAGGTCGGACACGTCGCTATGACACAGGCTGCCGAGGTTGGTACCGCCCTGAAGGCCTCCGCGCGCGAGAAGCGACGCAGTCGCTGGACGCGCGACCGGATCGAATCCCGGATCTTCACCGTCCTGAAGTGGGTCGGCGTGGTCTTCTTCGTGGTGGTCACGGTCTTCCCCTTCCTGTACATGCTCCTGCTCTCGGTCCGGCCCATCGCCGACCTGGCGCGCGATCCGGGTGCGCTGTTCGTTTCCCCGGAGCGACTCACCCTGGGCACCTACGATGAGGTGCTGCGCAGCGTCGCTGAGGGCGGGCAGGGCTTCCTGAGCTTCCTCCAGAACAGCTTCATCATCGCCGCGGTCGCCGTGGTGGCATCCCTGCTGCTGGCCATCCCAGGGGCCTATGCCATCAGCCGGATCAAGTTCTTCGGTCGGCGCCAGGTGAACTTCATGTTCCTCGCGGTCTACCTCTTCCCGGCCATCCTGCTGGCCATCCCGCTGTTCGTCTTCTTCACACGCATCGGGCTGCGAGGCTCGCTCCTGGGACTGATGATCGTGTACGCCTCGCAGACCGTGCCGGTCACCATCCACATGCTCCGGAGCTACTTCGAGACGATCCCCGAGGCGCTCGAGGAGTCGGCCAAGATCGAGGGCTGCAACCGGTTCCAGGTGATGCGCTACGTCAGCATCCCGCTGGCGCTGCCAGCCATCATGTCGACCGGGCTCTTCGTGTTCATGATCGCCTGGAACGAATTCCTCTTCGCCCTGCTCTTCCTGGCGGACAAGCGCGAGAACTGGACCGTGTCGCTCGGGTTGTCGCAGCTGGCGAGCAGCACCATCGAAGTGCCGACCACGGTGGTCATGGCGGGGGCGGTCATCCTGACCGTGCCCATCATCGTGCTCTTCTTCCTGACAGAGCGGCTGTTGGTGGAAGGACTCACCGCCGGCGCCGAAAAGGGCTGAGGCTCGGTGATGGCACGGCGCCTTCGTGCGGCGGTGATCGGGACGGGTTTCGTCGGCAGGCAGCACGTCGAAGCGCTGCGGCGCATCGGCGTCGAGGTCGTCGTGGTCGCGGCCAGCGAGGAGGCAACGGCTGTGGCCGCGGCCCGATCGCTCGGGGTCGCTCGTGGTACCGCAGCGTGGCAGACTGCTGTCGCTGACCCAGACGTCGACGTGGTCCACGTCTGTGTACCCAACGATCTGCACCGCGACGTCTCTATGGCGGCGATCATGGCCGGAAAGCATGTGGTCTGCGAGAAGCCGCTGGCGATCGACCTGGCCGACGGCCTCGCCCTCGCCGAGGCGTCCGAACGGTCGGGGCGCGTGACCGTGCTCTGCCACAACTATCGCTACTACACGATGGTCGCTGAGCTGCGCCTCCGCGTTCGGGATGGCGCCCTGGGCGCGCTACATGCGGTGCGCGGTGCCTACCTCCAGGACTGGCTCCTCTCGCCCAGGTCCACGAACTGGCGGGTGGACGCGGCACGTGGTGGCCCGTCACGGGCGATCGCCGACATCGGCTCGCATTGGATCGATCTGGCCGAGACAGTCACTGACCGACGGGTCGAGTCGGTCTTCGCTCAGCTGGGGACCGTTCACGGCCGGCGACCCGGGCCTGGCCACGTCGCGACATTCAGCAGCACGGACGATGGGGAGGGCCCTTGGCTCGACGTGACGACGGAGGATCAGGCGGCGCTCCTGCTCCGCTTCCAGGGCGGCCTGCAAGGTTCCGTCGTGCTCTCCCAGGTCGCCGCTGGCCATAAGAATGACCTCGAGCTGTCGATCGACGGCGGCTATGGCTCCGCGACGTGGCGGCAGGAGAGGCCGGATGAGCTCGTGATCGGCGGAGCATCCACGACCGAATCGGTGGCGCGCACGGCTACCGACCTGACGCCCGGCGTGCAGCACCGTACCCGACTCCCCGCCGGCCATCCCGAAGGCTGGGCCGACGCCCTGCGCAACCTCCTGTCGGTAGCGTACGCCGAGATCCAGGGCACGGAGCCTGTACCGGCAGAGCCTCCCCTACCGACATTCGCCGACGGAGTCCGGCATCTCGCGCTCGCTGACGCGGCGCTGCGAAGTGCGGCTGAGGAACGGTGGGTGTCGATCGAGGAGGTCCTCGCCAGTCAGACATCAAGAGAGGAGGTCTCATGAAGCTGGGCGTCTTCGACCCGGTCTTCGGCGACCTCGAACTGGAGCTGATGCTCGACCGGATCGTGGAGCTCGGGCTGGAGGCTGCCGAGATCGGGACGGGCAACTATCCCGGCGATCGCCATTGCCAGCCGACGGCGCTGCTCGCCGACACGGCGGCACGCGACCGGTTCGGCAAGGCTTTCTCGGCCCGGGGCCTGGCCATCAGCGCGCTTTCCTGCCACGGCAACCCCTTGCATCCAGACGCAGACCGAGCCAAGCACGACGACGAGGTCTTCCGCGACACGGTGCGGTTGGCCTCCCAGCTCGAGGTGGGCGTGGTCAACCTGTTCAGTGGCTGCCCGGGGGACGGACCGAACGCCAGCGGACCGAACTGGGTCACGTGCGCCTGGCCGCCCGAGTTCGGCGAGATCGTGGCGTGGCAGTGGGACGCCGTGGTGATCCCCTACTGGCAGGAGGCTGGGGCGTTCGCCGCGGAGCACGGCGTGCGCCTGGGGATCGAGATGCATCCCGGCTTCGTGGTCTACAACCCGAAGACGCTCCTCCGGCTGCGCGCCGCGGTGGGAGAGATGATCGGGGCCAATCTCGATCCGTCGCACCTCTTCTGGCAGGGCATCGATCCGATCATGGCCGTGGCTGAGCTCGGCACCGCGATCCATCACGTGCACGCCAAGGACACGGCCATCGACCCGTACAACACCGCCCGCAACGGGGTGCTCGATCTGGAGGGCTACCGCGATATCGGCAAGCGCTCGTGGGTCTTCCGCAGCGTCGGTGATGGACATGACCTCCTGTTCTGGAAGCGTTTCGTGAGTGCCTTGCGCGTGGTGGGGTACGACCACGTTCTGTCCATCGAGCACGAGGACGGCCTGGCGTCGATACATGAGGGACTCACGAGGGCCATCGGCACCCTGCGCGGGGCGATCCTCGGCGAGCGGCCAGCCGCGATGTGGTGGAGCTGAGGGAGGGATGATCAACCTGGCGGTGCAGTCCCGCCTGGTCCCGGGCGCCAGCCTGCGCGAGAAGCGCGAAACGGCGCTCAGCTATGGCTTCGACGGCATCGAGCTCTCCCACTCGCGGATGATCGATGCCGCCGAGGAGGCGCTGCGCGACGCGGTCCCCGTCAGTGCCATGTGCTCCGGCCATCGCGGCTGGTTCATCGATCCGGATCCGACGCAGATCCGCGCCTGCATCGAGGATGTGAAGCGCCTGCTCGAGCTCGGCGCCCGCCTCGACGCGCCGCTCATCGTGGTGCCCATCTACGGCCGCACCAACAAGCTTCCCGGATGCGGCACGGGCCGCACCATCGACGAGGATCGGTCGCTCTGGCTGGACGGCCTGCGCGAGGTCACCGATCACGCCGAACGGGTCGGCGGTCGCCTTCTGGTGGAGGGCATCAACCGCTACGAGAACAGTCTCTCGGTAACGGTCGCTGACGCCGTCGGCTGGGCACGCCAGATGGACAGCCGCAACGTGCACGCCATGGCCGACGTGTTCCACATGAATATCGAGGAAGCCGACATGGCCGCCGCCCTGGTCGCCGGCGGCGACATGATCCGCTACGTGCACCTGGGCGATTCCCAGAGACTCGAGCCGGGGCAGGGCCACTTGGATTTCGCAGCCGTGTTCGATGGTCTCCGCCAGATCGGATACCAGGGCTGGGCGTCGCTGGAGTGCAATCTCTCGGGGCCCGCCGAACACGCGCTCCCCGCGGCGGCCGCCTATATCCGCGGCCACCTCGGGTCGTGACCGGCGCCTGGGAAGTGCCTGACGCCCTTCGCGAGCAGCATGAGCGCGGAGAGATCGGTGGCCGGACGGTCCAGATCACGGAGGCCGGGGAGGTCGAGTGTGCCCGCTATGAGCCGGCACCGTTAGCCGACGGAAGGGTGCGTATCCGGACCGTGCGCTCCGCGGTCAGCTCCGGGACGGAGCTGACCTACTACGGGCGCGCGGCCAGCAACGTGAAGCTGCACAAACACTGGAATGAGGCGCTGCGCCTGTTCGAAGCGGGACGGCCGGGCATCCCGTACCCGGTCACCCTGGGCTACCGCGCTGCAGGCGAAGTGGTCGCGAGTGAGCACCCGGACGCGCCGGTCGGTCTGCGCGTCTACGGAAAGTGGCGGCACACCGAACTCACGAGCATGCCCGCCGCACAGGCGGCCCAGCAGCGGTTGGCCGACGGCCTCTCGTGGGATGACGGCGTGGATGTGGCCCACATGGGGCCGATCGGCGTCAATGCCGTGGCCTTCGCGGAGGGCGCCCACGTCGGGCATCCTGCCGTGGTGTTCGGCGCCGGCGTCGTCGGACTGATCACCGCGCAGATCGCCCGCGCCGATGGCGCCGATCCCGTCCACGTCGTCGACCGCCTCCCGGGGCGCCTGGACATCGCGCGGTCCCTCGGGCTCGACGTACTCGACCCAGCCTCGGTCGACGATATCTCAGCCGCGCTCAAGATGCGCCATGGACCGGAAGCGATCCCCATCGCCTGGGAATGCACTGGCTCACCGCTCGCGCTGCACGAGTCCATCCGGACCGTGCGCCGTCGGGGTGCGGTGATCGCCGTCGGGTTCTACCAGGGCGAGGCCGCCGGACTCTTCCTGGGCGACGAGTTCCATCACAACGGCGTCCGCCTGATCGCCGGCATGATCGGCAACCTCCACCAAAGCCAAAGCTGGCCGAGCCTTCAGCGTCGGACCATCGACCTGGCGCTGGCCGGGCCGCTCCGACTCGGCGGCCTGCCCCGCCTCACAGTTCCCGTCGAGGAGGTCGCGCGCGGCTTCGAGGCGCTCGCCCGTCCGGCCGAGGTGCTCCAGGTCGCCCTCGCGTATGACTGAGCGGCTTCGGGGGTGCCATACGGGGATGGCGACCACGGGCCTTTACGACGGCTTGAGTCCCTGGACGCCACAGCCCTTGTCCTCGGGCGTAGCATGCGTGCACCGGGGGAAGAGGGAGGCGCTAGGCATGCCTCGAGAGGGTTCCGCGGTGGGTCGGTCACAGCCGTTGACACGCGGCCGTTGTGTGCCCCTGTCCACGGACCGCGTTTCAGCCCGTGGTACTTGACTCGTGCCGAGCGACGCCGACGTCTTCCACATCAAGCAGCGCGCGGAGGCGGCTCTTTTCGCTATCCCGGGCGTGACCGCCGTCGGCATCGGCGGTCGCGAGCGCGATGGTCGGGCGACCGGCGAGCTGGTCCTCAAGGTCTACGTCGACGCGAAACGGCCGCTCGAGGAGCTGGCGCCCGCTGAGGTCGTCCCGGCCGAGTTCGAAGGGCTTCCCACCGACGTTTCGGTGCTGCCTCCGGAGGGGACGTCCACAGAAGTGCCGATGGGCAGGGCCGAGGTGCCCATCGCCGACGCCGATGACCGGAGGCAGCGGCCGCTCATCGGCGGGTCGCAGATCCAATCCGCTGTCTCGGGCGTGGGGACCGGAACGCTCGGTGGTTTCCTGGTAGATGCCGCCGATGCGGCGAAGGTCTACGCGCTCACGAACTACCACGTGCTCCGCTCGAAGAGCGTCCACCCCACTGTTGGGACCACGAAGGCGGGGCAGCCCACGAATCGCGACAGCAGCACCAGGTGCTGCTCGGCGATCGTGGGCACGTTCGCTGGCGGCGGGGAGGCCGTCCGCGACGCCGCGCTCGTGAGGCTCGATCCCGGGACGCAGTGGAAGGCTGAGATCCTCGAGATCGGGGCGGTGCGCGGCACGCACACCATCACCGTAGCGGAAGCGGCGACGGGCACCTTCGCGGTCCGAAAGCGCGGCGCCCGTAGCGGCCTGACCGGAGGGACGGTGGACTCGATCGGGACGACGTGGACGATCGAGGGTCAGCAGTTCACGAACCTGATCGTCGTCCGTCCCACGCCCGATCCGTCCCTCCCTGCCGGGAGGCGGATCTACTTCCAGCAGGGAGGTGATTCCGGAGCCCTGCTCGTCGATGACGCGGCCCAGGTCGTCGGGCTGATGAAGGCCAAGGGCGACGTCTCGGCCAACGTCTCGGTGGGTGCGGCGATCGCCATCGAGAACGTCCTGAACGGGTTCCAGACCAATGAGGCGATCACCGCCACGGTCGCGACGGCGACCACCACCGGCGTGGTCAACACCGTGCCGGGCTCCGCCATGGTGGCGCTGCCGGTGGAGGCGCTCGCGCTGCTGGATCCTGCCGGCGATCGCTACACCCCCGGCGGCGCGCAGCAAGGTTCGCAAGGAGTGCCGATCCGGGTGCCGGTCGGCTCCGAGACGTTCGGCGATCTCGGCTTGGAGCCGCGTTTGGCGTTGGCACGCGTCCAGCGCGACCTCGACAGGAGTGAGACGGGCCGGTTCCTGATCTGCCTCTGGCTCGGGCACCAGGACGAGCTGCTCCGGCTCATCAACGAGAACCGCCGCGTAGCCGCGGTCTGGCATCGCAGCGGCGCGTCGGCACTCGTGGGACTGCTGGCGCGGATGGTCGGCCAGCCCGAGGTCGCGCTGCCCGAGACGCTCCACGGGCACCCGGTCCGACGGACCCTCGAGCAGATGCGCGAGGTCCTGCTGCGCTTCGGTAGTCCTCGGCTCCGCGCGGACCTGGAGCGTGCGCAGGACGCGCTCCCTGACCCGGGCGGCCGGACCTACCCCCAGCTGATCGCCGCCTTGGGCGGCCGCTGAGGTGGCCGGAGGGATGGCCATGACCGACGAACAGCGCTCCGCGGTCAAGAGCCGCGCCGCGGAGTGGCTGCTGCGCATCCCGGGTGTCACTGGCGTCGGCCTGGGTAGCAAGGAGGTCGACGACAGGCCGACCGGGGAGCTCGTCATAAAGGTCTTCGTCCGGGAGAAGCGGTCGCTCGAGGAGATCCCGGCCGAAGAGCGCATCCCCGCGGAGATCGAGGGACTGCGGACCGACGTCGTCGTGGGCGGCGACGTCATCCGGATCGTCGATCCGCCCGGGGCGATCATCACGCGGGGCACGGAGGACATCCGGTATCGACCGCTGCTCGGCGGGGGGCACTTCAGGCGCGCCGGCGCGGAGCGAGGCGGGACGATGGGCTGCGTCCTGCGCGACCTGGCGGATCCGACGCGGTTCTACGGACTGACGAACCACCACGTCGTCGATCTCCCCGAGGTAGCGCCGCTAGTTGCCGGCACGTCGCGAGCGGGACAGCCGACAGGCAAGTCCAGCGCCTCGCGGTGCTGCGACGATCTGGTCGGGACGTACATCGGCGGAGCTGAAACGCCAGACCGGGACGAGGCTCTGGTGCGGCTCGACCCGGGCATCCAGTTCCAGGCGGAGGTGCTGGAGATCGGCCCGATCACCGGTACGCACACCATCTCTCAGGGGGAAGCGCTCCCCGGTACGTACAAGGTGAGGAAGCGCGGCTCGAGGACGAGACTCACCGGCGGCACGGTCCGCGCGGTCGAGATGACCACCGGGGCCGCGGACAACAGGATCGTCGTGAAGCCGAACGCTCATCCTGCACCCGGCACCCAGACGGTGTTCTTCGCCTTCGAGGGGGACTCCGGCTCCGTCCTTCTCAACGAGGCCGCGGAGATCGTGGGCCTCGTGTTCGGCCGCGATGACGCGGGCAACGGCTATGCGCTGCCTATCGCGAACGTCGTCACGCGGTTCTTCTCGTCGGAGGGAGTGACGGTGGACGTGGTGACGTCGCCCGCGCCCGGGACGGTCACGACGGTCCCCGGCTCGGCCATGGTGACGCTGCCGCCGGAAGTGGCGCCAGTGCTCCGTCCGTCCTACGACGGGGCTGGTCCGCTGCGCGTGCCCGTGGGCATGTCTGCGCCCCCTGGCGCCCTCGTGGCCGAGCCCCGCCTGGCGCTGGCCGGCGTGCAGCGGGACCTCGACCGATCCGAGACCGGGCGGCTGCTCATCACGCTCTGGCTGCGGCACCAGGAAGAGCTGCTAGCGCTCGTGAATGCCAACCAGCGCGTGGCTGCGGTCTGGCACCGCTCCGGAGCAGCCGCGCTCGCCGGGACGCTGGCGCGGATGATCGAGCGGCCGGAGCTGCCGCTTCCCGAGACGCTCCATGGCCGGCCTCTCACGCGCGTGCTGGAGCAGATGCACGAGGTGCTGGCGCGCTTCGGGAGCACGCGGCTGCGCGACGACCTGGCGCGTGCCCGCGCCGTGCTGCCGGACCCCGCCGGCCTGACATATCCCCAGCTCATCGCCGCCCTGGGCGGCGGCTGAGGCACGGGCCGAAGTGGCGGTACAGGCCGGGACGTTCGAGCGCATCGCGCTCGAGCTGGAGCGCGTCCTCGCGCCGATCGCGAGCCGCCTAAGCGACGAGCGCGTGCTCGACACGCTCGCGGAGCTGGGCGTGCAGTTCCCGCCCGAGCTCCTCGCGAACCCTGCCTTCAACGCGGCGCGCCGGACCATTTCGGAGAGCACGGGTCAGCTCGCGTCGCTCGTGGGCGAGCTGGAGGCTGCCATCACGGCGGAGGACGTGCCGGGCATCGTTGCCGCCGCGTCGGCCCTTGTGACCCAGGAGGTGCGCCTCCTTGACTCGTTCGCGGACCTGGGTGCGGCTCTCACGACTGCGGCGCCCGGCCTACCGGGCATCATGCAGGCGCAGGTGGCGGCGCTCGTCGACCAGCTGCCCAGGAAGCTGCTCGAGCTCCTCCTCGCCGAGGTCTTCGACCTGGTGCCGTCGGTCGGCGCGGCTCTGCAGGTCCTGGGC
>Ga0136615_10000416_pt1 | contig 19597 bp, 19 predicted proteins | sample AntDrymUQ2882206_2_FD_106647 | JGI IMG/M metagenome (GOLD analysis project Ga0136615, IMG submission 106647) | Polar desert sand microbial communities from Dry Valleys, Antarctica - metaG UQ288 (22.06) | ecosystem: Environmental > Terrestrial > Soil > Desert | place: Antarctica: Dry Valley...
ACGAAGGTGACCTCCCGTCGCAGGCCCCGGCTGCCACAAACAGCCGTAAAAGCCCTGCACAGGAGGTCATTCTTCATTCTGGACCGGACAGAACCCGCCTACCCCCATCGGTGGATTCGGGCTGAGTGTCACCGCCGCGCACGCGCACGGTGGTCGCTGCCTCGACGCCCTCCAGCGGGGCGCCGGAAACCATCGCGCCGGCTGCTATCAGCGAGTTCGTGTAGTTCAGCCACTCCGTGTACTGCTCCTCCTGCTCCTCGGTTCCGGTCGCGTTGGCGGGGTCGCCGTAGATCAGGAGCATGTACTGGGGCATCTGCGTCACCTCGGGGTATCGGCCGGCATGTCCGGCGCCTCGGTTGATCTGTTCCGGGTAGGCGTTACCCAAGTTCGGCGGCCTCACGCGGCGCTTGGCGCCGAGGAGCCCGCGCCGAAGCAGACGAAGCCCGCCGCCGTCGCGTAGTCGGCAGCGACTCGCCTTTCCAGGGCGGTGGCGCTCGCCGCGGCCAGCGCGCGGGCCGGCTCGTCGCCTGCCGCGAGGCGCTCGTGCAGCGCCAGCATGAGCCGTTGCGCCGGCTCGTCGGGCACCGGCACGACGCTGGCGATCAGCGCGCTCGTGCCGAGCGCCAGCAGCGCACCGCTGAAGCCCATCAGCTCGTCGCCCGGCCGCACCGCGCTGACGCCGCCGTCGCAGGCGCTGAGGACCATGTCGCGTGGCGCGGCGCGCAGGCGTTCGAGGTCGTAGACGGTCAGCGGGCCGTCGGCGAGCTGCAGCGCGGAGAACAGCGGGTTGTCGGCGCGGAAGGTCCCGTGGCTTGCGATGTGGGCGCGATCCGCGGTCTCGAGCGCGGTGGCGACGGCATCGACGCTCGCCTCGTCGTCCAGCAGGACGGCGCTCGCGGCGTGGCGCGCCGCGAGCGCGCGCACCTCCGCGCCGGCGTGCGGCAGCCCGGGCCCGGCGGCGAGCACGAGACCGCCATCGCTCGACACGGCGCGCCGCCGCGCGGCGCGCAGCCACAGCGCGGCGGACGGTGCGACGCTCAGCGCGTGCCCGGCGCATGATGGGAGTGCCGCCCACGGCACCGCGTGCAGCTCACCGGTGGGGACGAGCACGAGCTCGCGCCGCCCGTCGAGGAGACCGCCGAGCGGCGCCAGCAGGCTGTCGTCGAGCGTGCGCGCGGCGTGCGCCGCATTGTCTTGCGCGACCTCCTGCGAGGCGGCCGAGCCTGCACCGCGCGCGAGCTTGCGCAGGGCGAAGCGCAGGGCCAGCAGCTCGCGCTCGACGGTCGCGGGCGCGCCGAGCCGCACGAGCTTGGGACGTGCGGTCGCGGTCACGACCACGGCCCACAGCGCGTCGCCGTCGCGTACGAACTCGACGAGCGCGCGCTGCGCGAGCGCCGCGCGCAGGCGGTCGAGGCACGGCGGTGTGAACGCTTCGCTCGTGCCGTCGCCCGCGGCATGGCGCGCACGGCGGCGGATCGCGGCCTCGAGCTCGGCCTGGCGGCGAAGGTGGCGGCCCGTGTCGCCTGACGCCTTGCCCGCCTCGTCGACGGCGGCGAGCACCGTGCGCAGCTCCGCGAGGTCGGCGGCGAGCGCGGCGTCGTCAGGCGGCCGCGCCGGGCGCTGCCAGAGCGCGCCGGCGCGGCCCCGCTCGGCCCACTCGAGCACGCCCTGCGCGCGGCCGGAGGTGAGTGCCAGCCGCAGGCCGAGCGCGGCGAGCGCGCTGCCGTGGACCGCGGCGCCGGCGCGCAACTCGGTCGCGCCGAGGCTGAGGCGGTGCTGGTCGAGCACCGCCAGGCCGGCCCGTAGCGCCCGCAGCGCCGCGCCGCGCCGATCCTGCGCCAGGCGCCGCAGCGCCTCGGCGTGCCAGGCGCCGACACGCAGCGCGACCGGGCCGCCACGACGCGCCAGCGCGACGTCCTGCAGCGCATGCGCGGCCGCCTCGTCGTGGCCCAGCGCCAGCGCGACCCGCGCGGCGAGGACCTGCGCGTCGAGCGCCGCCGCCGGCCAGCCGGCGGCGGCCAGCGCGGCGCCGATCGCCCTGGCGCGCGCGTGCAGCGCGGGCGAGCGCTCGCCGCGAGCGAAGGCGGCGTGCAGCGCCACGTGCGCGGCGAGCGCCGCCCAGCCGGGCCGGCGCTGGCGCTCGAACTGCGCCGCGGCCTGCTCGGCGCTGTCCAGCGCGGCGTCCGGATCGCCGTCGGCGAGCAGCGCCTCGGCGAGCGCGAGGCGGGCCTCGGCGAGCTCGGTCGCCATCGCGTTCTCCTCCAGGCGCGCGACCGCGCGCTGGGCGCTCGCCCGCGCCTCGTGGCCGAGGCCGGCGGCGAGCAGCACGTGGCAGCGGTCGAGCTCGAGCACGCCGTGGCGGGCGCCCGCCTGGGCGACGACGGGCTCGGCGGCGTCGAAGCTCTGCAGCGCGGCAGGCAGGTCGCCGCGCCGCGTCGCGACCCAGCCGAGGTTCTGCAGCATCGTCGCTGCCAGCAGCGGCTGATCGAGCGCGCGGGCGATCGCGAGCGCGTCGCGCAGGTCGGCCTGCGCGGCGTGCAGCGCGCCGCGGTAGGCATGCAGCACGCTGCGGTTGCCCAGCAGCTTTGCCTCCGTCTGGCCGTCGCCGGCGCGCCGCGCGGCGGCCAGGCCGCGGCGGTAGCCGCCGAGCGCCTCGTCCATGCGCCCGAGGCGCTCGAGGATCGTCGCGTGTTGCAGCGCCATCTGCGCGTCGCCGTCGCCGGCGCGGGACGCGATGCCGGCCTGGCGCAACGCCGCCGTCGAGTGTCCCTGGTTGAGCAGCGCGAACGCGAGCGCCATGCGCGCCTGGGCGGTGCGCCGGGTCGACCGCGCGCGGCGCCCGGCGTCGACCGCGCTGCGCAGGTGCTCGACGGCGGTCGGCGCGTCGGCGAGATCGAGCGCCGCCATGCCCAGCGCACGCGACGCGACCGACGCGCTGGCGTGGTCGCGCGCCGCGCGCGACCGTTCCAGCGCCCGGCCGGCGAGCTCGCGCGCACGCGCCGGGTCGACGCCCAGGAGGCGGTGGGCCTCCTCGGCGAGCGCTGCGGCGTGGGTCAGACCGTCAGCCATCCGGTCTCGACGAGCCGGCCCGCGCCGGGCGCTGCGTCGAGCCGGCAGCGCAGGCTCAGGGGACCGGGAGTGATGCCGCGGGCGACGAAGCGCCCCCGCTCGTCGGCGCCCACGGCGATCAGCTGTTCGCCGTGGCGGATCGTGACGTCCGCCGCCTGCGCCGGCACGAGCTGCCCGACGAGGCTCAGGCCGTCACCCTCGCCGGTGGCCTCGGCCTCGATCTCGATCGTCAGGTCCGCCACCGCGAACGTCAGCGTGCGGGGGGCGGCCGCCACGCCGCGCACCGCCAGCAGCGCGCGGTCGTCGACGGCGGCGGAGTCGTGCACGAGCGCCGCCAGCTCGACGTCCAGCGTGCGCCACTCGATCGCCGCGTGCGCGGCCATCTGCACGGCCACGGGGACCGGGTCGACCCGCCGGGCGACACGGCCCAGCCGTGCGAGGAGCGCGGCGTCGTCGAGGGGCTGTGGGCTTGCGGGCTGCATGAGCGTCAGTGCGTGGTAAGAGCCCGGCCGTGGTGACGTGATACGTGTTCCTGCGACCGCGTGGACGCAGGAGCACCGCGTGACCGCGGCGAGGTATTTCCTGCGCGCCGCAGCGCTCTGATTCTCGACGGCCGCCACGCGCGGCCCGCCTTTGGAGCGTCCACCGCAGCGAGGAGCACCATGATCAACGCGTCAGACGACGGCACCAGCGTCCCGTGGGAGGGCCTCTGGGACCACACGCTCGAGCAGCTCATCAAGGACGGGACGATCGGCTTCACCGGCGACCTCGACAACCCGCGCGGTGACTGGGTCCTCTTCCGGCCGGGGCGCCTGCTCGTCGATGCGCGCGTGACGCGCGTGCCCGCCGTCGAGGCGGCCCTGAGCTCCGCCCGCGCGCGACCCGCGCGCTCGCTGGCGACCGAGCGGGCACGCGCGGTGGCCGCGCGGCTGGACCTGCACGTCTTCGAGACCGACGACGCGCGGCTCGTCGACACGGTCCGCGAGATCAACCGGACCGTCGCGCGCTCGGCGTCGCTGGACCATGTGCTGTTCGGCGGTCCGGCGCGCTGGGGCGGTGACAGCGTGCCCGTGGCGATCCCGGACCCTGGCACGGTCCCCGGTCGCGATCCTGAGCTGGGCAAGGGCATCACGGTCGCCGTGCTCGATACGGGGATCGCCGAGGTGCCGTTCGCCGCCGACGCCGGCGCGGGCGACGCCGAGGTGCCCGACGAGGATGGCGACGGCAAGCGCGACGCGCCGGCCGGGCACGGCACGCACGTCGCCGGGCTCGTCAGCTCCGTCGCCGCTGGCGCGAACATCGTCGCCCGGCGGATCCTGACCGGCACCGCCGGCATCGCGAGCGATCTCGACGTCGCCGGCGCGCTGCTCGACAACGCGGGCGCGGACATCATCAACTGCTCCTTCAGCGGACCCGTGCTCGATGACGGGGGCCCGCCCGCGGTGCTACGCGCGCTCGCGCAGCTGCCGTCGACGACCGTGGTCGTCGCGTGCGCCGGCAACCTCGGCAGCGACCGTCCGCAGTGGCCCGCGGCGGCGAAGGGCGTCGTCGCGGTCGGCGCGATCCAGCGCAGGCGGGGCAGCCGGTACTTCGACCGGCCTGACTTCACGAACTTCGGCGACTGGGTGGACTGCTGCGCGCCCGGCGTCGACGTGCCGAGCACGTTCCTTACCGGCGTCGAGGACTTCGGCGGGTTCGCGAGCTGGACCGGTACGTCGATGGCCTGCCCGCAGGTGGCGGGGGCGATCGCGGCGATCGCGTCGCGCGACGGCATCGACGCCAGCACGGCCGCCCAGCGGCTCGTGCACGATCCCGCGCGCCCGCGGATGCAAGGCCTGGGCGCGATCGTGGATCCCGCGAACCTGCCGTGAACGTACCTACAGCAGGCTGGAGGGCGGACCCTCGTCGCGACCGCCGGCGTCGGCCTCGGGCGGCCAGTGCTCGAACAGGCCGGCCGCCTCGAGCCGTGAGACGGCGTCGACGACGTCGCGGTGGCGCAGCTGCGGGTAGTCCCTCGCCAGGGCGCTGTACAGCTCGTTCGTGCTGCGCGAGCCATCGGCGAGCTCGACGAGGCGGTGGATGGCGCCATCGGGATCCTCGAACGTGACCACGTCGTCGTCGCCGACGATGTGCAGCTGGCCGCCGCCGCGCAGCAGGGGTGCCGCGGTCTTCAGGCGGGGCCGGGGTGCAGCGTGCATCGGCGCTCCTTTGGTCTCTCGTGGTGGTGCGGCCGGCGGCGGGGCGGACGCCCGCCCAAGGGATTGAGCGCGCTGCGGGCGCGGTGATACACGCGATGCGTGCTTGCATTGCATACGGTCGCTGCGCGATGCTCGCCGCCATGACGCCGCACGAACCGCCCGTCGACCCCGAGCACGACGATCTGACGCCGACCGGCAGCGACGCCGAGCCGCCGCAGGCGCCCGAGCCCGAGCCCGAGCCCAAGCGGGCGCGCACCGGCAGCATCGCTCCGCCGGGCGCCGAAGAGCGCGCCGCGCAGACAGCCGCCGAGCAACCCGTGCCCGGCGGCGGCCTGCTGGACCGCATCCGGCGCAAGCTCGGGCGCTGACGGCGGCCTACAGCACGCAGTCGCCCGCCTCGACGCATCCGCAGCGCGCAGCCGGCCATGTCGGGGTGGATCCCAGCGACCGCGTCGCGTGGCACCGCGACGGCGAAGTGGCGCACGTAGGCGTCCAGCGCGGAGTACAGGATGCACTGCTCCGTGACCTGGCCGACGAGCACGATGCGCTCGATCTCCTGCTCGCGCAGGAGGTACTCCAGCTGGGTCTCATAGAAGATCGAGTGGCGCGCCTTGGAGATGAACCATGTTCCCGCCGCGGGCGCGATCGGCTCGACGACGTCGCCGGCGCGGCCCGCGATCGCGCGCTCGAGCAGCTCCGGCCGGCCGGCACCCCAGTCGCCGTGGTTGTCGTTGACGTAGACGACCGGCACGCCGTCGCGGCCGGCGCGCTCGACGAGTCCTTGGATGGCGGGCAGGGCCTCGCGCACCGACTCCACGAGCACGTCGGCATCCTCGTGGTCGTACGTGTTGAGCATGTCGACGACGATCAGCGCGCTCTTCACGCGCAGTCGCCTACCCCGTCGGCGCCCCGCCCAGACCCCCGCCGCCCGCCGCTGGCTCGCCCTCCGTGCAAGACCGGCGATCCGCGACGCGACATCATGAGCGCCGTGCCCCTCCGCCACGCCGACCTCGCGCGCGACGGCGCCGCCTGCGCTGCGATCTACGCGCCGTACGTCACCGACAGCGGCGTCTCCTTCGAGGACGTCGCCCCGACCGCGCAGCAGCTCAGCGGCCGCATCGCGGTGACGAGCGCGCGCTACCCCTGGCTGGTGCTCGAGCACGACGGCCGCGTCGTCGGCTATGCCTATGCCTCGCAGCACCGCGATCGCGCGGCATACCGTTGGGCCGTCGACGTCGCGGTCTACGTCGACTCCGGCCACCACGGCCGCGGCGCCGGCCGCCGGCTCTACGAGGCGCTGCTGGAGCTGCTGCGCCGCCAGGGCCTGCGGATCGCCTGCGCCGGGATCACGCTGCCCAACGACGCGAGCGTCGGCCTGCACCGCGCGCTGGGCTTCGAGCACGTCGGGACGTACCGCGACATCGGCTGGAAGGCCGGCGCCTGGCGCGACGTCGCGTGGTGGCAGCTGCAGCTCGCGCCCGGCGCGCGCGACGAGGCGCCGCCGCCGGAGCCGGGCGAGCCGCAGCGGCTATGAGCGCCGGCGGGGCCGTCTACGTCGGCCTCGACCTCGGTACCGGAAGCGTCCGGGCGCTGGCGGCCGGCGCCGACGGGACGGTCCTCGGACGCGCTGCGGCGCCGCTGCGCAGCCGCCGCGACGGCTACCGCCACGAGCAGGATCCCCGCCGCTGGTGGGACGCTGTCGCCGCCGCCTGCCGCGGCGCACTGCGTGAGATCGACCCGGCGCGCGTCCGCGCCGTCGCGACGTGCGCGACCTCGGGCACGATCCTGCTCGTCGACCGCGACGGCGAGCCGCTGACGCCAGCGCTCATGTACGACGACGGCCGCGCGGTCGAGCAGGCCCGGCGGCTCGAGCTGGCGACGTCGTGGGCGCTGCCCAAGCTGCACTGGCTGCTTGAGCACGACCCCGCTGCGGCGACGGACGGCGCGCGCCTGGCCCACCAGCCCGACGTCGTGACGCGTAGGCTCGTCGGCCGCGGGGTCGCGTCGGACACCAGCCATGCGCTCAAGACGGGCTATGACCCCGAGCGGCGCTGCTTTGCACCGGGGGACCGTGACGATCTGCTGCCGGACGTCGTCGCACCGGGCACGCAGCTCGGCGAGATCTGCGGGCTGGCCGCCGCGCAGACCGGGCTCCCGGCCGGCGTGCCCGTCATCGCCGGCATGACCGACGGCTGTGCCGGGCAGATCGCCGCCGGGGCGCTGCGTCCCGGCGACTGCAATTCGGTGCTCGGCACCACCCTCGTGGTGAAGGGCTGCTCGCGGCAGCGCATCGACGATCGCGCCCGCGGCGTGTACTCCCATCGCGCGCCCGGCGGCGGCTGGCTGCCCGGAGGCGCGTCGAGCAGCGGGGCGGGGGTCCTGCCGGCGACGTTCCCCGGTCGCGACCTCGACGAGCTGGGCCGCCGCGCCGCCGCGCACGAGCGCACCCGCGTGCTCGCCTATCCGCTCGTCTCGCGCGGCGAGCGCTTCCCGTTCGCCGCGCCCGGCGCCGAGGCCTTCATGCTCGGCACGCCCGCCGGTGAGGGCGAGCATGCCGCCGCCCTCCTGCAGGGCCTGGCGCTCGTCGAGCGGCTGTGCCTCGAGCAGCTCGCCGCACTCGGCGTGCCGGCCGGCGGCGAGCTCAGCCTGACCGGCGGCGCGACCCGTAACCGCGCGTGGTGTCAGCTGCGCGCCGACGCGCTCGGGCGCCCGGTCCGCCTGCCCGAGCAGAGCGAGTCGGCGTTCGGCATGGCGATCCTGGCGGCGGCCGCCGTCCGTGACGAGCCCGTCGCCGACGCCGCGCGCCGGATGTCGCGCACGCTCGCCGTGATCGCCCCGCGCGACGCGCTGCGCGCGCACCTCGACGAGCAGTACGTCCGGCTCGTCGGCGAGCTGCGGCGGCGCGGGTGGCTGGCGCCGTGAGCGCCGGCGCCGCGCGCCCTGGCAGGGGTCGGACATCCGTCCAGCCGCGCTGGCCCAGCCCGTCCATCGTCCGTCCGTCCGCATCGGACGCTGCGGCTGGACACATCCGCTCCGGCGTCCGAGACAGGTCAGGTGCCCCGCTGCCCGACCCGCCCGCTCGCCGCCCTCATCACCGCGCTTGCGCTGGGCGCGGCCGCCGCGCCTGCCTGGGCCGCCGACCCGATGTTCGACGAGCAGTGGGCGCTGAACACGCCCGCCGCGACCGGCGCAGCCGAAGCGTGGACGCAGTCCAAGGGCGACGGCGTCGTCGTCGCCGTGCTCGACAGCGGCGTGCAGCTTGACCATCCCGACCTTGCCGGCAACCTCTGGACCAACCCGGCCGAAGTGGCCGGCAACGGCGTCGACGACGACCGCAACGGCTATGTCGACGACGTCCACGGCGCGAACATGATCTCCACGGGGCAGAGCGCCACCGACGACGAGGGCCACGGCACCCACGTCGCCGGCATCGTCGCGGCACCGGGTGCCAACGGCGTGGGCGGCAGCGGCATCGCCCCGGGCGCGAAGATCATGTCCGTCAAGGTGCTCGACGCCAACCGCGTCGGCAACTCGTCGCTGCTTGCGCGCGGCATCCGCTACGCCATCGACCAGGGCGCCCGCATCCTCAACGTCTCGCTCAACGGCGACGGCACGAGCCAGGACCTCGACGAAGCGCTGCGCTACGCCGGCGACCACGGCGCCTCGGTCGTCACCTCCGCCGGCAACAACGCGCGCGACCTCGACCAGCAGCCCTCCTACCCGGCCTCCTCGGCCCTGCCGTCCGTGCTGAGCGTCACCGCGACCGACCGCTCCGGCGGCCTGCTGGCGGTCGCCAACACCGGACTGCGCTCCGTCGACATCGCCGCTCCCGGCGCGACGATCCTGTCCACCGCCCGCGGCTCGGGCTACGAGCTGCGCCAGGGCACCTCGATGGCCGCACCCTTCGTCGCCGGCTCGCTTGCGCTGCTCGCCGCCGCGCGACCCGACCTTCCGCAGTCGGCGCTGCGCGACGCGCTGCTCGCCAGCGCGCCGCGCGGGGCTGCGCTCAGCCGCATGCTCGGCTCGGGCAGCCTCGACGTCGGCGCCGCGATGCACCGTCTGCGGCCCGGCGCGATGTGGCGCAACGCGCCAGTGCGACCGGTCCCGACCACCGCCGCAGCCAGCGTGCGTGTCCTCGCCAAGGCGCGCATGCGCTCCGGCTCCGCCACCGTGCGCTGGCGTGCGAGCGGCGACCAGCGCGTGTCGCACTGGCGCGTGACGCTCGACGGCCGCCGCGTCGGCAAGGTCCCCAACGGCAAGCGCTCGCTGCTGCGCAAGCGCGTCAGCCGCGCGGGCAAGCACCGCTGGAAGGTCGTCGGCCTGGACGTCCGCGGCTCGAAGGTCGTCTCCGCCGCGCGCAGCTTCCGCGTCGTACGCCGCGGCTGATCGCCGGTCGCTCAGGCGGCCAGCGGACGCGCCAGTACAGCGGACGCGTCGACGGCGGCGCGGCGGGCTGTCGCAAGCCCGATCCGGGTCGGCGCCGAGAGCGTCGCCAGGTCATCGGCGCCGGCGAGGAACGTGTCGCGGCCGACGGGTTCGAGGGCTCGTGGGACTTCGGTGACGGTTGGCGTGAGCATGATCTTTGGGGGGTCGCGGTGGTTGTGCTTCTAAGACCGCGGGGGCCCGCCGAACTCATCGCTCGCGCACGCGATTGCCTGCCGCTCACGCTCCGCCTCCGTCGTCGCCGGCACGCGCACCGGACTGAATGGCAGCGGCGATCGGGGGCGCGCTATCCTGCTCGGCAAGACCTGCAGCCGCAGGTCGTTTTTCTGTCCTCTCGCCGTCACGGAGCTACGCATGGCCCGCGGAGATGTGCGCATCGCTGTGACCCTCGCGTGCGAGGTCTGCAAGCGGCGCAACTACCAGACGAACAAGTCCAAGCGCAACAACCCAGATCGCATCTCCCTGCGCAAGTACTGCAAGTGGTGCAAGGAGCACACGAGCCACCGGGAGACCCGGTAGCGCTCAGAACCCCCCGCATCCCATGGCCCGAAACCGCCAGCGCGCGCGAGATCGCAAGCAGAAGCTTCACCGGGAGAACATCCCGGGATCGCTCGACAACGCCTCCGGCGAGGTCGAGGAGGCCGAGGCCTCGATCGTCGCAGGCGCGGCCGGCATCCCCGACGACTCGGTCGCGCTCGCAGACGACTTCGATGCCGGTGCCGTCGAGGACGAGCGCCTCGGCAAGGGCACGGGCGATCTCGCTCCCGCCGCGGGCGCCCCGCCGAGCAAGGGCGGCTCGCGCCTGTTCAACTTCTTTCGCGCATGCGTGGCCGAGCTCAAGCGGGTCGACTGGCCCAACCGCCGTCAGGTCGGTCAGGCCACGACCGTCGTCCTGGGCTTCGTCGTCGTCGCGGGGGCCTTCCTCGGCCTCGCTGACGTCGTAGCGCAGAAGATCGTCGACCTCATCCTCTAACTCCGAACTTCGAAGGCAAGCATGTTTCGCTGGTACGTCGTCAACACCTATTCAGGCCACGAGAACAAGGTCAAGCAGAACCTTGAGCACCGTGTCGTCTCCTTGAACCAGAAGCGCAACGTCCGTCAGGTCGTCGTGCCGACCGAGTCTGTGTCCGAGATGAAGGACAACCAGAAGGTCACGGTCGAGAAGCGCACGATGCCTGGCTACGTGCTCGTCAACATGGAGCTCAACGAGGACTCCTGGGGCCTGGTCAAGGGCACGCCGGGCGTCACGGGCTTCGTCGGCGCCTCCAACGAGCCGGTCCCGCTGACGCAGGCGGAGGTCGATCGGCTGCTGCACCGCGAGGTCGCGGTGCGCGAGCGCAAGAAGGCGACGTTCTCGATCGGCGAGAGCGTCAAGGTCATCTCCGGGCCGCTGTCGGACTTCTCCGGCGAGATCTCCGAGATGAACGAGGACGCGTCCCGCCTCAAGGTGCTTGTGTCAATCTTCGGTCGCGAGACCCCGGTCGAAGTCGGATTCGACCAGGTGAAGAAGATCTAGAGACCGGATGTCTCTAGTCTCAATCAGAACGCGAGGCTGGACGCCTTGCGGAGGTACTCACTAGATGGCCAAGAAAGTCCTCACACAGATCAAGCTGCAGGCCGTCGGCGGCCAGGCCAGCCCGGCCCCGCCGGTCGGTCCCGCCCTGGGCCAGCACGGCATCAACATCATGGAGTTCTGCAAGGCGTTCAACGCGCAGACGCAGGCCGACAGCGGAACGACGATCCCCGTCGTCATCACCGTCTACGAGGACCGCTCGTTCACGTTCGTCACCAAGACGCCGCCGGCCGCCGTGCTCATCAAGCAGGCGATCAACCTCGAGAAGGGCTCCGGCGAGCCGCACCGCGTGAAGGTCGGCACGATCACCCAGGCGCAGCTGCGCGACATCGCCGAGCGCAAGCTCGCCGACCTCAACGCCAACGATCTCGACCAGGCGTCGAAGATCATCGCCGGCACGGCGCGCAGCATGGGGGTCGACGTTGTCTAGGCACGGAAAGACCTTTCTGGAGGCGCGCTCGCAGGTCGATCGCGAGCGCGAGCTCACCCCCGCGCAGGCCGTGCAGCTCATCAAGTCGCTGCCCGGGCCGAAGTTCAACGAGACCGTCGAGGTCCACGTCCGCACCGGCCTGAACGTGCGCCACGCCGACGAGCAGCTGCGCGGGACGATCGCGCTGCCCAACGGCCTGGGCAAGGAGGTCAAGATCGCCGTCTTCGCGCAGGGCGACAAGGCGCGCGAAGCGGAGGAGGCCGGCGCCGACGTCGTCGGCGCCGAGGATCTCGCCAAGCGCGTCGAGGAGGGCTTCACGGACTTCGACGTCGCGATCGCGACCCCTGACCTGATGCCCGTCGTCGGCCGCCTCGGCCGCGTGCTCGGCCCGCAGGGCAAGATGCCCAACCCGAAGGTCGGCACGGTGACGATGGACGTCGGCCGCGCCGTCCAGGAGGCCAAGGCCGGCAAGATCGAGTACCGCACGGATCGCACCGCGATCGTGCACCTGCCGATCGGCAAGAAGGACTTCTCCGAACGCCAGCTGCTCGAGAACTATGCCGCCGTCATCGACGAGCTGATCCGGGCCAAGCCGTCCGCCGCCAAGGGGCGCTACCTGCGCACGATCACCATGGCTTCGACGATGGGCCCCGGCGTGAAGGTCGACCCGTCCCGCACCCGCGACATCCTCGAGGAGGCCGCTCCGGCATCAGCCGCGTGAGCGTCCATCTCTGAGGCCACCGCAGACCCCGGGCTGCCGTTGACGCCAGACGTCAGGCAGAAGTCCCGGCGAGGAGGCAGATGAACCGAGAGCAGAAAGCCGCGGTGATCGAGGAGATCGCCGCACAGATAACAGCGTCGGAAGCCGTCTTCGCGGTCGACTACCGCGGGATCACCGTCGAGCAGGCCGCGGAGCTGCGCACGAAGCTGCGCGACGCCGACGCGTCACTGCGCGTCGTGAAGAACACGCTGACGATCCGCGCGGCCGACCAGGCCGGAGCGCAGGGCCTCAGGCCCGTGCTGGAAGGCCCAACGGCGCTGACGTTCGTCCGCGGCGACGCGGCGACAGCGGCCAAGGCGGTCGCCGACTACGCCCGCGCGACGGGGCTGCTGCCGTTCAAGGGCGGCCTGATGAACGGCGAGGCGCTCGCGCCCGACCAGATGACGGCGATCGCGCGACTTCCCTCCCGCGACGTCCTCAACGCGCAGTTCGTCAACATCGTCGCCTCGCCGCTGACCGGCCTCGTGACGAGCCTCTCCAACCTCATCAGCGGCCTGGCGCGCCAGCTCGCCCAGGTCGCCGAGCAGAAGGAGGCCGGCGAGGCTCCGGCCGACGCCGCCGCAGCACCCGCACCTGAGCCAGAGGCCGCTGAGGCCGAGGCACCCGTCGAGCCGGAGGCCGCCGCCGAGGCAGCGGCCGCGCCGGCGGACGACATCCCATCTGACACTGACGAAGACAAGGAGTAACCCATGGCCCAGTCCACATCGGAGTGGATCGACGAGCTCAAGAGCATCTCGGTCCTCGAGCTGAGCGAGCGCATCAAGGCCCTCGAAGAGGAGTTCGGCGTCTCGGCGCAGGCGGCGGCCGTGGCGGCCCCCGCGGGGGGCGGCGACGGCGGCGCCGCTCCCGTCGAGGAGGAGCAGTCGGCGTTCGACGTCGTCATCACGGCCCCTGGCGACAAGAAGATCCAGGTCATCAAGGTCGTCCGCGCGGCTACGAGCCTCGGCCTGAAGGAGGCCAAGGCGCTCGTCGACGAGGCGCCCAAGGCCGTCCGCGAGGGCGTCGACCGCGACGAGGCCGACAAGCTCAAGCAGGAGCTCGAAGAGGCCGGCGCGACGGTGGAGATCAAGTAAGGCGTCTCTGCCTGTTTGCGCGGTTGTTGTTTTCGAAGGGCGCCCAGCGGGCGCCCTTCGGCGTCCTGTGGGCGCGCGTCCGGGCGAGCGGTAATCGAAGAGCGCGCGGCGCGACGCGTACCGCTTGACGCGCAGACCACAGCCCGCCGATCGCTACTCCACGTCCTCGTCCACCGCATCCGGATACGCGATGACCTCGACGCCGTGACCCCCCGGAGCGTCCAGGTAGAACGACCGGCTCCCGTCACGGTGCCCACTCACCGGCACGCCGTGCAACGCCGCAAGCCGCTCGAGCTCCTCGCCGGACACCTTGAACGCGAGATGGTTGGGATGCTCGTCGGCCATCACGAACGCGAGCTTCGCCCCGCCGGCCTCGAGCAGGCCCCACGTCTCGTCGGCGTAGAGCACGCGCGCTCCCGGGATGACCCCCGACCACCACTCCAGCGCCGCGGCGATGTCCGGAACCTGCTGTGCGACATGGTCGAACTGCACGGCGACGAGGCTAATGGGTCAGCGTGGGCCGCCGCAGCCACCGCGTCGCGGGCCGCGGCCGCGGGCTCCGCGCGGGCATGGTCACAGGCGCAAAATCGCGCTACCCTGTGCCTCGTCGACCGATAGTCGTAGCCGCCTCCCGAATGGTTTCGCGCCCACATAGCGCGAACTTCGAGGCGGGGTCCGTGAGCGTCGACCGCCCCCCGAGGGGGTGGCTTTTTGCTGTGCTATCCTGGCGAGTCCGCGCCTGACGGCCGACGGCCGCGGCGCGGCCCCCCGATGTTGACCTCTCCGACCCCTTGAGGAGTCGCCGCCTTGCCTCCTGTTGACGCCCCGCGGACGCGCCGCAGCTTTGCGCGTCTGAACCGTGTTCATGACGTGCCCAACCTGATCGATATCCAGCGACGCTCGTTCGCATGGTTGACCGATCCTGAAGGGGGCGGGCTCCGGGAGACGATCTCGGATATCTCGCCGATCGAGGACTACACGGGAAACCTCGCTGTCGACTTCGGCGAGTTTCACTTCGACGATCCGGTCGCGTCGATCGAGGAGTGCCGTGAGAAGGACCTCACGTATGCGCGTCCGCTGACGGTGACGGTCGCGTTTGTCAATCGCGAGACCGGTGAGATCCGTGAGCAGTCGGTGTTCATGGGCGACTTCCCTTGGATGACCGAGCGGGGTACGTTCATCATCAACGGCACCGAGCGCGTCGTCGTCACGCAGCTGGTGCGTTCGCCGGGCGCGTATCTGATGGAGGCCAAGGATCGCGAGAAGCAGGTCTTCATCGCGAACCTCATGCCGGCGCGCGGGTCGTGGCTGGAGCTTGAGATCGACAAGAAGGGCAAGGTCTTTGTCCGGATCGATCGCAAGCGCAAGCTGCCGGTCACCGTTCTGCTGCGCGCGATGGGCTACGCGACGGACGAGGAGATCCTCAACCTCTTCGACAACAGCCTGTACATCCGCAACACGCTCGAGGCGGACACCGAGCCGACGAAGACCGAGGAGGGCGCGCTCGTCGAGCTGTTCAAGAAGCAGCGCCCGGGCGAGCCGCCGAGCGTCGATAACGCGCGGGCGCTGTTGCACCAGCTGTTCTTTGATCCCAAGCGCTACGACCTGACGCGCGTCGGGCGCTACAAGCTCAACGCGCGCCTGGGCCTGGACATCGATCTTGAGACGCGGACGTTGACGCATGACGACATCCTCGCGCTCGTCAAGGAGCTCGTCTCGCTGCCGCGGATCCTCGGCATGCCCGAGGAGCCCGATGTCGAGATCAAGGACTACGCGGCCGAGGCGCAGACCTATCCGCGCGAGGCGGTCGGCGAGCATCTCGACGAGTACGAGCATTTCGGCAATCGTCGTCTGCGGACGGTCGGCGAGCTCATTCAGGAGGCTTTTCGGATCGGCTTGTATCGGATGGAGCGTGTCGTGCGTGAGCGTCTGACGACCGAGGATGCGGACACGATCACGCCGCAGACGATCATCAACATCCGCCCGGTCGTGGCGGCGCAGAAGGAGTTCTTTGGCTCCTCGCAGCTGTCGCAGTTCATGGACCAGACCAACTCGCTGGCCGGCTTGAGGCATCGCCGCCGCCTCAGCGCGCTGGGGGCGGGCGGGCTGACGCGCGAGCGCGCGCCGATCGAGGTGCGCGACGTGCACCCGACGCATTACGGGCGGATGTGTCCGATCGAGACGCCGGAGGGGCCGAACATCGGTCTGATCGGCTCGCTGTCGAGCTACGCGGAGGTCTCCGAGCACGGCTTCGTCACGACGCCCTACCGCGTCGTCAAGGACGGCGTCATCACCGGCGAGGTCGTTCGTTACGACGCCACGCAGGAGGAAGAGCTGAAGATCGCCCAGGCGAACCATCCGATCGACGAGAACGGCAAGCTGACCGGTGACGAGGCCGTCTGCCGGACGCTGGCGGGTCAGTACGTCACGGTCGATCCGAGCGAGGTTGACCTGATGGATGTCTCGCCTGAGCAGATCTGGTCGGTGACGACGGCGATGGTGCCGTTTCTTGAGCACGATGACGCCAACCGCGCGCTGATGGGCTCGAACATGCAGGCTCAGGCGGTGCCGCTGCTGCGTACCGACGCGCCGATCATCGGGACGGGCATGGAGCGCCGCGCGGCGCTTGACAGCGGTGACGTGCTGCTGGCCCGCAACGACGGGACGATCGCCTATGTCGATGCTGAGCGCATCGAGGTCGAGACGACCGAGGGCGTCAAGGACGAGTACCTGCTTGATAAGTACCGCCGCTCTAATCAGGGCACGCTGATTCACCAAAAGCCGTCGGTTTGCGCCGGCGCCGCGGTCGACGCGGGGGCTGTGCTGGCCGATGGCTCGGCGACCGATCATGGTGAGATGGCGCTGGGCAAGAACTTGAAGGTCGCGTTCATGTCGTGGGAGGGCTACAACTTCGAGGACGCGATCATCCTGTCCAAGCGCTTGGTCAAGGATGATGAGCTGACGTCGATTCACATCGAGGAGTACGAGATCGATGCGCGCACGACGAAGCTCGGTGACGAGGAGATCACGCGTGACATCCCCAATCGTTCGGAGGAGTCGCTGCGCAACCTCGACGATCGCGGCATCGTTCGCGTCGGCGCGGAGGTCGGGTCCGGTGACCTGCTGGTCGGCAAGGTCACGCCGAAGGGCGAGACCGAGCTGACGGCCGAGGAGAAGCTGATCCGCGCGATCTTCAAAGAGAAGGCCAGGGAGGTTCGCGACACGTCGCTGAAGGTGCCTCACGGCGAGGGCGGCGTCGTGATCGACGTGATGACCTTCAGCCGTGACGCCGGCGACGACCTGCCGCCCGGCGTCAATCACCTCGTGCGCGTGTTCGTCGCCAAGAAGCGCAAGATCTCTGAGGGCGACAAGCTCGCCGGCCGCCACGGCAACAAGGGCGTCATCTCAAAGATCGTCGACGAGGCCGACATGCCGTTCATGGAGGACGGCACGCCGGTCGACGTGATCCTCAACCCGCTCGGCGTCCCGTCGCGGATGAACGTCGGCCAGATCCTCGAGACGCACCTCGGGTGGGCCGCCGCCGAGGGCTGGTATGACGACGGCAGCGTCGCTTACAAAGACGCGCAGGCGCAGACCGTCGACGGTCGCCCAGGCAAGGTCTACACGGCCACGCCGGTATTTGACGGCGCGAGCGTGGAGGACGTCGACAACGCGCTGGTCAAATGGCAAGACGAGCACACCGGCCGCATCCGGATGGACATCGACAAGTCACGCCGCCCGGGGATCCGCGCGTCGGGCAAGTTCACGCTGTTCAACGGGCGCACCGGCGAGCCGTTTGAGGAGCAGGTGACGGTCGGCTACATGTACATCCTCAAGCTGCTGCACCTCGTCGACGACAAGATCCACGCCCGCTCGACGGGCCCCTACTCGCTGGTCACCCAGCAGCCGCTGGGCGGCAAGGCGCAGTTCGGCGGCCAGCGCTTCGGCGAGATGGAGGTCTGGGCACTGGAGGCCTACGGCGCCGCCTACACGCTGCAGGAGATGCTCACGATCAAATCCGACGACACCGTCGGGCGCGTCAAGGCCTACGAAGCGATCGTCAAGGGCGAAAACATCGCCGAGCCCTCGATCCCCGAGTCCTTCAAGGTGCTGCTCAAAGAGATGCAATCACTGGCACTCGACGTCAACGTCGTCTCCGAAGAAGGCGCCCGCGCCGAAATGCGCGACGAAGACGACGACCTCCTACGCGCCGCCGAAGAACTCGGCATCGACCTCTCCGGCGTACGCGCGGGTGCGGCGCCCGAGGAGGATCCCGAGGCGGCGGGCGACACCGCGGTCGACGCGGAGGCAGACGCGGCCGACGAGGACGTCGAGGACGTCGTAGATGCCGACGCGCTCGTCGCCGCCCCGGTCGTCGTCGACGAGGACCTCGATGCCGTCACCGACATCGACATCGACGCAGAAGCGCCTGCGGAGACGTGATCGCGGCGCAGCACCGCCGCGTAGCGCCGCCGCTTTCGGCGGGAGGTCGACGGACCTCCCGCCCCACCACTGACGTAAGGAATCACCTTGATCGACATCAATAACTTCGACGCCATCGAGATCGGCCTGGCCTCTTCCAAGCAGATCCGTGGCTGGAGCTCCGGCGAGGTCACCAAGCCGGAGACGATCAACTACCGCACCCTGAAGCCCGAGAAGGACGGCCTGTTCTGCGAGCGCATCTTCGGTCCGACGAAGGACTGGGAGTGCTACTGCGGCAAGTACAAGCGCGTCCGCTACAAGGGCATCGTCTGCGAGCGCTGCGGCGTCGAGGTCACCCGCTCGAAGGTGCGCCGCGAGCGCATGGGCCACATCGACCTCGCCGCCCCCGTGAGCCACATCTGGTTCTTCAAGGGCGTTCCGAGCCGCATCGGCTACCTGCTCGACATGGCCCCCAAGGAGCTCGAGAAGGTCCTGTACTTCGCCGCCTCGATCGTGACCTGGGTCGACGACGAGGCGCGCGAGCGCGACATGGCCGACCTCGAGACGAAGGTCAACGAGGTGCTCGACGCGTACGCGGCTGAGCGTGAGGAGCGCGTGCTCGAGCTCAAGGAGCAGCAGGCGCGCCGCGAGGGCTATCTGGCGGACTCGAGCGCCGGAGGCAAGGAGTTCGACGACGAGGACCACCTCTGGGCCGAGGCGCTGGACATCGACGTCAAGAAGCTCGACGACGACGAGCGCGCGAAGATGCTCAAGGAGCTCAGGAAGAACTTCGAGTCCGACATCGCGGACACCGAGGCCTACATCGAGGACGCCGCCGAGCGGATGCGCCAGGTGTGGCAGCTCTTCAAGGACATGGAGCCCAAGAAGATCGAGCACGACGAGACGATCTTCCGTGAGCTCAAGGAGCGCTTCGGCTCCCCGTACGGCTTCGGCGAGTACTTCCGCGGCGGCATGGGCGCAGAGGCGATCCGCGACCTGCTCCAGCAGGTCGACCTCGAGGCGGAGTCCGAGGAGCTCGGCGAGATGGTGCGCACCGCCAAGGGCCAGAAGCAGGCCCGCGCGGTCAAGCGCCTGAAGGTCGTCAGCGCGTTCATCCAGTCCGGCAACCGCCCCGAGCAGATGGTGCTCGAGGCCGTCCCGGTGATCCCGCCGGAGCTGCGCCCGATGGTCCAGCTCGACGGCGGCCGCTTCGCGACGTCGGACCTCAACGACCTCTACCGCCGCGTCATCAACCGCAACAACCGCCTCAAGCGGCTGCTCGACCTCGGCGCGCCGGAGATCATCGTCAACAACGAGAAGCGGATGCTGCAGGAGGCCGTCGACGCGCTGTTTGACAACGGCCGTCGCGGGCGCCCCGTCACGGGCCCCGGCAACCGGCCGCTGAAGTCGCTGAGCGACATGCTCAAGGGCAAGCAGGGACGCTTCCGCCAGAACCTGCTCGGCAAGCGCGTGGACTACTCGGGTCGCTCGGTCATCGTGGCCGGCCCGTACCTGAAGCTGCACCAGTGCGGGCTGCCCAAGCTCATGGCGCTGGAGCTCTTCAAGCCGTTCATCATGGCCCAGCTCGTCGAGCGCAAGGCGGCGCAG
>Ga0136615_10000419_pt1 | contig 19529 bp, 19 predicted proteins | sample AntDrymUQ2882206_2_FD_106647 | JGI IMG/M metagenome (GOLD analysis project Ga0136615, IMG submission 106647) | Polar desert sand microbial communities from Dry Valleys, Antarctica - metaG UQ288 (22.06) | ecosystem: Environmental > Terrestrial > Soil > Desert | place: Antarctica: Dry Valley...
CGCGCGCGCACCCGGTGGTTAGGCCGAACCCTTACAATGGTCCCTACCGCGCAGAGGACCCGCGTGTCGCGGACCGCTACGGCGAGCACGTCCGCGAACTCGTCGACCGTCTCGTGCGCACCGATTGTGCCCCCGCCGCGTTCATTAGCGAGCCGGTCCTGGGCAACTCGGGCGGCGTCCTCCCCCCGGCGGGCTACCTCCGCCAAGTCTACGACGCCGTTCGGGCCACCGGCGGCCTCTGCATCGCCGACGAGGTCCAGGTCGGCTACGGCCGCCTCGGTCACCACTTCTGGGCCTTCGAGCAGCAGGGCGTCGTGCCGGACCTCGTCACCATCGCCAAGCCGGCCGGCAACGGGCATCCCGTCGCCGCGGTGATCACGACGCGCGCCATCGCCGACGAGTTCTCGCGGCGCACCGACGTCTTCGCGTCCGTCGGTGGCGGTCCCGTCTCGTGCGAGATCGGCTTGACTGTGCTCGACGTCATCGAGCAGGAGCGGCTCCAGGAGAACGCCCGGGACGTCGGCGAGCACCTCGGGCGGCGCCTGGGCCCGCTCGTCGGTCGGCATCCGCTCGTCGGCGCCCTGCACGGCATGGGCCTTTACCGCGGCCTGGAGCTCGTCCGCGACCGCGAGGCTCGCACCCCGGCGCACGAGGAGGCGCACGCGATCTGCGGGCGCTTGCGGGAGCTGGGGGTCATCGTCCAGCCCACCGGACCGGGGACAAACGTCCTCAAGCTCAAGCCGCCGCTGTGCGTCACGCGCGACGACGTTGACTTCTTTGCCGCGGCCCTGGAGCATACCCTGAGCACCGGCTGGTAGCTCGCGTTTCGGGCGTCGCTCGGCGCGAGGGCGCTCCGGGAGCCGTCCCGGTTTCGCGGCGGGTATTAGACCTTGCCCGAGATTCTTCCCAGCGACACGCACTTGACGTCGAGGTACTCCTCGACCCCGTAGCGTCCGCCCTCACGGCCGAACCCTGACTCTTTCAGGCCGCCCGAGGGCGTCTGGTCCGTGGCGGGCAGGCCGTCGTTGGCGCCCAGGATGCCGTACTCCAGCTCCTCTGCGAGACGCCAAACACGGCCCACGTCACGGGTGAAGTAGTACGCGGCGAGGCCGTAGTTCGTGTCGTTGGCGCGCGCTATGACCTCTTCCTCGTTATCGAAGGGTAATAGGGCGGCGACCGGTCCAAAGGTCTCTTCGCGCGAGACGAGCATCGAGTCGTCTGCCCCGAGGAGGACCGTCGGCTCGTAGAAGTTCCCGGGCCGGTCTATCCGCTTGCCGCCGAGCACCAACGCGGCGCCCTTGCCTCTGGCATCCTCGACGTGGCGCTCGACCTTCTCCAAGGCCTTCGGCTCGATGAGCGGCCCGACCTCCACACCGTCTTCGAGCCCGTCGCCGACCTTCATCTGCGCCATACGCTCCGCGAGGCGGCGGGAGAATTCGCGTTCGACCTGCCGGTGCACGAAGATGCGGTTGGCTGATATGCAGGTCTGGCCCGCGTTGCGCATCTTCGAGGAGATCACATCCTCTACGGCGTCTTCCAGGTCCGCGTCCTCGAAGACGATGAATGGGGCGTGCCCGCCGAGCTCCAGCGAGAGCCGCTTGACCGTGTCGGCCGCCCCCCTCATGAGGATCTTGCCGACCTCCGTCGAGCCCGTGAACGAGAGCTTGCGCACGCGCCAGTCCTCCATGATGGCACGCGAAAGGTCGGCGGGATCCATGCCGGTGACCACCGAGAGCACACCCTTCGGCAGCCCGGCCCCCTCGAAGGCCCTCGCAAGCTCCAGCGCCGAGAGCGGCGCGAGTTCCGAGGGCTTGACCACCATCGTGCACCCGGCCGCAAACGCGGCCCCGACCTTGAGAGCTACCGAGGACGCTGGGAAGTTCCAGGGAGTTACGGCGGCGGCGACGCCCGCCGGACGTTTGAGGAGAACGACCCTCTTGTCAGCGGAGTCGGCGGGCATCGTCTCGCCGCGGACGCGCCGGGCCTCCTCCGCGAAACGGTCGAGGCACGATGCGGCGTACAGCACCTCGCCTTCGGACTGGACGAGCGGCTTGCCCTGCTCCAGCGTCATGATCCGCGCCAGGCGCCCGGCCCGCCCGCGCATCAAGCGGGCGGCTTCAGCGAGGACCCCGGCACGTTCTCCCGCGGTCGTCCTACCCCATTCCCGCTGGACGTCGCAGGCGGCTTCGATGGCTCGTTGCATGTCGGCCCCGCCTCCGTCAGGCAGGGTCGCGACCATCTCGCCGGTGGCCGGGTTCGTCACCTCGAAGGTCTCGCCGGACAGGGCGTCGCGCCATTCCCCACCCACGAACAACTCGTACCTCATCTCCGACACGTCGGCCTCCCCGCCTCCCGCAACGCCACGAGCAGTTGCTTCTCCCTGCCGATTGTCGGCCGGACCTTCTTCGGGCCTCGCCGCTCGAACAGCCGCGCCCCGCGCACAACGAAGGCGATCACGACAGCCAGAATTATGGCGTACTGGACGGCCGTCCCTGCATACGTGTAAGTGCCCCACGCGGAGATCAACAGCCAACCGGTCAGCCACCCGGCCACCGGTCCCGGCGCCAGCGAGAGATAGGGGTTGTTCTTCGCGGCCCGCCAATGATCCCCGAACCCCGGCTCGACCCTCACGAGGTCCCTTTCGGATACCCGCCTCTGCACATTCGCGTAGCCCGCGACGCCCGCCACCACCACCTCCTCAGTCTGTTCTTGCTGTTATGCCCATTCATGTTACACCGCCAGGAGCCCGACGACGCACCAGGGAACTAGACGCCTCACGCGCTCCACGACAGGGGCCCTCACCGGACGTAGACTATCCCTAGTCTTCTCGTTACCGCAAACCTGCGAGCCACGCCACGGCCACCATCGCTGCCCCCATGAAGTAGAGCGACGCAGAGCTGGCGTGCCCTCCGATAACGCCCTTTATCCCGTCCCACCCTATGCCTGCGCCGATGAGCAGCAGGACCTCGAAGAGGCGTACAGGAACAGATGATCACCCCCAAGAGGTCCTCGACTACCTTCCAGATAACCTTCACGAATTCGCCACTCCCGGCAGACCAACTCGCTGCTTCGATTGGATGTGCGGCCATCAACGATGGCGGAGTCGTCTCCGTCTGATCGAGGCAAAGAAACCCGGGTACTCACCCGGAATTAGCTTCCACCGCCCCCGCCGCCGAAGCCGCCGTAGGGGCCGGAGATAACCTCGCGCCCGGTCAGGCGCTTCACGAGTCGCGGGAAGAAGACGAACGTGAGCACCCCCACTACCAGGAGGATCGCCCCGGTAACCGGATGCTCGAGGTCGGGATTGCCCACCCCAGGGCTGAGCCCGTTCCACAAGAGGGCCACACCGGGGAAGATGAGTCCGGCAGAGATCACGTAGTACACGAGCGAGAGCACCACGACCGCGATCCCGCGTGCCACCGAGCCCGCGATCCGTAGCGCCGGATGCGCTGGCGTGCTCCTGGGAAGTCTCCTCCTGTTTGCCATCCCGCCTTTTGGTCTACCCGCTCTCACGCCGGACCGGAACTTTTTGTCGGCCTCTCCTCGCAGGCTCAGATAACGTGTGATCTCCGCCGCCAGCTCCTCCTCAGGAACCGCCAGGGCGTTCAGCGGCACGTGGATCGGCGCGGAGCCAAAGTACCTGCGGTTTATCCCGATGAGGAGACGCTTTACGGGGTTTTGCCGCTCCAGAAGTTCCCTTTCGCTCCTGACCCGGATCGCTATGGAGCGCTGACCGTGAAACACGGCGGGTCTCACGTCCTTCACATCTTCCCAGGGCACGAAGCCAACGCCTACGGCGGAAGCCCTGTCGAGGATGCCTTCGGGACCCACCTCGAAAACGGGCCGCCGGAAGAAAAGGAGACGCCCCAGGAAGAAGATCGACCCCCACCCGAAAAGCAGAACGCCCACAAGACAGACGACGAAGATCGGTAAGGTAGCCAGCCTCGTAACAACGAGCAATACGAGGGACATCCCCGCCGCTTGTTCGGGAAGAGTGACGAACCAGGTCGCGCACAGCGCGCCTGCGGCGGCTGTCAAAAGGGCCGAGCCGAGGGCCATGAGCGCGGTCCTCGGGATGCTCGTCCGCACCGAGAGCTTCCCGCCTTCCCTGCTGGCCACGCGACTGCTCATCACAAGTAATTATTGTCGCTTATCCTGGCGCAAGGTGCCAACGTTCGACGGGAGGCATCGCCCGAGGGCGTGTCAGAAGGTTAGGATCTCCAGGGTTCGCAACTCCTGTAGTATCTCGGAACCGTCCTTACTGTTGTCCGACTCCTGGGGTGGTCCTCTCCGGGCTCTCGCAGCGGCTCGTGTCCAGCGGCTCGATTCTGAAGCCCACGCCCTGGTCCTTGAGGCCGTTCACCAGCTCGATGAGCTCCTTGATCGACGTCCGAGCCTGTCGAGCTTCCAGACCACGAGGACGTCGCCCTCGCGGCAGTAGTCGAGCGCCGCCTCGAGCTGCGGGCGCGTCTGCTCGCGACTGGAGATGCTCTCCTCGAAGATCCTCTCGCACCCCGCGGCGGCAAGTCCCGCCGCTGCAGGTCCGGGTTCTGCTCCCTCTTGCTGACTCTGACATAACCGACGTCCAAGCGTCTCATTATCCATGGATACGCAGCCGTTTCCATAACTTCTCTTTGAGACGCCTTCGGAGACATCGCAATGGCTTAAAGGCGGCGATTTTCCACAGTGGCACAGATCGTCTTGCAGAGGACCGTTCGATACACGGCGTCGCTTCCGGTTGATTCCCGACGTAGATTCCCCGCGCCGACGCGAACCCCGATCTAAGAGCTTGTTTTGTAGGGCTGAGGGTTCGGGGTGATCTTGTACGCTGGTCTCTATGAGAAGAATGTATTCCACCGATCTCTCGGAGAACGAATGGGCTCGTCTACGCTCCCATCTACCCGCCTTACCGAAGACGATAAAAACACGAGCCCATTCTCTACGGGAGATCTTCGACGCTATCTTCTATGTCTTGAAGACCGGGTGTCCCTGGCGGCTTCTGCCCGGTGACTTTCCGCCCTGGCAGTCGATCTTCTACCACTTTCGCAGATTCCGCCTCAGCGGATTATGGCACCTAAACTTCAGAACCCTGCGCACCGCCGAACGCGAAAGGATGGGCAGAAACCCGGCAGCCTCTGCGGCCATCGTCGATAGCCAGAGCGTCAAGACCGTGGAGGAGTCAGCTCGAATTAGCGGTTACGATGCCGACAAAAACGTCAAAGGTCGAAAGTGGCATCGTCTGGTAGACAGCATAGGCTTGCGGCTCTCTATCTATGTCACTCCTGCCGATGTTCAGGATCGAGTTGGTGCGCGGTGCCTGTTGGCCGGACCCAAGCCGCTGGTGCCCCGCCTGAAGAAGATCTGGGCAGACGGAGCCTACGGCGGCGAACGTCTCGCCGAATGGTGTCAAGACGAGGGTGGCTGGGAGCTTGAGGTCGTCGAGCGCGACAAAGAAGCCTCTAGCTTCCATGTCATACCGAAGCGTTGGATCGTGGAGCGGACCTTCTCCTGGATAGGTCAGAACCGCAGGATGAGCAAGGACTACGAGCGGATGGTACAGACCAGCGAAACTCTGATCGAAGTTGCGATGATCCGACTAATGCTGAGGCCACTGGCGAGGGAAAAGCTCGAACCTCAGACTCAGTAGCAGACTTGCCCCGAGCTGCCTGTGCAGCCAGGACGACCGCAGCAAACACGCCCGCGCCGATCGTTGACCCTCACCACCGCATCGTCCGTTGCCAACCGACGAGCTCGGAGCGAACGGCGCCGCCGTTATTTCGGTGGGGGTTCGAAAAGTTCGATGGGGTTGCCGGCAGGGTCCTCAAGCAGGATCTGCTTGCCGCCCCTGCCGCCGACGATGTCGTTGCGGAAGTACGCCCCCGCCTTGCGCATGCTCTCGACCTCGCTGGCGAGATCGTGAACTTCAAGTTGGATGCGGTTCCAGCCTCCCGGTTCGGGCTTGCGTCCGTCGGGCATGGCCTGCCCCGCTCCCCCAGTTCCTAGTGCGTTCAGCAGGAGGCGTAGATCGCCTCGCGAGAGGATCGCAAAGCCGGGGGCAGGATGCAGCTCGACGCCGAAGCCAAGGTGCCGGGTGTAGAACGCGATCGCCTCCTCGACATCATCGACTATGTAACGCACGCTGATGGTAGGCATCGCTGGCCTTTCTTCTCCGATGAAACCTTGCCTCAATAGGAACTTACGGGCGGATCTGTGGGCTCACAAGGAGCAATTTTGGGATATGAGCTTCCTCCTTGTGCATGGAATCGCACATGATCGTCATAACCCTCAGTTCTGCAAAACAAGCTCTAAGCATCTCGGGAGCGCCCGTCCTCAAGCTTGACCACCACCCCGCGTGGGTAGGCGGGCCAGGAGGATCCGGGATCAGCGTCCGAGAGAAAAGTCCCACAAACGGGGGCCTTTGGGGAGCTGCCGGACCTCTATCGAACCAAGGCTAACCGATCCAAAGTAACGTCTCGGGTACTGGTCTTGGTCAACCTCTTGGTTGGGTCCCAGAGGTGCGGCGAACCGCACTCATAAATTACCTGCAAATGAGCATTTTTCGTGGCTGCCGGACCTGGATTCGAACCAGGACTAAGTGATTCAGAGTCACTCGTGCTGCCGTTACACCATCCGGCATTGCTTTTGCAGCGCGGGATATTGTAGCGCGTGACCGGCTCTGCGTCGAGGTTTCTAGCCTACGGTCTCGGGGATGCCGCCGGTCTCCATGGAGCGCAGAATGTCTATTCTCTCGTTTATGGGCGGGTGGGTAGAGAAGAGCCCTTTGGCCCGCTTCTCGAAGCTCTTTACCGGGTTGACGATGTAGAGGTGGGCGGTGGCGCGGTTGGCGACTTCGAGGACTTCCCTGTCGCCGGAGATCTTGGCTAGCGCGTCCGCGAGGCCCTTTGGATTGCGGGTGAGCCGGACGGCGCTGGCGTCGGCCAGATACTCGCGCTGGCGGCTGATGGAGAGCTGGAGGAGCCTTGCGAACAGCGGTGCGAGGACGGCGAGCAGGATGGCGACGACCATCATGATGAGCTGGACCATGCCCCCGCCCTCGCTGCGGCCTCCGCGTCCGCCGCCGAACCACAGGCCACGCAGGAAGAAATCCGAGATGAGTACCGTCGTGCCGACGAGGACGCCGACGAGCATAGCGTAACGGATGTCGAAGTTGCCGACGTGGGACATCTCGTGCGCCATGACGCCCTGCAATTCGTCGCGGTCGAGCTTGCGGAGGAGGCCGGTTGTCGCGGCGACGGAGGCGTGTTCGGGATCGCGGCCCGTAGCGAAGGCGTTGGGGGCCGAATCCTCGATGATGTACACCTTCGGCATCGGCAGACCGGAGGCTATCGCCATCTCCTCGACGACGTTGAAGAGGACGGGGGCGTCCTGGTGCGTGACCTGTTTGGCGCGGGAGGCAGCTAGCACCATGCGGTCGCCGCCGTAGTAGGTGACGAGGCCGGAGATGGTTCCGACGACGAAAGCGAGGCCGAGGCCGAAGAGCGCGCCTGCGGGGTCCCCGATCCAGGCGTACCCGATCACGTACCCGAACACGGCCACGAACGCGAGGAAAAGGAGGATCAAAAACACGCTGTTGCGCCGGTTTACGGAGATGCGCTCCCGAAAGGTGCCCCGGTCCATCTCAGTCGTAGGAGACGGTGACGGACTCGCGCTCGGGGCCGACGGCCTCGAAGTACTCCCGCTCGGTGAAGCCCATCATCCTGGAGAAGATGACCGCGGGGAAGCTCTGTATCTTGGTGTTGTAATCGCCGACGGAGTCATTGTAGTGCTGCCTGGAGAAGGATATCTTGTTCTCCGTGGAGGATAGTTCCTCCTGGAAGTCCAGCATCACCCGGTCGCTCTTGAGGTCGGGATAGTTCTCGGCCACCGCGAAGAGGCTGCCGATGGCCCCCGAGAGCCGCGCCTCGGACTGCGCCTGCTCCCCCGGAGACTGAGGCTGCATCGCCCGCGAACGCGCCTGCGTCACCTGCGTCAGGACTTCCTGCTCCTGCCGGAAGTACTTCTTCACGCCTTCGAGGAGGTTGGGGATCAGGTCGTATCGGCGCTTGAGCTGCACGTCTATCTGGCGGTAAGCCTCCTCGGTATCGTTGCGCCTCCTCACCAGCCCGTTATAGGTGACGATGGCGAAGATCACGAGCCCTACAAGGACGACTATCAAGATAATCGTCAAGATGATGCTCATCCTAAAAAACCTCCACGACTCGGCAAGCTGTCGAAGATAATTATACGCTGGAGGATCCCCTATGTTTCCCCCTATCCCCTAAACTGAACTCGCCACCTAACGCGAACCGGAGGAATGAACTTGCCTGAAGACAAGACCCTCTCCCAGGCACGGAGACCCACGGTGGTCGCCCACGCCGACTGGAGCCTCGACGGAAACAAGCGCTGGATGGCGATCGCCGTTCTCGAAGACGGTCGGTACACAGCCTATCCGCCGCACCTCGCTGGAGAACCCTCGACCCTTCTGAGCAGGCTGTCGAAAATCGCTGATCGTGGCACGTCCGTGCTCGCGGGGTTTGACTTTCCCATCGGCGTCCCCGCCCTCTACGCGGAGCGGGCCGGCATACAGAGTTTTTCCACGCTTCTACCTCGTTTGGGACGTGACGAGTGGTCGAAGTTCTATGAGGTAGCCGAGAGGCCGGACCAGATCGAGGCTAGACGTCCCTTCTACCCGCAGCGTCCAGGCGGCACCGCGATGATCCACCTGCTCGACGGGCTAGGCGTCAAGAGCAAGGCCGATCTCCTCCGCCGATGCGACCGTGGCTATCCCGGACGTCCGGCCGCCGAATCCATCTTTTGGACGATGGGTCCCAAACAGGTCGGCAAGGCCGCCATCTCCGGTTGGAGAGACCTTTTGGCCCCCGCTCTCCGTTCCCCTGACGTAGAGGTCGCCATCTGGCCCTTTGATGGAGATCTGGACGAGATCCTCCTTCCGGGACGAACCGTGGTGGTCGAGACTTACCCAGCGGAGTTCTACCGTCATTTCGGGCTCCGGTTCAGCTCCAAGCGGAGCCAGGAAGACCGCCGTTCCACGGCCCCGGTCCTGCTGCGTTGGGCCAAAGAGAACGATATAACGATCATCCAGGAACTGCGCCTTGATCTCGAGATAGGTTTCGGCACCGCGCCTGATGGCGAGGATCCCTTTGACTCCGCGATCGGCCTCCTCGGAATGCTCAACGTGGTCCTCGGCAACCGCCCCACCGGCAGGCCGAACGATCCCGCCATCGCGAACTTTGAAGGTTGGATGTTCGGGCAACTCGAAGCCTCGGATGAGCGCACGACGGAACTCAGTACAGCCAGACCACGAACCGCAAGACTCACAGAAGCCGCAACCAAGAAAATGCAGATAGACGACACGGATGCGAAGTTGGAGAGGGATCCAGCCGTCGTCCCCGCAGAGTACGATTCTCCCGCCGATCTCTACGACCTCGAATATGACCACGACTACGACGTGCCGTTATGGTCGTCTCTGGCCGAAAGAGAAGCCGGTCCCGTCATCGAGTGGGGAGCGGGCACGGGACGCATAGCCGTCCCCCTCGCCGAAGCGGGCCACGACGTGACGGCGGTCGAGGTATCGGAGCGGATGGCCGAGAGAGGACGGAAGAAGAGCGAGGGCGTCCGGTGGGTCGTCGGGGACATGGGGGGAGTGGATCTCGAACAGCGGTTCGGGTTCGCGGTGTGCGCGTTCAACTCGTTCCTGTGTCTGCTCGCGGTGGAAGATGCGCTCGCGTTCCTGCGCAACGCCCACGAGCATCTGGAACCCGGCGGTCTGCTCGGCATCGAGGTCTCGGCGTTCACGCCGGAAGAGCTTGCCGGGGAGCCGGGCGGCCCGACCATACGCCACGACTTCACCCGCGAGTCGCCGGACGGCACGCTCGACCGATTCTCCGTCTCCCGATACGATCCGGCCTCGCAACTGCTCTCGATGCAGCTCTTCTACGAATGGTACGGCGTGCTGGGAGAACTGGAAAGCAAACGAGCGCACGACCTCGACATCCGGGTGACGAATCGCGACGAACTGACCTTGATGCTTCGGCTCGCGGGCTTCGAGGTCGAGGCGGTGTACGGCGGGTTCGAAGGAGAGCCGTTCGCGGCGGTGAGCGATCACCTGATCGTGCTGGCGAGGAAATAGCCTTCAGGTTTCAGGCTACAGGCATCAGGTGAAGTCGGGAGATGGAGAGCCTCCCCGGCTTGCAAACCAGGCGGCCAGACTCGCCGGTAATCTCCACCAGGCGCCCTCGGGTTGGCAAACGACCTGAAACCTCTATGTTTTGCGCCCGATCACGTGTATCAGGCGGGCGACGCTCCGGTACGGGTCCCTCCGGCCGGCTTCCCACTCCGCCTCGATTATCTCCGGCAGGTCACGGTTGGCGGGCCGGTCTCCCAGATGGTCGGTCAACACGCGGATACCGTACCACTCCACCGGCTTGATCCCATGCTCCCGGAACATGCCGGAGATGCTGGCGACGGTGTCGCCTCGGGTTACGGCACCGTGGCCTCCGAGGTCCCGATCCGCGTCGAATGCCTCCAGCGCGTCCCGGTAGCGGCCTTCCAGGCCGGGACGCATCGCCAGAGCGTCCGCGTTCTTGAACAGAACGGAGACGACGCTTCCCGGCCGGGCAACATCCGCCAACGCCCGGACCATCGGCACAGGGTCCTCGAGGTACATCAATACGCCGTGGCACAGCACCGTGTCGAAGGTTTCGCTCGCCAAGAGATCCGGGGCTTCCTCGCCCGATCCGAAGACCATACGTACTCGCTCGCTCGTATCCTCGTCCTCGGAGGCGAGGACGTCCCGGGCTTCGCGCAGCATCTCCGCGGACGGGTCCAGTATCGTAATCTCGTATCCTCGCCGGGCCAGCGGGATGGACTGTCGCCCACTCCCGCCGCCGACGTCGCAGACCTGGGCCGGCGGGCCGGGGAGGTGCTCCCCGAGTTGCCGATCCACGAGCGCGTACCGCACCGCTCCCCGAACGGTCTCGTGATGTCCCAGGAAGCGCGCGGACAATTCAGAGGACCAGCCGCCCACGGGGTTCAGGCGTCGAGATCCCGCTGCCGGATAGGCCGGAGCCTGGGAACGAAGCGGGGCACGAGACGACAGTAGCGGCGATACGGGGCTCCGAATCGCCGGCGCAACTCACGCTCTTCGAGAGGGAGCTGGAGGGCGAGTTGGAGGAGGTAGAGGGCGGCGAGCAAAATGAGGAACCAGTTGCCGCACAGGAGCGCGGTACCCAGGATCAGGAGGAAGTCCGTGACGTAGAGGGGATTGCGCACGTACCGATATGGACCCTCCACCACCAGCCTTTGCGGAACCCGGTTCTCCTCCGCCCCGGCCCCAGGCGGAAAGAGCGCCCCGGCGAAGAGCAGCCGCGCCCAGCCCATCTTGAGGCAAGCCCACGCCCCGACCGAGACCGAGATGACGAGGAGGACGCCACCGATAGCCTGCAACGCGGGCACGCCGTCCCATCTCCAGTCCAGCCACCACGGGGCGAGCAGGAGAAGGGCGAGCGTCGTGCCGCCCCACATCCCGGCCACTTCTACCAGATACCACGCGCGCAGTCCCCGCCTCCGGAGCCAGGCCCGCCAGAACGAGAGCATCGGATAAGTCAGGATGTCTATGACGACCATGCCGCCATAGAAACCGGCGACGAAGAGTGGCAACAACACCCACCGGCCCAGCAAAGCATCCCCCACCCCGCACACGGCGAACGCCGCGGCCCACGCCGCCGCCGGCGCAACGTGCCGCTCCCCACGAACCCCGACCTGCACGTCCATACCAGAGATTCTATCGATACCTACGAGACCGTGCGCGCCGGGGCCGGAAGATCAAGGATCGAGCGGGCGGCGTCCCTGGCGAGGTTCAGGGCGCGGTACAGGGCGGGCGCGCCAGGCGCAAGGACCCGGACCACGCACAGGCCCGGAGCTGGGGCGCTGGCCGAGGCGAAGACGCCGGGCACGTCGGCGAGATGGCGGTGCAGGCCATCGGCGAGAGTTCCGAGGTTTCGGGGGGCGAGGACGTAGGCCGCCGCCGTGTATGAGTACCTGCCGAACGGCTCGGAACCGCCGGGGAGATCTAAGCCGTCTATCGCTTCCGGGATGCTGTTCCGATGTACCTCCGTCCGGGCGCGGAGACGGGTGAATACGAACCTCTCGCCGCGAGCCACGCGCCCTGCGGCGAAGGCGTCCCAGGCGATGAGGGCGGCGTCAGGGGCGAGATGGAAGCGGGCCGTCTGGCGATAGTCGGAGTTTGGGTAGGGGATCAAGTGGTGCGGCAGGTACTCCAGGAAGGCCCCACTCTCGACCCGGAAGACGGCGTGCTGCGAGGAAGCCGTGCCCCGGTACGCCTTGTTCGCCGCCTGGGTGATGACGGTGGCAGAGGCGCCTCGGTTGAGGACGATCTTCATCTCCAGATGGTCACCGCCGAGGATGCCGCCTGAGGGGTTGGTGACCTGGACCTCCGGCATCCCGGAGCCATCCGGGTAATTGGCCCGCACCGCCCCGAAAGGCGCCGAGGCGAACCGTTCTCCGAGTACCGTTCGCCCGGCACGCTTCTCGAAGGAGAGCCGGAGCCTGCCGCGTTGACCCGTCTCGCCGCGTCCGCGAAGGTCCCCGACGATGGACGCGCCGCGCTTCATCGTCCTCGGACCTCGACCTGCTGGCGCCCGTCTACCATCGAACCATTGTATAGATCACCCCAACCACGCTTGACATCAGAGCAGCATATGTATATAGTCATTTTCGACTAAACGATCTCGATTAAGGAACATAAGATGGCGTCGAAGAGGAAGGTGTCAAACCCGCTGGCGTTGGCGGTGATGGCTCTGCTTTACGAGCGGCCGGTACACCCTTACGAGATGGTCTCTTTGATGCGCGAGCGGCACAAACACGAGTCGGTACGACTCAGGTACAGCTCTCTGTACTCGGTGGTGGAGGCGTTGGTGCGGGAGGCTTTGATCTCCCCCCTGGAGATATTGCGTGAGGGGCGGCGTCCGGAACGGACGGTATACGGGATCACGGATGCCGGACGGATCGAGTTCCTCACCTGGCTGCGCGAACTGCTGAGCGTCCCGGTAAAGGAGTACACGCAGTTCGCGGCCGGGCTCTCCTTCATGGCCGCCCTCCCCCCGGAAGAAGTCGCGACCTTGCTCGGAGAGCGCGTGCATCTACTCGAAGAAGAGGTCGAGGAGATGAGGTCCGGCATGGATGCGGCGCTGGAAGGTGGTCTTCCCCGGCTCTTCCTAATCGAGTCCGAGCACGAGTTGATGCTGCGGGAGGCCGAACTGGGATGGGTGCGCGGGCTCGCGCGGGAGATCGAGGCCGGCGCGTTGGGCGGGTTGGACGCGTGGGAGTCGTTCCACTCAGGGCCGGATGCTATAGGAGGCAAGACGAGCGTCGAGGGAGGGGACCGATGATCTGACACAAGCGATGACCCCCGGTGGGTGCTGCAACATCCGCCGGGGGCCTGTATCCCCGAGTTGTAGATCCCGCGGAGCGGAACCTGTTACCCGAGTCACGCATTCTCAAGGATAGCAGGTCGAGGCTCCCGGGACGGATAGAGTCACCCAGACTCGGAAAGGAGCCCCGACCCCATGCCCACCCAACAACCGCCCCACGGATACCCCGGAAACCCATCGCCCTTGCGCGTGATCGTTGTCGGCGCCGGCACGGGCGGCCTGTGCCTAGCCCACGGCCTGAAGAAGGCCGGCATACCCGTCGCCGTCTACGAGCGCGACCGCACCCGCACCGATGGCCTTCACGGCTACCGGGTCGGCCTCGACCCCGACGGCAGCCGCGCCCTGCACGAGTGCCTGCCCCCGAATCTCTACGACACCTTCTTCGCCACCCGCGCCCGCACCCCGAGGTACTTCAACATGCTCACCGAGGGGCTCCACGAGGTGCTCTCGCTGGAGGAGCGCCCGAACACCGACCCGGTGAACAGCGAGAAGTCCGTCAGCAGGATGACGCTTCGACAGGTGCTCTTGACCGGCCTCGAAGACGTCGTCCACTTCGACAAGAACTTCGTCCGCTACGAGTGGAACGACGACGGCACGGTGAGCGCCTTCTTCGAAGACGGTACCTCCGCCACCGCCGACGTGCTGGTCGCCGCGGACGGCACGAATTCCCGTGTCCGAAAGGAGTACCTCCCGCACGCCAGGCTGGAGGACTCTGGCCTGATCGGCATCACCGCCAAGGTCGCTCTGACCGGCGAGACCCGGGCCCTGTTGCCGCCAAAGGTCCTGGAGGGCGTCTCGATGGTCTTCGCGCCCAAGGGGTATTTCTGCATCCTGCACGTCATGGAGTTCAAGTGGGACCGGGACGGTGACCTCAAGGCCGGCATAGGTGGCAACGACGCCGAGCTTATCTCCGCATGGCCGGGCCTCCTCTACGACAACACCCGCGACTACATCAACTGGGGCTTCGGCGCCTCCGCCCGAAGGCTGCCCGCCGACGTCATGGCGAAGAGGGGAGACGAACTCGTCCGGCTGGTGCAGGGCATGACCACGAACTGGCACCCGAACCTCCGCAGGCTTTTCGAGCTGGCCGACCCCTCCACCTGCTTCCCGCTCAACATCCGCACCTCGGTCCCCGTGGAACCCTGGCCGACGACCAACGTCACCCTGATCGGGGACGCGATCCACACCATGACCCCGGGGCGCGGCGTGGGCGCCAACACCGCCCTGCGCGACGCCGCGCTGCTGTGCCGCAACCTCGTCGCGGCCCGCGACGGAGGGACGACCGTCCTCGAAGCCATCCGCGACTACGAGGAGAAGATGCGCGACTACGGCTTCGACGCCGTGATCGAGTCCCGCAAGCAGATGGACGGCGATGGCCTCATTCACAGGCCGGTCGTCGGACGCGCCGTGCTGGCCGGCATGCGCACCGGGATGCGGGTGATCAACCACCTCCCTCCGGTCAAGAAGCGCATGGCCGACGCCCAGCAGCGCTACCGGGGGGCGGACAGAGATTGACCCGAGTCTGTTCATGATCGCCGATTCGACCGCACACGTCCGATCCAAACGCTTCCACAAAGGAGGAACCGAAATGCAGGAGGAAACCAAGCAGAACCAGATCGAAGAGGCAGCCGTCTGTAACCTCTTCGACAAGCTGCTCGAAGACTGGGGCAGGGGCGACGGTTATGCTTATGGCTCCCGGTTCACCGAGGATGCCGATTACGTCGCCTTCGACGGCTCGCACACGAAGGGACGAGAGGAGATCTCCTCTTCCCATCAGCAACTCTTCGACAAGTTTCTCAAGGGCACACGCCTCACGGGCCGCATCCTGAGCGTGAAGTTCCCGAGCCCCGGCGTCGCCCTCATCCACACGACCGGCGACACTGTGATGCGCGGCAAGACAGAGCCCTCGCCGGAAAGGCATTCGATCCAGACGCTCGTCGCCGTGAGGCGAGATGGGAAATGGCGCTTCGCCTCGTTCCACAACAGCCGCGTCCGGCCGATAGCAGGCGGCCCTTCCTTCCTCATCTGGGCGGTTACGGACCTACTCTGGAAGATCCTCGGCCCGAAGAAAGGCGCTGCACATGAGTAGCGGGGCCATATCCGGAGAGTCCCGGCAGAAGGCACTGATCATCGGTGGCGGTGTCGCCGGATCGGTGTCCGCCATGGCTCTGCAGCGCGCCGGTATGGACTCGGTCGTTTATGAAGCGTACGCGCGCGGCGCGGAAGGCGCCGGCGCCTTCCTCACCTTCGCCAGCAACGGCATGGACGCTCTGCGCGCCATCGATGCCCACCATCTCGTCCTGGCCGAAGGTTTCCCCACCCCGCACATGGCGTTCCAGAGCGGCACCGGCAAGCACCTCGGCGAGGTTCCCAACGGCGGGACGTTGCCGGACGGCACGGTCAGCCAGACCCTCAAGCGGGCCGACCTCTACCGGGCGCTGCGCGACGAGGCGGTCCGGCGCGGGGTCCGCGTCGAGTACGGCAAACGGCTCCTCAATGCCGAGACCACGCCCGATGGCGGTGTTGCGGCGCGATTCGAGGACGGAACGGAGGCCGAAGGGGATCTGCTGATCGGGGCCGACGGCATCCAATCTCGCACCCGCCGCATCATCGATCCGGCCGCTCCCGGAGCCCGCTACGTCCCCGTGCTCAACATCAGCGGGTACGCCCGGGGCGTGCGCGTCCAGGCTGAACCGGGCACGTTCCGGATGGTCTTCGGCAAACGCGCGTTCTTCGGCTACGCCGTCCACCCGTCGGGTGAGGTCTGGTGGTTCGCCAACCCTCCCCGCGCCGTCGAGCCCGACAAGGCAGAACTCGCCGCCACCACCACCGGGCAGTGGAGAGAACTGCTGACGGATCTCTTCGCCAACGACGCCACCCCGGCCGCCGAGATCATCCGCTCCACCCCCGGAAGGATAGTCGGATGGGCCACCTACGATCTCCCCTCCGTCCCGAACTGGCACAAGGGGCCGATGATCATCATCGGGGACGCGGCGCACGCCACCGCGCCCTCCTCCGGGCAGGGCGCGACCATGGCCATCGAAGACGCCATCGAGCTCGCCAGGTGCCTGCGCGACCTGACGGACACTCAGCAGGCGTTTGTGGCCTACGAGCGGCTACGCCGCGAGCGGGTGGAACGCATCGTCGCCCACGGTGCGAGAACGAGCAACAGCAAGGCCGCCGGACCCATCGCCCGGGTGCTGCGCGACCTGATGCTGCCCATGTTCCTCAAGCGTGCCGCCGGCAACGGCGACAAGGCCCTCGCCCGGATGCACGACTACCACATCGTCTGGGACGAGAAGGTAGCGTAGCGTAAGGAACCAGTCGCGCCATCCCACCGCCTCAGTGCAGGTGTGAGTGGCCGTGGTGATGTTCGGGCCTCGCGGCAAAAGTGGCGGGCGTCCAGTCGCGGCGCTCGACCGCCTGGCGCACCCAGCCTACGACGGCTTCCATCCCGTCGCCGTGTAGCACGGAGGCGAAGAGCGTCGGGGCGTCGCCGCGCAGGTGGTTCGCGTCTCGCTCCATCACAGAGAGGTCGGCGCCGACGAGCGGGGCGAGGTCGGTCTTGTTTACGACGAGCAACTCCGAGCGGGTGACGCCGGGACCGCCCTTGCGCGGGACCTTGTCGCCACCGGCCACGTCTATCACGTAGATGGAGGCGTGGACCAGCTCCGGGGAGAACGAGGCGGCCAGGTTGTCCCCGCCGCTCTCGACGAAGACGATGTCGAGGTCGGGGAAGTCCCGCTCCACCGTCTCGACGGCCTCCAGGTTCATCGAGACGTCGTCCCTGATGGCGGTGTGCGGACATCCTCCCGTCTCGACGCCGATGACGCGGCCTTCCGGCAACACGGCGGCCTTCTGGAGGAACTCGGCGTCCTCGCGGGTGAAGATGTCGTTGGTGACGGCGGCGATGGAGTATCTATCCCCTAGACGGCGGCACAGTTCCGCCACGAGCGCCGTCTTGCCGGAGCCGACCGGCCCTCCAACCCCAAGCCTCAGAGCGTCCACGTCACTCACTGCTCCTTCCCCGAACCTGCGCCCAGAGTCCCTGCGAGGGGACGCGGAGGGCGCGGTTGAACTTGCTCGACGAGTTCTCCCAGGCGATGACCGCCGTGAGCTCGACGAGCGCATCTTCGTCGAAGGAGCGTCGTACTCGTCCGAACAAGTCTTCGTCCACGTCTCTATCAGATATCGTCATGGCGTCGGCGTACTCCAGGGCCGTCTTCTCCCATTCGTCGTAGAGAGGACTGTTCGCGTAGTCATCCAGGACGAGGATCTTCTCATCAGAAACTCCAAGCTCGCTGCTCACGGCAGCGTTTATATCCTGTCAGAATTCGCATCCGTTCAGCGCGGCGACCCTCCTGTTGATGAGCGCGACGAGCGCGGGTTCGAGCAGCCCGGAGGCTTCGAGTCCGCCCCACATCGCCCTCGCGCCCCGGAAGATGCTCGGTCTCCGGGCGTAGAGCAGATGGTTCAACAGAGGCCCGCCCCATTTCTTGGCTTGGGCTTCCAGCACCGCCTGTATCCTCTTTTCGGTTTTCTCCGGGTCCACGCCCTCGATGCGCGCCACGTCATCTACCTCCCGATGTCGGCGAAAACAGCCTCAAGAAATATACAATCTCGTCCGCTGGCGTTCGTGGTACATCGAACGCACGTCTATCTCCGGCGCGAAAGCATGCATTTCCTCGATGCCGACCGTCTCGCTCTCCGACGCCGCATTCTCCATCTCGCCGTGAAGCTCGAAGAGCGTGCGTTGCGCCGCGCTTCCTCCGAGTGGGATGGTCTTCTGCCCGGCCACGACGAGCGACGCCACGCTCGCGTACAGGTAGGCGTGGAGTGCCTCGTCCATCCCGATACCTAGCGCCGGAGCCGCCACGCCATACCCGACGGCCAGGTTGCCCGGTGTCGATCCGGAATGCGCGCTGTCCGTAAAGGCGGCGAGTGCCTCGTCCTCGATACCGAGCGCCGCGACGCTTATGAGAAAGCGTCTGCCCGTGGACGCGCTCGCGGCGCGCAGTTCGCGGGTGAGCTTCGTGGCCGAGAGGAGCCGGTCTATGTGGATCAGCGCGTCCACCTCCGCCCCATAAGAAGCCCGGAGCGCAGCGCAGTCCGAGGTCGCCAGGGTCGAGAGATAAAGCTTCACAATGCGCCCGAGATCCTCCGCATCCTTCAACTCCCCGGCTTCGGCGAACGCTTCGAGGCCCATCGAGTGGGAGAAGGAGCCTGTCGGGAAGGCGGAGTCGGAGACCTGGAGCAGACGCAGGAGAGCCCGGTCCCGCATCAGAACAGGAAGTAGCGCTGGGCCAGAGGTAGCTCGGCGGCAGGCTCGGAGGTTATAAGCTGTCCGTCCACGCGCACCTCGTAGGTCTCCGGGTCAACCGCGATGTCAGGCAGGAGATCGTTCATGACCATGTTTCCCTTGACCAGCGCGCGGGTGTCCCGCACCGGCGCGAGCCGCTTCTTCAAACCGAGGCTCCCGGCGAGACCGCTTTCCAAAGCGTCGGCGGTGGAGACGAAAGTGAGGGACGTGGCGGCCGGCGCGGAGCCGAAAGCGGCGAACATCGGGCGTCCGAAGACAGGTTCGGGGGTGGGGATGGAGGCGTTCGGGTCGCCCATCTGGGCATGGGCTATGAGGCCGCCCTTGACCACTATCTCCGGCTTCACGCCGAAGAAGGCCGGGCTCCACAGCACGAGATCCGCCAGCTTGCCGGTCTCGACGGAGCCGGCGTGTTCGGAGATGCCGTGCGTGATGGCGGGGTTGATCGTCAGCTTTGCAAGGTAGCGTTTGACGCGATGGTTGTCGCTCCTCCCGGTGTCCTCGGGAAGCGGACCACGCTGGGCCTTCATCTTGCTCGCCGTCTGGAAGGTGCGCATCCAGACCTCGCCGACCCGGCCCATCGCCTGGGAGTCGCTGGACATCATGGAGAGCGCCCCGATGTCGTGCAGCACGTCCTCGGCGGCGATGGTCTCCGCCCGAATACGACTCTCAGCGAACGAAACGTCCTCCGGTACCGTCCGACTCAGGTGATGACAGACCATGAGCATGTCCAGGTGCTC
>Ga0136615_10000420_pt1 | contig 19514 bp, 23 predicted proteins | sample AntDrymUQ2882206_2_FD_106647 | JGI IMG/M metagenome (GOLD analysis project Ga0136615, IMG submission 106647) | Polar desert sand microbial communities from Dry Valleys, Antarctica - metaG UQ288 (22.06) | ecosystem: Environmental > Terrestrial > Soil > Desert | place: Antarctica: Dry Valley...
GAGCAAGAGCCGAGCGCGTTCCTCGGCGGACAAGGCCGACCACTCGGGAAACGCGCGATTGGCAGCCGTCATCGCCTGTTCAAGATCGGCCGCATCGGAATCCGCGATCAGAGAGTAGACTTGCCCGGTGGCGGGTTCAATGTTATCGATATAACAGCCGGAGCGAGGTGCTTCGAGCCGGCCGTCGATGTAATTGGCGATTCGCTCCATCGTCATCACAAGCTCTGAGTGCGGCCGCCGTCCACCGGCAGGTTGATCCCGGTAATGTAAGCGGCGGCCGGCGAGCACAGAAACGCGACCGCGGCTGCGATCTCGTGAGGTTCGGCGAAACGCCGGAGCGGGATCGATGCCATTTCCGCCGCCTCGATCTCGGCCAGCGCTTGGTTGTGCTCGCGCGCTTTCGTTTCCAGGATCGCCTTCAGACGGCCGGTCCGCGTCGAACCCGGCAAGACGTTATTGACGGTGATCCCGAAAGGACCGAGCTCGCCGGCCAGAGTCTTGGCCCAATTAGCGACCGCGCCGCGCACGGTGTTGGAAACTCCAAGACCGGGAATTGGTTGTTTCACCGAGGTCGAGATGATATTGATGATGCGGCCAAAGCCCGCGGCTTGCATGCCTTCCAGCAGCGCTTGCACCAGGATTTGATTACACAGCAGGTGCTGTGAAAACGCGGCGAGGTAGTCCTCGGGCGCCGCTTGATAGGCGGCGCCCGGCGGAGGCCCGCCGCTATTGTTCACCAGAATATGTACGCGATCGGTTTGAGAAAGATAGTCCGCGAGCGCCGCTTTCACCGCATCCGGCCGGTTGAAATCCGCGACCAGCACGTGATGGTGCTGATTCTGATCGATGGCGAGCGCGGCTTTCACCTCATTGAGCCGCGCGCGATCACGTGCTAAGAGGGTCACGCTGGCTCCGAGTCGGGATAACTCGATCGCGATGGCCTTGCCAATCCCTTGGCTGCTTCCGCAGACGAGCGCTCGTTTGCCTATCAATGGAATGTTCATTCAGGTGGCCATAAATGCTCGTAATGCGCCCATCGATCCGGCAAATCCAAGTCCTCGCAATTATTATATACCGTCATTCCGTACAGGGAACCTACGGGATCCATTCAAACAATTACCTTATCTTTTTCGACACCCGTGAATACCTTTCCGGCTCACCCCAAGCTCGATGAGCACGAGCTGCTTCTGGCACAGATGCAGTTCGCCGATTTTCGCTCAGCCAACCTGTTCCGAATGCTTACCCGCCAAGTCCTTCCTGGGACTCTGCTGGATGTGGGCTGCGGCGGCGGCGGTATGGTGGCATGGCTGGTAGAGCATGGACACGACGCCCGCGGTATCGACCTCAACGCCGACACGGTGGCTGTCGCGCGTCCCTTCCTGGCCAGTCGCGGTTGCGATCCGATGCGGGTGTCGTCTCAGGGTCAGGCCGAGGCTCCCGTAATCGGCCACGATCGCCTGGCCCCTCGGTGGGAGGCCGTAGCAGAGGCTCCGCCTCAACGATGCGGGGGTCGATGAATAGCGGTGTCGGCGTCTCGATGCCGAGCATGGTCCACCGTGCGTGATGCCGATGGCCGGCGAGGCTCCTAAGCGCATCGGCGGCCGCGAGCGCTTCCAGCTCCTTGCGATTGAGCCGAGCGCGCCGGGTGAGGTCGTGGATGTCGGTGAACGGTGCAGAGATCTGGGCCTCGACGAGCCGCTCGGCGGCGACCCGCGAGAGGCCCTTGACCATGCGGAGCCCGAGGCGCACGGCGACCTGCCCGTCAGCGGTTGGCTCCAGCGGAGTTGCCAGCCACGGGAGCGACGCCAGCTTGTCCACTGTCGCTATGATGAAGCAGGGGAGGCGACGGTACAGCGGCTCGTCCACCGCCACGATCGGTAGCGCGTTGTCGCGCGTGAAGTCGCACCGAGGATTCGCGCACACGATGCGGAGGTCGGTCGGATGGTCCTCGTTGGGCCGCAGGTCGAACGACTGCGCCTCGAACTTCGTGCCGCACCAGGACAGTTCTCGAGCGGGATCGGCGAGGGCTTCTGGCGGCTGTCGTTCTTAAACGCGATCGTCTTCGCTCGCGCACTGCTGCGGTCCGTGTCGCCCTTGCGCCCCATGCGATTCGGCGTCGCCTTCCGGCCAACCCAGAGGCCGATCTCGAACGGCCACTTGCCGAGCTTCTCGACATCCTGGGGTGTGGCGAAAGCATTCGCGCAGTTGCCAAGCGATCCAAAGTCAGTCCCTCCACCGTGGAGTTGTGGGTGCAACGTAGTGCCGGCAAACGGTTGGACCGCTACGATTGGTCCGATGGTAAAGCCGGGCCATCGAGGCCGTGGAATCGTAGCTCTCCCGCCGTGGAACGACGGGTGTTGGCAATGCGTCTAGGATTGCCCACGGGCCGCTGCTGGCACTCCTCACTGCGACCTCTCTGCATGGTGGATTAGTTGATGCCTGGGCGCTGGGGCGCCGCAACGCGAAATCCACGGTCGATTGCCTGCTCGAGCGCTGGCGGCGCGACGGCCTGCCCGCCTACCCCAGTTCGACACGACACCGTCTTCCAGGGCGCGCATCAGTTCCCCGACGCCATTGGGCGCGTCAGCCGCCTGTGCCTGGCGCTGTGCGTCATCCCCGTCTTTGCCCAACCGCGCGAACCTGGGTTTCAGAACGCCATCGAGGGCTTCAACGGCCTCTGGCAAAGCAAACTCTGGCAACGCGTCCATTGCCGCAGCCAGAGAGACCTGCAACAACATTCGGACCGGTATGTTGCCGCCCATCGTGCGCGCAACGCCCGGCGCCGCGAGCAGGCCCCCCTTGCGCGGGACTTCACCTTCAACACGAATGCGCCTCTCGCAGGCACGCTCATCTTCCTGCGCCGCACCGATGCGGCCGGTCGTGCTCAACTCCCTCGGCCGGACATTCGAGGTCTCGACTCAATGGCTGCATCGCTTGGTTCGTTGCGAGGTCGACCTCACTCACCAGCGCATCCAATTCTATGCCCTGCGTCGCCGCGCACCGGGCGAGCAACCCCTGCTCATCAGCCTGCCCTATCACCGCACACAACGACCTTTCCACAGCGACTCATGAGCGATCGACAGTTGCTGAACATTTGTGACATCAACGTCAAAAAAGTGATCGACAGTTGCTGATAATCGCCCCGTAATCCTTGACTGACTAAGTCTCCGGTCGGATCAACCCCGGCTGTCGATCCCTATTGGATTACGAAAGCCGTTGTTAAAAGTTAAAGACATCTTTCCTCGGGTATCGTTGGAGCAGGTTGACGGTGAAGAAATGGGTTCCTCCCGCCACGCGATAACGTCGATAGTCCGGCACGAGCTAGAAATCCGGAATGTCGTACCTCGATCATCCCGGATTCCGCTTCGCTCCATCCAGGCTACTCGCTGGGGCGGGCGTGCCGAGGTACGCTGCGCGCTGTACATGCCGACCGTTACCGCCATCCGATGCAATCCCGTCATTCACGCCTTCGCAGAACGCCTGAAGGCGGCCGGGAAACCAGCTAAGGTGGTGATCGTCGCCTGCATGCGCAAGCTACTCAGCATCATGAACGCCATGCTCAAATCCAACGTACCCTGGAACCCAAATATCGCTTGACAATAAACACGGTTGCTTGCCCCTTTAATTCCAGTTTTCGAATTTCAACGTAACACTCATTGGCTTCGGCGTCGTCTCCCTGCGGCCCAGCTCGCGAAACTGGCCACGAGTCCAAAACCGCCAAGCGTGAACACCACGTACGCTGCGCGCACCCATCGGCTGGGCTGTTCGCATCGTTCGATGGCAACTCTAACGACCGGATCGCACACTGACGCCAGCAGCGCCCAGAGCGAGGCCGCGTAGACCATCATACATACGCCAAGCGCTACCAATAGGGCGCTGACAACCCAAGGCCACTTTCGCGGGCGACCCACTTAGCACTTGTTCCCGAAGCACTCCCGCTGTCGCGCGGAGCCCTTCTTGTTCTTGCGGCAAGCGGTTAAGACGTCATTGGTGAAGCTCTGACACTGGTTGACCAGAGACCAGCGCCCGGTTCTCCGTCCGATCTGCAGCAACCGATTCACGCAAGCTTCATCGACATCGTCGACCTTCTCGCAACTGGACCCGGGCGCCGTTGACTGCCCAGTGTGATCATTCACGCTGGTTTCAGTAACGTAAGGCGAATCTGGCTGAGCGTTCTCCTGCCCGGGAAGCGCAACACCAGGAACACCGCCGCCGGCGGGGCCCATGCCGGCCTCCACCGAGTCGGTTCGGATCCAGGTGTGCTTGACGCCCAACTGACGCCCAACCGGAATGTCTGCCGTTCTACTGCAGACGGAAACGTCGAGCCCGGTCTGGTCGCTGAAGAAGACCGGGTTGTTCAAGGCGTACGAGTATGCAGGCATTCCCTGGCCACGGCGGCAGTGGATCTGTAGCCACAACGGCTCTTCGAGTAGGAGTTCCGGCTGGAGGTACCTTCCGGTGCTTGAGTCGTAGATCCGACTGCCGTTGTATATCGGATGGAAGCTGTCTGGGCCGCTTGTGCTCGGCAGATCATCGAACTGACCCGGTAGGCGTGAGCCAAGGTTCAGCGTCCCAGTGGTCACAGCGCGACCAAACGGCTCGTACTCTGCGGAGAAAACCACCGTCTGGGTAGCGTCGGTCGCTTTGAGCGTCGCCCCCAGATGATTGCCGTGAAGGCCGTAGGCTGCGCCATTGACAAGCGGCCCTCCTGACGAGACAGAAGCGACGGGTCCAACACCCGCGCTATCCCAAGTAGCTGTGAGTAGTGCTACCGGTTCACCACCAAGGTAGACGTAGTCGAATACTGGCCGCGGATTAGCTTCAATGATGCTGTTGTAACCGATTTCAGAAAGCAGCTTTCCGTCCACATCCCAGAACTCTTGGACTGACACCCTGTTCATCGGTTGTTCCCGAAAGACCCGCCGCGCAAGGCCGTCATAGCTGTACTGATTACGGAAGCTTGGAAGCCCGTCAAGGAGGCCTGTTCCAAGCCCGCCGCGGAAGTAGCCCAGTTTCCAACTCAAACCACTGGGCTCAATCACTTCGACGGGCCGGCTTTCATTGGCCGTGTAGATGTACTCCCGCAACGGAACCGACGCTCCCGATTGTTTGAGGTTGTTGAGTTTGAAGCCGACGTAGGAATAGTTCGTCGTTGTCGTTCCGCGGGTCGCGCTCGAACGGTCTCCTGCCGAGTTGTAGGCGTATGACAGGACGCCATAGGCGCCAACTCGTCCTGACAAGCTCGCCGACTTGAGTTCCGATCGCTCTGAATAGATGAAATCCTGGCTCTGGGTGGCAGATGTCAGAGGCATATCGACGAGCTTCTTGATGTTGCCCCTTCCGTCGCGTGACTGAATCCACTGGTCAAACACCGTTGAGGCGCCGGCCATAGTTGTTCGCCGCAGCTCTGTGCCGTCAAGGCTCGTGGTTATCACCGTAGAGAGACCGGAGAAGGTCGTCCATTGGGTTGGTCTTTCACCTTGATAGCCAATACCCGAGACAATCGTCACCGTCGACGGGACCCCTGCGGACATCGTGGTGCTCGTTAAACTCGTCGGCCGGTCGATGTCAGCCCCCAGCGTAGACGGACGTCACTACGCGTCCGCTTGGATAGGTCAGCTTTGCGAGGCGGCCATTTTCTGTATAGCTGCGCTCAATAACGTTCCAGCATGTCTCCAATTGACCTACTCGGCGCGCTTCGACAGCAAGCCGCCCCTGCGCGTCGTATCCGTACCTAAGGCGGTTCCCTGAGGCTGGGCCAATAGCGGTCCCCGCGGCCGGCGGGAAATCGAGGCGCGAATGGCTGGACATCCTGCCTTTTCGGTTGCTCAGCAGGACCGTATCGCCGCCAGTTCCTCCGGTGACGCACTTGGCAAGTGTTTCATCAGCCTCGTCATACGTTCGCGTTTCCTGCCCGTCACTTAGCGAGGCACCGAGCCAACCAGAACTTGTCTCTCGACCCGCCAAGTCGTACTGGTAGCCAACCGTCTCGCTGTGAGCATGGTGGAAAAATGTGCTCACGTCGTCCTTGCGCGAAACAAGCCTGTCTGAGGCATCGTAGGCGTACTTCACGTTCTGGGGGCCGCTGACTTCGACCACGCGGTCGAAGTCATCGTAGACGTATGTCGTCACACGTGACTCGCCGTCTGTCGAAGCACGGACGTTGTCATGGCTGTCTGCGTCGAACGCCATCTCAGTGACCACTGGCCCGCTGGCGGCCAGAAATCGCCTCAAAGTCTTGAGGATGCCCGTTGTGCTGTAGAGGTACTGGACATTGAAATGAGTCGGGTCTGCGTCCGCCGCCGACGTTGCGTGATTTGCATCCGCGTTCTTCGAGAGATTGCCGACGGGGTCGTACTGAAGAACGTCGAAGAAGTCCGGGCTTGTCGCGTTGGAGCGAAAGATCTTGGTGGCAGTGCGACGGCCCAGGTTGTCGTAAGAAAAGCCTCTCGCAAGGTACTCGACTTGCGGCTGGCCCGGGAGCTTCTGAAACGACCGCTCGAACAGAACCAGGCCCCGAGCTGCATCCAGATCGAACTGAACTCGATCAAAGAGAGTGGTCCCCGTCTTCGACGCGGCCCGCGCTATCCCAATGAGCTGCCGCTTCGTGTTGTAGGTGTATTTGATGACGTTCCCAAGGGGAAGGGTGACAACGTCGAGCTTCCCGTCAGTGCCGTATTCGAGCACAAGAGGGTTCGTCGAACCGGGAGCTTTCACTACGTGATGCGTTCCCGTTCAGTAGTGAAGGTCCATGTCTGGCCGGACTCATCAATGACGTCGCGAGGAGATCCTCGGTTGTCGTAGTCGACGATTTCGGTGACAAGAAAGGTTGCAGGCGCGGCCACCTTCCGCCTGATGAATTGGAGTCGTCCAGCTTTGGTTGCAGGGGCGTTCGCGGCGAAATAGGCAAAGCTCGTCTCTTCTCCCGCGGCTGGTCCCTGAATGGAAGCCAGGCGCCCCGACGAGTCGTAGCTGTACGTGCGGACGTAAGTGACTGCCTCCGGATTGAAGGTGCCATCGGTCTTCTTGGTGAACCCTTTGCGAATCTCCCGCCTCAACAACCCCGTCACGTTTGTCTTGTTGTAGTCGCTCGGGTCGTTGCAGGCAGCGGTGAGGCAGAAGGGGTCCGGCGGCGAGCTACTCGGATCCTGATAGTCATAGATGACGTGGGTGCTACCGCCAGGATTCAAGCTCAACCCCGTCCTGGTCATGCTCGTCTCCGCGCGAAAGTCAGGGTGAAATGTACGGTCTTCAGCCACGGCGCCTGGTGACATCGCGTTCGAGGCATCGGAGTCGATGTCGCCGCGAACCACCCGCGTTCGATCGCCTGCGGCGTTCAGCACGTAGCTGGTGAATGAGCCGTCGGCGTACTTCACCGCCTTGATGTCCCGTTGACCTTGCTTCCCGGTCTGGAAATCAGGGAGAAACGAGCTGTCCCAGATGTACTCGGCGACGTTGGTGTTACACCCGCACCCGGCCGAGATTTTCGTCGGATCCCTGAAGGCGTTGAACTTGAGCGTGTAACTCGTTGGCCCCTTGGCTTCTGCAACCGTCGTCTGGTTAGCGGCATACGTGAAGGCAAACGACTGAGTTGGTGTCGTCGTCGCGGTCACCTTTCCATTGGTCCAGGTGAAGGTTTCGGCATCGACTAGCGCGGGATCGACCACGCGGGTCAGGTGATGCTGCGCGTCGTAGCGATAGTCCCACGTCTCGAAGACCCCGGCAGATCTCGCGAGCTTCGCAAACCGGAGGTCAACCGTCGCGGGGTCGTACTCGTACTTCGCGATCTCCTGCCCAGTCGGTGAATTCCATGTGAACGACTTGAGGACTGCGTTGGCGCCGAGCACCTGCCAGTTGAGGAATACCGGTGGGCCTGAGGATGGCTTCAACTTGCAGGGGACCGGGTCGCCGTTCATCGCGGCAAAGCTGGTGCCGCAAAGGCACGCAGATGACGACGGGAACGCGGAGTTCGTCCTGTCCGTGTAGCAGACCTCATGGCGAAGGGCTGGAGCACCTGGCGGTTCGATGTACCGCAGCACGCTCTTCTCGAACACGCGTACGGTTCCGTTCTCTTCGGTCAGACGGTAGCTCGCAAGTGCTGTGGCGCTCGCAGGAACGAAGCGCAGGCTTTGACGCTTGCCGGGTTGACCAATGTGCTCCGCGGCTCCAGGCAACGTCGCGCGGAAGATGTCCAACGCTCCGTCCCATCGACGGACTGTGACGGATTCCCCCGAAGGCCCCGGTGGCCTCGGCGCACCGACGACGATGGGCGGCGGAGTTTCGACGTAAAGCGACTCGAACAAGCTGAGCCCCCAGCCCCACCCCAACACCGAGGGACGGGGAAGGGTGATCGCCATCTGACGATCCGCCCTAACAGACCAGTAGCCGCGCCGAATCGAGAGCGGGAATGGCCCAGCGATCGTCAGGTCGGGTTCCGGGCGCACCCACATGTTGCCAGTCGTCACGTGAACCGGACCACCAGCTTGGGCCTCGCATTGATCTCGGGGTTCCTCACAACCGACGCTCGTGGTTCCAATCTTGCCCGTGCAGGGCTCGTGGGGCGGACAGTTGCCCGAACAGGACGGGATGGGTGACCCGCAACCGCCTTGTGGGCCGTACAACGTGCCGTCGCTGCATCTGTACGCCAGGTCGTAGCTAAGATAACCAGTGCTACAGGTGGGGTACTCTCGGATACCCAGGTTCACGTAGTAGGCCCCAACGCAATTGCCCACTTGTGCCTGTGAGTCGACAGAAAGGAACGACACGGCAACGAGTAAGCAGTTGGCGAGTGTTCCGAGGCTGCGAGCAGCGAAGGTCTTCATGGCAACCCCCCATCCACGGCGACGAATCCAGGAGGCGGCACGCAGTATCCTTCAACAACCCGGGCGAGGCTCGTCGTCACGATACAGCCCCAACCCGCGCGACAGTTGGCGGCGGTTGTGCAACTGTCGGTGCACACCCGGTGTTGAGTCGGTCTCGGAGGACTCAGCGTGAGACAGAGCTTCGTGACGCAGTCATCCATCGTCTGGCACGTGTCACCCGTGAGGTGGATGCTTCCAGCTGCCCGGCGTTGAGCGCGCGCGGGGTCGTCAGGGTGCGCGCCAAGGCAGCCGCTCAGGAGAAAGAGGCTCAGGAGAAAGAGTGATCCTTTAGCAACATCTAGCAACATCGTTAAACGACTCGGGCAGCGCCGACTCGAGCGTGTTGTCCCCCTTCACGATCGCCTCGTACATCCGGGTGCGGCCGACCACGTCGTCGCACTTCACCGCGAGGAAACTCCTGGAGCGTAGGCCGCGCCATAAGCTTCGATCGTCCAGACTTCCATCTCTCCCAGCCGCTGACCGCCGAACTGCGCCTTGCCGTCCAACGGCTGCTGGGTGACGAGCGAGTACGGGCCAATCGACCGAGCGTGGATCTTCTCATTTTAAACGCCCTTTTCCCCTTTCCCCTCAGAAGGCAGGGTACTGCCTGACCCTGACGGATGTCAAACATGCGAGCCCACGGCCCTTCATCGGCTCGAGGCGCCAGTTTCGGGGCGTGGGGTCTCCGGCGAGCGAGGGCAAAGGGAGTTGTACCCTGGCCGGGATACTGGAAGGCGTGGCCAAGGCCGGTAGCCCTGTACATAACCGACAGGAGCAAAGGCAATGAGCGCAACCGAACAGGTGTTGATCGAGAAGATTCGCCAACTACCGCCGCAACGCCTGGCGGAAGTCGAGGATTTTGTCGACTTCTTGGGCACCCGCGACGACGACCAGCGCCTCACGCAGGCCGCCGCCAAAAGGTAGCCGACGCGAGCTTTGCAGCGGTGTGGAACAACGACGAAGACGCCGCTTACGACCGTATGTAACAATGGCGCATTTCTTCGGCGCGCTCTTGCCCACACACTGGCTATGCCACCGCAACAACCTCAGCTACCGTCAAGCCCGCCGCGCGAATGAGGCTTCGTAGCGTACCCTTTGCGACTTCCCGATGATCGGGAACCGACAAAGTGGCTATTTCTCCTTCTTTGACCATGACGATGTGGCTCCCGCTCTGCCGCGCAACCTGCCATCCCAGCGACTCGAATACGCGGACAACCTCGCGTCCGCTGAGAACGGGAAGCGAAGACGCCACTAGGCGGCCACCTCAACTTGTCGGGTCTCGATAGTCAAGGGCAAGCCGTGCTCCGCACGCACCTGGAGACACTGGTAAATCGCATCCTGGATGTTTTCTAGCGCCTCATCCTTGGTTTGCCCCTGGCTGACGCAGCCCGGAATGGCCGGACATTCGACGACCCAAATACCATCTTCGTCGCGGTTTATCGTAACGCTGAATTTCATATCGATACTCTGAGTATTATTGAGGTGGTAAAAACAAGTCTGTCAGTTGGTGCCGTAAAGCTATCGCACCATGAACGCGGCCTATTGTCCACAGCGTTAATCGAGCGTGGTCCCTTTTTCCCCTTAGCGTCTTTTGTGGATTCCGGGTCTCCGGCGCTTCGCACCTTCGCCCGGAATGACGGGGCAAACGCTACCAGTTATTTACGAGACACTACACTAGCGACCAGTGCTTCAGGCGCCCCATCACCAGGCTGCCACCTGCCCACCCGCGGCGACGCGTACCACTGCGTCTGGGTATCTGGCGCGCGCCTCGGGAAACTGGGCCGGATGAAGGCAGGCCGCCAGGATTTCTAAGGAGTCGACGATACGCGGACCGGGTCGGCTGAAATACGCGGACCCATCGACAACATAGACCTGGCCGCTTCGAACCGCGGGCAATCCCTCCCATCCGGCTGCGCGTTGCAAGCAAGGCAAATCATCTAAAGTGCGTGCCACGGTGCAGCCACAGCATGCGACTAGCAGGACTTCGGGCTGCGCCTCGCGCACACTCTCCCATAGGATGCGTCTTGAGGCTTCCCCCTTTTTACCCAGGGTCTCCTCGCCCCCGGCCATCTCCACGAGCTCCGGTCCCCAGTGCCCGCTGCAGAATGGCGGGTCTATCCACTCCATCAGAAAGCAGCGGGGGCGATCGCTTGTTTTCCTAGCGCGAGCACGTACCTGCTCTATCCGTGCTTGCAGCGCGCTCACCACAGCCTCACCGCGCTCGGCCACCCCAAGCGCCGCGGCGACCTTGCGGATATCCTCCAAGATATCCGCAAGACCGGCGGGCTCCAAATTTACCACGTGCGGTGGCGCGGGCAGTGACTGGGCGAACGCCGAGACCGAACCATATCCAACCGCGCAGACATCACAGAGGCGTTGGGTCACGATAACCTCCGGACGCAACCCGCGTAGCAGTGCCTCGTCCAGTGTATAAAGGGAACCTGTCGCGGCAAGCGTCTCGCGTACCCAGCGGTCTACTTCAGCGCTCGGCAAGTGCTTTTGGTGGATGGCACAATGCGTCACCCGTGGTTTCTCGTTCGCCGCCGCCGGATAGTCACACTCGTGCGATACCCCGACGAGGGAATCCATCATGCCCAGGGCGCCCACGATCTCGGTAGCAGCAGGTAAGAGCGACACAACGCGCATCGGACGAATCGCCTAGTCTTTTTCCATTTCAGTTCGATAACGCGATGGGTTGCTCGTTCATGGCAGCGATTTGTTCGCGCAGCTCGAGGATGCGATCCTGCCAGTAACGTTGGGTATTGAACCACGGAAATGCGGCAGGAAAGGCCGGGTCTTCCCAACGCCGGGCGATCCACGCGGAGTAATGGATCAAGCGCAATGTGCGCAACGCCTCCAGGAGATGCAGCTCGCGGCGATCGAACTCGAAGAAATCCTCATAGCCGCTCAGCACGTCGCTCAACTGCCGCGCCATCGCAAGCGGCTCTCCGGAGAGTAACATCCACAGATCCTGCATCGCAGGGCCCATGCGACTATCATCGAAATCGACGAAATGCGGTCCCCCCTCGGTCCAAAGCACGTTACCGGCGTAGCAGTCACCATGTAGCCGCAGTGCTCTGATTTCGCCCGCGCGGTTAAAGCAATGCCGCACACCGTCTAGCGCTTGAGCGACCACGGTCCGATAGGCGCTCACGAGATCCGCCGGGATAAAGTCGTGCGCAAGCAGGAACTCGCTCGGCTCGTCACCAAAGCTGACAATGTTCAATGCAGGTCGTGCGACGAACGGCCGTAACGTGCCGACCGCGTGAATTCGGCCGATGAAGCGCCCCATCCAGGCCAGGGTGTTGCGATCATCGAGCTCCGGTGACCGGCCGCCTTGGCGCGGGTAAAGCGTAAATCGGAATTCGCCGAAGGTGTGCAATGTCGTTGCAGGATGCGGACCGGCGCCGGAAGGTTTGGTCGCCAACGGCGCCACCACCGGGATCTCGCGCTCGACTAATTCCTGCACGAAGGCGTGTTCTTCAAGGATCGCCGCATCGCTCCAACGCCCAGGACGGTAAAATTTCACCACTAGGGGCATCCCCTCTTCCATGCCAACCTGGTAGACGCGGTTTTCGTAGCTGTTGAGCGCAAGCAGGCGTCCGTCACCCCGCAAGCCCACGCTATTCAATGCATCGAGCATGCAATCGGGAGTCAGCCGTTGATACGGAGTAGTGTTCGTGTCTTGCGTTACCGGGAGGATGGCCAAATCGGTATCCCTCATGTCCGTTGCTCAAGCAGGCTCTTGATCTCACTGAGCTCTTGCCGCAACGCGGCGATCTGCTGCTCGAGCTCCGACAGACGATCGTGGTCCGTACGCGTGAGACTGACTTCCATATCCGGGCCGGCAGCGCTCTCCGCTGCTTGCACCTCCCCACTCAACAGGTGGGCGTAACGAGATTCTCTTCTCCCGGCTTCGCGCGCAAGCTGCACAACGAAAGGCCCATCCTCCCGCTCGATCAAGCTTCTCAGGGCGGCGTCAACCTCTTGCACATCATTGAACTTGCCAAGCCGCCCCGCACGCGTGCGCAGTTCACCGGGCGTCTGCGGGCCGCGCAGCAGCAACTCGGCAATGATGGCAAGCTCCTGTGCCGACAATCTTAAAGCACCGAATGCGGTATTACAGAAGCGATGTTGGTATTTCGTAACCCGGCTCCCGAACCCTGTTTTCTCACTTACCAAGTGCTTCTTGATGAGCCCATCGAGCGTTTGTTGGACCGTTGCCTCATCGAGGTTAAGCACCGGATCGCGGTTGCTTTTCTGGTTACAGGCGTTGGTAAGCGCATTGAGCGAGAGCGGATATTGCTCGGGCGTGGTGATCTCCTTTTCCAGCAAGGCACCAATGACACGGATTTCGTAAAAGGCGAGGTTGCTATGCATTGTAGACTTAGGATCAGGTGGCGAAATCTAAACTGACTCCTAGCACGCGGCGACGGGCGCCGACGCTGAAAGCTCGATGGTATGAAACAGCGCCCGCCAACCCCGCGGCCGGGGTTGCATCCCGGAGCGGTCTCGGAGCGCCAACCTAATGACGGGAATGTCAGTGAGTGGACCGACGAGATCGAAAGCCTGTGGATTGGTGAAAACGCAGAGCAGATCGCCGCCTGCGAGCGCTGCGGCTATCTCCTGTTCGAACCGCGTTTGCGCAGGGTCCGCGGGCAGGGCAATGGCACCGCCGCTGCGCAAAAGAAAGCCTATGAGCGGTGCGCGCAGCCAGCGTTCCGCGACCACAAACCGGATCGGCCGGCGCACGGCGGCGGCAATGATAAGCGCGTCCACGATCCCGCCGGATTCGCAGCGGAGCAGCGCGGTTCCGGTTTGAGGAATGTGTTCCAATCCTGTTTTCCTGATGGGGAACACGGAGTGAACCAGCAGCCAGACGATAAAGCGCAGGAGAAATTCCGGGACCAGCGTGTAGATGTAAAGCGCGACGAAGGCGTTAACGATCCCGGTAAGCAGTAGGACCTGCGCGACCGTGAAACCGGCCTGGCCGAGTCCGATGGCGAATCCGGCCGAGATAACCATGAAGAGCGCGTTGAGGATGTTGTTGCCGGCGATGATGCGGGAACGGTGGGTGGGATCGCTGCGCGCTTGAATAAGCGCATACAAAGGCACGGTGTAAAAGCCCCCGAAGACGCCGATCATAACCAGGTCGAGCACCACGCGCCAAGCCTCGGGCCGCGCGATAAACGCGGTCCACTCGAGCGTCGATGGCTGCGCGAAACCTCGGGAGGCGAAATAGAGATCGATGGCGAATAGCGTGAGCCCGATGGAGCCGAGCGGTACGAGACCAAGCTCGAGGCCGCGTCCGGACATACGCTCGCAGAGCAAGGAACCGGTCCCGATCCCGATCGAAAAAAGCGCGAGCAGCAAGGTGACGACAGACTCATCTCCGCCGAGGACGTCTTTGGAGAAATTCGGGAACTGCGACAGAAACGTCGCCCCATAAAACCAAAACCACGAGATCCCTAGGATCGATAAAAACACGGTTCGATTGTGGCGCGCGAAGCGCAGAGTATCGCGGGTGGCCGTCACCGGGTTCCAGCGGATGGCGAGCTGCGGATCGGGCGCGGGTGTCACCGGGATGCGGCGGCTGACCGCATAGGCTAGAAGGGCGGTACTCACGGTGGCGATCGATACCAGGGTCTTGCCCCAGTTCGCCACGGCGATGAGTATCCCGCCGAGCACGGTGCCGAGCAGAATCGCGACGAAGGTACCCATCTCCACTAAGCCGTTACCGCCTATGAGCTCTTCGGATTTCAAGTGCTGAGGCAAATAGGCATACTTGACCGGGCCGAAAAGCGCCGATTGAACCCCCCCCAGGAACAAGGTGAACATCAGCAAGCCCAAGCTCCCGAGGTAGAATCCGGCCGAACCCAGGATCATGAGGCCAACCTCGAGCAAAACCGTATAGCGAATGAGGCGTGATTTTTCGTATTTGTCCGCGATCTGCCCGCTGGTCGCCGAAAACAAGAAAAAAGGCAGGATGAAAATAGCGGCGCTGAGATTGATGAGCGCGTTGGCATCTTGAGCGCTGAGCGAAGTCACCTGAAAGGCGAACATGATGACGAGAGCGTTCTTATAGACGTTGTCATTGAAGGCGCCCAGGAATTGGGTCCAGAAGAACGGAACGAAACGCCGCTCGCGCAGGAGCGAAAACTGGTTTTCTGGTTTCATTCGCCCGCCCCCAAGCGGCGAGGTAACGGCTACGTGGGCCGCGTTGACTCGGCCTCGGCGGCGCCGCTCGCGCTACCGGTTGGACGCCGCACGGCCCTATTTGGAGATGACGGTCTTACCGTCAATCACCAGGCTTACGATGCCCCGATCCAGGATATAAGTGCAATCGACGCTACCGAATTCGCCGCCAGCCGGGCCTTTCCATTGCAAGGTCACGCTCGTAGTGCCGTCGCTGGTCATGTAGTCCGCGGTACCGAGGTCCGGTTTGAGGAACTGTCTTATGGCGACGGGACACTCCGCCGCGGCGTTTTCCTTCAGGTGCTTGGTCGTCAGCATGAAGGAGTCGGTGGCCTGCTGCCGTCCGGTAGTTTGCATCATTATGGCTACCGCCCCGACCCCCGTGATTATCAATATTCCCCAGAGGAACTTGCCGATGATGGTACGGCCGGTCGAAGGTGAATTCGATTCCATAACAGATCTCCGCGAGTGAATTAAGCCATGTTTTGCACGGCTCCCGCTTGTTGATTTACCAAAAAAGTTCGGGCCAATCACTACCAGGATAATGAATCCCTCGTTACGCCTCAAGCCGGCTACGGGAAATCATCTACGGGGGCCGCGGGAAGCATCGGCCGCGCCCCACCAATCTCTAGGGGCCAATTTTGAAGTAGAATGGCGCTTTCTCACACGCTTCTGGGCGCGGCGATGGTGATATTACAGGTTTTGATACTGGTGGGCGTGGCTAACGCGGCGCCAATCGTCGCGCGGGAATTGCTCGGCGAGCGCCTTAACCGGCCGCTCGATGGCGGCAAAACATTCATCGACGGCGCGCCGATTTTCGGCAGCACGAAAACCGTGCGCGGGCTCCTCGCCTCGTTGCTCATGTGCGCCGCGGGGGCTGCGCTGCTGGGCCTCTCGGCCAGCTTCGGCGCCGGCTTCGCCGCGGCGGCGATGCTCGGTGATTTATTTTCGAGCTTCATCAAACGGCGCATGGGTGTCGCATCGAGCAGCCCCGTGACCGGTCTCGACCAGATCCCGGAAGCCTTGTTTCCGGCCTTGGCCGCGCTCCCCTACTTGGACCTTAGCGCCCTCGATGTGGCGATCATCGTCACGCTGTTTTTTCTCTTGGACATCGCGGTGACCCCGGTGTTATACCGGCTCAAGATCCGCAAGATCCCGGAATCCGGCCCCGGCGCATGATCCCGCGCCAGGAACGCCCGGCCATCGTGGGGATCTTGAACCTCACGCCGGATAGCTTCTCCGACGGCGGGGCATACGCCGATGCGGACTCGGCGGTGCGCCATGCTTGCCGCATCGCTGCCGAAGGGGCGGATATTATCGATGTCGGCGGCGAATCGACGCGCCCGGGCGCGGAGGCCGTCGCCGCGGCGGAGCAAATCCGGCGCACCCGTGAGGTGATCCGGCGATTGCGCCAAGCCTTACCTGATCAAGTGGCGATCAGCATCGATACGACGCTCGTCGAGGTGGCGGCCGCGGCGTTAGAGGTCGGCGCCACGATCATCAACGATATATCCGCGGGCCGTAACGACCCCGGGATGCTCGCGTTGGCCGCCGAGCGCAAGGTTGCACTGGTGCTGATGCACATGCAGGGCACGCCGCTTACGATGCAAACGGATCCTCACTATCAGGATGTGGTCGGGGAGGTGCGGGCGTTTCTCATCGAGCGCGCTCGGCTGGCGGAAACAGCCGGGGTCGAGCGCGAGCGCATCATCATCGATCCGGGGATCGGATTCGGCAAGACAAAAGTCCACAACCTCGTCCTGCTCGCCGATCTGGGCGCGTTCGCCGCTAGCGGTTACGCCGTGTTGCTCGGCGCCAGCCGCAAGCGATTCATGGGTGCGGTGTGTGCGGAACAAACCCCGCGCGAGCTGGTCGGCGCCACCTGCGCGACGACCGCCTTAGGCGTCGCCGCCGGCGTGAGATACTTTCGCGTCCACGATGTCAAGGCCAATCGTCAAGCCGCGGATGTAGCTTGGGCGATAATCCTCGGGCAATCCGATCGAGCACCCGGCGCAGGAGGTGTTTTTTCCGTTCAGTGAAGCCGCCGATGACGACGATCGCGGCGAACGTCGAGGAGAGGATCAAGATCTGCGTCAGCGGCTCGGAACGCTCCCCGCCGTAGAGGGCGGCGAAAAAATGCAGCACGGGATAGTGCAATAAATAGATCGAAAAGGTGAGACCCGCCCAATAGCGGATCGGTCGTTCGATCCAGGGGTGGATTCGATCCAGGGAACGGGAAATCGCGCGCATCCCGATGAAGTTGAGCGCCACCAGGATCGCGTATAAATGGTTCATCAGAAACTCGTCGGAGTGCTTAAGCTTTGACATCGCGAAATCCGGCCCGATGACCGCCATCGTTGCCAAGCGGGCCGCGATATCAATCTCGGATGCCTTGATAAAACTGTATATCAGTATAGGTGATAGGAATAATACCCAACCGATGGGCACGGAGACCTGTTGACTTCGATTGAAGCGGTAAGTCCATACGCCGATGAGCCAGGCGGGCAGAAGCACTAGGATCTTAGGGCCGGCGACGAGCGCGATGAGAGTCACAAACACGGCGCGGGTGCGGCCGCCGTAATAAAAGCACGCCCCGTAAAGGGCGTAGTACCAGAACTCATAGCCCAGCGACCAGTAAGGGCCGTTGCTGAACGGGCGAATCGATGCAAACCATAACTCGTTGACGAATAGCAGGCTCGCGAGGAAACGCCAAAGCGCTTCGCTGTCCTTATACCACCAGCCATCGTAAAGGGCAGGATCGAGGACGCGCCCCATCTGGTCGAAAATCACCGTGGCGATCAAGGCCGGGAGCACCACCGAATACAGCCGGGCGAAGCGGTTGATCGCGTACTCGCAGAGCGTGCGTTCCCGTTCCGCGGAAACGTAGGCGATCACGTACCCGGAGAGGACGAAGAATACGATGACGGCATCGGCGCCGAAGCGCCGAAAGATCAAATACTCGCCACCCGAGATCCGCGTGTAGGCAAAATGAGAAAGCAGCACCACGGTTGCGGCGACAAACCGGACCAGGTCCAGATAGAGCGATAGTGCGGCGGTCACGGCGCCTCATTCAGACGACTCGTCACGCGCCAACCACGCCTTCAAACCGGCCCTGGGAACGCGCCGAGGACCGCAAGGACCTCGTCGATGTCGGCCTCGGTGTGATCGGCTGAGATCTGGAACCGGATCTCCTCCTCGCCCCGCGGCACTACGGGATAGTAAAGACCGGTGGCCAAGATGCCGTGGGTCGTCAAATACTGAACCATCGTCCGGGTGCGCGCCGTGTCGCGCAAGAGCAGCGGCACGATCGGATGCTCCCCCGCGAGGGTCTCGTAGCCAAGGTTTATCAGCGCTTGCCGGAAACGCAGCGTCAATCGCCGCAGCCGTCCCAGTAGACCTCGGCCCGCCGAGCTATCCACGATGTCCAAGGCTTTCACGGCCGCGGCCGCCTCGCCCGGTGTAATCGGGTTCGAATAGATATACAAAGGCGCTTTCTCGCGCAGGTAATCAATGAGCACCCGCTCACCGGTCACGTAACCGCCGTTCACGCCAAACGCTTTGCCAAGCGTCGCGATCAGGAGATCTACCGGACCCGAGCCGGTGTGCTCCTCGGTGCCTCGACCCGTAGCCCCGATTGCGCCTACGCCGTGCGAGTCATCGACAATCATGAGCACGCCCTCCTTGAACAGGCCATCGAAGCGCGCGGCAATCTTTTTGATTTCCGCGAGAGGCGCGTAATCGCCACGCATGCTGAAGATCCCATCGGTTACCACAAGGACCCTCTCGCAACCCGCCGCCTGCGTAAGACAGTCTTCGAGCCCTCCACTGTCCAAATGCACATAGACGTGTTTCTCCTTGGGCTGCGCGAGGCGCGCGGCGTTGATGATGCAATTGTGGTTGAGCGCATCGCTGATGATCGCGGTGTCCGGCGTGACCAAGACCGGCAGGACGCCCATGACCGTAGCATAGGCCGAGCTGAACACGAGCGCGGCCTCGCGCCCGTGAAATGCCGCGAGCCGCCGCTCAAGCTCCACATGCGGCGCGTAGGTGCCGCTGATAAACCGTACAGCCCCAGGCCCGGCGCCGAATGCGCGCACGGCGTGCTCCTCGGCCGCGATCACCTCCTCGCGCAAAGCCATGCCGAGGTAAGCATTGGAATTCATGCGGATAAACGGCTGCTCGCCCTCATCCTCGATCAGGTATCGCGGACCACGGGCTCCGTGCGCGCGGAGAACCTTGGTAATGACCGGCTCGCGCCGTTTGGCGGCGCCGCTCGCGTCGATCTGGCCGATCTCTTGGGCGAGCCGGTGTTTAATGCGGTCAAGTGGCATACCGATAGTCTCAGAGGCTGTGAAAAAATTGTTTGCAGGGGGATCGCCAATTGATCATGAATATGCGATCTTAGCACCATGAGCAAAGAACCTTCGCTGTTCCCTGATCTCCCACAACCCGATACCA
>Ga0136615_10000421_pt1 | contig 19497 bp, 14 predicted proteins | sample AntDrymUQ2882206_2_FD_106647 | JGI IMG/M metagenome (GOLD analysis project Ga0136615, IMG submission 106647) | Polar desert sand microbial communities from Dry Valleys, Antarctica - metaG UQ288 (22.06) | ecosystem: Environmental > Terrestrial > Soil > Desert | place: Antarctica: Dry Valley...
CCGCCCATCGAACCGATACCGCCACGCGGGTACGGCGGCACGGAGCGCGTCGTCGACGAGCTCACCCGCGAGCTGGCTCGGCGCGGCCACGAAGTCGTGCTGTTCGCCTCCGGCAACTCCGCGCCGCCCGGGCGGCTGATCGAGACGGTGCCGCAGGCGCTGCGCGGGCAGGGCTTCACGGGCGACGCCTCACCCTGGTTCAGCGCGACCCTGCTCCAGGTGCTGCGCCACCAGGCCGACTTCGACCTGATCCACAGCCACCTCGACTTCCACAGCGTGCTGCTCGGACGAGTCGCCGTGACGCCCGTGGTGGGCACGTTCCACGGTCGGTTGGACATGCCCTTCGCGGCCAGCATCCTCAGTGATGGGCCGGCAGGACTGGTGGCCATCAGCCATGGTCAGGCCGCTCAGCAGCCTGCCGTGCCGTGGGCGGCCGTGGTCCACAACGGGTTATCCCTGCGCCAGATGCCCTTCGGAGACCTTCGCGACGGCAGCCTTGCCTTCGTGGGCCGCGTCATGCCGGAGAAGGGCATCATGGACGCCATCGAGGTGGCCCGCCTCACCGGCCGCACCCTGCGCGTAGCCGCCAAGGAACCCTGGCTGCGCGACGAGATCGCCTATTACGAGGATGTGTTCATGCCGGCACTATCGCGGGCGGACGTGGAGGTCCTGGGCGAGCTGGGACCGTCCGACCGCGACACGCTCCTGGCATCCAGCCACGCCACGCTGGTGCCCAGCACGTGGCCCGAGCCGTTCGGACTGACGGCCATCGAGTCGCTTGCCTGTGGCACGCCGGTCATCGCCCGACGCGTGGGAGGCCTGCCCGAGATCGTGCGCGAAGGCGTGGACGGCTTCTTCGGCGACGATGCGCCGGCCATGGCCGCGCGGGTCGACTCCGTGGAGGGCCTGGACCGGGCCGCCATCCGGGCATCGGTGTTGGAGCGCTTCTCCGTCGAGCGCATGGCCGATGGCTACGAGCAGGTCTACGCCAGCATCCTGTCCACTGGCCAGCCCGCCGCAGCGCAGCTCGCCAGATGAGCGCGCCTCAGCTGCTGGACGAGATCACGGACCTGCTGGCCCGCTACCCCGAGGTCGAGGGGCTCCTACGGCTGGCCATCGCCGGACTCGTGGCGCTCCTGGTCGGCTTCGACCGGGAATCAAAGAACAAGCCAGCCGGCGTGCGCACCTACGTCCTGGTGGGCATGGGCAGCGCGCTGTTCACGCTGGTCGGCATCTACGCCTTCGGAACGGGAGATCCGGCCTCGCGCGTGGCCGCCCAGATCGTGACCGGCATCGGGTTCCTGGGAGCCGGCACGATCATCCAGGTGAAGTCCGGCGTGGTCGGCCTGACCACGGCGGCCGGCATCTGGGCCATCGCAGCGGTGGGCATGGCCGTAGGGTCCGGGCTCTACATCCTGGGCATCGGCGGAGGTGTGCTCCTCTTCCTGGTACTTCGTTTCCTCACCTTCGATGCCATCGATGAGGACGAAGCGGAAGAGGACCGCCAGGCGGACGACCCCGACGAAGAGGACGCCGCCTCGGGCTGAGGCCCGCGACCGACCCAGCTGAGGGCGGCCGTCAGGCCCGGACGGTGCGCGTCAACTGGCGCCGGAGAAGGCAGGCCGTCAGCAGCAGCAGCACGATGCCGCTGCCAGTCAGCACGGCGACCTGCCACTCGGTCGTGATGGTCCCGCGCAGCATCACCTGCTGGAGCAGCGTGATGCCATGCGTCACGGGCAGCCCGTACGCCAGCGCCCGGACCTCGAACCGGAAATCCTCCACCGGCAGCACGATGCCGCTGAAGAAGACCGAGGCCAGCAGGACCAGCAGCGAGAGCTGCACGGCCTGCCGTTCCGAATCCGAGACCACCGATATGAGCAGTCCCAATCCCAGCGAGGCGAAGACCACCAGGGCTATGACGCCCGCCAGGACCAGCGGCGATCCCAGGAGCGGCGTGGCCAGGCCGTACACCATGAGCAGCACCACCGACACCGCCATCACCGCGCTGATGATGCCGAAGCCCAGGTACTTGCCCAGCAGCAGCTCCACGGAGTTGATGGGCGAGACCCGGAAGATCTCCATGGTCCCCGAGAGGCGCTCCCGGACGAGTGACAGGGCACTCAGCGTGACGGCCATGTGCTGGAGGACCAGCGCGAGGACGGCCGGCGCGAAGAACTGCACGATGCTCGGCTGGGTCGGTGCCACGTTGTTGGCGGTCGCCTGGGTGGGTTCGGCGATGACCTCCGGCGGGATCTCCGTGAGCGAGTCCTCCTCGTCGAGCCGCGCCACCGCGTACGCCTCCCCTTCCTCCACGGCGCGCCGCAGGATCTCCTTGTTGACCTCCTGCGAGAGGTTGTAGGCGATCACCCGCGCGTAGGCATCGAGCGACGGGTCGATCTCGTCGAAGGCCACCTCGATCTGGGCATGACGGCCCTCGCGAAAGGCGGTGATGGCGTCGGCCGGCGCCACCACGATCAGGTCCACCGTGCCCGCGCTCAGCGCCCCGACCGCCTCGTCACGTGCCTCCACGACGGCCCGGATGGCCATGGCCGGTCCCGTCAGGTCCTGGTAGAAGGACACCTCCCGTGGTAGCGAGACCTCGGGCGGGATGACCAGGATCGTCTGGAGGGGGGCACGCACGCCCGTGAAGCCGACCCCGAAGAGCGCCATCAGCAGAAAGGGGCCCAGCACCAGGCTGATGAAGGCGGCCGGGCGGCGGACGATCTGGATGAGTTCCTTGCGCGTCTGCGAGAGGATGCGGGTGACGCTCTTGGCCGCGCCCAGGAAGACGCTCACGAGCCGTTGGTCCCAGCCTCAAGGGACCGGCGATGGGCTTCCACCAGCAGCGTGAAGACTTCGTCGAACGATGGCCGGTACTCCCGGCTGGCGGCTACCTGGCCGCCGCCCGCTTCTATCGCCCCGATGATGTCCGGGGTGGCCGCGCCGGCCTCCTGGGCGACGAAGAGCAGCTCGCGCGGCCCGCGGTGGCGCACGGAGCGAACACCGGCGATGGCCGGTAGACGGCGCAGGTCGAAGGGCACCTCCGTCTCCACCTCGATGACGTCGCCGCCCAGCGCCTGCCGTCGCAGCTCCTCGGGCGGCGCGAGCGCGACGAGCCGGCCCTCCGAGATGAGGGCCACGGCGTCGCAGTACTCGGCCTCTCCGACATGCTGCGTGGTCACGAAGAGCGTGCGACCCTCATCGCGAAGTCGACGCAGCTCGCTCCACACGGACTGGCGTAGCAGCGGATCGAGCCCGGCGGTGGGCTCGTCCAGGAAGAGCAGCTGCGGGTCGTGGACCAGGGCGCAGGCCAGCTCCAGGCGACGCTGCATGCCGCCCGAAAGCTGCGACGCGCGCCGGTTCCGAGCGTCCCACAGGTCGACCAGCTCCAGCACCTCCCGGGTGCGCTGCCGGCGACGTCGCCACAGCAACCCGAACAGGGAGCCGATGACGTCCACGTTCTCCCTGGCGGTCAGGTCGGGATAGAGCACGAACAGCTGCGGCATGTAGCCGATCTTCTCGCGGGTCGCGCGGTGGAAGCGTTTCGGATCGTCGCCCAGGACACGCACCTGACCGACGGTGGGGTGCACGGCGCCGGTGAGCACCCGGATGGTGGTCGTCTTGCCCGCGCCGCTCGGCCCGATGACCCCCAGGATGGTCCCGCGCGGCACGACCATCGAGATGGAGTCGACGGCCTGGACATCACCGAACTTGACGCTCACGTCCTGCATGACCACGGGAGCGTCCGGTGGCGGAGTGGTCGGGGGTGGCGGGGCGACCGGCGGGGCCGGCGCCGGACCCGGCCCGGCGGGCCGGTCCGAAGGGGGCCGCCGCGCGTCCTCGGCTGATACCCCGGAGGGTGCCGGCGAGTAGGCCCCGGCCGGGCCTTGTGGCGGCGGCTGCATTCGTCCCCTCGTCGTGCCGGGGCTCGGACCCCTGTCAGCCGATGGTCAGTGGACCCACCTTGCGCCCGGGCGGCTGGCGGGAAGGGGCACGCTGCAATCGCATCGCAGGCGCACTGCCCTGGAATGCGTCCGACCCGGGTCGTTGACCCGGGTCGGAGGTAGGTGCGTGGAGGCGGGAACCGTCAGCGCCAGGAGGCCGCGCCGTAGTCCAGGTCGCCGATGATGGAGCGCATGTACTGGTACCGCTGGTGCGGGTCCAGGATGCCCTTTGCCCAATTTGGTGACTGCTTGCCGTTGACGGTCACATCCCACCGCTTGGTGGTGCGCGGCGAGCTCCAGAAGATCTGCCTCATGGTCTTGGTGCTGCGGAACAGTCCCTTGAGGATGTAGTCCGCGCCGCTGATGCTGTCGGCGATGACTGCGCTGGCTCCGGCCCGGAGGAATCCGGCGCCGTAGTTGTCCACGCGCTGCCGAGCCGTGGAGCTGGAGTAGGTGGGCTTGCTGCCCTCGGAGTTTCCGGCCGCGTAGCAAGCGCCTATGATCAGCACGACGGCACCGCGGGACAGCTGCAAGCCTCTCTTGACGTAGTACGCACCGTAATACTTGGTGTTGCCGTCGCCCCGGCCCGCGGAGCTGTTGAGGCCCAGGCCATTCTTGGTGAGTTGCTGGTTGGGAGCGTACTGGCTGGGCCAGCCGTTGCCGTGGCCCAGGTAGACGAACAGATGGGCGCCCTTGGCGGCCTGCTTGACGCGACGCCACGTCGCGTAGGGGCTGTAGACCTCGACGACGTTGGCACCGTACGAGCGGGCCTGGCGGGCGATGTCGCGCGCGGTGCTGCGGTACGAGTCGGTCGATCCGCTGGTCGGTCCCACCACGATGACGACCTTGCGGCTCGACGCGTCCGTGGGCTGAGCGTCCGTGATCACGCCACCTACGGCCAGGATGGCGGCCATCACGCCCACGAAGAGCGGGCTCAGGGACCAACGACGAGACGCCCCATGGGCGCCCTTGTACTGAACGGGCAAGACACTTGCCTCCTATCTGCCAGACACCGTGCGGGCACGCGGTGACGGGTCGATCCCATGCCCGGCGAGACGCGGCGACAGGCGCATAGCCCGCCCATACCCGTGAGCGGGCTACGGCTGGACACGCTGGGGCGGGTCCAGGGAGCGGCGGGTCCCGGCGCTGGGGCGTCAGGGACAGTGCGACGGAGTGAAATGGGCGGCACCACGACAATGCGCGCCCGGTGGACTCGAAAGTGTCCACGGTATGGCGACAGGCTGGGGCCAGCGCCGGGCAATATTCGGTTGATATCTGTCAGTCGCCGCGACCAACGGCCCAGAGGATAGCCCAGCCGGCGGCTGGGCGCCTCGTGCCAAGTGCCTTGTCCATGCGCGGAGTTTCATCAGACATTGGGAGACAGGTGCAAGAGTGGCTGGCCCTCCGCCGCACAGCGGGTCCGGGAGGACCGGTACGCTGCTTGCAACGACATGCCGAAAGCCACTTCTCGCCGCCCTCCCCCGTCGAGCTCCAGGACCGAACCACCGCCGGCCGGCGAACCGCCCGTGCCGGATCCCCAGGAAGCCGCCCGCGAAGCCGGTCTCCGGTACGTGAGCGACACCCGTCCGGGGATCGCGCGCAGGCGAGCCGGTCGCGGCTGGAGCTACCGCGGTCCTGACGGAGCCCTCCTGCGCGATGCGAAGGCACTGGCACGCATCCGGGCGCTGGCCATCCCGCCCGCCTGGACGGACGTCTGGATCTCGCCGGTCGTCGCCGGCCATCTCCAGGCGACAGGTCGAGATGCCCGCGGCCGCAAGCAGTATCGCTATCACCCACGCTGGCGCCACGTCCGGGATGAGGCCAAGTACGATCGGACGATCGCGTTCGCGGAGGCTCTACCGGCCATCCGGCGACGCGTCGCGGCGGACATGGGTTTGCGTGGGCTTCCCCGCAACAAGGTCCTCGCCACCGTGGTGAGGCTCCTGGAGATCAGCTTCATCCGCGTGGGCAATGCGGAGTACGCGCGCGACAACAGCTCCTTCGGGCTGACCACCATGCGCGACCGTCACGCCACGTTCGATGGCTCCGAGGTCAGCTTCCGGTTCCGCGGGAAGTCCGGACGCGATCACCGGGTGAGCATCCGGGACCGCCGCCTGGCCACCATCGTGAGGCGCTGCAAGGAGCTACCCGGGCAGGAGCTATTCCAGTACATCGACGAAGACGGAGCTGTCCAGGACGTCACGTCGACGGATGTCAACGAATACCTGCGTCAGGTAACCGGAGAGACCTTCACGGCCAAGGACTTCCGGACCTGGGCCGGGACGGTCCTTGCCGCTCAGGCGCTGCGGGCCCTCGAAGAAACGGCGACGGACACGGATCGCGAGCTGCGCTCCAACGTCGTGCGAGCGGTGGAGCAGGTCGCCCAGAGTCTGGGCAACACGCCCACGGTCTGTCGCCAGTGCTACGTGCATCCCGCCATCATCGAGGCCTACCTGGACGGAGCCATGGTGCGCAGCGCACGGGAACGCGCGGACGAGCGGCTGGACTCTCCCGAGCGGCGGGCGGGAAGCGCCACTGACGACACCACGGCGGAGGAGAGGGCGGTGCTGCGGCTGTTACGCGATCGCTTGGCCGCGGCGGACCCGGATAGCACGACCCGACCGCAACGGAGCTGAAAGGGCTCGGCTCCGGGCGGCCGCCCCGCCGGCTGTTGCGCTCGTCTAGCGTCGGGCCTCATGGCCATCTTCGCCCCTCTATTCGCCGCCGCCGGGCGGTTCCTGGGCCGCTTCGTCAACACCGCGCTGGGTTGGGCGACCATCCTGCTCTTCGGACAGGTCCCCGAGGCGAGACGCTGGCCAGCCTGATCATCTCCTGGGAGGAGTGGGAGGTGCTCTACCGGGTCCGGCTCCAGGTGGAGCGCGACCTGCGGGCCCGCTTACGACCTCGTGCAGGCGGCGGCCGACGGCTCTCAGGGCGCCGCGCTGCCGGCCGCGGATGCTGCCTCACAGCCCAAGCGTGATGGTCGCGGCGGAGTGGTGGCTCGCCTGGCAGCCGGCCTGCGGCAGGTGCTCGATCGACTGACCCAGCCTGACGCCGCCTCATCCGGATGGCCGCCGAAGGCGTAGTAGCTTATGGGTCCGGGAGCATCCCGGATCGTTCTCCGTCATCATCTGAACGTGGCATACCGAGCACAACCCCGACGCATCCGTCCCACTGGGGGCCATAACGGTCCAGAGTCCCTGGCTTCCCGGGTCGCGCTGGCGCGCGCCCTGAGCCGGCCAGCTCCGAAGCGCAGTGGCGGCATGGTGCCGCTCGTCCTGGGCTTCGTGGTGCTGAGCGTGGCCGTCGTTTTCGCCGGCGGCGGCGTGGTAGCCGGCGGAACGGCCTCCGCAACGCTCGCCGCGCTCGCCGCCGACCTGCCCGACGTGAGTCGCTTCGAGCAGTTGCGCTTCGCCCAACCCACGGTCGTCTATGACCGCACCGGCACCGTGGAGCTGGCCCGCTTCCAGGCCGAGCGGCGGGACGTGGTGACCTACGAAGAGATCCCCCAGCTCGTGCTCGACGCCACGATCGCCGTGGAGGACCGCTCGTTCTGGTCCAACGAGGGCTATGACCCGAACGCCATCGCCTCGGCCATCGCGGACGTGCTCAGCGGTGGTGATCGAGGCGGTGGATCCACCATCACGCAGCAGTTCGTCCGCGCGCCGCAGGTCGGCCTGCTGCCGGCGGAGGTCCTCCAAGCGGGCTCAGACACCTACGTGCGCAAGGCCAAGGAGATCATCCAGGCCTCCAAGCTGACCGAGTTCGTGACCGAGGCCTACGGTCCGGAAGAGGGCAAGGAACGCATCGTCACGGCCTATCTGAACCAGATCTTCTACGGGCAAGGCGCCTACGGCATCGCTGCGGCCGCCGATGTCTACTTCGGCAAGGAGATGGCCGAGCTGACGCCCGCCGAGGCAGCTCTGCTGGCGGGACTCCCGCAGTCCCCCTCCACGCTGAATCCCTACCTCTTCGCCAAGCCGGATGCCTCCGGACGGCTGGTCGTGCCGACCTGCGGCTCGGACCCAGCACCCGATTGCGAGGAGGTCGCGCCCGTCGTGCGGCGCAACTTCATCCTGCGCTCGCTGGAAGAGGGCTACGGCCGCTGGACCGACCTGACACCTGCGCAGCTGGACGCGGCGTTGGACGAACCCGTGGTGCTCATCGGTGAGCAACCGATCATCTTCAAGGCGGCCCACTTCGTGTGGGCCATGAAGGCGGATCTCGACCTGCTGCTGGCGGACCGCGAACCCGCCGAGACTGGCGGCTACAAGGTCATCACCTCGCTCGACATGGACGCTCAGACCATCGCCGAGAAGTACATCCAGGCCGCCATCATCGTGCCCCAGTTGCCCGAGGAGGAGTACGACCAGGCCATCCGGGAGCGAGGCCTGCGGGAGGATCGCGACTGGATGGACGTGCTCCGGGGGAAGGGCATCTTCAACGGCGCCATGTCCGCCATCGACTACAAGACGGGCGACATCCTGGCCTACGTGGGCAGCGCCGGCTACTACCGCGAAGACCTCGCCTCACCCAAGTTCGACCCCAAGTTCGACGTGGCAGCCGGCTATCGACAGCCTGGTTCGGCCTTCAAGCCACTCGTCTACGCCACGGCGTTCGATGAGGGCGCCCTGACCCCCGGCAGCGTCCTGCTCGACGTGACCACCTCGTTCGGACGCGAGTGGCAGCCCAAGAACGCGGATCTGGAGGAGCGCGGGCCGATCCGCGTGCGGGAGGCTTTGAAGTACTCGCTCAACCTCCCCGCCATCCGCGCCATGGACCGCGTCGGCCCCGATGCCGTAGGGCAGGCCTCCGCGCGTGCCGGCCTCACCTTCCTGGGCGGCCCGAACCACGTCGCGGAGGGCGGCCTGGCCAGCGCCATCGGCACGGTCGAGGTCCGCCTGGTCGAGCTGACGGCGGCCTTCGGCGCCTTCGGCAACGGCGGCGTGGTGACCGCACCGCGCACCATCCTGGAGGTCCAGAACGACGATGGCCAAACCATCTACCAGGCCGGTGAGCCGATCACCGAGCCGGTTTGGAGTCCACAGGCCGCCTGGCTCACCGTCGACATCCTGAAGGACAACACCGACCCGGAGGCGAACCCCCTGTGGGGTCCCTCGTTCGAGCTCCTGAACGGTCCTGGCGGGGCATACCGTCCGGCCGCGGTCAAGACCGGCACGACCAACGATGTCCGCGACCTGACGACCTACGGTCTCCTGCCCCTCCCGGAGGATCCCGCGGCACCGGCCATCGCGCTCGGCGTATGGCTGGGCAACAGCGATCACGAGCCACCGACCCTCGGCGATGCCGAGGTCTTCGGCACCCAGGGACCCGGCCAGGTCTGGCGGGCATTCATGGACGCTTACATGGAGGGCAAGCCGGTCGCCGACTTCGAGCGGCCGGAGGAGGGTCTGACGCAGGCGACCATCGACGCCTGGTCCGGCGGTAGCCCGGGCGAGTGGACCCGCGACACGATGCGGGAGTGGTTCATCACCGGTACCGAGCCTGGAGCCCGGCACTCCATCGACGAGGCGGGCCTGATCTATCGCCAGGCCTGCGGCGGAACCTGGTACGTCGATCCGCTCAAGGCAGAGAGGGAAGGCGACTATTACGAACAGTGGCGCGAGGATGTCCGCAGTTGGACGGACCGCGCGCGTCGGGGCGATGGCGTCCGCCATCCCGAGTACGGGACACTCACGGACCATCAGTTCGGCAAGACCACCTTTGGCGGACCCATCATCCCCAGCGACCCCGCCGGCTGTGCGCCGGATAAGCCCTCGTTCGGTCCGTTTCCCACCTTCGGCCTGCCGACCCCTGATCCGGACCCGACGCGCGCGCCTACCTTCCGGCCGGACCCGACGCGCGCGCCTACCTTCCGGCCGGACCCGACGCGCGCGCCTACCTTCCGGCCGGATCCGACGCGCGCGCCGCAGCCGGACCCGACGCGCGCGCCTACCTTCCGGCCGGATCCGACACGGGAGCCGACGCCACGACCGACGCGCAACCCGACGCCACGCCCAACGCGCGAGCCGACGCCACGCCCGACGCGCAACCCGACGCCACGCCCAACGCGCGAGCCGACGCCACGCCCGACGCGCGAGCCCACTCCCCGGCCGACGCGCGAGCCCACTCCCCGGCCGACGGCAGAGCCGACGCCAGAGCCCAGCAGCGGAGGCGGTGGCGGCGGAGGCGGCGGAGGCGGCGGTGAAGGCGCACAGCCGAGCCCGCCGGCCGACCAAGGCAGTGGTGGGACCGAAGGCGTGATGCACCACGATCGACACCAGCCGTCGGCGATGCCCGATCAGTCCGAACACCAGCGACGCCTGGCTCGACGACGACGTCCACGCCAGCCCTGACACGGGCGACTCCGCACCTGTAACACGGCTGCAAGCGGCACTCGCCGGCCGCGCCTATGGGCTGTAGGGACCTGCTCCCATCATCACGTCCAGCACCCCAGACCCCACATGGCGCTGTCGTGCGCCCTATGCCGAGGGAGGCGATCCGTATGACCACCGAGAAGATCACCACGAGCGAAAGAACGAACGGCAGCACGAGCGGCACCAGCGATGAGGGCTCGAGTGCCTTGGCCGGCGTGATGAATCAGGCGCAGGATGCGGCACAGGCCACCGTGGAAGCCGTGCGAAGCGCCGCCGGGACAGCCGCTGATCGGCTGCCCGCTGCCGTGACCACAGCCCAGGAGGTCGCCGGCCAGACCTCGCGCACCCTGGATGAGTTGCCCGATCAGGCGCTCGTCGTCGGTACGAGCTTCTCGCTCGGCCTGGGCATCGGCCTGTTCATGTCCGGCATGAACCGGGTCTTCGTGCTTCTCGCGATGCTCCCCGCAGCGGCCATGGCGGCGACCCTCTTCAATCGAGAGTCGAGCACGCCGGGCGACGCAGGCTCAGGCGAGCTGATCATGCCCGTCAGCGGCAACTGATCGGGAAAATCCCACGCCCGAAGGTCGTGCTGGGAGTTCCATCAGGGTATCCGCGATCACGCGATCCCTATGGTCGCCACGATCGACGGCATCGACTACAGCGCCTTCGGCCGCCGTATGGAAGGCACTAAGCACCGCTTCATCAACGTCACGGTGTGGCGCGACCCTCTGTCGGTCGACGGTGCGTCGAGCGCCTAGTTCTTGGCCGCCGCCTCCGGCTGGCTGGTGTTGGTCTCCCGCGGTGGCGTGTCCGTGCCCAGCTCACCCTCCGTATCCAGCACGTAGCCGATGCCCTGGAACGTCCGGATGGGTCCTGGCTCGCCCGGCAACGCGCCCAGCTTGCGTCGCACGCGGCTGATCCAGACGCGCAGATACTGGAGGTCGTCGCGGTACTCCGGGCCCCACACCTTGGTGAGGAGCTCGCTGTGCAGGACGACCTTGCCGGCATGGGCGGCGAGGTGCTGGAGCAGCAGCCACTCGGTGCGGCTCAAGGGCACGAGCTCTCCGTCCTTGCGCAGCAGGCGACGTTCCAGGTCGATCTCGATATCGCCGAAGGCGACGATCCCGGCACCCGGCGAGACACCGCTGGCACGGCGCAGGACCGCCCGCACCCGCGCAGCGAGCTCGTCAGGGTGGAATGGCTTGGCGATGTAGTCGTCGGCGCCCAGGTCGAGACCCTTCGCCTTGTCGCTCGTGGCGCCCTTGGCCGTGAGCAGGATGACCGGCACCGGCCGCCACTCGCGCAATTGACGCATTACCTCGATGCCGTCGAGGTCCGGCATCACGATGTCCAGCAGGACGATGTCCGGCCGGACCTCTTCCGCCTTCTTGAGTGCCTCCTCCCCGCCACTGGCCGTGACGACGCGGAAGCCCTCTTCCTGGAGGGTCAGTGCCACGAGCTTGGTGATGCGCGGCTCATCGTCGGCGACGAGCACAAGGGGCTGTGTCTTCACGCTTCCTCCTTGAAGAGCGATGGCGAAATGGTGGAAGGGCAGCACGGGGTGAGCGACCCGCTGGTGCAGGCGCTACTCACGTGGCCGTAGACCGGGGTCGTACGGAGCCTCGCGCTTCGGTGAACGCGACCGGCCGACGAAGCGGTCGGCTGTCCGCGGGCACCGAAGGAGGCCCACTCTAGCGCTTGAGCGTGCCCTTGCAGCTCTCGGACGATCATCTGGAATGAGCCTGTAAGGCCACCATGCCAGGAAGGCGAAGCATCACCCTGCGGCTTCCCTAGGATGACCGTCGGCGGCGTCGGGGTGCGGTTCTCAGTGACACTCGCGATGCACGGAGGTGGGCATGCGCTTGGAGGCCTGGACCTGGTTCGTTCGCGGGCTCGGCTTCGCGCTGGCCGTGGCGATGGTCGCCGGCCTCACCTCGGGCGTCCTGGCTGCCGGCAAGGTCGTCGTCCTGGTGATCATCAGCATCCTGCTGGCAGCCGGCCTGGAACCATTCATCGGCTGGCTGCGGGGACGCACTGGGGTCGGCCGCAGCACGACCATACTCGTCGTCTACGCGGCCTTCTTCGTCCTGGCGCTGGGACTCGCATTCCTGGTCATCCCGGCCGCCATCCACCAGTTCAGCGAGCTGGGCACGCAGCTCCCGCCACTGCTGGACAACGTGCGTGCCTGGGCCCTGGAGCTGCGCCCGACGGCGCTGGGTGACAGCGTCACGGCCATAGTCGATACCATCGGCGACGCCCTCGCACCGAGCGGCGACGGGCCGGACACGTCCCTGCTGATCGAGGAGGGCGTCACCGTGGCGGACCTGCTGATCTCCATCATCACCGTCCTGACCCTCGTCTTCTTCTGGCTCACCGGTCATCAGCGCCTTCAGCGATCGGCCTCGCGTTCCTGCCTGCCGAGCGGCGAGCCAGTGCCCGAGAGACCTGGAACGAGGTCGAGACACGCCTGGGCCTGTGGGTCCGCGGGCAGTTGATCCTGATGGGCACCGTCTTCCTCGCGACGACCTTGGCCTACTTCCTGCTGGGGCTGAAGGGAGCCCTGCTAGTGGGCCTCATCGCCGTGCTGGTGCCCATGGTCCTGCTGGAGCGCCTCCAGGCGCGCGATTCACCGGTGATGCTGGAGTCGCACGGCGCCGGTGAGACCCCCAGCCAGGCGGAGCTCACGGAGATGAGCAAGAAGCTGCCTGATGCACGTCCTTCCTCGGGTGCGCTGAGGTGAAAGCCCGCTGCAAGCCAGCCGTCCCGGAAAGGGGTGCCGAATGGCGGGCGCGAGTGACTATCGTCGTCAGGGCCGGTGACCTGGGGGGACGGGAGCACTTGCCGGGGGGTGGGTGCTCCCGCTTCCGGGGCCGGCACCTTCCCTGACGGCGTCATGTCGCTCGATCGCTACCGTCGCATGCGCGACTTCTCCGCCACCCCCGAGCCGCGCGGCTCGTCGGAGGCGGGAGCGGACAAGGGTGCCGCTGCCGTTGGTCCCCAGCCCGGTCACCGTTTCGTGGTGCAGCGCCATCGCGCCACGCGCCTCCACTACGACCTGCGCCTGGAGATCGATGGCGTCCTGATGAGTTGGGCCGTGCCCAAGGGCCCGACGCTCGACCCGACCCAGCGGCGGATGGCCGTCCACGTGGAGGATCACCCGCTGGAGTACTTCGACTTCGAAGGCGTCATCCCCAAGCGCAAGTACGGTGCCGGGGACGTCATCGTCTGGGACTGGGGCTGGTTCGAGCCCGAAGAGACGAACGACCCGGGCGCTGCTGTCCGAGCTGGAGAGCTCAAGTTCCGCTTGCACGGGCAGAAGTTGCGTGGCCGCTACACCATCGTCCGCATTCGCTCCAGGGACGCCGAGGAGGATGCCTGGCTGCTCATCCACAAGCGTGATGAGGACGCCGTGGCCGGCTGGGATGCTGCCGACCACCCTCTCTCGGTCAAGACGGGGCGTACCAACGAAGAGGTCGCGGCGGCCGTGCCCGCAGCCACGGCGTCGGTCGTGGCCTTGCCGCCCGCCGCGCCTACGACTTCCGCGGCTTCGCCCGAGGTCCCCGGCGCCCCTGACGCCCTGCGCGCCCCGGATGTCGAGCTGCGCGGTGGGGTGGAGGCGCCGCTGCCCGCCTTCATCCCGTCCATGAAGGCCACTGCCGTCGATCGTATCTTCTCCGACCCCGACTGGTTCTTCGAGTTGAAGCTCGACGGCTATCGGGTCCAGGCGGTCGTGGAGGATGGCCGCGTTCGCCTCTGGACGCGCAACCGACTCGACGCAGCACGGTACTTCCCGGAGCTGGCAACGACTCGACCCGACTGGATCGCGGCGCGCACGGCCGTCGTGGACGGCGAGGTCGTGGCGCTCGACGAAGAGGGCCGCTCGGACTTCAGCCTCCTCCAGGACAGGACCGGGATGCGCGGCCTGGCCACGAGGCGTGGCGAGCGACTTGCCAAGGGAACGGCCGGGGACCGACCGGGTCCGCCGGCGCCGCTCGTCTACTTCCTCTTCGACCTGCTCTACCTGGATGGCTGGTCGTTGCTGGACGTGCCCCTCGAGGAGCGGAAGCAGATCCTGAGGAGCGTCCTGCGGGATGGACCCGGCGTGCGCTACGTGTCCCATATCGAGGCGGACGGCGAAGCGTTCTTCAACGTGGCGCAGGAACGCGGGTTGGAGGGTCTCGTGGCCAAGCTGCGCCGTGGCCGCTATGAGCCCGGCCGTCGCTCCAGTGCCTGGCTCAAGATCAAGATCCGGCAGGAGCAGGAGCTGGTGGTAGGCGGCTACGAACCGGGTCAGGGCACGCACGCCGACCTGGGCTCGCTCATCGTCGGCACGTACGAGGACGGCCGCCTGGTCTTCGCGGGCCAGGTGGGCAGCGGTCTGACTACGGGCACACGGCGGCGCCTGGTGCAGCGGCTCGATGAGCTGCGCAGGGAGACGCCGCCCTTCGACGTACCGCCGCCCATCCGCGCCGCCCGTTGGGCAGAGCCGCACCTCGTCATCCGGGCCGCCTTCGCGGAGTGGACGCGCGACGGACTGCTGCGCCAGGCGGCGTACAAGGGGGAGGCCCCCGATCGTGATCCGCGCAGCGTGACCAGGGAGAGGCCAGTGTCCCCCGACTCGGTCGTGGAGGAGGCTGAAAGCAAGGCCATCCCTGAGCCCTTCGCGCGCCACCTACCGCAGGCCGGCGATCCACCAGAGGCTGCGACCACCCACGAGCTGGCCGAACTGGCATCGATGGGCAAGGGCGGCCAGTGGCTGATCGGCGGCCATCGCGTCAACCTCACTAACCTGGACAAGGTGCTCTTCCCGGCCATCGGCGCCACCAAGCGCGACCTGATCCGTTACTACGTCACGGTCGCCCCGGTACTCCTGCCGTACCTGCGGGGCCGGCCGCTCAACACGGATCGGTGGCCGGACGGCGTGACCGGCAAGCACTTCTGGCAGAAGCAGATCCCCAGCCATGCGCCCGACTGGATCGCCCGCTGGGACTACCCAGAGGCAGGCTCGACCGAGTCGCACACCTACATCGTGGCGGACCGCGTGGCGACCATCGCCTGGCTGGCTAACCAGGCCGTCATCGATCTGCACCCCTGGACGTCGCGCTGTGACAGCTATCGAAACCCGACCTACGCGCTCATCGACATCGACCCCGGCGAGCGGACCACGTTCGAGCAGGTGGTGAGCTTCGCACGGCTCTACCGGACGGCCCTGGGACACCTGGGCGTCAGCGGATTCCCCAAGCTCACCGGCAAGCGGGGCATCCAGATCTGGGTGCCCGTCCGGGCGGGCTATTCCTTCGACGAGACGCGCGATTGGGTCGGTGAGCTGTCGAAGGCCGTGGGCAGCACTATGCCGGACCTGGTGAGCTGGGAATGGGAGAAAAGCTCACGGGGCGGCCGAGCGCGACTCGACTACACGCAGAATGCCGTCAACAAGACGCTCGTCGCGCCCTACGCCGTGCGGCCCCAGCCGAACGCTTCGGTCTCAGCGCCCATCCGCTGGGAGGAGCTGGACGATCCCGAGCTCCGTCCCGATGGCTGGGACATCGGCACCATCATGGGGCGCCTCCAGGAAGTCGGTGACCTCTTCCGCGGCGTATCGGAGATGGCGCAGGAACTGCCCCGGCTCTGACCGGGGCTCAGGACTGCTCAGCGCTGCTGAAGATCGCTGGGGGCGGCGGCTCCATCTCCTCGTTCGACTGGACCCGGGCGGCCACCTCGCGCGACTTCTCGTACCAGTCCTGCGTCAGGCGCTCCGCCACGCTCCGTCCGCCCAGCCCGAAGGCCAGGCCGAAGCCGAGGGCCAGCGCGGCGACCACGCCGATGAACAGGATGTTGACCAGGTCGGAGGCGATGCCCACCTGGTTGAGCGCCACGACCACGGCGAAGGCGATGACCGCGATCTCCGCCATGCGCCCCAGCAGCCCGCCGTTGCCCATGCCGGTCTGCGCTGCTCCCGTCTCGATCGTGCCGCGCAGCAAACGCCCGACGATGGGCGCTGCGACCACGATGATCACGGCCACGATCAGGTTCGGCAGCCAGCCTACGAAGCCGTTGAGAAGGTTGCTGACCTGCGGCCAGCCCAGGAAGTTGGCCGCGGCGATGAAGAAGATGAGCAGCACCACCCAGAAGACGAGCAGGCCGCCCATCCTGCTCGGCACCATGGCGCTCGAGGCGCTGCCATATACGTCGCCCCCGTGGCGCGCGAAGACGCGGTCCGCACCCGCTCGTTCGAGCAGCACGCTCACGATGCCGCGCAGCACCCTAGCCACGATGTAGCCCACGAGCAGGATGAGCAGCGCGCCGATGATGTCGGGCAATGCGGTCAACAGGTCGTTGATGACCTGGTTGAAGCTCGTGCTGAGCGTCTGTCCGATGTCGTTCACGTATCCCCACCTCCCTCGGATCCCCTCACCGACAGCCGCCGGCGTCCGGCGGGTCGACGGGGGGACGCCGTTATGCTTCGACCCCTGACGGACCGAGATGGACCGCGCCCTTGCCGCTCGGGCGCGGGCGTTGACCACATCGTCGCACTTTCATCGCAGCAGCGGGGCGTCACCGCAACAGAGGAGCGGCACACGCATGAGGGAGCTACCGCGGAGGCGAGCGGTGAGGGAGACGCTGGGCATCGTCGATCTGCGCGGTTGGCCGGGCTACGTGATGGCCGTGGCGCTCATCGCCCTATCGGTCCTGCTCAAGTTCGCCCTCTCAGAGCTGCTCACGACCGATGCCGGTTACATCGTGTACATACCGGCCATCGCCCTGAGCGCGTGGCTGGGCGGCTTCCGGGCCGGCCTGCTGGCGACCGTGGTGGCGGCCCTGGCGAACATCTGGTTCTTCCTGCCACCGACGCAGACGCTGCTCGTGGCCTCGCTCTCCGACCAACTGCGACTGCTCATCTTCTTCCTGGCCGGCGGGATCATCGGGGGCCTTTCAGGGCGGCTGCGTGGCGCGCTCCAGAACGCGGCGACACTGGATGAGGAGTCGAGTCGCTCGCGGGACCAGCTGGCCGCGGTGCTGGGCAGCGTGACCGACGGCATCACAGTGCAAAGCGCCGACGGCCGGCTCATCTACGCCAACGAGGAGGCGGCGCGCCTCATCGGCTTTGCCTCAGCCGCTGAGCTGCTGGAGGCCTCCGTGGAGGAGTTCATCGCGCGCTTCCGCATCATGGACGAGGCCGGCCAGCCGCTGCCGCTGAACGAGCTGCCCTCCCGCCGGGCGCTGCGGGGCGAGCGCGGAGAGGAGCGTCTGATCCGCTTCAAGCTGGTGGAGACCGGCGAGGAGCGCTGGACGGTGGCCCAGGCCGTGCCGGTCCTGGATGATGGCGGGCGGGTCCGCTTCGCCGTGAACACCTTCCGCGATGTGACCGGGCAGCGGCGCCGTGAAGACGCCGATCGGTTCCTCGCCGATGCCACGGTCATCATGGCCGCCACCCTGGACGAGACGGAGACCATCGAGAGCCTGGCCGATCTGGCCGTCGAGCGCCTGGCCGACTGGTGCGTGATCGACATCGTCCAGCGCGATGGGACCGCTGTGCACACGGCTATCTCGCATCGCGATGCGACGCGCCGAGAGCTGGCACGCCGCTGGCGCGAGGTCGTCCCCTTCGACATCGCCCGGGAGACGGGTCCGGCCCGCGTCATCCGGACCGGTAGGCCCGAGCTGATCCCGGAGATCAGTGCGGAGACGGTGCAGGCGGCCGTGAGCGGCCACGAGCTGGGACAGGAGATGATGGCGCTGGGTCTTCGCTCCATGGTCTGCGTGCCACTCATCTCGCGTGGCCGGGCCATCGGTGCCGTGACCATGGCCACGGCTGAATCGGGTAGGCGCTTCGACGAGCACGACCTGGCGGTGGCCGTGGAGCTGGGCGAGCGAGCGGGCGTGGCCCTGGAGAACTCCAGACTCTATCGAGCCGCAGACGAGCGGCGCGCCGAGCTGACGGCCACGCTCTCGGCGCTCGGTGAAGCGGTGCTCGTATTCGACGCCGAGGGCCGGCTGCTCCTGCGCAATCCGGCCGCCGATGAGCTGCTCCCCGGTGAGCCGCCCCAGACCCTCCATGATCTGGGCGCGATGCTCCAGCCGAGCGAGAACGGGGCCAGCGCCTGGGCCGATGCGGCGGTGGAACATCCGCTCGAGGTGCGACGACCCGACGGACGCTGGCTCGAGGTCTGCGCCTATCGCGCCCGCGAGGCCGCCCTTGACGGGAAGGCTGAGGGCGACCGCTCCCGAGCTGGCTCGACCATCCTGGTCCTTCGCGACGTGACGGCGCCGCGTGCCGCGCGTGCGGCACGCGAGGCTTTCATCGGACTCCTCTCGCACGAGCTTCGCACGCCCATCACGACCATCTACGGGGGCACCCGCCTCCTGGAGCGCCAGCTACCCGAGGAGCGCCGCACCGAGGTCGTGCGCGACGTGCGGGCCGAATCCGAGCGACTCTATCGACTGGTCGAGGATCTGCTGGTCATGACCCGCGTGGAGCGTGGCGGAGTGGAGATCGGCGATGAGCCACTCCTCCTCCAGCGCATGGTGGACGCCGTGATACGGACCGAGGAGTCGCGTTGGCCCGGCCTGCAAGTCCATTCGTCGATCTCGAACCTGCTGCCCGCGGTGCGCGGCGACCTCACCTATGTGGAGCAGGTCATCCGAAACCTCCTGGGCAACGCCGCCAAGTACGGCGGCGTAGGACACCCGGTGGAGATCGTCGCGGACGACATGGGCAGCCACGTCGCCCTGCGGGTGCTGGACCGAGGCCCCGGCATCAGCCCGGAAGACGCCGAACACCTGTTCGACCTCTTCTATCGAGGCGCTACGACGGCCGCCACAGCGAGTGGCGCGGGGATCGGCTTGTTCGTCTGCCGTGCCCTGGTGACCGCTATGGGAGGTTCCATGTGGGCCGTCCCCCGCAAGGACGGCGGCTCCGAGTTCGGTTTCAGCCTGCCGGTAGTGGAGACCGACGACCTCCCCTAGCGGCGGAGCTACTGGCTCTGGCTCGCTAGGGTCGGGTCCTGGAGCGCCTGCTCCTTGCGGGCGGCCATCTGCTCGCCCAGGGCCTGGAGCTCTTCCTCGTCGAAGACCTGGCGCGCCTGCGGAAACATCTCGCCCTCCTCTTCCTCGATGTGGTGCTCGATGTTCTCCTTCATGACCGTGAACTTGGCGCCCCATACCTCGTCATCGAC
>Ga0136615_10000424_pt1 | contig 19469 bp, 14 predicted proteins | sample AntDrymUQ2882206_2_FD_106647 | JGI IMG/M metagenome (GOLD analysis project Ga0136615, IMG submission 106647) | Polar desert sand microbial communities from Dry Valleys, Antarctica - metaG UQ288 (22.06) | ecosystem: Environmental > Terrestrial > Soil > Desert | place: Antarctica: Dry Valley...
GATGTCGAGAACAGCCTTCCGGGTCAACCGGACCGTCTCGTCCCGAGCCAGGTGTCGGGCCCGGCCGACGTGGCCTTGGGCCGCGGCTGCAGCCCAGGCGGCCATGGCCGGATCGATGCCGTCCCGGCGGACCAGCACCTCGGCAATCGCCGCCGGCGACGGCGTCGTCAAAGACACTGCGCGGCAGCGCGACCTGATGGTGATCGGTACGTCGTCAGGGTGCAGCGACGGCGCGCACAGGAGGAAGACACCGCGCGGTGGAGGCTCCTCGATCGCTTTCAGCAACGCATTTGCGGCGCGTTCGGTGAGCCGGTCGGCGTCCTCGATGATGACGATCTGCCAGCGGCCACCGGAGGCCTTGCGGCTGCCCGTACGTACCAACTCGCGGGTGTCCTTGACTCCGAAGGACAGACCGTCGGGCGCCACGATGGTGACGTCGGCATGAGTTCCGGCCAGGGTCGTGTGACACGCCTGGCACTGACCACAGCCACCACGTTCACATTGCAGCGCCGCGGCGAAGGCCCGGGCAGCCACCGAGCGACCCGACCCCGGCGGACCGGTGAACAACCATGCGTGCGTCATCGAATCCGGCTGCTGGACAGCCTCGGCCAACACGTCGACGACCTCGACCTGGCCGACGACGTCGATCCAGACACTCATGGCGACACCCCCGAGTCGACCTGTTCGGCGCCGAGCAGGGCTTCGACCGCGCCGGCGATCTGCGCGGCCAGTGATCCGCGAGAGGCCGTGGCGTCGAGCACCAGGTATCGAGTCGGATCTGCGGCGGCAAGGGACCGGAAGCACTGTCGTACCCGTTCGTGGAATGCCTGCGACTCGGCTTCCAATCGGTCCACCGCGGCCCGGCCGCGCACCCGGGCGAGCGCGATCTCGACCGGAACGTCGAACACCACCGTCAGATCCGGTACGAGACCTTCGGTGGCCCACGCCGAGAGATGCGCGATCTCGGCGAAGGGCTGCCTGCGACCGGCACTCTGATAGGCCAGCGAAGAGTCGACGTACCGGTCGGTGATCACGATCTGGCCGGCAGCCAGTGTCGGTGCGATCGTCGTGGTCACGTGCTGAGCCCGGTCGGCGGCGTACAGCAGGGCTTCGGCGCGATCGGACAGTTCGGTGTTTGCCGGGTCGAGGACGATCGCGCGAATCGCTTGACCAAGGACGCCGTCGCCTGGCTCGAAGGTCGTTCGGACCCGGTGTCCGCGGCCCCGCAGCCAGCCGGCCAGCAGTGGGACCTGGGTCGACTTGCCGCAGCCTTCGCCGCCTTCGAAGGCCAGGAAGACTCCGCCGCGGCCGGCGCCGCGGTGCCTGGGTCGCGCGGTCGGAGCGGTCACGCCAACCAGCGTAGGTAGGCCGCGCCACGCGGAGCCAGGCGGTAGCCGACCTCAAGGCTGTAGGTCAGCCCGAGGTTCTTCAGCTTGCGGACGTCGGACTTGAACGCGACGGTCTCCCGTCCCAACTGCGCGGCCAGATCGGCTGCGCGGGTTGCGGGCTTGGCCGCGATGGCTTCCAGTGTGGTTCGCGTCCAGGCGCCATGCGAGCTCACTCGGTCGAGTCGGGCCAGCCGGGCGTGCAGGTCTGCCAGTTCGTCGGCGTCCATGTCGGCCCTGCTCGCCAATTCCGCACGCGGGTCCGGGTTCTCGGCCAGGTGGAACCCAATCCGGTACACCGGCCAATCCGGTTGCCCGCGCAAGGCGGCGAGCACCCCTTCAGCACAAGCCTTGCCGGCGCGGACAGCGTCGGCATCGGTGATCGCCGGGGCGTCGAACTGATCGACCTCGTCAATGACGATGCGGCCCACGTTCGTGCGGTACGTACGGCCGGGGTAGGCCAACTGGGAACGCCAACGACGATGCACGACAGTGATCGCGCCGCAGAGCACACCGGGTCGCTCGTCGGGTCCGAACAGCACAGCTCGACGCTAGCCGCAGGCGCCGACCATGCCGGCCTCTTCTCGCTCTAGGCATTTGGGCTCTGAAAGGATCGAGCGATGCCCAGCCCGGACCGCAGGGACACCTGGAATGCCCAGACCTACGACCGCTTCGTCGATGAACGGTCCCGCCCATTCCAAGATCTACTGGCCAGGGTCCGCAGCGTTGCACCCGCGCAGGTCATCGATCTCGGGTGCGGAACCGGGTCCGGGCTGGCCGACATGGCCCGCCGCTGGCCGGCTGCTCAGCTCGTCGGTGTCGACGCATCAGCCGACATGCTCGCGGCGGCCGAGACTGAACTCGGTCCGCTCGCCGAGGTCACCCTGGTCCGGGCGGATGCACAGACCTGGGCGCCGGAAACCGCTGCCGATCTCGTGGTGAGCAATGCGTTGCTGCAGTGGATCCCTGACCATGCGCAGCTTCTGACCCGGATGGCCTCGTGGCTCGCCCCAGACGGCTGGCTGGCGATACAGGTGCCGGGGAACTTCGAGGCACCGTCACACCAACTTCTCCGCGAACTGGCCGACTCTCCACAGTGGACTGACAGGCTCGGCGGTGTGCTGCGTGGTGCGAACTCCGTCTTTGACGCAGCCGGTTACTTCCGAATCCTGACTGACGCCGGCCTGACAGTGAACGCCTGGGAGACGACGTACCTGCACGTGCTGACCGGGCCCGATCCGGTGCTGCGCTGGACCAGCGGTACGGCATTGCGGCCGGTCTTGGCCGTCCTGGACTATGACGATGCGCAGGAGTTCTCCGGCCAATATGCCGCCTCGCTTGGCACTGCCTACCCTGCTGATGACGCCGGCCAGGTCCTTTTTCCGTTCCGCAGGGTCTTCGCGGTCGCCCGGCGAGAGGAGAGGCTGTGATCGACGGACTGCATCATGTGCAAGTTTCTTGCCCGCCCGGGTCGCAGGACGCCTTGCGCGATTTCTACGGCGGCGTCCTCGAGATGACAGAGCTGGCAAAGCCGCCGCTCCTCGCCGCACGCGGCGGAGTGTGGTTCCGGCGAGGTACGGCCGAGATCCACTGTGGCGTGGAAGAGGACTTCCGCCCGGCGCGCAAAGCTCATCCGGGCCTGGTCTGCGCCGATGTGGACGCCGTAGCCGCGGCCTGCAGCGCGGCGGGACACGACGTCAGCTGGGACGAAAACTTTCCTGGTTTCCGGCGCTGCTATGTATACGACCCCGTTGGAAACCGCTTGGAGTTCATGCAGGCGATCTGAGCCGTATGGCGCCGACAGCGTCAATCACTGCGCAGTGGGCGTGGTTCAGCCAGCCGACTTGGCTATTGCTGCCTTCTTCGCGGATGCCTTCTTCGCGGTTGTCTTCTTGGCGGTTGTCTTTTTCGCCGGTGCCTTCTTGGCCGCTCGTTTCTGGGCTGGTCCGCGCGCCCGTCGGTCGGCTAGCAGTTCGATCGCACGCGCATCGGTCAACGTGTCGACGTCGTCACCCTTGCGCAGGCTGGCGTTGGTCTCGCCGTCGGTGACGTACGGTCCGAACCGACCGTCCTTGACCACCATCGGCTTTCCGGTGCTGGGGTCCTCGCCCAATTCCTTGAGCGGTGGAGCAGCAGCGCCTCGACGCCCCCGCATCTTCGGCTGGGCGAACAGCGCTCTGGCCTCGTCCAAGCTGATCGTGAACAGCTTCTCCTCGGCATCCAATGACCGCGAGTCGGTACCCCTGGACAGATACGGGCCGTACCGACCATTGCGCGCCTCGACCTGCTCCCCGTCCAACTCGCCGATCACGCGCGGCAGGGTGAGCAACTGCCGAGCCTGCTCCAGAGTGACCGTCTCCGGTGTCATGGAAGCGAAAAGGCTTGCTGTGGGCGGCTTCTCGTCCGAGCCCTCGGGCAACACCATGGACACGTAAGGGCCATACCGCCCCGCTTTGACCATGATCGTGTGTCCGGTCTCCGGGTCGGGTCCCAGACTTCGATCGCTGCTCGGGGCGGACAGCAACTCCGCGACCCGCTCCTGGGTCAGCTCATCCGGGGCGATGTTGTCGGGGAGGCTGGCCCGCTCGCCGCCGTCGCCGTCGGCTTGCAGGTACGGGCCATAACGCCCGACCCGCACTACGACCGGCTTGCCCGCATAGGTTGCACTCAGCGGGATCGAGTTGACGCCACGCGCGTCGATGTCACCAAGCCGTTCGGACACCAGCTTTTTGAGTCCGCCGGAACGGGCGATGCCACCCTCGGCGCCGGTGTCACTGCCGAAGTAGAACCGGGTCAGCCAATCCACGCCGCGGCGCCGACCACCAGCGATGTCATCGAGGTCTTCCTCGACCGAGGCGGTGAATCCGTAATCGACGAGCCGGGTGAAATTCTGCTCGAGCAGGCCGACGACGGCGAAGGCCACGAAGGACGGCACCAGTGCCGCGCCCTTCTTCCATACATACCCCCGGTCCTGGATGGTCTGCATGATCGAGGCGTACGTCGACGGACGACCGATTCCCAGTTCCTGCATCGCACCGACCAGGCTCGGCTCGGTGTAGCGGGCCGGCGGAGATGTGCTGTGCCCCTTGGGCTCCAGCTCTCCGGCGGTCAGCTCCTGGCCGCGAGTCAGCGTGGGCAGCCGGCGTTCGCTGTCCTCGCCCTCGGCGGTCTCGTCGTCGGAGCTCTCGACGTAGGCGCGCAGGAACCCGGGGAAGGTGATGGTCTTGCCGCTGGCGGAGAACTCGGCCACCTCGCCGGTGGTCGAGCGTCCGCTCAGCCGCACCGACAGGCTGGTGCCCACCGCGTCGGCCATCTGCGAGGCGACGGTGCGCTTCCAGATCAGCTCGTAGAGCCGAAACTCATCCGATGACAGTTGGCCGGCGAGCTGGCCGGGGGTGCGGAAGGAATCCCCGGACGGCCGGATCGCCTCGTGTGCCTCCTGGGCGTTCTTGACCTTGCGGGTGTAGCGCCGCGGCTCGGCCGGGACGTAGGCGTCGCCGTACAGCTCCCGTGCCTGCTTGCGGGCCGCTGACAGCGCGGTCTCGGACAGCGTCGTGGAGTCGGTCCGCATGTAGGTGATGTGGCCGTTCTCGTACAGCCGTTGGGCCAGCCGCATGATGGTGGCCGATGACCAGCGCAGTTTCCGGCCGGCCTCCATCTGCAGGGTGGAGGTCATGAACGGTGGGTACGGCCGGCGCCGGTAGGGCTTCTCCTCCGTTCGGGTGACGGTGAAGTCGGCGCCCTCGAGTCGGGCGACCAGGCCACGGGCACCGGATTCGTCGAGATGTACGACGTCGCTCTTGGCTTGGCCGGTGCTGGCGTCGAAGTCCCGTCCGGTGGCCACCCGACTGTCGTCCAGCACTGCAAGGTTGGCGCGCAGCGTCTTTGGTTCACCGTCGTCAACATCCTCGGCTGCCCCGGCAGGACGAGTTGACGCATTGACGTCGAAGTCGCCTTCGATGCCCCAGTAGTCGGCGACGACGAAGCGCATCCGCTCCCGCTCGCGCTCGACCACGATCCGCGTCGCCACTGATTGGACCCGGCCGGCCGAGAGCTTCGGCATGACCTTCTTCCACAGGACCGGCGAAACTTCGTAGCCGTACAGCCGGTCCAGGATCCGACGGGTCTCCTGCGCGTCTATCAACGAGGTGTCCAGATCGCGCGGGTTGGCGATCGCGGCGAGGATTGCCTCGCGGGTGACCTCGTGGAAGACCATCCGCCGGATCGGGACGGTCGGCTTGAGGGTCTCGATCAGGTGCCAGGCGATCGCCTCGCCCTCGCGGTCCTCGTCGGTGGCGAGATAGAGCTCGCTGGCGTCCTTGACCAACGCCTTGAGCCGGCTGACCTGCTTCTTGCGGTCGGGGCTCACCACATACAGTGGTTCGAAGCCCTCGTCGACATTGACGCCCAGCCGTGCCCAGGACTGGCCCTTGTACGCCGCCGGTACGTCCGCGGCATTGCGAGGCAGGTCACGGATGTGCCCGACGCTGGCCTCGACGATGTAGTCGCTGCCGAGGTAGCCCGAGATGGTCTTGGCCTTTGAGCCGGACTCGACGATGACGAGCGGCTTGCCGGACCCCTTGGCCGGCTTGGCGACGCTCTTGGACTTCGGTGGCACGGAACTCCTGACGATGACCTGACGAGGCTTCTCTCGCGGCACACGGTAAGGCAGAGGTGCAAATCCGGTCGGCAGACCCCCGGAAGCCGGTGCCTGTGGTGTGGTCAGCCACACCGTGTTGCGGGGGACAGACACCCTGGCGACATCGACGGCGTACGGGTCGAATGTGCCCATGCCGCCGATCACCGTCGTCCTGGCCGATGACAACCTCATCGTCCGAGAGGGCGTACGGGCCCTGCTCAGCTATGACCGGGACGTCGAGGTCGTGGGCGTGGCCGGTGACTATGACGAACTCGTGGGCCAAGCCATGGCCTGACGCCCCAGGTCGTGGTCACCGACATCCGCATGCCCCCGACTTTCGGCGATGAAGGCATCGAAGCCGCCAAAGAGGTACGTAAGCGACTGCCTGGCACCGGCATCGTCATTCTCAGCCAGTACGACAGTCCTGAGTACGCGATCAGTCTGCTGAGCGAAGGATCTGCCGGATATGCCTACCTCCTGAAGGACCACGTGGCCGACTCCGGACGGCTGGGACGGGCGATCCGGGAGGTCGCCACCGGCGGCTCGATGCTCGACCCCGAGATCGTCGCCGCGCTGGTGGCCCCGGCCCGCACTGAGGGCGTCTTGTCCGAGAGCGAGGAACTGCTCCTGCGGCAGGTCGCCGAAGGCCGCCCGGTCAAAGCCATCGCTTCAGCATCAGGGCAAACCCCCGAAGCAGTGGATTCGGCGATCCAGGCGCTGTTCCTCACCCTCGCTCGCGGCGCGACCGCCGGGCAGGGTGAGGCGCTGTCCCGGCTGCGGATGCTGCACACCGCGATCCTGCGCCAGGAGGAACAGGGCGAGACCCTGTCCCGCCTGCTGCCGGGCGGGCTGGCCGCGAAGTTGCGCCGCGACCGGCACAGCGCGGACAAGACCGAACGGCTCACCGTCACCGTCCTCATGTCCGACGTCCGCGGCTACTCAGGAATCGCCGAACGCGCTGATCCCGCCGCGCTCGCAGGTCAGCTCAATGCTCACCGGGGCGCCATGAACGCTGCCATCCTCTCCGAGAAGGGAACGGTCATGCAGTACGTGGGAGATGCGGTCATGGCGGTGTTCGGTGCACCCGATCCGCAGTCCGATCACGCAACGCGGGCAGTCAACTGCGCCAAAGCCATGCACGAGGGGCAACACCGTCTCGACCAGACCTGGGCGCAGGACGGCTTGGCTCCCTTCGGCCTGGGAATCGGCATCAGCACAGGCGAGGTCGCCGCAGCCTTGCTCGGCAGCGACGAGCGTCTGGAGTACACGATGGTCGGTGACACAGTGAACCTCGCCCAACGGCTGCAGGACCTCGCCCGACCCGCCGGGACCACGGTGCTGAGTGCCGCGACGGTTCAGGCGGCACAAGGGGACTGGCCGCTGGAGCCGATGGGCGAATGCCTGGTGAAGGGACGGTCAGCTCCGGTCGTGGCCTATCGATTGCCGCCGGTTGGCCGGCTGGAGATGTCAGCAACGGCGAGCGCCGCTCCGTCCGATGCCGTGACCACGGCGCCGCTCCGATGACCGCCGTCCCAGCGGTCAAGGTCCGGCACGCCCGGCGGACCTATACCGCCGACCTGGCTCCCGTACGCGCGTTGCGCGGCATCGACCTGGACGTCGCCTCGGGTGAGTTCCTCGCGGTGACCGGCCCGTCGGGATGCGGCAAGTCGACGCTGCTCAACGTGATCGCCGGGCTGGACAGCCTGGACGAGGGCACGATCGAGGTGGACGGGCAGCGGGTCGACGGTCGCGACGAAGACTGGCTGGCCACCTTCCGCCGGCACCACATCGGGATCGTGTTCCAGTTCTTCAACCTTCTCGACGGTGTGTCGGCGTTGGACAACCTCGTCCTGCCCGGCGTCCTCGGCGGCATGCGCCGTCGTGCCGCCGAATCGCGAGCCCGCGACCTGCTGGACCTACTGGGCCTGGGCGATCGGGCCGAGCAGATCCCCGCCGTCCTGTCCGGCGGCCAACGCCAGCGGTTGGCGATCGCCCGGGCTCTGGTCAACGAGCCGACGTTGCTGCTCGCCGACGAGCCGACGGGTGCCTTGGACACCGCAGGGGGTGAGGAGATCCTGGAACTCTTCCGTCGACTGCACGCCGGTGGGCAGACCATTCTCCTGGTCACCCACTCGCCGGAGGTGGCGGCCGGGGCAGCACGTCAGGTCCGGCTTCGCGATGGCCTGATCGAGGCGGACTCTGCGGCAGCAACAAGGCCGGAGACCTCTGCTGCCGCCGCGGTGGGCCGGGACAGCGATCCCGTGCCGGCCGGCTCCGGAGCCATGTAATGGCGGCGGTGCGTACCTGGCTGCGGCTGGACCTGCGACGACGGCGGCGATCGTTGACCGTTCTGGCTCTGCTGATCGCATTCACGACCACGGCGGTGCTGGCGGCTGCCGCTGGTGCACGCCGTGGCGATTCCGCGATCGAGCGACTCACTGCAGACACCCTTCCGCTCGACCTCGTCGTCCTGCCGAACGAGCCCGGCTTTGACTGGGACGCGGTACGTCGGATGCCCGAGGTGGAAGCGGTCTCCACCTTCGTGGTTGGGGGGTTCGCTCTGGAGGAGACCGCCGACGACAACGCTGGTGGAGACCCGATCGAGACGTCATCGGTGGCCTTCGCCTCGGCCGACGACAACGTTGCTCGCACCGTAGAAGCACCCGTCCTGTTGGCGGGTCGGATGTTCGACCCGGCCCGCATCGACGAGGCAATGGTGTCAGCCCGATTCGTCGAGTCCTACGGGTACGGCGTTGGCGACGTAGTCACGGCCGCGTTGGCCTCGGCAGAACAGATCGACGCCTACGAGCAGGGCGGGGAAGCTCCGGCCACCGTCGCCGATCTCGCGGGGCCCCGATTCTCGATCACCATCGTCGGCGTGATCCGTTCGCTGTGGTACTCCGACTCGGTCGGGGCGCCGGGATTTCTGCTTCCCTCACCGGCGGTCTTCGACACCTATCCGGAGAGTTTCCTCGGCTCATCGCTGGACAGCGGTTTCATCAACGCCCTGGTGCGGCTGCGCGATGGTGGCGAGGGGATACCGAAGTTCCAGAGCGCCCTGGCTGAACTCACTGGACGCACCGACATCGAGGTCTTCAACGGACCGGAGGAGCGCGAGGGACAGGAGCGCCGGAACGGATTCGAGGCGGACAGCCTGTACGCCTTCGCGCTGGCCGCGCTATTGGCGGCTCTGTTCCTCGTCGGTCAGTCCGTGACCAGGTACACCGCGGCAAGCCTGACCGAGATGCGCACCCTGGCGGCCGTCGGCATGACCCCTAAGCAGAGTCTGCAGGCAGCCGTCGCAGGACCGGTCCTGGCCGCGATCGCCGGCACTTCTCTGGGTGTCGGGCTGGCCGTGATCGCCTCCCGTTGGTTCCCGATCGGGTCCGCTGCGCTGGCCGAGCCGGACCCTGGGGTTTCGGTTGACTGGTTGGTGTTGGGAGCGGGCTGGGTGGCGATCCCGATGCTGGTGGCTGGGGGCGCTGCGGGCTCGGCACTGGTGGCGCGCAATGCTGCCCGCGCAACGGCGCCCCCTCGGCGGTCTACGATCGCTACAACCGCGGCCCGACTCGGATGGCCGGTGCCGGTCGTCGTCGGAACGCGGTTCGCGCTCGAACCCGGCCGTGGGCGCAGCGCGGTTCCCGTACGTCCGGCCCTGATTGGATCGGTAGTCGGAGTCCTGGGCGTCCTCGCTGCCTTCACCTTCGCCAGCGGGGTATCCGAGGCTGCCAGCAATCCGGCCAGGTTCGGGCAGACGTTCGGCGCGATTGCCTTCCTCGGGTTCAACGGTGAGGACTTCGCCAGCACCGACGAGCTGATCCCCATCATCGAGGACGAGCCGGCCGTGAGCGCCGTGGACGACGCGTACAGCGCAGTCGCGGAGGTGGATGGGAAGCGAGCCACGTTGTACAGCTATGACGGCGCCGGAGGTCCGCTGATCGACATGGTCATTTCCGACGGCCGCCCGCCTGAATCAGCCGACGAGATCGTGCTCGGTCCGGAAGTGGTGGAAAACCTGGGCCTCACGGTCGGCGACACCGTGGAGGTCGTCGGGACGAATGACACCGCGGCGCTCACGCTGGTCGGCATCGGCTTCACTCCCGAAGGCCCACACAATGCCTATGCCAATGCTGGCTGGGTCACCCGCCACGGCTATGACGCGCTCTTTGACGCATTCAAGTTCCACTTCCTGCTGGTTGCCTTCGACCCGACAACGGACGCCGCCGCGGCCGCGGCACGCCTGAACCAGGCCACGACGGAGGCCGGCTTCGGCCCGGTCTTCGCAGACCCGTTCACGCCACAAGAGGTGGCTGACATCGGACAGGTCAAGGTCCTGCCGGTCTTCCTCGGCGGCTTCCTCGCGTTGCTGGCCGTCGGCGCCGTGGGGCATGCGCTGGCGACGGCGGTTCGTCGCCGCCGACACGACATCGCCGTCCTGCGTGCCCTTGGCATGACGCGCTGGCAGTCCCGCGGCGTTGTCCTCGTCCAGGCCTCAGTCCTTGCGCTGGTAGGCCTGGTGCTCGGCGTTCCCTTGGGGATCGCGCTCGGCCGGATCCTGTGGCAAGTCGTCGCCGACTACACGCCATTGCAGTACGTGCCGCCGCTGGCCCTGCTCGCACTCGTGCTGGTCGTGCCCGGTGCGCTGATCGTGGCCAACCTCCTGGCCGCCTGGCCCGGACGCCGGGCCGCGGGTCTGCGGATCGGTCACGTCCTGCGGACGGAGTGAGATGACTCTTCGAGCGGACTGGCTGGACGCCGACGCCGTGGCGATCCTGCTCGTGGCCGCCGGATGGTGGTGGGCGAGTATCGGGGCTCTTCGCTGCGGTCGTGCTCGGGCTGCTTTGTGGTCCGTCGCGGTGGCCGCCGCCACGAGTGCGGCGTATGTCTCGCCGATGCTGGCGCCGATGACCGCCGCAACCTGGTATGCCTTCGGCCTGGCCGCTCCGCAAGCGGCCCTCGATACGCGCTGGCGGCGTGGCGGCGCCGTAGCGGGATTCGTGCTCGGTGGCATTGCGTCTGGGTTGTTGGTCGCCGACTCCGACTTCCCACCCGCATGGTTGGTCGTTCTGGCGTGGGGCTCGGTAGCCGTCGCGGCCGGTATCGCGCTAGCTGTGCGGTCTGTGCGGACAGGACCTGATCAGCGCGCGCAGATTCAATTGCTGTGTGCCGCCGCGTGCCTGGGCACCGCCTTCGCTGGCGGCGTCAGCGCGCTCTCATTGCTTGTGTCCGTGCCGGCGGATCCACGCCCGTGGATCGTGGGCGCCTTGGTCCTGCTGCCGCTGGCAGCGGCGGCAGGCTGGACCTCGGTGCGCGCGAGGAGGTCTGCCGAGCGGCTACTCATCGAGTCCGTGACGGTCGCCGGTACCGCGCTTCTCGCCGGAGCGGTATATCTGGTCGTCGTCGTCGGCCTCGGGCGTACGCCCAGCGTCGAGGAGCGGCAGATCCTCGCGCTCAGCCTCCTCGCGGCGGTGATCCTCGCGGTGGTGGCGCTCCCGGTCCGAACCCGACTGTTGGCGCTAGGCGCCTCACTAGTCGGTGGCCGTCAGGAGGGCGCCGAACAGGTGCTCTCCGGGTTCGGTGCCCGGATGTCACGGGCGATCCCGATGGACGAACTTCTACTCCAACTCGTGGAGTCCTTGCACGCCACCATTGCTCCCGGCGGCGCAGAGGTGTGGGTCGGCGAGGAGGGTGCTCTGCGCCGTACGGTTTCCGTACCGCACTCGACCGTCGCACGGTTGGATCTGGACGCCGATACCCGCCGCGTGGTCGGCGGAGCTCGGATCGGTGGCCGCCACTGGGTCTCGATCTGGCTGCCCCAACTACTCGGGCCACAGCCGAGGGCGGAGCGTGATATTGCCGCTCCGCAGACGCATGATCGGCCGGGGCGCGACGACCTTCGGGTGGTGCCGCTGGCCCACCTTGGAACGTTGCTGGGCCTCCTGGTCGTGCGCTGCCCGGTCGAACGAGACGGCTTCGACGAGGACACGGAGGCGCTTCTCGTCGACCTGGCCAGGCAGCTGGGCCTCGCACTGCACAACGTCGGTCTGGACTCCGCGTTGCAGGCTTCATTGACCGAACTCGAGCAGCGCAACGCCGAACTGCAGGCTTCGCGGTTGCGCATCGTGACCGCCTCCGACGAGTCCCGGCGGGCGATCGAGCGCAACCTGCACGATGGAGCCCAGCAGCACCTGGTCGCACTTGCCATCAAACTGGGGGTCGCGGCCGAGCTGGTGGACGACAACCCTGAGGCACTACGAGGGCTGCTCACCGATCTGCGCTCAGACGTCTCCGCGACGATCGACGAGCTTCGCAGCCTGGCCCACGGCATCTATCCCCCGCTGCTGCGTGAGCGGGGCCTCGGGGAGGCTCTGCGCGCCGCCGCCATGCGTTCACCACTGACCTGCCGGGTGAACGATGCGCTGCCTGGACGACTGGCAGCCGAGGTCGAGGCAGCGGCCTATTTCTGTTGCCTCGAGGCCCTGCAGAACGCGGCCAAACATGCCGGCGCCGATGCCGTTCTCGAGGTACGCCTCAGGTGCGAGGACGGAGAGCTCTGCTTCGAAGCGTCCGATGACGGTCTCGGCTTCGAGTCAGGCTCGGTCGCCGGGCATGGCTTCCAGAACATGACCGACCGGCTGGGTGCGCTTGGCGGGAGCCTGGAAGTCGTCTCGGCATTGGGCGCGGGGACGTGCGTGCGCGGACGGATCCCGATCCGAGCTGGGTCTGGCGTCGGCTAGGCGGCCGGACCGCTTGTCCGGTTTCCGGCGAGCTCACGAAGAACTCGGGGGGTCAATTCCTCCTTGCGCAGGTAGCCGACGGCTCCGCAGGTGCCGGCCCCCGCGGGGAGGTCGCCCTCGGCGTAGGTGGAGACCAGGACCACCGCGGCGGCCGGGTGGACGGCCAACAGGTCCTTGGTCGACTGGATGCCGTTGCGTCCCGGCAGATTGATGTCCATGAGCACGACGTCAGGTCTGAGTTCGGTGGCTTTGCGGACCGCCTCCTCACCCGTCTCGGCTTCGCCCAGAACCGTCCATCCTTTGAGCAGACCGATCAGAGTGCTTGCGGCAGAACGGAATGGTGCCTGATCATCGACGATGAGGACACCAGTCAGAGCGGCAGCTCCGGCCGGACTGCCCCGGTCATCGCGTGAGGCTGCTGACATCGTGCTGGCCACCATTTCAGCATCCTCGGATCGGGTTGCTCGGGCGAGGGGATCAACCGCATGCGGGCAGGGGTGCTAGCCCCCCGCCCCGCCCCCGGCCGGATCGGACAGGTACACCAGTACGGCCTTGACCCGCCGGTTGACGTCGGGTGCCTGACCGAGATCCAATTTGGTGAACAGGGCGTTGATGTGCTTTTCCACGGCCCGCTCGCTGAGGTAGAGCGCGGCGGCAATCGCTGCGTTGCTCTTTCCCTGCGCGACCTGGTCGAGCACTTCACGTTCCCGTGGCGAGAGCTGGCTCACCGGAGAGCGGCGTTGCCGGGCCGAGGCGGCGACCAGGACGTCGACCACGGCCGGGTCGATCACCGACCCTCGGGCGGCCACGGTCCGGACGGCGTCAACGAGTTGGCCGGGCTGACTGACCCGCTCCTTGAGCAGGTAGGCCCGGCCGGCACTCCCGTCGGCCAGGAGTGTGGTCGCGTAGGCGGGATCGACGTACTGCGAGAGCACCACGACGCCGATTGAGGGATGACCGACGCGCAGCTGGGTGGCGGCGCGGATGCCCTCGTCACTGTGCTCCGGCGGCATTCGAACATCGGTGACCACCACGTCCGGAGTGCACCGCTCCACAGCGGCGAGCAGTTCCGGGAGGTCCGCGCAGACGGCAACCACATCCAGGTCGTCCTGGCGGCTCAGCACTCCGACGATGCCCTCGCGGACGAGAAGGGAATCCTCGGCCACGATCACTCGCAAGGACACGGGGCGCAGCCTAATGAGGACCTTGAACCTGGAGCGATGGCCAGGCCCCGGGTGGCGCGGCGGTCGGTGCTGATCCGACCATCTCGCACAGCCGCCGGGTCCGCCGGAGTCCGACGATTCGATAGGCCGGACCGCCGGCGCGCGGTCCCAGCATCGTCCCGGCGAGCCCGACGGCGGCAAGCGCCCTACCGGCCGCCCCCCAGCATGCGGGATCGTCGGTCCGACCGAGGCTGAGCAGGTAGCCCGTCGGGTCCGTGCGCCCCGCGACCGACGCCCAGAGACGGATCCGAGCCGGGGTGAGCCGCCACTCCGCGGGCGGCACCTTCGAGGATCCCCTGGACCACCGTGCGGCCAGCGGCAGCAGGCTGCGGTGGAAGGGCGTACGTACGGCGACGTGCGCATCGAAGGTCGGGACCTGCTCACCGGGCAGACCGCGTAGATCGAAGGCCTCGACGATCGCGGCGGCCCGCCACTGTTCGCCCACCACGATGGATAGCCGGGCCTCGGCACCACGCTGGACCAGAGCGGCACCGGCGACCAGCATGCCCTCCAGATCAGCGATCTCGAGGTCGGCGCTCGGGTCGTCGAAGAGCGGCAGCTGCTCGTGCACAGCCTCAGCTCCCCCGCTCAGATGTGAGTGAAGGCGTCCTTGTATCGAACCTAGTGGTTCAAGGACGCCTTCACTCGAAACGTCTCGTGCCAGTGACCGGGACGTTCGGCTAGGCCCGGTAGGGCGCGGGCGGCGGAATCTCCTGGTTGTGGTCGGCGACTGTCGGGTCCGCACCCATCACGATCGAGCGACGCTTGCTGATCACGACGGAGACCACGATGACGAGTACGGCGCCCAGCGCGATGAGTGCCCGGATTCCGTCATTCGCGTCCAACCCGATGGACAGACTCACGACCGCGGGTGCGATCAGCAGAGCCACCAGGTTCATGACCTTGATCAGCGGGTTGATGGCCGGCCCGGCGGTGTCCTTGAACGGGTCGCCGACCGTGTCGCCGATCACCGTCGCTGCGTGGGCCTCGCTGCCCTTGCCGCCGTAGGCGCCGTCCTCGACCATCTTCTTCGCGTTGTCCCACGCCCCACCGGAGTTGGCCAGGAACACCGCCATCAGCGTTCCGGCCGCGATCGCGCCGACGAGGTAGGCGGCCAGCGGGCCGAATCCGAGACCGAACCCGACCGCCACCGGAGCCAGAACGGCGAGCAGACCCGGAGTGGCCAACTCACGCAGAGAGTCCTTGGTGCAGATGTCCACGACGCGGCTGTAGTCCGGGCGTTCGGAGTAGTCCATGATCCCCGGGTGCAGCCGGAACTGCTCGCGCACCTCGAAGACGACCCGACCGGCCGCACGGGATACCGCGCTGATCGCCAGGCCGGAGAAGAAGAACACCACTGCAGCGCCGAGGATGGCACCGACGATGTTGTTCGGGCTGACCAACTGCAGGCCGTTGATCGCCTCGGCAGCGTCGGCGCCGGCGATCTCGAGGCCTTCGAGAATGCTCTGGTAGTACGAGCCGAACAGCGCAGTTGCCGCAAGCACCGCCGTCGCGATCGCGATTCCCTTAGTGATCGCCTTGGTGGTGTTGCCGACTGCGTCGAGGTCGGTCAGCACGCGTGAGCCGTTCTCGTCGATATCACCAGACATCTCGGCGATGCCTTGGGCGTTGTCACTGACCGGGCCGAAGGTGTCCATCGAGACGATGACACCGGCGGTGGTGAGCAGGCCACAACCGGCCAGCGCCACGGCGTACAGGGCGATGCCGCCACCGATCAGGAACGCGCCGTACACAGCCGCACCGATCAGTATCGCGGAGTAGACCGCTGATTCCAGGCCGACCGAGATGCCGGACAAGATCACAGTAGCCGCCCCGGTCTGCGAGGAGCGCCCGATGTCCTGGACGGGCTTGCGGCTGGTCTCGGTGAAGTAGCCGGTGAGCAGCTGGATCGCCGCAGCCAGCACGATGCCGATGAGCACGGCGACGAAGCCGATGACCGCCGGGCTGCCACCCTCGTCGAGGCCGACGGCCGCGAAGTCGCCGGGCAACAGGATGAAGGAGGCCCCCGCCACGAGGACGAGCGAGCTCGCCGCGGAGATGAAGAACCCGCGGTTGATCGTGGCCAAGCCGCTCTTGTCACTGTCCCGGGGGTTGGAGGCCAGGATGCCGATGACCGAGGCGATCACACCGATCGCAGCCACGACCAGCGGGAAGATCATGCCGTCACCGCCGAGGAAGGTCTGGCCCAGAATCAGCGCCGCGACCAGGGTGACGGCGTAGGACTCGAACAGGTCCGCGGCCATTCCGGCACAGTCTCCGACGTTGTCTCCGACGTTGTCCGCGATCGTCGCTGCGTTGCGCGGGTCGTCCTCCGGGATACCGGCCTCGACCTTGCCGACCAGGTCGGCGCCGACGTCGGCGGCCTTGGTGAAGATGCCGCCACCGACCCGCATGAACATGGCCAGCAGGGCGCCGCCGAAGCCGAACCCTTCCAAGACGATGGGGGCGGTCTCGTTGAAGACGAGCAGGGCAAGTGCCGATCCGAGCAACCCCAGGCCGATCACCAACATGCCGCAGACACCGCCGGTGCGAAACGCGATGCGGAAGGCGGGCCTGAAACCGGCCTCACGCGCAGCCGCGGCCATCCGCACGTTGCCACGGGTGGCCAGCGTCATGCCGATGAATCCCACGGCCGCCGAGAAGCTGGCACCGATCAAGAAGAACACCGCGCGCCCGATCCGGGTGGCCGTGCCGCCGTCGGTGACCGGCAGGACCAACAGGACGACGAAGACCACGACGGCGAAGATCGCCAGGGTCTTGAACTGCCGCTTCAGATACGCAGCCGCGCCCTCTTGCACCGCCTTGGCGATCTCCTGCATCTTCGGCGTGCCCTGGCCGGCTGCCATGACCTCGCGGACGAGGAAGGCAGCAAAGGCGAGCGCGCCCACTGCGACCAGCAGGATGATGGTGACCAGGGCGTAGTCGCCCCCGGAGATGGCTGTCTCCACCGGCATTGTTTGCCTCCTCCTGATCCGACACCGGCACATCCGGGGTCGCGCACGAGGCGCGCACGCGGGATGGCTGCGGTGCCGACCCGGACACTCCGGGCCAGACGTCGCGGGGAGTCTAGGGGAACGCCGGTTCACCTCTCGGAACGGGCCGGTCACCACCACCTGTCAGAGTGGAGAACGTGTCCGCCGACCGACTGGACCGGCTTGTACGCGGAGTTGATCCCAGCCCGCTCACGCATGTGGCCGAGCTGGCGTCCCGAGCCGCGCAGCCTGGGAACTGGCCGCCCTGGCTGCCCGACGCGCTGCACGAGCGTCTGACCGAGTTGGGCATCCCTGAGCCGTGGCTGCATCAGGTGGCCGCCGCGGAACTGGCTCACTCCGGCCGACACGTCGTCGTCTCCACGGGAACCGCGTCTGGCAAGTCGCTGGCCTATCAGCTGCCTGCCCTGTCCGCTCTGGAGACCGACCCTCGCGGCCGGGTGCTGTATCTGGCCCCGACAAAGGCCCTCGCCCACGATCAGCTTTCCGGGGTCACAGCCCTAGCCGGTCCTTCCGTGCGTCCGGCTGCCTACGACGGCGATACGCCCGCCGACGAACGAGACTGGGTACGACAGCACAGCCGTTGGATCGTCACCAACCCGGACATGATCAGCCGGGGAATCCTGCCCAGACACCCCCGCTGGTCCGGGATGCTGCGCAACCTCCGGTACGTCGTGGTCGATGAGTGCCATGCCTACCGCGGTGTCTTCGGTGCGCATGTCGGAAACGTGCTGCGCCGGCTCCGGCGGATCTGTGCGCGGTACGGCGCCTGCCCCACCTTCATCCTGGCCTCGGCGACCGTCGCCGACCCCGAGGCTGCGGCCCTCCGATTGACCGGTCTCGAGGCCGGCGCGGTGACCGAGGACGGATCGCCGCGGGCCGCCAGCACCTTCGCGCTGTGGGAGCCACCATGGGAGAACGGCAACAACGGCGTGCCGTCGCGCCGCTCGGCCAGTGCAGAGACCGCCCGGATCCTGTCCGACCTGGTGTGCGACGGTGCCCGGACAGTGGTCTTCGTTCGCTCCCGCCGCGGCGCGGAAGGTGTCGCTGCACAGGTCAAACGGCTGGTTGCCGAGGTGGACCCGGTGCTGGCCAAGCGGGTCGCGGCCTATCGCGGCGGCTATCTCCCCGAGGAACGGCGCGAGCTCGAGCGGCAGCTGAACAGCGGTGAGCTGCTCGGCGTCGCGTCCACCAACGCCCTGGAACTCGGCATTGACATCAGCGGATTGGACGCCGTGGTGCTGTCGGGCTTTCCGGGGACGTTGGCTGCACTGTGGCAACAGGCCGGTCGGGCTGGGCGGGCCGGTCAAGAATCCTTGGCGATCTTCGTAGCCGCCGACGACCCGCTGGATCACTATCTCGCGCACAATCCGGCGGCCATCTTCGGTCAACCGGTGGAGGCCAGCGTCTTCGATCCGACCAATCCGTACGTCCTGGGTCCGCAGCTGAGGATGGCGGCAGCCGAGTACCCGTTGACCGAGCCCGATCTCGAGCTCTTCGGCGGCGAGGCTGCCCGGCGGGCGGTTGACGAGCTCGTGGCCGCCGGTGATCTCAGAGTGCGACCCGGCGGCTGGTATTGGACGCACCGGCATCGGCCAGACGTCGATCTGCGCTCCGGAGGCGACGGCCCGGTGACGATCGTGGAGGCGCAGACCGGTCGAGTTCTCGGGACTGTGGACGGTGCTGCGGCCTCTTCGACCGTGCACGACGGGGCACTGTACGTCCATCAGGGCGCCGCCTACGTGGTTGACGAACTCGACCTCGACCTCGCGGTCGCGCTCGTGCATGCCGAGGAGCCGGAATGGACGACGCGGGCGCAGCAGATCACCGACCTGCGGATCGTGACGACGCAGCGGAGTTCGACCTATGGCGGTGTCGGGGTGCACCGCGGGCTCGTCGATGTCACCGACCAGGTCGTGTCCTATCAACGCCGTCGGGTGTGGACCGGTCAGGTGCTGGCCGAGTTCGCGCTGGACCTGCCAGCTCGGCGGCTGGAGACTGCAGCGGTCTGGATCACCCTCGATGCCCGAACCGTGAATCGCAGCGAGGTCAACGAGGCGGATCTGCCCGGAGCTCTGCACGCCGCCGAACATGCTGCGATCGGATTGCTGCCGCTGTTCGCGACCTGCGACCGCTGGGACATCGGCGGTTTGTCCACGGCCCTGCACCCCGACACCGGCGCGGCGACCATCGTCGTCTACGACGGGCACCCTGGCGGGGCCGGCTTCGCCGAGCGCGGCCATCGCGCGATCCGCGAATGGCTGACCGCCACCCGAGCGACGATCGGTAGCTGCGGCTGTGAGACCGGGTGCCCCTCGTGCGTGCAGTCGCCCAAGTGTGGCAGCGGGAACTCCCCGCTGGACAAGAGTGCGGCAGTCAGGATCCTGGACACCGTTCTCGACGCCCTCGCCGCCGCCGCTCCCGTTTCCTAGCCCGGGTCGTCGGTTTCCGCTGGGCCGGCGCGGGCATCGGCC
>Ga0136615_10000429_pt1 | contig 19356 bp, 21 predicted proteins | sample AntDrymUQ2882206_2_FD_106647 | JGI IMG/M metagenome (GOLD analysis project Ga0136615, IMG submission 106647) | Polar desert sand microbial communities from Dry Valleys, Antarctica - metaG UQ288 (22.06) | ecosystem: Environmental > Terrestrial > Soil > Desert | place: Antarctica: Dry Valley...
CAGGTCTCGGCCGGTGAGCGTTACGCCGCGGTCTACGAGATCAACATGACGCGCTGCATCTTCTGCGGCTACTGCGAGGTCGCCTGCCCGTTCGACGCGATCACGATGGGCAACGACTACGAGATGGCCGACTACGACCGCTCGAACCTGATCTTCACGAAGGAGATGCTGCTCGCCGACCCGGTCGAGCGGACGCCGCTGCGGCGCGAGGGGGAGTAAGCCGGGTGCTGTTCGAGCAGATCATCTTCTTCGCCGCGGCGCTGCTGGCGATCGGCGGCGCGCTCGGGGTCGTGCTGCTCCAAAACCCCTTCTACAGCGTCCTGTCGCTGGTCGTGCACCTGATCGCCCTCGCCGTCCTGTTCCTGCTGCTGTCGGCCGAGTTCCTGGCCGCGGCGCAGGTGGTGGTCTACGCGGGAGCGGTGATGGTCCTCTACATCTTCGTGACCGCCTACGTCGGCGGGTCCGACCAGCCGCTGCGGCCCGAGGGGGGTGCGGTGGCGCGGCTCGGACCGGTGTTTGCGGCGGTCCTGTTCGTCGAGCTCACGATCGCCGTTGTCGGCTCGTCACTCCAGGTGATCGACACCCGCGGCGCGGAGCTCGAAGCGGGGTTCGGGTCGCCGGCGGCGATCGGCGAGCTGCTGCTCGGCAAGTTCCTGATCGCCTTCGAGGCGGCGTCCTACCTGCTGCTCGTCACGGCGGTCGGGGCGATCGTTCTTGCGGGGCGGCGGCGCGGCCTCGAGGAGGTCCCGGGCGGACCGGAGGAGGGGACGCGCGCTGAAGCGCCGCGCGCGACGGAGGGGGCCGCCTGATGGACGTCGCCTGGTTCGTCGTCCTGTCGGCGTTCATCTTCTGCATCGGTGCGGCCGGGGTGATGAGCCGCCGCAGCCCGCTTGTCGTGCTGCTCTGCCTCGAGCTGATGCTGAACGCGGGGACCCTCGCGCTGATCGCGTTCGCGCGCATGCACGGAACCGGCGACGGCCAGATCTTCGCCCTGATCGTGATGGTGGTGGCGGCCTGCGAGGTCGTCGTCGGGCTCGGGCTGATCGTGTCGGTCTACCGCCGCCGGCTGCCGATCGACGTGGACAAGCTGTCCGAGCTGCGGGGCTGAGCAGGGCGATGGCCGGCCGGCGCGGATGAGCGCCACGACCTACGCCTGGCTGGTTCTGGCGTTCCCGCTCGCCGGGACGCTCGTGATCGCGCTCGGCTGGCGCGTCCTTTTCGGCCGCCTCGCCGGCTGGCTCGGCAGCTTCGCGATCCTGCTCTCGTTCGCAGCCGGCGTGGGCGCGCTGCTCGAGCTGCTGGCGCTGCCCGAGGAGGAGCGCTCGCTGACCGCCAGCGCCTTCGACTACGCGAGCACCGCCGGGCTCGACGCCGACCTCGGGATCCTCGTTGACCCGCTGTCGGTGTTCATGGTGCTGGTCGTCAGCGGCGTCTCCTTCCTGATCCACCTCTACTCGGTCGCCTACATCGCCTCCGACGGCGGCTACGCGCGCTTCTTCTCCTACCTCAACTTCTTCGTCTTCTCGATGCTGCTGCTGGTGCTGGCGGGGAACTTCGTGCTCCTGATCGTCGGCTGGGCGTTCGTGGGAGCCGCCTCGTACCTGCTGATCTCCTTCTGGTACCGGCGGATGACCGCGACCGCCGCGGGCATCAAGGCGTTCGTGATCAACGTCGTCGGCGACGTCGGCCTCGTGCTCGCGACGTTCCTGCTGTTCCAGGCGACCGGCGCGCTCGACTACGCGGGCGTCTTCACCGGCGCCGAGGAGGCGTTTGCGGAGAACGACGGGACGCTGGTTGCCGCCTGCCTGCTGCTCCTCGTCGGTGCCTTCGCCAAGTCCGCCCAGATCCCGCTTCACACCTGGCTCCCGGACGCGATGGAGGGCCCGACGCCGGTGTCGGCGCTGATCCACGCCGCCACGATGGTCACCGCCGGCGTCTACCTGATCGCGCGCACCCACCCCCTGTTCGAGCTGGCGCCGGCCGCCGCCGACGTGGCGGCGATCATCGGCACGCTGACGCTGGTGATGGCGGCGACGATCGCGCTGGTCGTGACCGACCTCAAGCGGGTCATCGCGTACTCGACGATGTCGCAGATCGGCTACATGGTGCTCGGCGTCTCGGTGTTCGCCTACGGCGCCGGCCTCTTTCACCTGATGACGCACGCGTTCTTCAAGGCGCTGCTGTTCATGGGCGCCGGCTCGGTGATCGGCGCGATGGGCGGCGAGCAGTCGCTCGACCGTATGGGCGGCTTTCGCAAGGCGATGCCGTTTACGTTCGCCACGTTCACGCTCGGAGCTCTTGCGCTCGCCGGGGCCCCGCTCCTCTCCGGCTTCTTCTCGAAGGACGAGATCCTGGCGTTCACGATCGACCGTGGCGGCGGCTACGTGATCCTCGGCGTCGTCGGCTACGTGGCCGCCCTGATCACCGCCTTCTACGCGTTCCGGATGGTGTTCCGCGTCTTCTTCGGCAAGGCGGCGCCGGAGGCGGCGGAGCTCGCGCGCGGCGGGATCCACCACGCCGACCCGCAGAACCCGGCCACCGGCGAGGTCGAGGACTCCGACGTCGGCTTCCCCGGTCCCGAGCACCACGTCGCCGAGCGCTCGGCGCCGATGGCCGCGGCCATGGCGCCGCTCGCCCTGCTGTCGGTGGTGGCCGGCCTCGTGGCGATACCCGGCGTCACCGACACGCTCGAGCACTTCCTCGAGCCGACGTTCGCCGACTCGCGGTTCATCGACGTCCACCCCTCCGAGAGCGCCGAGTACATCGGGCTCGCGGTCGGAGGCGCGATCGGTCTGCTCGGGATCGCGATCGCCTATGTCCTGTACATGCGCCGGCCGGGCGTCACGCTCGCGCTGCGCGACAGACTTCGGCCCGTCCATTCCTTCCTCGCGCGAAAGTGGTACTTCGACGAGCTCCTCGACGCGCTGTTCGTGCGCCCGGCGGCGGGCTTCGGCCGCTTCGGGCGCACCGTCGTGGAGAGCGCGCTCGTCCAGGGCCTCCTCGTGGGCGGGGCGAGCGGCGCGGTGCGCGCCGGCACCTCGTTTGCGCGGACGATCCAGTCCGGCTACCTACGCGCGTACGCGCTGCTCCTGTTCGTCGGCGTCAGCGGGCTGGCGCTCTACTTCCTGATCGCGTCGGCGTGAGGCTCTGAGGGCGGCAGCATGCTGACGATCCACCTCTCGATCGTGATCTTCCTGCCGCTCGCGGCGGCGCTGCTCGCGGCCGTGCTGCCCGGGCGCGCCGGCCGGGCCGGCCGCTGGCTCGTGCTCGCGGGCACGGCCGGTTCGCTCGCCTACGCGGTCGCGATGATCGCGGACCTCGACGCGTCGAGTGCCGGGCTTCAGTACGTGACCGACATCGCCTGGATCTCCGAGCTCGGGATCCGCTACTCGCTGGGGGTGGACGGCCTGAGCCTGTTCATGGTCGCGCTCACCACGCTCCTGTGGTTCTTCGCGACGCTCGCCGCCTGCCTGCGCGAGTGGGAGCATCCGCGGCTCTTCTTCTTCCAGCTCGCGCTGGCGGAGACAGCGGTGCTCGGTGTCTTTTGCGCACAGGATCTGGCGCTGTTCGTCCTCTTCTTCGACCTGACGCTGGTCCCGTTCTACTTCCTGGTCGGCGCTTGGGGCGAGCGCGACCGAGTGCGCGCCACGACGAAGCTCATCATCTACACGCTCGTCGGCTCGTTGCTGATGCTCGCGGGCGCGGTTGCGCTGGGAGTGCTCGCCGCGCAGGAGAGCGGCGGCGAGCTGTCGTTCGCGCTCGCCGACCTGACCGAGCGCACGCTGCCGGAGGGAACGCAGCAGTGGATCTTCGTCCTGTTCGCGGCGGCCTTCCTCGTCAAGATGCCGGCGTTCCCGCTGCACGGCTGGATGCCGGACGCCTACCGAGCCGCGCCGATCCCGGTGCTCATCCTGCTCTCGGCGGTGTTGTCGAAGCTGGGCGCGTACGGGTTCCTGCGCGTCGTGCTGCCGATCCTCCCGGACGCCTCGCTGCACTTCCAGGAGATCGTGCTCGTGATCGCGGTGGTGTCGATCCTCTACGGGTCGGCGCTCGCCTTCAGCCAGGACGAGGCGCGGCTGGTGGTGGGCTACTCGTCGGTCGCCCAGCTCGGCTTCATCACGCTCGGGATCTTCTCCCTCGACGACCTCGGCGCCCAGGGCGCGGTGCTCCAGATGGTCAACCACGCGCTCGTGGTCGGCGCGCTGTTCCTCGTGATCGGCGTTCTGGCGCGGCGGACCGGCGGCTCGGAGTCGCTCGCTCAGATGGGCGGGATCGCGATGCGCGCGCCGGTGCTCGCGGCGCTGTTCCTGGTCGTGGGCTTCGCGACGCTCGCGATGCCGGGCACCGCGAACTTCATCGGCGAGCTGCTGATCCTCTTCGGCGCCTTCGAGTCGAAGCTCGTCTTCGGGATCGTCGCGAGCGCCGGTGTGGCGCTGGCCGCCGTGTACATGATCCGCTTCTACCAGCGCGCGATGCACAACCGCATCGGGGAGCGCGTCGCGTCGCGCGACCTCGGCGTTCGCGAGCTCGCCGTCGTCGCGCCCCTCGTGCTCGTGATCGTCGCGCTCTCGGTCTACCCGCAGCTCGTGCTCGAGCGCACCGAGGCGGCGACCGTCGCCAAGGTCGAGCGGGCTCAGTCGCTCGCGCGCGGTGAGCCGCCGGCGGCGCCGACCGCGGCCGCGGAGGGGGCGTCGCCGTGACGCCGGTGGCCCAGATCGAGGCGCCGGCGATCGACTACCTCCAGCTCGCGCCGATCCTCGCGACGCTCGGCGGCTCGATCGTGGTGCTCATGGTCGGGCTTCTCCCCGGCCGCTTCGTGCAGCGCGCGTTGATGCCCGCGCTGACGCTGGTGTCCCTGTTCGCGGCGATCGCCTTCGCGGTGGCCATCTGGGAGCCTGGCGAGGTCGAGCCGATCGTCGAGGGGGCGCTGTCGATGGACACGCTCGCGCTCGGGCTGTCGGTGCTCTTCTACTCCGCCGGGGTCTTCACGGTGCTGCTGTCGCTGCGCGCGCGAGCGGTCCGGGAGGCGGGCGCCGGCGAGTACCACTCGCTGCTGCTCGCGTCGATCACGGGTATGACCGTGCTCGCCGCCGCCGACAACCTCGTGACGGTGTTCGTGGGCTTCGAGCTGCTGTCGATCCCGCTGTACGTCCTGTGCGGAAGCCGCGTACGCAGCGAGCCCTCGCTCGAGTCCGGCCTCAAGTACCTGGTGATCGGTTCGGTCGGCTCGGCGACGCTGCTCTACGGCCTGGCGCTGATCTACGGCGCCACGGGCGCAACCAACTTTCCCGCGATCGCCGCCGCGCTCGAGGGTTCGGTCGGCGCCACCGATCCGCTATTCCTCACCGGCGTCGCGCTGTCGGCGACCGGGCTGGCGTTCAAGGCGTCGGTGGCGCCCTTCCACCAGTGGACTCCCGACGTCTACCAGGGCGCGCCGACCCCGATCACCGCGTTCATGGCGGTGGCGACGAAGGCCGCCGCGTTCGCGATCTTCCTGCGGCTCTTCCTGGACGCTCTCGCGCCGGCTCAACCCGACTGGGCACCCGCGCTGGCGGCGCTCGCTTGGACGACGATCGTGATCGGCAACGTCGGCGCGATCGCGCAGAGCTCGCTCAAGCGGATGCTCGCGTGGTCCGGCGTCGGGCAGGCCGGCTACATGCTGGTCGGCGTGGTGGTAGGTACGCAGCTCGGCCTCCAGGCAACAGCCTTCTACCTGGCGGTCTACCTGCTGATGAACGTGGCGGCCTTCGCCGTGGTGATCGCGCGCGAGCGCCGGTCCGAGCACGGCGACGGAATTCGCTCGCTCGAGGGGCTCGGCGCCGCGAGCCCATGGCTCGCCTGGCCGATGACGATCGCGATGCTGGCGCTGGCCGGGATCCCGCTGACCGCTGGCTTCTTCGGCAAGTTCTATCTGATCGAAGCGGCTGTCGAGGGCGGCTGGGAGTCGCTCGGCGTGGCGATCGTGATCGGCTCCATGCTGTCGCTCGTCTACTACCTGCGCGTGCTCGCCGTGATGTGGATGGGCCCGATCGAGATCGAGCTGCCGGCGCCCGTCGGCCGCGTGGCGCGGCGCGTCAAGCCGGTCGGAGGCTGGTCGCCCGAGGCCGGCGCGCGGGCGCAGCCGGAGGTCAGCGCGGTGGCGATCGCGGCGGCCGCGGCGACGATCGTGCTGGGCATCGTGCCGGGCGTCCTGTTCGACGTGGCGGCCGACGTGGGGCCCGTTTTCGGGACGCTGCTGTAGGGCTCCCGGCGGGCTTTCCGGCCTAGTCGCTTCCGTCAAAAGGGATGGCCGCGGCGGCGTCTAAATGGATCGCGATGTCGCAACCACCGCAACTTTCCTTGCGCGATGGTTTATGTTGCCTGAGTCCTAAGCCGAATTCCCGCGCCGCCATGGACACGGGAAACGGGGGAACCAAGAGCGGCCTTCAGGGCCGCAGGGGCGAATCGCCGCCGGAGCGCGGCGTAGCGCGATCTTTCAGCGCGAGCCCGTCAGCTCACCTCGTAGGCACGAGAAAGACAAAGGAGCGTTTAGGTGCCGCATTCCCATACGGATCTGGCCGTGGACGACCTGCCTCGGCGCGACCTCGCCTCGACCGACATCTGGGAGCGCTCGCTGACGCGGTCGCTCTACCGGCGTGAGCACGCCGCACTCGGGCGCAAGCAGCTGAGCCGCAAGAAGGGCGCGTCGGTGGCGATGAGCGCCGCGATGCTCGGAGCGACGGCTGCGCCGAGCGTGGTCGCGGCCCAGAGCCCGAGCGGCGGGGGCTCGACGAGCTCGGCGGCCGTGGAGCCGACCGCGCTCACCGAGCCGGGCGACAACATCATGCTCGAGCTCGGCGACAGCGGCCCCGCGGTGGCCGCCGTCCAGCGGGAGCTCGCGATCCAGGTCGATCCGGCCGTGGAGGTCGACGGCGTGTACGGCCCGCAGACGCAGGCCGGCGTCGTGGCGTTCCAGCGCGCCGAGGGCCTTCGCGTGGACGGCGTCGTCGGTCCCAACACCTGGGCGGCGCTCTTCGACGGCCGCAACGTGGCTTTCGTCCCGTCGGCGCCGGCTCCCGAGGTCGCGGCGAGTCCAGAGCGTCCGACGGCGCCCACACGTCCGGCGTCGCTCACCACGGATGCCCGGCCGGCCGACTCCGGCGACTTCAACGGCGGCAACTACCTCGTGATGGTGCAGAATAAGCGCCCCTCCGGGCCGTCGGGCGCCGCGGGAGAGGGAGCCTCGCCCGGCAACGGGTCGACGGCCGGCGGGCGCTCCACGCCCGGCGGAAACGGCTCGACGCCCGTCGGGAACCCGTCTCCGGGCGGTCAGCCCTCACCGGGCGGGCAGCCGGGCAACGGCGGCTCGGCCGGCGGCGTCACGGTCTGCGGTCTCGAGAAGCTCAAGTGGCCGACCGCGGGTCATTCGCTCACCAGTACGTTCGGCGACGGCCGCAACCACGGCGGCATCGATATCTCGTACGCGGGCATCGACGGCGACCCCGTGCGGGCGGCCGCATGCGGCCAGATCAGCTTCGCCGGCGTCCAAGACGGTTACGGGAACATCGTGTGCATCAAGCACACCCCGCGGTTCGAGACGTGCTACGCGCACCTCTCGAGCATCAAGTTCGACTCGGGCTACGTGAAGACCGGTCAGATCATCGGCCGCGTCGGGAGCACCGGGGACTCGACCGGACCGCACCTCCATTTCGAGACGCGCGTGAGGGGCAACGCGCAGGATCCGCTGCCCTACCTGCGCGGCGACAAGAAGGTGCCCGGCAAGAACAAGCGCTACGAGCGCGAGCAGCGTCGTGAGCAGCGCGAGCGCGAGCAGCGCCGGGCCGAGCGCGGGCAGCAGGAGCAGGAGCAGGCCGGAAGCGGCGGCACCGAGGAGGCGGAGACGACCTCGAGCGAGAAGCCGCGACGTTCGGGCGAGGCGACCTACGCCACGCAGACCGAGCAGGCACCGGCTGAGTCCGAGGCATCGGCTCCCGCGGAGCCCGCCCCGGCGCCGGTCGAGGAGGCCCCCGCCCCGGTCGAGCCGGCGCCGGCGCCCGTCGAGGAGGCTCCGGCTCCGGTCGAGCCGGCGCCCGCCCCCGTCGAGGAGGCTCCGGCTCCGGTCGAGCCGGCTCCGGCTCCGGTCGAGCCGGCGCCTGTGGAGCCCGCTCCGGTCGAGCCCGCTCCGGCCCCCGTCGAGGAGGCTCCGGCTCCGGTCGAGCCCGCTCCGGCTCCGGTCGAGCCGGCGCCTGTGGAGCCCGCTCCGGTCGAGCCCGCTCCGGCGCCCGTCGAGGAGGCACCGGCTCCGGTCGAGCCCGCTCCGGCTCCGGTCGAGCCGGCGCCTGTGGAGCCCGCTCCGGTCGAGCCCGCCCCCGTCGAGGAGGCTCCGGTCGCGGAAGCCCCCGTCGAGGCAGCGCCCGTCGAGGAGGCTCCGGTCGATCCCGCCACCGGCGAGGTCGTGCCGGCTCCGTAGGCGCAAGCGACACCGAGACAGTCACGCGGGGGCGGATTTATCCGTCCCCGCGTCGTTTCGGCGGCCGCGCGTCGAAGACCTGGTGCGCACCCTTGCCCCCCAGAGGCGCGGACGGATACGTCCCTCCACGGGGCTGCGAGGTTCGGACACGGATGTTCGTGGCAGGCAACTTCGTTGCCTGGGAGGCAACTTCGTATCCGTAAACGACAGGCGCCCCAAGCGGCCGCGACTCAAGACGCCGCGAGCCCCTCGCGTAAGCGCGGCCGCTGGCGGCTGCCCGGCGATCCCGCGACACGAGCTGCCTCGGAAATGGTTTGCTAGCCTGATATCTAGATATGTCACCGCCCAGCAAGCGCTCTCAGCAAACGGCCGCTCTCTTCGTCCGCATCCCCCTCGCGGAAGCGGAGAAGCTCGATCGAGCGGCCTTCGAGCTCAAGGCTCGCAAGCAGGATCTGGTGAGCGGGCTGGTGGCGCGCTACATCGACCCGAGCTCCGCGGCCGGCCTCGACGAGTTGCGCCGCCTGAGCCGTGACACGCCGGCGCCGAGCGGTGACGACCGGCCGGGATTCGGCTTCGACGACCGCCGCCGGGTCGTGGTCGAGACGGACGCGGACACGATGACCGTCGGCAGGCACACCTTCCGCCCGACCGAGACGGCGGAGGTTCTGACCCTCACGCAGGTCGCGGACCTCCTCCAGGCAGCGGAGGAAGCCGTCGAAGCGCTCGCCGAGAGCGGCGATCTGCCCGGTCGCCGCGTCGGGGGCGACTGGCGCTTCGCGCGGAGCGCGATCCTCAAGTGGCTCGCCCGTGGCGACAGCGAGCCCGAAGGGGACGCGGAGTAGGCATGCCGCTCGTCCCGATGGTCATCGAGCAGGACTCGCGCGGCGAGCGCTCGTTCGACATCTACTCCCGCCTTCTCCGCGACCGGGTGATCTTCGTCGGCGAGCCGGTGGACGACCAGGTCGCGAACCTGGTGGTGGCGCAGCTGATCCATCTCGAGTCAGACGATCCCGACAAGGACATCTCTCTCTACGTCAACTCACCGGGCGGCTCGATGTACGCGGGCCTCGCGATCTACGACGCCATGCAGTACGTAAAGCCGGACGTCCAGACGACCTGCGTCGGGATCGCGATGTCGATGGGCTCGCTGCTGCTCGCGGGCGGCGCGGCCGGCAAGCGTGCGGCACTGCCCAACAGCCGCATCCTCATCCACCAGCCGTCGGCCGCGTTCGAGGGCCAGTCGAGCGACATCGAGATCCACGCGCGCGAGGTGCTGAACCTGCGCGAGCGGGTGGACGAGATCTACGCGCGTCATACCGGTCAGCCGCTCGAGCGGGTGCACGACGACATGGAGCGCGACCGCTTCTTCACCGCCGAGGAGGCCGCGGCCTACGGGCTGGTGGACCGCGTGCTGGAGAGCCGCCACGGCTCGAACGGAGCAGGCCGAGCCTGAACGCCTGCGCGCTCGCCACCTATCCTGTGGGCGGTGAGTGAGCGCGTCATGTACGTCAAGCCGGGCTGCCCGTACTGCGGCGCGGCGCGGGACGGCCTGGCCGCAGAGGGCCTCGAGTGGGAGGAGCGCGACGCTACCGCGAACCGCGACTGGCGCGAGGAGCTGTTCGAGCACTCGAACGGATCGGGCGTGGTGCCGACGATCGTCGGTCCCGACGGCGTGCAGGTCGGCTGGGAGGGCCGCGGCTGACGGGTCCACTAGAGGCGGCCGGTCGGCCGCCGCTCGCTCTACACTCGCCGCCCCATGCCGTACCCCGTCGAGGCCTTCACCGACGACGAGCGTGAGCGCCTCGTCCCCCACTTCACGAACCTCGACCGGCCGGTCTTTGCGCTGGTCAACCTCCCCGAGACCGTCAAGGGCGCCCTCTTCGCCCGCTACTCGCGCTACCCGGGCACGCTGCGGCGGCTGTTCCTCGACGAGTTCGCCGACGACGTAGACCCCGGCGCCGCGCACGCGTTCGACGGCGCCGAGGGCGAGCGCGCGGCGGCGCTCTACCAGCGCATCTTCCTCGGCTACGGCGACGATTCGGTCGCCCAGCTTGGCGGCGCCCACGTCGCCTGCGAATGGGTGTCCAACATCGCGACCAAGCTCCTTCAGCGTGGCCGGCTCGCGGCGTACCTGGAGCAGTCCACGCGCTACATCGCCTACGACTCGCCGATGCCCGGCGGCGGGTATCGATACTGGCGCGACCCCTCGCTAGGACCCGAGTACGAGCGGGCGATGGACGCCCTCTTCGATGCCTATGCCGGCGCGCTCCCGCGCGTCGCGGCCTGGGCCGCCGAGCGCTTCCCACGCAGCGACGGCGAGCCCGAGGCCGCCCACGCCCGGTCGATCAAGGCCAAGTCGCTCGACCTGCTGCGCGGGCTGCTGCCCGCGGCGTCGCTTTCGCACGTCGGCATCTTCGCCACCGGACAGGCCTACGAGCAGCTCGTGCTGCGGCTGTTCGCCTCGCCGCTGCCCGAGGCGCGCGGGCTCGGCGAGATGATCCTCGCGGAGCTGCGGCAGGTGATGCCGAGCTTCGTGGCGCGCGTGGACCGGCCCGAGCGCGGCGGACAGTGGGTCGAGTACCTGCGGCGGCGGACCGGCGCGGCGGGCCGGATCGCGGCGCGCATGGGGCTCGACCGGGCGACCGCCGCCGGTGACGCGGACGCGCCGTCGGTGCGGCTGCTGTCGACCGAGGGCTCCGAGGAGGACCTGCTCGCGGCGCTGCTGTTCGAGTCCGCCGCCGCCTCCGAGGAGGAGGTTCGGCGCGCCCTCGAGATGATCGGACCGGACGAGCGCGCCGAGCTGATCGCCGAGCTCTGCGGCGATCGCGCCAACCGCCGCCATCGTCCCGGGCGCGGGCTCGAGGCACTCCGCTACCGCTTCGAGGTCGTGTCCGACTACGGGGCCTTCCGCGACCTCCAGCGCCACCGGATGCTCACGATCCAGTGGCAGTCGCTCACGCCCGACCTCGGCGCCGGCGTCCCCGGCGAGCTCGAGGCGGCCGGCGTGGCCGACGACTACCGTGCGTCGCTCGAGCGCTCGCGCGCGGAGTACGAGCGTCTCGCCTCGATCGGCCGCCCCGAGGCGGCCCCCTACGCGCTCTGCCTTGGCTATCGCATCCGCTATGTGCTCGACATGAACGCGCGCGAGGCCATGCACGTGATCGAGCTGCGCTCGGGCAGGGAGGGGCACCCGTCGTATCGGGCCGTTGCGCACGAGCTGCACGCCCAGATCGCCGGCGTGCACCCCGCCGTCGCGGCCGCGATCTCGCACGTGGACCGCGACACCGAGCCCCGGCTGGAGCGGATCCTTTCCGAGATCCGCACGCACGCGCGGGCGTCGGTGCGGTGACCGCGGACGCCTTTGAGGGCCGCCGGGTGGCGCCCTCGATCCTGGCCGCCGACTACGCGCGGCTCGGCGCCCAGCTCGACGAGGTGCTCGACGCCGGCGCGCGGGTGATCCACGTCGACGTCATGGACGGGCACTTCGTGCCGCCGATCACCGTCGGGGCGCTGGTCGTGGACGCGATCAGCGAGCGCGTCCACGCCGCGGGCGGCGTCCTCGACGTGCACCTGATGATCGAGCACCCCGAGCGCCACGTCGCCGAGTTCGCCGGCGCGGGGGCGGACGCGATCAGCGTGCATTGGGAAGCCACTCCGCACGTCCACTACACGCTCAAGGTCGTCCGTGAGGCCGGCTGCCGCGCGGGTCTGGCACTCAACCCGGCCACGCCCGCGCACGCGGTCGCGGAGGTCGCGGACGCCCTCGACCAGGTGCTCTGCATGACGGTCAACCCCGGCTGGGGCGGCCAGCCGTTCATTCCCGAGTCGCCCGGCAAGGTCGCCCGGCTGCGCGAGCTGCTGCCCGATCTGGTCGCGATCGAGGTCGACGGCGGAATCGACGTCGAGACCGCCCCGCCGTGCGCCGAGGCCGGCGCCACCCTGTTCGTGGCCGGCTCGGCCGTGATGGGCGCGGGTGACCCGGCCGAGGCCTACGCGCGCCTGCGCGAGGCGGCCGGCGCTTCCTAGCGCCCGCGCCGGCGCTTGCGCGAGGCGGGCCGGGGGTCCGGGGCGTCGCCCCCATCGCCCGAGGGCTCGGCCTTTTCACCCGATCCGGCCCCCTCGTCGCCCGAGTCCCCGTAGGCGAGCCGCTGGGCCTTGTCAACACGCGCGGCGCGGTCGGCCTCCATGCGCTGGGCGGCGCCCGGCCATGGCACCGCCTCCACGCGGTCCCAGGCCGGCCCGCGCCCGCCCCCGGGCCAGCGGCCGAGGAAGAGCATGCCGAGCGCGAGGAGCCAGAAGAGCTGGATCAGCGTCGCCCCCCCGAGGATCGGGACCGCGATGAACACGCCGACCGCCACGCCGATGATTCCGACGAAGCGGCTCAGCAGCCCGGCCCGCATGGCGTTCAGCGCGATCAGCAGCACCGCCGCGCCGAGCGCGACGCTGAGCGCGAAGCGCACGAGCTGGGCGGTGTCCACGGCGCTGGCGGCGACGAGGTCGTCCGCGACCTCCTCGGTCATCGACCCTTCAGCCGCGAAGTCGCCCGCCACGTCGAGGAGCAGCACCTGCTCGACGATGAGGATGGCCGCGGTCCCCACCGCGGCCGCGATCAGCAGCGGCAGCGCGATCCCCGGGGTCTCCGGGCGACGCGCCCTGCTGGCGCGGAAGAGGTAGCCGAGAGGGATCGGCAGCAGCAGGAAGCCAAGCGCGGTCAGCGCCGCTCCGGCGAGGAACGCGGCCGAGGACTCGTCGGCGGCGGCGAGCAGGCCCGCCCTGCCCTCACCCGGGGAGCTGATGCTCGAAGCCAGTACGAAGAACGAGATGAACGGCAGCACCCCCGCCGCGAACGCCGCCGCCGCGGCCACGCGCCCTGCCCGCCGCTCCCACTCGAGCTGGCCGCTCTCTGCGTCCGCGCTCACGAGCGTCGCTCCCGGGCCGGCGGTCCGCTCGCGGTCGGCGGCGGCAGGTTGCCGCGCCGCGGCGGGTAGTAGTCGTCCTCGCCGCGCTCGACGAGGCGCGACAGCCGCTCGCCGGCGGCCAGGACGAGGTTGAGCGCCGGCTCGGCGATCCGAAGGGCGGTCTCGAAGCGGCTGCGGCGACGCCGCTGGTCGGGGGTGAGCGGAGCCATCAGCCGCCGCGCTGGTGAAAGAAGAACTCGGGCAGCGCGGCGCGCACGACCTCGGCGGTCATTCGCTGGGCGAGCTGGAGGTCGCCGGCGCGGACGGCGAGGTCGTCGATCGTGACGATGCCCCGCAGCTCGCCGTCCTCGACCACCGGCAGGCGCCGGACGCGGTTCTGCACCATCAGGGCGGCGGCCTCCTCGAGCTCCATGCCGACCTCGCCCGACACCAGCGGCCGGGTGGCGTGATCGCCCGCGAGCCCGGAGCGGTCGACGCCGTCGGCGACCACCGCCAGCGCCACGTCGCGGTCGGTGATCATGCCGCACGGTCGCGAGCCGTCCACAACGACGACCGATCCGACGTTGCGGTCGCGCATCAGCTCGGCGACCTGGCCGAGCTTCGCTTCGGTGCCCGCCGTGACCACGGGCTCGGTCATCACCTCGCCGATCAGCACGCCCGCGACTATACGAGCCGCCTCGCCGTCGCGGCCCCACGCCCGCGTGGAGCGGCGGGCCGTAGAATCAACGCATGTCCTCAGAGGATCCCTTCGGCGGCCTGTTCGGCGACCCCGACGAGCTGCGGCGGCGGATGGCGGAGTTCGCCGAGCAGATGCAGGGCGCCCAGAAGGTCGCGTGGGCCGACAACGCGATCAAGCTCGCAGTCGACATGACCGTCGCCGGGATCAACCGGCTGAACCTTCAGGGCAACCCCGAGGAGCAGGCCGCCCAGATCCGCGAGGCGATGGGGCGGATCTTCCCGGAGGCCGTGACGCTCGTGCGCGAGGCCCGCGAGGGCTTCGGCACCCAGTAGGCGGACGGGCCTCTACGCCGAGCCCGCGCCCGCAGCCTCGGCCTGCTCGGCCGCGCGCTCGCTCTTGCCGCGGGCGACGATGTCCTTGAAGGAACGAAAGCCGAACATGAAGAAGATCGCCCCGAAGCCGACCGCGAACGTGAGCGCGGCGATCGCGACCTGCTGGCCGACCGAGTAGGCCGCCACCGTTGCCCCGGCGGCCGCGCCGGAGAACACCTGCACCAGGATCGCCTGCTGCACGCCCGCGCCCTGCGGGGTGAAAGGAACCAGCGTCCCGACGGCGTTGACGCCGATCACCAGCAGCACGTTGCGGACCGAGCCGCCCACGCCGAACGCCTCGAGCATCAACCAGAACGCTGTGAAGCGGAAGGCCCAGCCGGCGAGCTGCACGGCGAACACCTCGCGGAGGTAGCGCCGCCGGTCGACGAGGATCGTGATGCCCTGGCGGACGCGGGCCCAGAATGCCTTGACGCGCGCCGAGAGGATCGCGACGACGACGAGCCCCGCCACCCCGAGGAAGGTGACCAGGAACAGCGTGAACTGGGGGTTCGCCGCCAGGAACGAGAGGTCGAACGCGCCGATGTCCGGGAAGTCCGGAGGCTTGGGGAACACGCCCTGCGAGAAGGCGAAGCTGAGGATGAAGATCGCCATGAAGGCGTCAAACACGAGCTCGACGGCGAAGCTCGAGGTGACCGCCGGGTAGCTCGAGCGCGGGATCGAGGTCTTGGTGAGGAAGAGCCGGACGAAGTCGCCGCCGCGCGCGGGGATCACGGAGTTGAACCCGTAGCCCGCCATGTAGGCGCCCCAGATGTAGCGCCACTGAAAGTGCTCGGTCGGGTAGGCCGCGCGCAGGATGTTGTAGGAGGCGCGCGAGCGCAGGGTGAGGTACACGAGGAAGGCGGCGAGGGCGATCGCGAGCAGCGGCCACTCGATCCCCGCGAGGTTCTCGAAGAACGCTTGCGCCGCGTCGATGAACGAGGCGGCGGGCGGCGCGATCGGCTGGCTTGTCTCCACGTCGAAAAGGTACGGCCAGTTCGGGTCGGGCAACCGCGAAGCCGGTCCGCTCACCTGAGCAGACGCGAGAGGCGCCTGTCCTTGAGCACGCGCCCGCCGGTCTGCTCGGCCGGGCAGTACGTGGTGACGTAGTCCTTGAAGAACACGGCCGCGAGCGTCGCGCCGCAGCGCGGGCAGGGCTGGCCCTGGCGCGCGTGCACCTGGAGCGGCATCGGCGCCTTGTCGGGCATCGTGTCGCCGACCACCTCCTCGTAGTGCTCCAACGCCGCCCCGAGCACGCGGTCGCAGGCGTCGTGGAGGCGGGCGACCTCGGCGTCGTCGAGGTCGGACCCGTTCTTGAACGCCGACAGCTCGGCGGTCCAGAGGATCTCGTCCACCCACGAGCGTCCGATCCCGGCGATCACGCGCTGGTCGCGCAGCAGCGCGTGCAGGTGGCGCGGACGGCGTACCAGCTGCGCGAACTCCGCGAGCGGCCGCGCAGGGTGGGCGTCCGGCCCGAGTGTCGCGACATATTCGTCGCGCTCGACCTCGCCGGCGGGCAGGAGCTTTGCCCAGGCGCGCTGCTGGGTGCCGAACTCCCGCAGCCGCAGCTCGCGCCCGTCGTCGAGGCGCAGCAGCACCCGGGCGCTCCTGTCTCGCAGCGAGGCGCGCTTGTCGAAGATGGCAAGCCTTCCCGCGGACATCAGATGGACCAGCAGCGAGAGCTCCCCGGCGTCGACTGCCAGCATCTTGCCCAGCCGCCTGACCCCGGTCAGCGTGGCCCCGGCAAGCGCATCGAGCGGCGGGTCGAACGTCTTCATCGTCACCACGCCGGGCGCGAGCGCGGACTCGACGCGGGCTCCGGCGACGGCGCGGTGGAGCCGTCGCGCGGTGATCTCGACCTCGGGCAACTCGGGCACGGAGCTACCCTAGAGCGATGCGGATCGCGGTCTCGAGCGACGAGCGGACCGGTGTCGCGGACGCGCTCGTGGGAGAGCTTCGCCGGCGCGGGCACGAGCCGATCGCGCACGGCGCGCTGGCCGACGACGAGCGCAACGACTGGGCATGGGCGAGCGAGGCGGCCGCGCGCGACGTGGCCGAGCGGCGCGCCGAGCAGGCGATCGTCTGCTGCTGGACGGGCACCGGGGCGTCGATGGCCGCAAACAAGGTCAGCGGCGTCCGCGCGGCGCTCTGCTGGGATGCGACCACCGCCGAGGGCGCGCGTCGCTGGAACGACGCCAACGCGCTTGCGCTCTCGCTGCGCAGCACGAGCCAGGCCGTGCTCGGCGAAATCCTCGACGCCTGGTTCGGCGGCGAGCCGAGCCGCGACGCGGACGACGTCGAGAACGTCCGCCACGTCGACGCGATCTAGGGATCCGGGCGGAGTCCCGCGCGGCTGAAAGGATTCGCGCCGTGCCCCGCGAGGTCGTCGACACCCATGAGCAGGCGCGCGCCGAGGAGCTCCCGCCGCTGATCGTCCGCGAGCCGCTCGAGGCGTTCCTCGAGCGCGCGGGCCTGGGCGACGGCCGCGTCGAGCCCGAGCGGATCGGCGAGGGGCACTCGAACGTGACCTTCCTGCTCCGCCGCGAGGAGGACGCGCGGCTGGTCCTGCGCCGCCCGCCGCGGCCGCCGCTGCCGCCGTCGGCCCACGACGTGCTGCGCGAGGCGCGGCTGCTGGCCGCCGTGCGCGACACGAGCCTCCGCGTCCCGCCGGTGCTCGCCGTCTGCGACGACGAGTCGGTGCTCGGCGTGCCGTTCTACGTGATGGAGCGAGTGGACGGGGAGGTGATCACCAACGAGGTCCCCGCGGCGCTCGACGCGCCGGCCGAGCGCCGGGGGATCGCCGAGGAGCTGGTCGACGCGCTCGCCGAGATGCACGCGGTGGACTGGCGCGCCTGCGGCCTCGAGGGCTTCGGAAAGCCGACCGGCTACCTCGAGCGCCAGCTCCGGCGCTTCGGCGGCCTGTGGGAGCACAACAAGACGCGCGAGCTGGCGGTGGTCCAGAAAGTCGGCGAGTGGCTCGCCCACAACATGCCGGAGTCGCCCGCGGCGACGATCGTCCACGGTGACTACCGGCTCGGCAACACGATGTTCGCGCGCGAGGCGCCGGCCCGGCTCGTGGCCGTCTTCGATTGGGAGCTGGCCACGATCGGCGACCCGCTGGCGGACGTCGGCTACCTGACCGCCACCTGGGCGCGACCCGACGAGATGCGCGAGACGATGTTCGACCGCATGAGCGTCACCCACGCCGAGGGCTTTCTCTCGCGCGACGAGCTGGTCGCCCGCTACGAGGGACGGACGGGGCGCTCGATGTCCGACCTCCGCTGGTACCAGGCGCTCGCGCTCTGGAAGGCCGCCGTGTTCATGGAGGGCAACTACAAGCGCTCGCTGGCGGGCACCACCGACGACCCCTGGCTGCGGACGTTCGACGAGGGCGTGCCCCAGCTGGCGGAGGCCGCCCGCCAGATCACGCGGATGCCGGCGCCGCGGACGTGAGCGGGGAGGGCGGCGCGGCAGGCGGCGGCGCGGCTCACAGCGCCCTCCTCGTCGACTTCGGCGGCGTCCTGACCTCCAACGTCTTCGACTCCTTCCGCGAGTTCTGCGAGCGCGAGGGGCTCGAGCCGGGCGCGGTCAAGCGGCTGTTTCGCGAGGACCCCGATGCGCTGGCGCTGCTTCGACGGCTCGAGCGCGGCGAGCTGTCCGAGGCCGCCTTCTCCGAGCGCTTCGCGCCGATGCTCGGGGTCTCGGATCACGACGGGCTCGTGGACCGCCTGTTCGCCGGGATGCGTGCCGACGAGGCGATGATCGACGCCGTGCGGCGGGCGCGCGCGGGAGGAGTTCGGACCGCCCTCGTGTCGAACTCGTGGGGGTCCGGGCGCTACGACCGCGACGCCTTCCCCGAGCTGTTCGACGCCGTCGTGATATCGGGGGAGGTGGGCCTACACAAGCCGGAGCCCGAGATCTTCAGGATGGCGGCCGAGCGGGTCGAGGCCGCGCCCGAGAGCTGCGTGTTCGTGGACGATCTCAAGGAGAACTGCGCCGGGGCCGAGGCCGTGGGAATGACCGCGCTGCTCCACCGCGGCGCCGAGACCACGGTGCCCGAGCTCGAGCGGCTGCTCGGGCTGGTGCTCCGCTAGCGCTCGCCCGTTTTCCGCATACGATTCGGGCCATGGCGATTCCGGACTTCCAGTCGATGCTCCTCCCCCTGCTGGCGTTGCATGCTGACGGGCAGCCGCACACTGGCACCGAGAGAACCGAAGCCTTGGCCGTCCGGGCAGCCGGCTGAGCGCTCCGAGTTAGCCGGCCGGCAGGTGACACCGTCCTGCCCTTGTGTCGCATAGCGCACCCTAAGCAGGACGGTGAAGCGACCGACGTGATGCGGGCGCGACGTGGGAAACGCACTCATGCCCGCCGGACCCCTAGCCACGGGCGGCTCGAAGAGGCCGCCCACGGAACTCGGTCGCCCGCACGCGCATCCTGAAGAAGACCCGTGAAGAATTAAGCGAACGAGCCGGCGCGCTCCTGCTCGATCGCCCCGAGTACCTCGTTCGTGCGCCCGGTCCGCACAAGGTCGATCGGACGCCGGTCGCCCAGGTGCGGGTTCAGCCCCGACAGCCAGCGCTCCGCCGCGTCGGGCGTGTAAAGACGAAGCAGGGCTGCCATCACGACCTCCAGCGGGTCCACCTACTACCGCCGCCGCCGGCGCCCGTAGAGCAGCGCCAGCCCGCGCTCCAGCATGCGCGACGTCCTCGCCGAGTACGGGTAGAAGTGGAGCTCGCGCTTGGGGGCGAAGCGCGTCACGCAGATCGTCTGCGGCTGGGTGTACTTGCGGATGCCGCCGCCGGAGTGGCGGTAGCCGACGCCCGAGCTCTTGACGCCCCCGAACGGGACCTCCTGCGCGACGAAGTTGATCATCGCGTCGTTCACGCAGGTGTTGCCGGCCTCGATCCGGCGGGCGATCGCCTCGCCGCGCTCGACGTCGCG
>Ga0136615_10000430_pt1 | contig 19351 bp, 17 predicted proteins | sample AntDrymUQ2882206_2_FD_106647 | JGI IMG/M metagenome (GOLD analysis project Ga0136615, IMG submission 106647) | Polar desert sand microbial communities from Dry Valleys, Antarctica - metaG UQ288 (22.06) | ecosystem: Environmental > Terrestrial > Soil > Desert | place: Antarctica: Dry Valley...
AAATGGCGGAGTTGTAGTGGCGCAAAACCGCTACGGATAATCAAGGGGTTCACACGCGACGTGATAAAAAAAGTCGCTGTTTCGCCCTCACGTCCAATGAAGCGAGATACGTCGAAACTCTGCGGCAGAAGGGGTCGAAGTTAGTCGCGGAGATGGTCAGCGCAGCGGCGTGCGCGAGCGATTTAGCTTGACTCTAACACCTCAGATAGCTCGTTCGAGTCGCCGTTAAGCACATCGGAAAAAGTATTTCGGTACAAAGAAATCGTTTGAGCCTTTGATAGCGGAGAAATTGAGTTCGATAATGCCGGAAAATATTTTCCTACCTGCTTATTTCTTGTGAGCCTCTTTTTCATAATTCAAACTTAGCAGTTATCAAGTGATGTCAAAATTAACACCGTAACATCGTAACCCTAGTTTTCGCGCCACCGCTTGCGAGGCGTGATTCTCCCAAGACGTGCTGTACAATGGAATTGCACCGGCAGCCAGCACCAAGCGCGACCATTCAGAAACGACATCTTTGGCATACCCACTTCCGCGAAACTCCGGCAACGTCTCAACACCTGCTTCATGAGCCTCATACGTGATGCGAACGCTGCGACAGACTGAAACGGCTTGAGTATCCTCAACAAGCGCAACAAAGGGTTGCCAAGTGGGAAGTTCTTCAATCAACTTCTCAAAACCGCCGCGTAGTGTCTTTGCATTATTTTCCGTAATAGCCAGTAAATGTTTTGACGACATCTCGTATTTGGTGAATTGGTATGCCAGACCGCCGCCGGACACTTCCTGAACAGGCGCGTGCTTTTCGAGCAACCGGACGAATGTTTCAAGATGACGAGGCGGCTCGTTAAACTCCGTGTTCACCGGCGGCTCGTCCGCACACAGCGCGTCCAATTCCTCGCAGAGTTTCTCCGGCAAATCGGCGCGAAATCGCCAGATGTTGCCCGCCCGTGTGCGACCTAAAAACAAACGAGGAGCAGCAATGACCGCGCTGCCCGGCTCGTTCACGAATAAAAGCCGCGATTCGACATCGTGGGTGAACAACGCGCGAACATGAATGTTTATTAGCTCTAAGTCAGTGAACATATAATTTCCTCATTCATATTTTGTAACAATATCTCAATTGTTGTCTTCACCCGAAAGTATCGAACTTACTGTATGAGCGGAACGCTTCCGCATAACACCCCTGTACAGGGTAGTTGTACGGAAGCGTTCCGCATAATACCCTTATCTGCGGACTGCGTGAACACTACTTTTCAAGCGAATCATTGCGGGAAAGCAGAGCGGCCAGACCGGCAAAAGCGATAACCGCCAGAGGCTTGTCGAAAGCGTTTCGTATTGGAAAGAGCGACATGTTTTCAGCCTAATGTTCGAGGCCGATTGTAGCGTCAACCTCACTGCCGAATCCATTGCTACCGAGAAGTAGGAGAGACCGCCGGTGAGCGGATTCGGAGTTAGTAAGAGAGGGAGCCGCAAGCCCGCGCGTCGGGGAGGGCGTTCATATGTTGCGGTCATTACGCCCTTCCTGTCGGTCGGGCTTCTGCCTTAGTCTTTGAAAATAAATCGTGACATGCGAAACGCAGTTTGATAGGTTGGGCGCGCTGTAGCCAAACAGAGAAGAGGAGAATAAACATGCCTGCGAAAAAAGCGACAAAGAAATCAGGAACTTCGAGCGCGAAGGGCGCGAAGAAGGCGGCGAAGAAGACCGCTGCATCCGGCGGAAGTAAGAAGTCTGTCGGGAAGAAGAGTGCAGCCAAGAAGGCGGCCCCGAAGAAATCGTCCGCGAAGAAATCTCCGGCGAAGAAATCAACTGCGTCGAAGAAGTCCGGCGGCAAGCAGGGTGCGGCCAAAAAACAAACCGCAAGTAAGAAGGTCAGCGCAAGTAGCAAAACAGGCGCGAGCAAAAAGGGCGGGGCGAGCAAGAAAACAGGTGGAAGTAAAAAATCACCAGGCCCGAAGGCTCCGGGACTCCTTAAGAAAACCGCACAGGTCGCGACGAGTGTGATCGTCGGCGCGGCGGTCGGCGCGGCGAAGGGCGCGGTAATCGGCGCGGTCGAGCCTTTGGAGAAAGCGGCGGGGGTCGAGCCGCAGGACAGGGAAATGATCGCGGGAGAGAGCGGCGGCGAAGGTTCGGGCGGGGACCAGTCGGGCGGGAATCAGTAAGTAGGCACTTTCCCGCCGACCGGGATTCCACAATAACGAGGGGCGGCGACGGTTGCTGCCCCTTCCTTATTTCAGGCCTACTGACTGCCGATCTTGTAAACGGCGGTCGCCGGGTTATACGTCTTCCAATCAAACCAAAAATCTTTCAGCACGGGAATCTTGCGCAGTTGCTTCCCCTTCAACTCACCGCCCGTCGCCGTCCCCGTAAAATCCCATTCGTCGCTTTGTCACGGCAGCTTGAGTTGCCAAAGTTTTATTCCCGCACTCTCGCGGTCTTACATCTACTGCTTCGGTCCGTCAACTTTGATGTGCAATTTCTCCTGGCCTTCGGTGCCCGACGGGAAACGTCGCCCGCGCGCGATGCGAAGCGCCGATGCTTCGTAAGCCTCCATGCCGGGACGCGAGTTGAGGATTGAAGCTTGCGCGACGCGACCGTTCACCACCTGCATCACGACTGTCACGGTATAGCCGGCGGAGTTGTCGGCCTTAGAAATTTTCGGGCGCTCGACGCGCGCGGCAGAGTCGGCGGAAGGAGAAATTGCCGGAGCCCTGCTCGAAGGCGGCGTGCGTGGCTCATCTTTAATGCTTGCGGTGTCCTTTCTTGTGATGTTGCGCGCGGGGGTGGTGCTGGGGGCCGGCGATAGCGCGATGAGCGCAACGTCCTTTGAGACTGATTCGTTGCCGGACGGTGTGAACATCGGCGAAGCGTGTACTCCGCTGACAATACCATCCGACATTGCCGGTTCGGGGGCGGGAACCTCGATGGCCGAATCTGCGATGCCGGGCGGCGGCGCGACGTTCCTTTGTGTTTGTCCGGTGAACGCGAAGAACGCGGCGGCAACAATCACGAGCGGCACGACGGCGCTCGCCATCAAGATCGTCCGCCGCCCATAAGAAACAGCGTGCGGCGTTTCCCTGAATAACTCTCGCAGATTAAATATGTCCGGCGATGGTTCTTCGATAACGACGGGCGGTGGTGCAACAGGATCGGGAATCGGCGGGTCGTTAACTGCTTCAATGTTCGCCTTTACCGGGATGAGTGCCGGCAGTATAGCCACAGAAGCGAGCGCCTCCGGCCCCTGCACGCTTTCGTCTTCACGCACCGACGGGCGCGACGCGGCGAGTGGCCCGATGATCGGCGCGCTCATCTCTTCGGCAGTGTGGTGCGGCTGACTCGCAGAAGGTTTGAGCAGAAAATCGAAAATTAAGTCCTGCGATGATTCGGTGATGGTTTGACGTTGCGACTCGATGAGCGGCTCGAAGTCGAACGACGCGGCGGGAAGCGACATCGCCATGTGGACAGCTTGGAAGCCGAAGAGCGCGCCGATCTGCGCGTCCAGCAGTTTGCCGTTTTTGAAGTGGAAAGCGCCCGGCGTTTTCGGGTAGTTGACCGTCAAGCGCCCGGTCGCGCCCTGATGGTGCAACATGCCGACTGCATCCGACAAAGTGTATCCGTTAAGATTTCCCGACAGCATCATGGGGTGATTCTGCTGCACTCTGACACCTCCCGATTTCGCGCGCAGTAATAGTGAGGCTGAACAACCGAAGAAAGAAAGTTAAGGCTTCATCTACTTCACATACGTGAACGAATAATTAATGATTCCAACCACGTTTGTCGGTTGGCCGGCGACGAGTGTGGGTGAAAAGACGGCTTGCCGCGCGGCTTCAACTGCCGCGCTGCGCAATTGGGCGTGGCCGCTGACGGCGCGCGCCGCGATGACGTTACCTTTTCCGTCAACGACCACCTCAACGGCCACCGCCCCGGTCAGACGCGACTGCCGGGCGGCGTCCGGGTAGACGGGCTTCGGAAGGCTGAGCGGCGTGCCGAGCAAAAGTTTGCCGTCGGCTCGCCCCGGCGCTATGTTGAGAGCCGGGGCGTCGGTGGCGATGCGAACCGGAACCTTCGGATCAGTTGTTCTCTGTGCGTTGTCGTCGCGGAGTGCGGGGACGACAGGGTCGAGCCACGGAGCGCCCTCATTTGCGTAAGCCAGATTCGGCATCGTCCGTGACGACACGGAAGTGCCTCGCGCCGCGCGCTCTTGCGGTGCGCCTGTTTGATCTTCCGTCGAAGTCGGAGCCGCTTCGGTTTCGCCGGCGGAATCGAGCGTGGGCGGCGTTGGACGCGACGCGGATGCCGGTTGAGTAGCGGGGGCCGTATTGTGGTCGAAGAAGTATGTGATCGTGCGGCGAGTTACTTCGGTCGGCTCAAAGCTGACCTTCCCGTCCTCAACTACCGCGATCAACGTGGTCATTTTCGTCCAGTTGCCCACCGCGTCAAATTCGTATGTGTATTCTTCCTTGCCAATCACCGAGCCGGAATCATCGCGCAGGATTTTCTCGGTCACGTTGCCTTTGTCGTCATACGTGTATTCTTCCTTGCCAATCACCGAGCCTTCGTCAATTGGGTAAAAGGCGTTCTCGACTCTGCGACCTTTCAAATCATACGCGGTCGTTTCGAGCAGAATACGCTCGCCCTCGACGCGTTGGCCGGACTTGACGACGATCTTTGCCAACTCGGTTCGCACCCGACGCACCGGCCCCGTTAAGCCGTCGCGCTCTCGCGTGCTGTCGGTTATTGAAAGCGGTGTGGTCGCGGCGGGCCGGACACTGATGCGTTCCTGCGCGAGTGCGGCGGAGCAAACAATCAGGGAGAGAAGAAACAGGTTAAAAGATTTCCGGGCACGGACTCGGTGAAGCATTGCACATCTCGTTTCGGATGAAATGATCGCTGATAAGTAACGTGCGCGGCGGAAGGAAATCAGGGCGAGTAAGGAGCGATAAAATGTCGCAAAGGCTTGCTTCGGGATTTACTCGGTATGCCTCACGGGTAGTACCGGCGAAGAGCTTTCCCCTTGATATGCGTCCTGATGTCATTTTACGCCGGCGCTTCCGCACTCATCAGCCGGCTTTTTCACTAGCCTGCGCCCGCCGCACTTTCAAGAATTAACTTACATTCGGCTAATATCTTAGCGCGAGTGAGATGAAAACTTACAGATGAGCACAGTATTCACCCTCAAAAATTCATTGTCAACACAAATGAAGTAAGAGGAACGAAGAAGGGGAAATGGGGAAAGGCGTAAAGGGAAAAAGGTGGAGAAGCGCAGGCACGCTTACCTTTCATCGCTTTCCGCCAATGTTTTCCATTCTTTCGGATTTCAATTTAGGATAGTGTGACGCTCAGGCCGCAGAGCTTGGGGTTCAATCCGCACGCCCGAACAATTAACAAATATGAAAATCACGAAAGCGGTTATCACCGCCGCCGCGAGAAATCAGCGGACGCTGCCTCTACAGACTTTGGTGGATCGGGACGGCGACCAAAAGCCGCTGCTCAACATCATCGTCGAAGAGGCGATAGGTGCCGGGATTGAAGACATCTGTGTGGTCGTCGCCCCCGGCGACGAGGACGCCTACCGGCAGGCGGCGGGGGGGCATGCCGGGCGACTCTCGTTCATCGCGCAGAATGAGCCGCGCGGTTACGGCCACGCCGTTTCCTGCGCGCGCGAATTTGTCGGTGAAGAATCGTTTCTCCACATGATCGGCGATCACGTCTATATCAGCGGCAACACGAAGAGTTGCGCCGAGCAAATAATCGAGGTCGCGCGCCGCGAGTCGTGCGCCGTGTCAGGCGTGCAGCCGACGCGCGAAAACCTTCTACCATACTTCGGCGCGGTCGGCGGTCAGCGCCTCAAGGGTAAAAGCGGGCTTTACCAGATCGAGCGGGTCGTCGAAAAGCCGACGCCGACGGAGGCCGAGCAAACGCTGATGATCGCCGGTTTGCGCAGCGGACACTATCTCTGTTTCTTTGGCATGCACGTCCTCACGCCGACGGCGATGGAGATTCTCGGCACTCACGTCGCGGCGCATCGCGGCGACGCTAACATCCAACTCTCCCCGGTGCTCGACCAACTGGCGAAGCGCGAGCGCTACCTCGCGCTCGAAACAAGGGGGCGCCGCTACCCGGTTGACGTTCGCTACGGACTGCTCACCGCGCAACTCGCCCTCGCGCTCAGCGGACGGGATCGCGACGAAGTGTTGACCGGCCTTTGTGAATTGCTGGCGCAGCGTGAGATGAGCGGGGCGGCGGATGAGTAGGAAAGAGCGCATGCCTGAGCACCTGACTGACATCATCACCGCCGCCGATTCCGAAGTTCGCAACCGCTCGCTCGACTCATACTGCGCGTCGGCCTCGGTCGCTCAACTGCTCGAAGAGTGTACGCGTCTGGAATCGTTTCGGCACGAAAGCGAGAACCTCTACGAGCGCGTGCGGGCGTGCTTTTTTCTCTACGCGATCAACCGCTTTCACCTGCCCGACAAACGGGAATTGCCAGCCAACGGACGCATTCCGTTTGAAGGATACACGCACCTTCTTGAGCGCCGCTTCGAGGAGGCGATAGACCTGTTTCTGAAAACCCAAGCTCACGATGGCCCCAGCGACGCACTGTCGAGCGCGCTCGCCGCCGCTTACCACCGCGTCGCGTTTCAGACCTTAGCTAATCAAGTGCGACGCAGCGTGCGCTCGGTTCGCGGCAACCAGTGGATGTTCCGCGTCGGGCATCCGGGCGACCAACCGTTGCGCGTGCGCCCGGAACTCAAGTTGCGGCTCTCAGAAGAATCGTCGTTCCCCGTCCTCAAAGAATCAACGTCGGTGCGGATGGACTTAACGCACAGCGCGTGGAGCGACATCTTTTTTCTCGGCATGGATTTCCCGGAAGGCGCGCGCGTCCTCAACGTCTCGATTGATTTGGGCGTGCGTGGGCGCGACGCTGTTCCGCGCCCGCCCGTCGAGGCTTACCTGCGAGTGATTGATGAACCTGTCCTCCGGCTCGTCAGCGTTGATCTCAAAACGCAGGCCGACATCACAGACCTCGGCGAAGTGTTCGACTTCGCCCGCGATTATCTTGGACTACTCAAAGCGGCGCTCATCGCGTCGGGTTTAGTCCCGCCCGGCGTCGAAGGCTCCGGGCAGAGTCTCAGCGATTTGCTCGCCCGGTTAGTCGGCGCGGGTCACGGCCTTGAGCTAATTAGCAACGTCAACAACATCCCAAAAGGCTCGCGCCTCGCCGTCTCAACGAATCTGCTGGCCGCGCTCATTTCCGTCTGCATGCGCGCGACCGGGCAGGCGCGTAACCTCGTCGGGCCTCTCGAAGAGAATGAACGTCGGCTCGTCGCGGCGCGGGCGATTTTGGGCGAGTGGCTGGCGGGTTCTGGCGGCGGGTGGCAGGATTCGGGCGGAGTGTGGCCCGGCATCAAGTTGATTCAGGGACAAAATGCCGAAGAAGGCGACCCGGAATACGGAATAAGTCGCGGGCGTCTGCTTCCGACTCATCGCATTCTGGATTCATCGGAAGCCTCCCTTGAGACTCGCCGGCAATTACAGGACAGCCTCGTGCTTGTTCACGGCGGGATGGCGCAGAACGTCGGCCCCGTCCTTGAGATGGTCACGGAGAAATACCTGCTGCGCTCCGAAGCCGAGTGGAATGCACGTCAAGACGCCAACCACATTCTAGACGACATTCTCCTGCACCTCAGAGAGGGAGACATTGCGGGCATCGGTGCGGCGACGACGCGAAACTTTTTCGGCCCGCTCCAAACAATCGTTCCGTGGGCGAGCAATCTCTACACCGAGACGCTGATTGACAAGGTGCGGAAAGAGTTCGGCCAAGACTTTCAAGGCTTCTGGATGCTCGGCGGAATGTCCGGCGGCGGCATGGGTTTTATCTTCAGCCCCGAACGAAAGCGTGAAGCGCAGGACAGCTTGGGGCGCATCATGGCGGACGCGCGCCGACGCTTCGAGCACGCGTTGCCGTTCGCGATGGAGCCGGTCGTCTACGACTTTGCGATCAACGAGCGCGGGACGTTTGCCGGATTGCTATCGTCCGACGCCGCCCCGCTCCCGCCGGGCTACTATGTGATGACGGTGCCGCGTTTGATGCGACAAGACCCGCGCCACCTCAGCATCTCGCGCCGCTCGGAACTCGACGCCTTCGGCTCCGCATGCCGCACGCGCCCCGAACTGGCCGGCATGGTGCAGACGCTCTTCGATCAACTCATTCCGCGCGTCAAGCTCGAAGACGAAGGCGGGCGTGACCTCAGTTCAATTCTCGAAGCGAACGGCTTTGACAACGTGCAGCATGAGCAGATTCGCGGCGACCTCCGCAACGGGCGCATCGGACTCGCGCAAAATCGTCTGCCCGTCAGCAGCCGTATCCGCGATGTCGAGCCGGGCGATGTTTACGACGGCGTGCGTGAATTGCCGGAAAGTTTGAGCGAGGTCGGAAGGCGGGCGTTGAGCGAAGGCCGAATCGCGGTCGTCTCGCTCGCGGCGGGCGTCGGGAGTCGCTGGACGCAAGGCGCGGGCGTGGTGAAAGCTCTTCACCCGTTCGCCAAGCTCGCGGGCAGACATCGCAGTTTCATCGAGGCGCATCTTGCGAAGAGTCGGCGCACCGCGCGACTCGCGGGGCGAGAGTTGCCGCACATCTTCACCACGAGTTACCTGACGCACGCGCCCATCGAATCGTACCTGCGAGCGGAAAACAACTACGGCTACGCGGGGCCGTTGATTCTTTCACCGGGGCGCGCGATTGGATTGCGGCTCGTGCCGACGGAGCGCGATTTGCGCTTCGCGTGGGAGGAGATGCCGCAGCAGATTCTCGACGAGCAAGCGCAGAAGGTGCGCGCCAGCCTTCACGCCGCGTTGATCGCGTGGGCAAAGAGCGCGGGCGAGGCGAGCGACTACACCGGCAACGTGCCGAGCCAGTGTCTCCACCCGGTCGGCCACTGGTACGAAGTCCCGAACATGCTGCGAAATGGCACGCTCGCGTGCTTGCTCGCGGAACGACCACAACTTGATTACCTAATGGTTCACAACATTGACACGCTCGGCGCGAACGTCGAACCGGCTCTTCTCGGACTGCACATCGAGCGCGGCGCGGCGATGACAGTCGAGGTGATTCCGCGCCGCTTGGAGGATCGCGGCGGCGGACTCGCGCGCGTGGACGGGCGGCTCAGATTGGTCGAGGGCTTGGCGATGCCGAAGGAGGAGTTGGAGTTTGACCTTTCCTACTACAACTCTCTGACCACGTGGGTGAGCATTGACGCGCTCCTGAACGCGTTCGGCCTGACGCGCGATTCACTCAACAACGAAGCGGCGGTCACGACGGCGATCCGAACGCTTGCCGCGCGCATGCCGACTTACATCACACTGAAAGACGTGAAGCGGCGCTGGGGTCATGGACATGAAGACGTGTTTCCCGTCGCGCAGTTCGAGAAACTCTGGGGCGACATGACGGCGCTCCCCGAACTCAACTGCCAGTACGTCGCGGTGCCGCGACTGCGCGGACAACAACTCAAGGAACAGGCGCAACTCGACGGCTGGCTGCGCGACGGCTCCGCTGCTTATGTTGAATCTTTGTGTGAGTGGTAGATGATAATGCGTCGGGTTCTTAGGGGGGCGGCGGTGGCAGTGTCTGGCTGCCCCAACGCGGAGCAGATTTAGTTACACCTCGCAACGACATCCGCACAATAAATCAATCTTCACGGGCGATAGATGCCGCGCTACCTCATCTCGCCTTACGTGTAGAACAAAAAGCGTGTAAGGGTTGAACACGACCACGTCTTTGACACCTTGCGACAGATAGAACTGCGGCCCGATCTCCAAATCTTTTGCCTCATAGCCCTTGCTGATTACTTCGATCACTGCTTCGGGAACAAGCGTGATAGCCTCTTCCTCTTCCGCCGGCTCACGGCAAAAGATAGAAATATCAGGCCTCTTCAGAGACTTGTCGGGAAAGCTGATGTAGACATCGGCCGCATGAATACACAAACATCTCTTTGGCGATTCCCCAGATGTTTCGACGGGTTCGATGGTGGCGCGAATGCGATCAACTTCCTTCTGATGCTTATAGACGGGATACGGCTCCCAAATCGCTAACCCCCGCACAATCTCCAGCCGCACTCCGAACTCTTCGGCCTTCAGAAGCTTGGAATCCATTATCGCCCTCCGAACGCGCTGCCACTAACGCTCAGCCAAGAACTTCATCAACAGAAAGCACAACGCCGGGAACGCCAACGATCTCTACAAATTCGCCACGCCTGATCTGCGCTATCCTTTGGTACACGCCGCCGACAGGCTCGGCATAGCTTTCGATCAAGTCAGCCGGGATGTTCACGATCAACATCTGCGGAATACCTGCCTCTGCATAAAGAGGCAACTTTACCTCTTGATCATATTCGACTGACGTGTCTGCGACCTCGATGATCAACAACACATCCACGGGCGTTGGATGAGCCTCCGCATAAAAGTCCTCACGCGGTCTGAGCAACGCTATGTCCGGCTGCGGCTCTGAAAATTCGTTAAGCCGGATCGGGCTTTGGACACTCACAAGAGAAAGCTGAGCGGCTTCACGGTTCAAGAGCGTATCTAAGCGTCTGACACAGGCCGCATGGCGGCTGCCAATCGGACTCATCTCAACGACCTCACCTTCAAGCAACTCAACATGGTCATCCCCGGAGAGAATGCCAGCCTCAGCCATGCGGTAGTATTCATCCACAGTAAAACAATGCCTTGCAATTTGGACTGGCATAGAACCTCCTATATGCAGAACACACCAAGATACCGACTCCTTAGAAGGGACAGGTCAGTACCGCCTGCGGTAGCGGGCGGGTCTTTGCGCGGTCAGAACCCGCCCAGCTTAAGCAGCCGGTACTGACAAAACATCCACTTCTTGATGTGGCTTCCATATAGCACCTCGTTGTACTCTTCGACAATTGCAGGTAAGACAATCCATTCAAAGTCTTCTTGCCCAGCGATAAACAAAATGACTTCTTCAGGCGTCCGGTTTTTGAGAGCAGCAGAAACGACCACGTTCGTGTCATTAACGACTCTCACTTGCCACTCCGGTAAGCCTCGACTTCGCGTGAAATATCGTCTTCACTTAAGGTCTGTGCTTGCGGCAGCGATTGAGTCTCTTTGAACAACTCTTGCAATTGGCTAACGCGCTCAGCACGATTGTTATCCTCTGCGGCAAGCACAACGATTTCAACCTTTTCTCCAACGCGAAAAGGCATGTTAGACAGAACAATTTGCTTCGGGTCTGTGATGGTCAAATAAGTTCGATACGCTTTCATTTCCTGCTTCGACTCCTTTCAACGTGACGATTATATGCCAAAGCATAATCGAGGGCTTACCGGGTTGATTTCAAAACGTGAGTGTGAATGCTTACCCTAACTTGGCCGTTGAAGAAATGCGGAGCCGCCCAACGTCTAAGTTGAACTGCCCGCGACCACCGACGCTTAGATGAAGAAACTGCGGACCGGCGGGTTCGCTCAAACGCAGGGTTGGGGCGCAGATGGCAGATCATAGGAAATCTTCTTTCCCTGGACTTTGACAATTCCTCGTTTGCACAACAACGCGAACAGGGCAGAAAGCTGCTGTGTCGACAACTCTTTCTTGAACAGAGCATGCAGCGTGCTTATGAGCGTTTCTTTCGCTCGTGGCTTCGCCGCCTTCAACTTCGCCAGATGGCTAACAACCACTTCGACTTGGGCATCACACGGCGACGGTAGCGCTCGTTTGAAATAGGGAAGCGATGATATGGAAACTGAGCGCTGAACAAATACCCCCTTGGCCTTTAGGTGCTTGATCAGGGGATCGAATCCGGCATCTTTCGAGATAATGTGAAAGAACGCCGACGAGTCCTGCCCTGAGAGAAAACCAACATAGTAGGCGATGTGGAAATCCAGGGCGTTAGGACCTGGAGACTCCAACAGTACATATTCAGCGTTCGCGCCGAGACCTTGTAGCGCTGCCGCCAGCGCCACAGGAATTTTCGCTTGGTTCGCTCCGAGAAACACTCTCACCTTGAACGGGCCATCGCGAAGCATCGCAATGTCCGTTGGTTGGACGTTTTCGTAATCAATGAGTACGTAATTGGTTCTTACCGCCATATATGGGGCTGGACCTTAACGCTCGGCATAATCGGCGCGCTCGAATCTTGCAGAACAAAAGAGCCGCTGAGGGCGCGTCCGGTTGATGCCGTTGTTAGGTGCGGACTCGTTGATAAGCACCCGTCATGTGATGTCACGCCATTCCCTAGCATCAACGAATTGATCCAGATGCTTGACGTTTGTTGTCGCGATCACCGACGCGTCCCCACCTCTCATCACCACTGCTGCTTGCGCTGCCAAGATTACATCCCCATCGAGCGCTGCATCCCTTGCCGTTGGCTGACCTCTTTGGCGAGCTTCCGCCCAAAACTCCGCAGCTTGGCGTATCGTCTCCGTATTCAGCGGGAGATACATCAAACTCTCGCAGAGTCCGTTCAAGCGAGCTAAACCTGCTGATTTGTCGGCACGCAGCAACTCGCGCCGCACCTCATAATCACTGATTTCAGGAACCGCAACTTTTATGCCTTTCAGCAACAAGCTTCTCAGCCATGCTGTGCATTCCAATGTTAACGCTGTCGCTTTCGGATTCGTGACCATTCCCAGAGGGCCGGCATCTAACAACACAATCACGCTCATGGAAACAGCTTCCGATCAGATAACCGATCTTCATCGAGCGCGGCTTTGAGGAATTGCCAAGTCTCTTGCTGTTCCTCCTCATCGCCTTGTGACCAAGCCTCAAGCAAGCGGATTGCATCTGCATTCTTCGCTTGTTGATCGGCATCTACATCATCAACAATGTCGTCTTGTGATTCTTCCAAAGGAAGACGTTCTACACTCATAAATTCCGTATACCTCCTATCTGCTTGCGCAATCTTAGCAGTAGAACGGGCGGAGAATGAAGCACCTTAACTATCCCGGGTGAGCGTGTTATGCGGAGTGAATCCGCATAATACCCTTATCTGCGCGGAGCGATTTGCGAAATCGCTTCATTCCTTAGACGTGATGCCGGTCAACTTGAATACGTAGGCGGGTTGGCCGGAAAGTTCGTCAACTGGGAACTCTGGCAGCGTGACGGCGACGCTCCCGTTCTCAATCTCCCACTTGAGCGGCTGCGCGGTTCCGAGCAGTGTGATTGAACTGTTCTTGGGCGGCACTACATTCTTCAGAATCATCTTCCTGCCGGGCCACGCGGGCGTGATCGCGTAGAGGTTGTTTCCTTTGACCGTGAAAAACGCTTCGATAACGGCGGAGTTGCCCGCCGGCTTGCCGATTAGTTTGGAGATGTCGTAGCCGGTCATGTACTCGCCGTACTTAATCTCCGGGACTTTGCCGGCGCTCCATTGTCGGGTCTGTCGCCACGGCTGGGTTTCGTAAATCGCCTCGCCGTTTATCTTCAGCCAGTCGCCGATTTGGAGGAGGCGTTCTTCCATGATGACGGGGATGCGCCCGTCGGCAGTCGGGCCGATGTCGAGCAGAAGATTGCCGCCGCGACTCACGGTGTCAACCAGCATCAGAATCAATTCTTTCGCCGGGCGATAGTCGCGCAAAGTCTCGATGCGGTTGTAGCCGTATGAATACGCCATGCCGCGACTCTCTTCCCACGGGTGGCTGGCGTCGGGGAGGCCGGAGCCGTATTCGGTGGTGTAGTAGCCGCCGTGCTTGTGGCGCGTGTCTTTGCCCCAGCGGTCGTTGATGACCACTTCATCGCGCACCGACGATTCGTTAAAGAGCCAAGCCAACAACTCCGGGCTTCTCCAATCGCTGCTGGGCATGTCCCATTCACCGTCGGAGAAAATGATCGAAGGTTGGTAGCGCGTCACCACATCCTTGAATTGAGGATGCATGTGCTCTGCGACGTAGCGCTTCCGGTCGGCCAACCAGAGCGGGTTGAACCATTCGTACAGCGAATAGTAAAAACCCATCCGCACATTTTTACGCCGGACGGCATTCGTCAAATCGCCGAGCAGATCACGCTTCGGCCCCGCCGCGACGCTGTTCCACGGTCGCCCCCAAGTTTTGTCGGCGTGCTCGCTCGGCCAGAGGCTGAAGCCGTCGTGGTGTTTCGATGTCAGCACGACGTATTTCGCGCCCGATTGAGCGAAGACATCCGCCCATCTGTCGGGGTCGAACAACTCCGCTCGGAACTGCGGGGCGAAATCCTGATACGGAAAATTCTCGCCGTAAGTCTTGGCGTGAAAATCCCACGACAAACGATTCTTGTCTTTCGGGTCGGCGGACTTCCGACCTTTCTCCATGTCGTTCCAGTACCACTCGGCATACTTCCCGACCGGCGCCCACGCCGGAACCGAGTACACGCCCCAGTGAATGAAGATGCCGAACTTGGCGTCATTGAACCATTTCGGCGTCGGTCGCCCGTCGAGAGATTTCCAGTCCGCTGCGTACTTGTTACCGGAGGACGGAGCACTCTGTTGAGCTAGTAGTGACGTGCCATTTCCGAGGCAGGCCAGAGAGAGAATCAATGAGCACAGGAGGCGTAGTGTTCGCATGTATCATCACCTGAAAACAGTCTTAAGTGTGGAGTCGGCGCCGTTTTGACGCCAGATTTTTCTTATAACGTGAACCTTCAATTACCGTGATGGGGAATACCCGTGATTAAGCTGGGTTCTCAGCAACAGTCGGCAGGTCATCTTTATTTACGTCCTTGTCTTCTTCTGCTGCCGCCGCTTCGGCAGCGTCCTTGTCATCACTTATCTGTTCGGCGAGCACGGTATCAGCGGCGACGGCGATACGCTCTTCCAGTAACTCACTCGGAACTTCAGCCGGATGAAGGTCGCCGGCGTGATAAAAATACGAGCTTTGATAAAGCTCGCGTAAAAACTTAAAGAAGACTTTGGCAATCGCAATCGAAGGGATGGCGAGGACGATACCCAACAAACCGAAAAGCTTTCCGCCAATCAACAGGCCGAGAAAGACGGCCATCGGATGCAGGTTCAATCGTCCGCCAAGAATGCGCGGCGTGAGCAGATACCCTTCAATACTTTGAACGACGATGAAGACTCCGATGATGGCCCCGATATTCCAAAGTTCGCCCCCGTCCGCGAGAGTAAATCCGCACGCGAGGACGAGTCCGAGCAGCGTCCCAACGTAAGGAACAGCATTCAGTAGTCCCGCCAGCGCCGCGATGCCTGCCCATGCCGGAACTCCGAGGAGCGCGAATCCGATGGCGTAAAGCACGGCCATGATGAGTCCGATTAGAAGTTGACCGCGAACATAAGTTTCGAGAATGCGTCCCGATTCATCAAAGAGGCTACTGAAGGGATCACGAAATCGCGGCGGGATGAGGCTTTCCGAAGAATCACGCCAGTTGCCGAAATCAACCAGAATATAGAAGACGAAGAAGGGAACCAGTAACAAATCGAGCGAAGAGACAACAATGGACATCAGACCAGACTCACCGCCGCCCGCTTCGACCGCCGTCGAGCCGATAGCCGCGGCGGGGTCGCTCAGGAATCGCTCGATCCTGTCGCCGGCGATCCGCTCGACGCTCGGCCAGTATCGCTTGAGCATCGTCCGTTGACGAGTCGCGTTTTCGGGCGTGAAATTGCGGGCAATCTTTTGACTGGCATCGCTGCTCTCCGCCCAGAGATCGGGAATGACAAAAGCCAGAAAAGCGCCGATAGCTAAAGTGACGACCAGAATCGCGACTAGCGCGGCCATCGTCCGGGACAATCCGCGTTTTTCTCCCTGATATACGATGGGGTTCAGAAGATAGGCGAGAGCGAAAGAGGCCAGAACCGGAATGATGGCGACGCGCCCGACGACGTAGAGGAAATAGACGATCAGGACAGACAGAACGACGGTGGGCACCCACCGCAGCCACCAAAAAGGAGACTGCTCATCGGGCGGTTTTGAATTAAACCAAATGTTTCTCACCATGATGCAATCGGTTGCTTCAAAACATACGGAAACTTTCAGTGTGAAAAACTATTGGCGAAGCATCGCGCATTCACGTGGCGATTGCAAGGAACATCACTTTCTCGAAAATCGCGCGGCGAGATAAACATTACCTCGCGGGATTGTTCAACAGGCATCGGCGGTAACGCGAGCGCGTCGGTCTTGAGTTGATGACAGTTGCGCTTACTGCGCCGCGCCAATTGGGTCGCCTTGTGGACGGGGCAGTGGCGGCGTCTGTTTGCGCGGCGCGTCGGGACGATTCAGGAAACGCTCGATGTCCTGATGCGTCGCGTAGCGGTGCGCAATGATAGCGCGTGGGAGAGGCGTCGTTGCCTGTTCGAGTGTGGTCATCAAGTTGCGAAGCGCGAGGGTGGCGACGACGCGGACTTGCGGTGCGGCGTCATCATTGGCCGCCAAGTCCATCAGGCGCGTGACCGTCAGGCTTTGCACCGCACGAGAGATTGTGGCCGCATAAGCATCCTTCGGCGCGCTCGTTCCCCAAGTCGCGGCGACGAGCGATTCCACCACATCTACGAAATCAGGATTGGCCGCGTCGCGGGCGTGAAACTGAATGAGGCGGGCGGCGCGTTGATGCTGAAGCAATTCGGTGACGGCGAGATCAGCGGCGATGGATGCCGCCGCGATTGGATCGAAAACCGGATCGGTACGTTTGGTGAACAACTCAGGAGTGCCGCCTTCGTAGCCGAACGCGCGCGGCGGAATCAACCCGACAATGCGCGGCGGGATGACGAGTTCGTTGAGCTTGATCGTGTCGAGCACGGCGCGGAGTGCTTCGCGCTGTCGCGCCGCTGGGACGACTTCATGTACACGCGCCGGCGTCGCACCCGCAGAGGTCTTCACGGCGTAGGTGTAGTAAACGCCGCCGAGAGATTTGGCGGCGGCCTGAAGTTGGTAGCGGTGATGAAGGTAGAGCGGCAACAGTTTGGCTTCGAGCAGGGAGAGCGGCGTGCCCTGTTCGATGTTGCCGAGGCCGAACTGATTGAGACCGATGCGCCGCACTTCCATCTCGTGGCGGAGCATTGCGATGGGGTCGTTGCCGTTGTCCCAGAGGTTGGCGAGCGGGTGCGCCGCGCCGGCCGGACGCGCGTCCGCGTCCGAGATAAACAACATGCCGGAAGCCACGCCTTCGTTGAGTATGCTTTCGAGTCCGGCGGCTTCGTCCGCGCCCGCAGGGAATTGCGCGTAGCCATACTTGATCGCAAACTTGTCGTAAGCGCCGATGCCAATCGCGTAAGCGTTCGAGAAATCGAGTCGTCCGTTTTTGATCTCGACCATCGGGGCCGGGTAATCCATTACCGACGCGCGCCCGTAAGTGCTGGCTGCGAAGTTGTGCGCGAGGCCGAGCGTGTGCCCGACTTCGTGCGCCGAGAGTTGACGGATGCGCGCGAGCGACATCGCCGCCGAATCCGTCGCCGGAGCGGATGCGAAAAGGTAATCCACTTCAGGCATCATGCCGAACCCGCAACCCTTGCCAAGTCCGCCGTTTTTCGCGGCGGCGTTCGTGTACTGCGGAACCAGTCCGGCACCGATCAAAAAATCCTGACGGGCGCGTTGCGAATCGAGCGTGACGTTGCCTTTGATGATCTCGCCGGTGCGCGGGTCAACAATGCTGTTGCCGTAAGCCCACCCGCGCGTCGAACGATGCACCCACGTAATCATGTTGTAGCGCACGTCCATCGGGTCGGCGTTGGCGGGCAGCACCTTGACTTGAAATGCGTTGCGAAATCCGGCAGCTTCAAAGGCGGCACTCCACCACGACGCGCCTTCAACGAGCGCGTCACGAATCGCTTCGGGAGCGCCGTTGTCAACGTAATAAACAATTGGCTTGATCGGCTCAGAGACGGCAGCCGAAGAATCTTTCTTTTCGAGTCGGTGGCGAACGATCCAATGCTTCTCCAGTGGGGCGGTAATCGGCGTCGCGTAATCGTAAAAATCTATGCCGTTAACGCCGACGCGCGGATCAAGGGGGCGGGGACGGTAGCGCCCGTCCGGCAACTCGACGAAGGAATGATGCTGGCGGACGGTCAGAGCGCGCGGCGCGGGAACCGTGTCGCGGACGAGCGCTCCGGGATCGTCGGAAAGGAACGTCAGCGTCGCCTCGATCTCGGTGTTCTTCGGAAAACCTTTTGTCTTCGGCAGATGAAGCGCGCTCCGTGATTCGTCAAGCGCGAACCGTCCCTGATTCGTTTCGCGCAGACGATTGCTGACCTCGTGAGCATCGCGCAGAAAAAAACCCGTCGCGTCCACGATCACGCGCTCACCTTCAGTCGCTTCGATTTTGAAGCCCCACAGAACGGAGCGCGCGAACGATTCTTCGACGGCACGCCGTTCCGCCGCATTGTCGCTCGTCGCGCGGTAGCGATAGTTGGGTTCAATCATCAGCACTTTAGGGCCGACGCGCTCGAAGAAGACAACATGCGTGTCACCGAGTTGGCCGCGATCAAGACCGATAGGGTTGGAGCCGACGCCGGTGGGCAACGAAATCTGGTAGAGCATCTCGGCGTTCCACCGCGAAATCTCCATCAGCAATTTGCCTTCTTCGGCGTTCCAGTAGAGCGGAACGTAGCCGTCTATCTTCTGAAGTTCCGCAGTTAGCTCAGTGACGGTTTTGACTCCCTTCACCGCCGCTTTGTCCTGCGCCGCGATTGGCAACGCCAGCAGCAGCACAAGCATTGTTGTCGTGATGATTGAATTTCGCATGGCTCTCAATGAGGTTAGAGGAATACGCCGCACACAACTGGCGAGACAATAGAGCGAGTCGGCAAAGATACTTTTACGTTCAAGCCCTCGCGCCGAAACACTTTCACAGCCGAATCTCTCCTTTCGTATCGCCGAACTGAATTTCGGTTCCGATTGCGAGGGTGACGCTACGGCCCGGCTCGACGTCTCGCACCGCGCCGTCGGCTGAGGTGATGACCCATTTATCTTTCGACGTGTTTTTGAGTCCCCAAATCTGAGGGTTCGTCGGGTGCGCCGCCACCTCGGCGACCGCTTCGGAGAAATCATACATCCTCCCATCGTCAACATGATGGGGAAACAGTTTGGCGTCGTAGTTCAGCATCACCACCGATTTGCCGATGCGGATGCGGGGCGGGAGGCGCAGTTCGGTCGCGCATGACCAACACAATCCCGGCCTTCCGCCCCGCGCTTTCAGCGCCCCGCCGTCGTAGAAATTTTCGAGCGAACAGTGCGGGCAGTAGAAGATGGCGTCGCGCAGGGAGACCATCGTCCCGCGCCACTCGCTCTCGCGGACGCGGCCGTGAAGCGGGTCGCGCATCCCGACGGTGAACGCTCTCGTGAACAGGTCGCGCAGGAACTGCGGATAGATTCGCCAGAAGGCGAGCGCGTTCTCGTGGATGCCGGGGACGGG
>Ga0136615_10000432_pt1 | contig 19253 bp, 22 predicted proteins | sample AntDrymUQ2882206_2_FD_106647 | JGI IMG/M metagenome (GOLD analysis project Ga0136615, IMG submission 106647) | Polar desert sand microbial communities from Dry Valleys, Antarctica - metaG UQ288 (22.06) | ecosystem: Environmental > Terrestrial > Soil > Desert | place: Antarctica: Dry Valley...
GCCGCCGACGCGACCATCAGTCTGGCCGTCGCCGCCCGCACCGCCTCCCCCCAGATGGTTCCGGGGCGGGTGGGGCGGCCTGGATGGCGGCTGGGGTGGGGTCGCCGTTGCGGGCCGCGAGGTAGCCGTCCAGGTCCTCGGGGGTGACATGGCCGCAGGAGCCAGTGCGGGGGACGTCGGCGAGGTCGACGCCAAGCTCGCGGGCGCGCTGCGTCACATAGATGACGCTGCTGTGCAGGCGTGGATTGATCATGCGCCGAGCAGGCAGGGGTGTCAACCAGGTGTGAGGGCAGGACCGGCGGAACCGGTCCTGCCCTCAGGTGAAGCGAAGCGAAGGCGACGGTCGATCAGCGCGGGGCGGGCGCGACCGCCGTCTGCGGCGAGCGCACCGCGGAGGGCGTGGCGTGGAACATGCGCACCGCATGGCCGGCGGCGATGAGCAGCGCCGCCGGGTCCTGGGGCCCGCCGTCCGGCAGGACGAGCAGGGCCTCGTCCAGCGCACGGCGCCGCAGGACGTGCGGGGTCTGGATCGTCAGCAGCCCCACACGGTCGACCACGCCGAGCAACCGGTCGCCGTCGACTCGCTTCAGCGCGTCGGTCACCGGCGCGCCGCGCACCACCGCGGCGACGTCGGCGGTCAGCCAGCCGAGCATCTCGGTGACGTCTGATGGCACCAGGGTCTCCAGGGCGGCGCCCTCGAGGAAGACGACGTCGTCAACGTCGTCGGGGACCCCGCGCAGCCCGGTCAGCAGGGACTGCAGCGGAGTGCGGACCGCGCTCGCCGGGGTCTCCCAGCGGCAGCCACCCAGTCCGGGTACGAGCGGGCCGGTGGCCACAAGGCCGTCGAGGGAAGCCGCCAGGACCGGGGTCCAGTGGCGGAGTATCTCGGGCTCTGCACTGGCCGTGGAGAGGACACCCCACACGGTCAGCGGACCCTCCTCGGGTCGCGCTGCCGGGGAGGCCGTACGAGTGGCGGGCCGAGGAGGGAGCGTTGGCTCATCGGGGCAAGACTAGCGTGCCGCACACCTGTGATGACCCGCTCCGGCGAAGGTTTTGATCAGTCGGTCAGGAGCCCGTCGATGAGGACCTCGGTCTCCTCGTCACTCTTGCTGATGGCAGCCGACAGCTCGGACACCAGGATCTGCCGGGACTTCGTGAGCATGCGCTTCTCGCCGGCGGACAGCCCCTTCTCCCGCTCGCGCAGCGCCAGGTTCCGCACGACCTCGGCCACCTGGTAGATGTCGCCGGAACGCAGCTTCTCGTAGTTCGCCTTGAAGCGCCGGGACCAGTTGGTCGGCATGGAGCCGTCCCGTCGGCCGAGCACCGTCATGACCTCGTCGACCTCCTGCGTGCCCACGACGTTGCGCAGTCCCACCTCGTCGGTCGCATCCGCCGGGACCATGAGGGTGAGGTCGCCGTAGGTGAGCCGCAGGACCAGGTAGTCGCGCTCCTCCCCGGCAAGCGTGCGCTTCTCGCGCTTCTCGATGATCGCGGCTCCGTGGTGCGGGTAGACGACGGTGTCCCCGACGCTGTAGGTCATTGTGCTCTCGTCCCCTTCGTCAGCGCGCTCGCCAGGGGCGAGCGGAGATGGTTCGGTACGCGGCCCAGCAGAGGGATCACGGGATCGCTTCGCCCCCACGGGTCGCGCTTGTCGCCGGCTGGTGCCCCGCGCCGTCCTCTCTTAAGAGTCGTCTGGGTCTTGGACGGGCGCATCAGGCGTACTGGTCGAGGATGCTGGACTCGGCCAGCCGGGTCAAGCCCTCCTTCACCAGCCTGGCCCTGGCCCCGCCGATCCCCTCGACGGCGTCGAGGTCGGACAGGCTTGCGGCCATGAGCCGGGGTAGTGAGGAGAAACGTGCCACGAGCGCGTCGACCGTGCGTTCGGGGAGCCGGGGAATGCGCGACAGCAGCCGATAGCCGCGCGGTGCGACCGGTTGGTCCAGCCCGCTGTCGGTGCGGTAGCCCAGCCGTTCGGCCAGTCGCGTCAGGTCGAGCAGCGAGGTGGCCGGCAGGCCGTCTAGGTCCCGCAGCGTGGCGAGGCGGTCCCGGCGACAGTCCGGGAGGTAGTCGCGGACCACCAGGACGCGCTCGTCCTCGACGCCGGCGAGCAACTCGTCGAGCTGGAGGGACAGCAGGCGCCCGTCCGTGCCGAGCTCGGCGATCGCCCACTCGATCTCGTCGGCGATGCGGCGCACCATCTCCGCGCGCTGCAGGACCGCCAGCACATCACGCAGCGTGACGACGTTCTCGACCTCCAGCGCGGACAGGGTGGCGGAGACCTCGTCGAGCCGGCTGCGGTAGCGCTCGAGGGTCGCCAGCGCCTGGTTCGCCCGGAACAGGATCGAGGTGATCTTCTCCAAGGTGTGCTTCACGCCGTCCAGGTAGAGGTTGACCAGCTGCATCGACTCGCTCACGCAGACCACCGGCGTCCCGGTCTGGCGCGCGGTGCGCTCCGAGGTGCGATGGCGCGTTCCGGTCTCGGCGGTCGGGATCGCGGGGTCGGGGACGAGGTGGACGTTGGCGTACAGGATCCTTTCGACACCCTCGTCGAGGATGATCGCGCCGTCCATCTTCGCCACCTCCGACAGGCGCTGGGCTGTGAACTTCGTGTCCATGCGGAACCCCCCGGAGACGATCGCCTCCACCGCGGGGGTGGCGCCCAGGACGATGATGGCGCCCTTGCCCGCGCGCATGATGCGGTCCACGCCCTCGCGCAGGGCGGTGCCGGGTGCGACCTTCTCGAGGACGGGCAGGAGCAGGTCGTCCCGGGGTCCCACGCCTCCTCCTCCCCCGGGCTACGTCGCTCCCGGCCCAACGCCGACGGCCACCGATGACCGGCTGGCAAGAGGCGGCGGGCCGCTCCCGCTCGCGAGGCCGGCGGCCAGGGCCTCCGGCAGGTCGCGGGCGTGCTCCAGGGACAGCCCGAACGCACCGCCAGTGTACGCAGACGGCACGAGTGCCCGGCGGAAACCCAGGCGCGCCGCCTCCGCCAGCCGTCGCTCGGTGGAGGTGACCAGGCGCAGCTCGCCCGCGAGCCCCACCTCGCCGAGGGCGACCAGCGCGCGGGGGACGGGCTGGTCGCGCTGGCTCGACGCCACGGCGAGACACAGCGCGAGGTCCACGGCGGGTTCCCACAGCCGCACACCGCCCACGCTTGACGCGTACACGTCGCGCTCGCGCAGCGCCACCCCGGCGCGTTGCTCCAGGACGGCCACGAGCAGGCCGAGGCGGGCAGCGTCCAGCCCGCTCACCACCCGGCGGGGGTTGGCCAGCTGCGTGGGCGCCACCAGGGCCTGCACCTCGCAGGCCAGCGGGCGGCGGCCCTCCAGCGCCAGGGTGACGGCGACCCCGGTGGTCCCGTCCGGCGCCTCGCCCACGAACAGCCGACCGGCCTCGCGTACCTCCTGCAGGCCCGAGCCCGTCATCTCGAAGCAGCCGACCTCACCCACGGCGCCGAAGCGGTGCTTCGTGGCGGTCAGCAGCCGCAGTGCATGGTGACGCTCGCCGGCCAGCTCGCACACGGTGTCCACCAGGTGCTCCAGCACGCGGGGTCCGGCCAGGGAGCCGTCCTTCGTCACGTGGCCCACGAGGATGGTGGCCATGCCCCGGCGCTTGGCGAGCTCCGTCAGCGCGGCCGCGCACCCGCGGACCTGCGCCACGCCGCCAGCGCCGCCGCCCAGTTCCGGGTCCCGGACGGTCTGGATGCTGTCGAGCACCAGGACGTCGGGGGCGCAGGACTCCACGAGGGCCAGCACCGTGGGCAGCTCGGTGTCGCTGGCCAGGTACAGCTCGTCGGCGAGGGCGCCGAGGCGGTCCGCGCGCAGGCGGATCTGGCCGGTCGACTCCTCGGCGGAGACGTAGAGCACCCGGCTGCCGCTCGCGGCCAGGCAGGACGCGGCCTGGAGCAGCAGCGTCGACTTGCCGGCGCCGGGCTCCCCGCCCAGCAACGTCACCGAGCCGCGCACCAGCCCGCCGCCCAGGACGCGGTCCAGCTCACCAATGCCGGTGCTGGCGCGATCATGGGCGTTCCCGGACACGTCACGGATGGGGATGGCTCGCACCGCGACGGCGCCGAGGGCCGAGCCGAGCGACCGGGCCGCGGGCGCCACGGACACCGCCTCGGTCTCCACGGTGCCCCACGCGCCGCACTCCGGGCAGCGCCCGACCCAGCGCGGCTCCACGTGGCCGCAGGCGGAGCAGCGCGCCTGCGTCTTCGTCCTCGACTTCACCATGGGATCAGAGCCTAGGGGCGCGGTACGACAGCGCCGGGAAAGGCACACCTGAGGCTGTGGACAGCGTGGGTTCGTGGTCGCATTAGCACACTGGCGTTGCAGGATCAAGTGGTCCGTGACGCCGAGCCCTCGCCCCCGGCCCTGTCCACACGGAGGGTGGCCGAACGGGCATTGCTTGCCGCGAGAAGCGGACGGAACGGACCTACGGACCTCATCGTATGCAGCGGTGCGTCGCAGGAAGTTGCGCTGTGTCATCAGGACGGCGCAGTCACGCGGCGTTGACCTCCTCACGGGACTCGTCCTACCGTCGCCCCATCATCCCCTACTCGGTGCGGTCCGCACGTCGCGTGTCCGGCCGCACCTGTCGCGGAAGGGAAGACCCATGACAGGCGAAGCATGCTCTCGTTGCGAAGCGCGCAGCCGGCCCCAAGCGCGGGCCGCGCGCCTGACGCAGGCGGTGGTGGCGGCGGTGCTCACCGCCGGTCTGGGAGCCTGCGCGACGGGTGTCGACCCGGTGGCGGGCGAGGCAGGAGCCGGGCAGCCGACGATCGACGTCGCGGCCGTGCGCAGCCTGTTCGAGGGGCTGTACGCGGCGTTGCTGTCCCCCGACCGCCTGGCGCCACCTGCGGCCCCCGCCCGCGCCCCCGCCGCTCCCGCGCCGCCAGCCGCGCCCCTTGCCCCCGCTCCGGCGCCCCTTGCCCCCGCTCCGGCGCCCGTCGCCCCCGCTCCGGCGCCCGTCGCCCCGGCTGCCCCGGCGGTGCCGACTCGCACGCCCGCCGAGCTCCAGGCCACACTGGTCCGCATGGTCGCGGAGGAGACGGGTTACTCCGAGTCCCTGATCACCGCCTTGCTGGCCCGCTCGGGACTCACCTTCGAGCAGGCGCTCGCCCAGGCGGGCTACACCACTCCCCAGCTGGCAGCGCTCAACGACGCCGAACTGCGCGCCCTCGTGCAGCGCGTCGTCGCCGAACAGCTGCCGTAACCGCGGGGGCGGGCCTGAGGTCTCAGCCTCGATGCCGCCTTGAGGCTGAGACTTTCAGGTCACTGCCGTGCTCGCCACCGCAGGCGGCGCCGCGGGGCGGGCTCAGGCCGCGGCGCCCGCGCCGCGGCGCCACCGGTGCCACCGCGCGCCGGTGCGCCGGCCAGTTCGTGCACCACCGGGTTCGTCTCCATCGACGAGGCTGCCGCCATGGTCTCGCGGGTCGCGTCCTTCACGCTGGTGGGCGCGACGGCCGATTCGGGCAGCTCAGCGCTCACGGCGGAGAGTCCCAGGGCCCCGGCCCTGGCCAGGAAGCGCTCTGTGCGCAGGCGCTCCACCTCGGCGTTCAACTCGGCCCCGGTCAGCGTGGCGAGCATGGATAGCTGGAGCCACAGAAGCAGGATGATGACGCCGCCGATCGTGCCGTAGGCAGAGCCGGTCGAGAAGCTCTCCCGGCCGACCGTCGCGGTGTAGAGGCGGAAGCCCGCGGTCACGAGGATCCACCCGCCGACACCCAGGACCGCGCCCGGAGACAGCCACTCCCAGCTCGGCCGCTTGCGGTTCGGCGCGATCCAATAGACAAAGGCGAACAGCAGGGTGAGCACCGCCAGGGCGAGGCCCCAGCGCCCGACCGCCAGCGGAAGCTCGAGGAGGGGAATCTGGAGCTGGGACGGCAGCAGCAGGTCCTGCACCGAGTCACCGGCCACCACGAGCAGGACCAGACTGGCGAGCGTGGCCACCAGCGCGCCGGTCAGCGCGAGACCGATCAGCCGCTGGGCGAGGAACGGTCGCTGGTCGTGGATGTCGTAGGCCCGGTTCAGCGCCTTGATGAGCGTGGCGGCGGCCCCCGTCGCGGAGAACAGCCCCGCCCCGACGCCGAACAGGGCCAGGGAGCGGACAGTCGATCGCTCCAGCTCGACGAGAATGAATAGGTTGTCGTACAGCAGCTCCGCCGCCTGCCCGGGCAGCACGCGGGTCAGCGGCGCGATCTGCTCGGCGATCTCCAGCGGCGTGCGGAACAGCAGCCCGTACAAGGCGAGCGCCGCCAGCATGGAGGGCAGCAGCGACAGGAACATCTTGAAGGCGACGCCGGCGGCCATGCCGGGCACGTCGTCCTCAGAGAAGCGGCGGACCACCCGCCTGACCACGGTCCAGTAGTCGCGCCGGCTGAGATCGCCCGGTTCGGTGATGGCTGGTTCAACCGCGCCAGCGTCCGTTCCGGGCTGCCCCATGGTCTCGTTGTCCCCCTTCCCGGCCGTGCCTACGCGGTCCCTCCCGGCAGGGCGAGGCGTTCATCGCGCCACTCGGCCAGCCCCTCGGCCACCAGGCGCGCCACCACCTGCTCCAATCGGGGTGCATCGTCGAGCTCAGCAGCGCCCGGGATCTCGGCCGCGTCGAGCGGTCGCATTCGCAGCGCGTCGACCAGCCGGCCGCGATGGTAGCGGTCGGAGCCCGCGAAGCGCCCCTGCGGCCGCGAGCGGGTGGCGGTCGCGGCGGCGGGGTCGGGTTGGGGACCGTCAGGTCCGTCCGCCCGGCGCCAGGCGCAGTCGTGGGCCACGGGGCACACCGGGCAGCGCGGGCGGCGCGCGAGGCACACGCGGGCGCCCAGGTCCATGAGGGCGTGGCTCCACGCCGCGGGCCGTGCGGCGGCGGGCTCCTCGGCCACAAGCGCGTCAGCCAGCCGCTGCGCCGCTGCCCGGCTCAGCGGCCGTCCCGTCACGGCCCTGGCCAGCACCCGCCCGACGTTGGTGTCAACCGGCCCCTGGCGCTCGTCGTAGGCAAAGGCGAGCACGGCGCGGGCGGTGTAGGCACCGAGGCCCGGCAGGGCGAGCAGGGCTGCCAGGTCTCGCGGCACCACGCCGCCATGGCGCTCGACGACGCCCGCGGCGGCCAGCCACAGGCTGCGGGCACGACGGTTGTAGCCCAGCCCGCGCCAGGCGGAGAGCACCTCACCGAGCGGGGCGGCGGCCAGCGCCTCGATGCGGGGGAAGCGCGCCAGGAAAGCGCGGTAGAGCGGCTCCACGCGGGCCGCCTGGGTCTGCTGGAGCATGATCTCGCTGATGAGGATCGCGTAGGGGTCACTGGTCGCACGCCAGGGCAGCGGGCGGGCGGTCGCGTCGTACCAGGCCAGCAAGCCCAGGGCGAACGACCGCACCCGCTCCTCGTCGCGCACCCGCGCGACGCTAGCGCGCCGAGGCGCCGACCTCGACCGCACGCGCCTTCGGCAGGTCGGACTCCAACCGGTAGGTGACGCCGTCGCGCGTCCACAGCAGCGTGCTGGACGCTTCGCGGACCACCTCGGTCAGCGCACGACCGTCGGCGTCGCGATAGCTGACCTCGTGGCGCCCCTCGACCCACCAGCCCTCGGACCCTGCGACCACCACCGGTTCGGGTGCGTCCGCCGGTGCGATCCCCTTCACGAAGAAGGACGGGTCGAGCTCGCCGCGGAACTGGGTCAGCAGCAGGCCGGAGCCCAGGTTCGCCCCGCCATCCCAGCGCAGCGAGACCCGGCCGCCCGGCGGCTGGTCCGCCACGTAGACCTCGGGTGCGCCGAGCCCGGGCGGGCACGGCCACGGCGAAGTCAACCTGCAGGCGGGCTTCCGACAGCGACACGCGCCGCCCGAGGAAGCGCGCGTCCTCGGCGAGCGCACCGCTGCCACGCTGGGTGCGCTGGGTGCGGAGGAGCGCAGCGCGATCCCCGGCACGCCCAGCCCCGCAGCCGCCGCCGTTCCCGCCGCCAACCCCAGCAGCACCCCGGCCACGAGCGGCACCCGGCGCGTGGCGAGGCGCCGGCGCCCCGACCCGGCACGCAGGCGTCGGGCCACGGCGTCGGCCAGGTCGGGAGCGGGATCGGGGTAGGTGAGGGTGCGACCGGCGGCGACGAGCGCGCGGGCCAGCTCGGCGTCGGGCGCGCTGGCGAGGCGGTGCGGGTGCTCCGTCACCGTGGTGGAACCCTCCCAGCTCGGCGGGCGGGCGTGGTCTCCAGCTCCCGGCGCAACCGCCCCAGCGCCCGCGCCAGGCGGGACTTCACCGTCCCTCGGGGGACGCCCAGCACGGCGGCGGCCTCCCGCTCCGAGAGTGGGGGTCGTGCCGGTCACCTGGCCGGCTGGGTGAGGTCGGCGCGGTGGGTGAGGTCGGTGAGGACGTCGAGGTCGTCCACCTGGAAGGCGGTGCTGTACCGGTAGCCGCGGCGAACCTGTTGGGGGGCCAGGGCGTCGAGCTCGGCGTCGGGAGCGGGAAAGTAGGTCAGTGTCGCCGCGCCCTCCCAGACGTCGGTGCGGGTCGCCCCGGACAGCAGGGACCTGACGAGTTCGTGCACGGCGGGCGTGTCGTGCTGCCCGGCGGTGAGGCGGGGGAAATGCCGTACGTTGACGACCGGGCGCCAGCCGAGGAACACCGGGTCGGACGACACGTGCTCGAGTGTGAGGGTGGCCTCGGCCAGCCGGCGGCCGTTCGCTGACAGGCTGGCCCCGAACTGCCCGCCGGTGGCGACCTGGGGTGCGGCCGGGGAGGGGAGGGGGAATGGCCGGGTCGTGTGCACCTCCCCGAGCTTCTTGGGCCAGCCCTGGATCCAACCGCGGGCCATCGAGGTGTCCCGGTCCACGTAGATATAGGGGCACGTCTGCACCCGAACCCCGTCGTGGACGGCGTTCACCAGCAGCAGGAACTCGTGGTATTGGCTGCGGACCGGGTCGGCCGGCTCGTGGCCGCCGGTGCTCGCGTACTGCCAGTCCACGAAGAACGCCACGGCGCCGCCGGAATCGTCCAGGTCCGGCGTCAGACCGGGCGGCAGCACCGCCGCGACGGCGTCCGGGTCGGTCTCGTAGTCGACCAGGAGCAGGTTGCCGGCATAGAACCACGGCGGCGGCGGAGTCAGGGCTGCCCTGCCCTGCGGGGATCGCGGCACACTGAAACCCAACATCCTGCCTCCAATGAACGACCGTTTGCTACAGTGAACACATGGTGCAGGAGGTCGTCAAGCGCGTCGCGGCGAACACCCGGGCGTTGCGGGAGCAGGCCGGATTGAGCCTGTCCGAGCTCGCCCGGCGGGCAGGGGTCTCCAAGGGCGCCTTGTCACAGCTCGAGGCCGGTCAGGCCAACCCGACCGTGGAGACACTCTGGGCCCTGGCGCAGGCCCTCGGTGTGCCGTTCAGCGACCTCACCGCCGAACCGGCACCACCCGAGGTCGTGGTGACTCGCGCCGGCGACGGCGAATGGATCACCGGGACGCCGATCAGCTCCCGGCTGGTGCAACGCCTCAACGCCCCCGCAACGGTCGAGGTCCACCAGATCCGGGTCCAACCCGGCCCCGCCCGGCACAGCCCCGCCCACCCGCGCGGCCTGACCGAGCACGTCGTCCTGCACACCGGCCGGATGCGCCTGGGACCCCTCGAGCACCCCGTCGTCCTCGGCGAGGGCGACGCCGCCTCATACCTGGCGGACACCCCTCACCTGTACGAGGCGCTCGAGGCCGGCACCACCGGCCTGATCCTGATGACCTACCCGAACATCCGGCGGCACCCGTGACCGCCTCGACGAGCGCCGCCGCCGAGCAGCCGCACCGCTGGGTCGTCGTCGTCGAACACGGCCTGCCTGTCGGCCTAGCCGCCAACACCGCCGCCGTCCTGGCCCTCACCCTCGGCAAGACAGCCCCCGAGCTGATCGGCCCCCCAGTCGCCGACGCCGACGGACGCGACTACCCCGGCCTGACCCTCCTACCCCTGCCCGTTCTCACCCACCACCAGGCCGGCCTGCGCGATCTCGCCGCCGCCGCCCGAGCCGCCGGCCTGCTCGGCGCCGTCATGACCGGACCGCCCAACGCGCCAAGACCTACCCCGAATACGCCAGTCAGCTCGCCGCCACCCCCGCAGTCGAACTCCACCTCGTCGGGATCGCCCTGCTCGGCCCCCAGGCGATCGTTCGGCGCCTCACCGGCAGCCTGCCTCTCCTGCGCTGAAGAGCCACCCGCGCGCCGCGCTCCACGCAAGGGGACTGAAGCACGATGGCGTCCCAGCCACCGATCGCCTTACGGTTGCCTCAACCGAGAACGTTGGGCTGATCGACGATCCAGAGCCAGGTGCCGTCCGGCTGTCGCCGCGCCACTTCCGCGGTGGCTCCGCTCGGTATCCGCGTCGAGGTCAGCGCCAGGCCCTCGTGGACGAGCGCCGGTCGTTGCTCGCCCGCCGTGAAGGTCGGGCGGTCGGCCAGCAGCCGTTCGTACGCCGCCCGGATCGCGCTCGCGCCGGTGGCCATGTCCCCGTTGGGCAGCGCGAGCGTCGCTCCGGGCTCGTAGAGCGCTACGAGGCCTTCGACGTCGCCGCCGTTGGCTCGCGGCGCATGGCACCGGACCGTAGAGGCCACCGCCCAAGCTCAGCCTCCCGGCCCGTCACTTTGCACTTCGGGTCAGCTTCGGGAGTTCCGGGCCCCCTACGGCGACCTGACCACCCCGCACGCGCTGGACCTCCTCGACTGGACCGACGACCGCCTCGACACGGCCCTTGCCAACGCCAAGGCGCACCTCGAGCCGACCGGCCTGCAGCTGGCGATCGCCGACGACCACCTGACCCCTGCAGCTGCAACCCGCCGCGCTGCCCGACCCGATCCGCGCCCGCCTCGACCGTGGCCGGCTTCGCCGCCGCCCGTTGCCCCCGCGCGCGGCCCGCCGACCTGCTCAAGCTCGTCCGCGACAGCCTCCTCGAGCCGTTCCCCCGGCGCCGACTACGAAGACGACCTCGACTCCTTCGCGGCCCACACCCTGATCGAGTCCAACCTCGCGGTTGCCACCGCCGACCCCCACCAGGGCGGACCGCCCTCGGTCCAGATCCACCCCGACGTGTGTTCGCCCTCCGGCTCACCGGCGCGCCTGACATGTAGACGTTCCACATCCTTGGAACCGGAACGCTCCCCCGACAGCCCGCGGGAGGCCCGGATCGTGTGAATCGCATAGTCATCTGGCCGGGATGTCGCAGCACTAGGTGGCCGCTGCTGGCCGACCGGAGACGATTCGTCGAGACCATAGCGGGCGCGACCGACGCCGTGGTTGCTGGACGGGCTCAGTCGTTGATTGCCTCGATGCCAAGCCGCTTGAGCTTTTCGAGGTGGTCCAGCATGGCCTGGAGTACCTGAGGGGGGTGGCCCTCCCAATTCAGGACTTCGCTGACCACTCGTAGTGGCTGCCGGGTGCGGTAAGACCTCGTCGGGTTGCCCGGGAACCTCTTGTCGGTCAGGTTGGGGTCGTCCTCGATGGGGCCGGTGGGTTCCACACGGTAAATCCTGCCAGGGCCCTCGCCCACGGCCAGTTCCGCTCCCCAGGTGGCCGCATCCAGGGTTGCGGCCAGGTAGATGAAGTTCGCCTTCTTCCGCTCGCCGTAATTGGAGCTGTAACCGGGTTCCAGGAGGTCCCCGGGCTTCAGATCAGCTCTCGTGCCGTGGTAGAAGGGTCCGGGCTCCTGGCTGTGAGCAGCGTCGGCAAGGTTCATCTGCTGAGCCTTGCACGGTCGAGAGGCTTTCCCGCACCTGTCCGCTGTCCAGGAACGATCGTTCACGAGACGGTGCAGCTCGGGATCCCGGCTGAGCGGATCTACACCGACCGCAAAACCGGCGCGACGGTGGACCGCGACGGGCTCACCGCGCTGCTGGGCTACGCCCGGACCGGCGACACGATCGTGGTCCACACGTTGGACCGGCTGGGCCGCAACCTCCGCGAGGTCCTCAACCTCGTCCACGACCTTGCCGACCGCGGCGTCGGCGTCCGCTCCCTGGCCGACCGCTGCCGATCAACACCACCGACGAGGGCATAGGCCGCATCGCGTTCCTGCTGCTGGCGCTGTTCGCCGAGATGGAACGCACCTACACCGCCGAACGCGCCGCCCACGCCGTCGCCGTCGCCGTCGCCGAAGCCGCCGGCCGCCACGTCGGCCGGCCCGTCGCCCACCCCGCGGAGAAGATCGAGTACGCCCGGCTGCTCAAAGGCCAGGGCCACACCCTCAGCCAGATCGCCGCAAGACCGGCATCCCCAAGACCTCACTCCACCGCTACCTCGCCCCCCATCCCGCCGCCAGCGGCACCGTCGCTACTGACAGCCCGTGAGCACCGCTGTCACCGACGTGAGCGATCGCCGCTGACATCCCGGCGAGACTTCTCACCATCCGGCTTGAGCTCCCGTGGCCCAGACCTCCCCTCGCACCGGTGATAATGCCTTTGTCACCGGTGCCCGACGGACGCCACCTGAAGGTTCGCTGCCGGGACGGGTGGAGTTATCACCGGCGCTACAATCGCTACCGGAGTTGCCGGTCCCTTAACATCGAGCTGTTTGGAGGATGGTCAGCCCGCAGGACGGGTGGTGGCGGTGAAGTTGACTGTCGTGGCCTGCCCGGGCGGTGCGGGAGGCTGGACGATGGTGGCATCGTCGAAGCGCAGCAGTGCCTCGACCTCGCCCGGTGAGATGACGGACATGAATACGCCTGGGGTCAACAGCAGGTCGGCATCGCAACCATCACCGTCGCGACCACCGACGGCGGCACCGACCGGCGCCCACGCCGGCTGAACAAGTCGGCGAACAGCTCGTCGGGAAACAGCCGGTCACGCTCCCGGTGCAACACCGCGTACACCGACGACTCGCCCAACGACTCGTCGCAGAACCGCGTCACGTCGTCCAGAAGGTCACCTTGCCGCTGCGCCAACCCCAACGTCACCGCATGACCTCCTCGAACGACATCGCTGTCATTCTCACAGACCGCCAGCCCGACCTCGCGCTACCCGCGCGAAGAACACCAGCCACCTTCGACACCTCCACACCCGTGACCAGCGCCATCACTCCCGCCACTGCCCAACCCACCCTCAACTGCGGAACTCGGATCACCTGCGGGGTCGATTCAGCGGCTCGAGCCAGCGAACGGCCCGAACCATCGATGGTTGATGTCACAGGCTGAGACCGCCAAGACCGGGTTCCTCGGTCTGCAGCGGGGTCCGCGACGCCGGACGAGGCGGGTCGGCGGATCTGGAGGCCGGAGGATCGAGCACGTCGAACGCCGGCTGCCTAGCGGGTGGGGTGTCCGGCGGGTAGCCCGGTTGCCGAGGCCCGATCCCTGGTTGCGGGACATTTCCTGGTGAACGGCTCCGCTCGAGGTCGGGGATCTTGGATCTGGGGGTGGGCCAGGGACTGTCGGGGGTGTGGATGATCCAGTCGGTGTCGCGGAGATGGGAGGAGAGGGAGCGGCCGAGGACGGTTTCGTTGAACGGTCCGCTGGACTCGAATACGCCGAGGGAGATCGGCCTGCCCAGGAACTCCTCTCCCATCTGCGCGCCCACCCGTCGAGCGTGGGGACGCTTCCCATCACCGCCCACCGATCTAGGTAGCCGTGGCCGGCCATGAAATCGCCTCGATAGCGGTCGGCGTGGTGGGTTCGCCAGTAGGCGCGGGCGGTCCGGACGATGGTGGTGCTGTTGAAGTCGAGGTCGAAGTCGCTGGGCACCGGCTCCAGGCCGAGGCGCCACATGGCGTCGTGTGGGCGGCGTAGGGGCCGGTTCTGGCGGTCGCCGAACCACTCCTGCAGCCGTCGCGCCGCCGTCGGGTTACCGATCAGGTCCTCTTCGCGTGGCAGCGTCTTGTGGACCCCGGAGAAGAATCCGGCACTGCTGCCTTTGAGGCGAACGTCGACCTGGGACGGGTCGAAGCCGTCGCGTTTCAGCGCCTCCAGCACCTCGGTGCCGAACTGCTGGTACAACGCTGGGGTCATGCCCAGGGGGCGCCTCGCCGGTGAGCATCCACTTCACCTGGACGGGGTTGATGCCGAGGTAGTCCAGGTCGTGCTTGGTGATGACGTAGCCGGAGTCGTCCCGCGGCCACCAGTCTGGCAACTCCTCCTCGCCGTAAAGAATGCGCATGATACGGCTGTCGAGCGCGTCAGCGGGATCAAGCGGGGTTGTGACGGTGATCGGCCGCCACAGGCTGCGGGTTCTCAGCAGCGGGAAGGCGGTCCGGTCGCGGGAGCGGGTGGCGTCGGCGGCGTTTCGCACCCTGGGCTCTAGCTGCAGAGCTGACGCTGGCCGATCTGCGGGCCCGTCGGCGGGGATTCGCGCGGCGTCGTCCAGCACGCGAGCACCGAGCGCGACGCCGCTCGCCGCGGTCTGCTCTGCGAGGGCGGGCGGGCGGGGCGGTGCCGGTGAAGATGCCGTCCAGCGTCGCCAGACCGTCGCCCGGCAGCGTGACCAACTCCCGCCGCGGGAGGTAGCCCATGCCGGTCGTGGGAAGAGACAGCATGCCTCGTGCGGGCTTGCGGTCGACCAGGATCACGGCACGGCCACCGCGTTGCTCCAGCCAATCGACGACGACCCGAGGGTCGGTCACCCAGCTCGCCAGCGGCCGATCTCGCGCTGCGATGGTGTCGCCGACGTTGAGGCTGGCCCAGGTTGGCTGTGGCGCCCCCTCATTCCAGGTCAACGCCTGGTAGGAGATCACCTCGGTGATGCCGCGGCGAGCGAGGACTTCCTGGGTCATCTCGTACTGCGTGCGCAGGAAGTCCCGCAGCGCGTTGCGGTTGTAGCGGAGTTCCAGGCTCACCGCGGCGCGCGTATCCGGGTCCGTCCGCCACTCCAGGACCCCGGTGAGGCCGAACTCCTCTCTGGCGGCCTCCTGCAGCGCGAGAACGCGCACGTTGTTGTTCGCGCCGTACACCCAAGACTCCAAGAGCTCGCTGACCGCGATCCAGCGGACCAGAGGTTCAGCCAGCGGGGCATCCATGCGCACAACCCTGCCCGCCGTGTGCGCCGGGCCGGCCGAGTCGAGCTCGTCGACGCGGAGGACGTCGGCGCCCATCGAGGGGTACCGGTCGTGGTGAGGCACGAGGACGTAGCGGCCGTCGCCGAGACGATGCGCCATATCGGTACCGACGATCAGCCCGAACGCCGCGAGTACGAGCTCCGGCGTGGACGACCGCAGCCGCTTGGCGAGCGCCTGGATGGCGATGGTCTTGGCCTGACCGGTTTCGGTGACACGGCCGTCGTCGGTCAGCAGCGTCTCGCCGATCCGCTGATGGTCGATCCGCTCCTGCGAGCCGGGCAGCGAAGGCGGAGGGTGGCGCTGCACGCTGCCCGTCTTGTCGGCCGGCTGTCCGCTCACCGCCGTTCAATCGCTCGATCCGTGTCCCGGTCCTGGGTCGGAGGCCGCCCGCTGAGCCCGTTCGACCGTGGCTGGTCGGGTCTCGTGGAGGAACTCCTCGGCCTGGCGGCGCAGAGTCGCGGGGGCGTCAGACCAGGCCGGGGTGCGCATCACCTCGCGCAGCTTGACCTCCTTCACCCTCCGGGGAGCGTTCTTGCGCAGACCGAGGTGTGGCCACAGGTGGTCCAGCTGCTCGAGTGGGAGGGGCCAGTGGGCGCCGACGGGGAACTCGGCGGCGTCGGCTGCTGGGGACGGTACGACGTGGACCTCGTCGGCGGTGGCGGCGGGCTTGACCTCGACGAGGGTGAGACCGAACCGCTCTACCGTCCCGCGAAGCAGCACCCGGTAACGCTCGACGGTGGCGTCAGAAGGCGGTTCCCCGTCGAAGAACAGGGCGAAGACCCACCCTGACTCGTCGACGCGGGCGAGGTCCAGCACGAGGCGGGTGCCGGTGTCGTCGGGGAAGGAGCGGTGCGCGATGCTGTCGCTCGCCCCTGGACCTTCGGTGCGGGGGGCCAGTTCGAGCTGGAGCGTGCCAAGCAGTCGTTGCAGCTGGTCGGAGGTCAGTTCTCCCCGGGACAGCACCTGGAGCGCGGGCCACAGCATGCCGAAGGCTACCGCTCCTTCAGAGCGGACTGCGCATTGGCGGAGGAGCTGCAGGGTGCCAGCTGGATCGGGTTGCTCCACGCGCGCCGTCCGCTGTCGTCCTCGACGGTAACGCGGCACCATCCGCGCGTGAACATCGCGACAGGCAGGCAAGCCTCCGTCACGGCTTCGCCCTGGATCACCTGCGCACCTGGGTCGCCGCCCGTCACCAGCACCTTGCACACTGGTGAGCAGCGCACCGTGATCCAGCCGTGGTCGAGCTGGATGTCGTGCAGTTCGGGGCCGGTGCTCGAGTAGTAGTGGCCGGCCTTGAGGGCGGTGAGAAGCGCCTCCGGGGTGAGGGCTTCAGCGCGCACCTGGACCCAGGCTGCGCAACCCGGCGGGTCCCGCGTCTGGAAGTGCGCGTCATCGGCCGCGAACGCGCTCAGCCTGTGTCCCTGGTTGAGCAGGACGTCGGTCAGGTGCCAGCTGTCGCCCCGGTCCTCACGAGCCGACAGGGCGTTGTAGACCTCGACCGCGTGGGCGGCGTCCAGGCTCTCGGCGTCGGCGACGGTGAGCAGCGAAGCCGCGGGATGGGCCAGGCCGATGAAGGCACCGGCAGCTCGTGCCCGGCGGGACAGATCGGGTCCGCTCTCCGCGGGGTCGGGGGGGAGGAAGCCGAGCGGCAGTCCCACGGCGACGATGTGCCACTCCGGCGAGAACTCCGTGCGCGGGGCGTGCAGCTCCGCGCCCAGCAGCGTGGTGAACCCCCGTGTACGCAGCGACCGGGTGTCGGTCAGAGGAAACCCGTGCTTGGCGCGGAAGTGATCGGTGATGGCCAAGAACCCGTAGCCGGCCTTCCCGTAGAGACGCCCGGTCTCCTCGGGTGACAGCGCCCCGTCCGAGCGGTCGGAGTGGGTATGCAGATTGCCTCGATAGAAACGGCCGGGCTGCTTGAACGGCAAGTCGGTCACGAGTGTCTCCATCGGTCGTATGTCCCCGATACGCGCGGATCTCTCCTCCGCGTGTTCTCCGGCCGAGCGGCTGAAGCGCTCCCAGGCGGTCTGGCGGCTGATGCCGAGAGCCTTGCCGATCGACTCCCAGGAAGCTCCCTAGGCGCGGGCCTCGGCGACCGGCGCGCGGCGGACGCCGGCCACAGCGTCCTCGAGGTCATCGATGGCGTCCAGTTCCGCCACGACGCTGCCGACCTCGAACTCCACCTGGTCGCCTGGGCGGACGTGCACGCGCGTGCCGTCGTCGGGCTCGTCGCGCCGCAGCGTCCTGGCGAACACTCGGCCTGGTTCGCGGCGGACGGGCACGATCCGCGTTCCGAATAGGAGGTCGTCGGTGCGCCCGACGTCTGGGGTGGTGTGATGGCCGACGTGGGAGAGCGCCGTCATCATGACGACGTCGTCGCCAGGGTGGACAGGGACGCGCGGCGGGTCGCCATCCCCGGGGTCGGCCTGGCGGACGAAACCGCGGCTGCCCTCCCGGCTCTCTAGACGGAAGTTACCCCGGGCTGCGAGGCCGGATTGCCTAGCTGACCAGCGGGTTTCCGTGTCTGCGCGCTTCAGGATGTAGACAGAAAGTCGTCTGGGCTCCGGGGCCGCGCGACCGAGTTTCAGCAGCGTCATTCCTGGTACGCGGTGGCCAGCTCGGGCGGCTGGTCGTAGAAGCCGTCGAAGTCCCACCGCCAGCGGTACGCGCGTGCGGTGCCCAGCCGCGACGACGGACGGGTCAGCCACGCCAGCGTCTCGGTCTGGCGTGCGCTGAGCCGCTCGGGGGCGTTTGAGCCACACGTACTTGCTGCCGGCCAGCTCGGGGCGGTGGCGGCGCTCGCCGCGGCGGACCTCGTCCACCGCGCTGTTCAGCGCTTGGATGACGTGGTAGCGGTCGAAGGTGACCTCGGCGGCGGGCAGGCGCTGGGCGATCCCAGAGATCAACGCCGGGCTCATGTCACAGCACACCGACGCGACCTGCGCGGCGTCGCCGCCGTGGCCGGCCAGGTCGGCGGCGAACCGCTCCACGGTGGCGCCGTCACGGCCCTCGGTGGCAAACAGCACCGCGCGGGTGTCCAGGTCCATGAACAGCGACACGTAGTCCTGCCCGCGCCGCGCGGAGGTCTCATCCATCCCCACCCTGGTCACCGAGGACAAGTCCAGCCCGGCGCGGGCGGCGGCGACGTAGCGCTCCAGCACCCGCCAGATACCGGTGTCGTGCTCACCCACCATCCGCGCGATCGCCGCGACCGGCATATGCGGGGAGAACTCCACGCCGCATGAAACAACCCCAGCCGGTCCTCCACACACGCCCCCAGTCCGTCCGCATCATCGGACCGCGACCGTAGAAGCACCACCCCGCAACCCCGTGGAACCCCGCCTACCCACTCAGATCAGCGAGGAGCCGAAAAGGGCCTCCTGCGCGACGGCCTCGGGGTCCACCCCGCCCTGCCCCACCGTCACCGCCACGCGCACGACCACGCGCTCGTGACGGCGGACCAGCGCGGTGTAGGCGCGCACGTCGCCGCCGCGGGCTCGCCGCACGAGTGCGTCGTCGGGCTCGTCATCCTCCAGGGCTCGCCCCTTGTCGTGTCAGCCCGGCTGTCAGCCCGGCAGCGCGGCCGGTCGCCGCCGCCCTCGTCCCGCCGCCCACACCGCCGCCAGGATCGCCCCGCCCAGCCCCGCCAGCACCAGCGACCCGGGGGTGGTCGCGGGGAATACGGGCTCGCGCAGCCCCAGGTCGAACAGGAGGGCGGACAGGCTCGCCGCCGCCCGCGAACCAGCCGCCCGAGGTGCGCTGGCCGTCGAAGAACGGCTGCCCGGGCGCGACGTAGCTGAGCGGACCGGCCCGGCGTAGGGGTAGAGGTCCTGGCGCACGGTGTCGTCGACGCCGGTCGGGCCCGACAGGGTCCAGGACACGATGTAGCGCGGCCCGAGCTCACCCTCGGGCTCGTCCATGGCCGTCAGACCGGCCTGGGGGCCCCACACGCCCTCGGAGAAGCCCGCGTGCTGCATGAAACCACCGAGCTGTCCCGGCCCGCCCAGATCGCCCCTGCCGTCGACCCGCAGCGGCGCGGACAGCCCGGGCCCGCTGATCGACGCCGCACTCGGCCCCTTGGCCAGGGCGGTGGCGGGCGTGACCAGGATCGCTGCGGCGGCGAGCACCACCACGAGCAGCCGACGCATCGCTCACCCCTCACTGTCGTCCGTCGGCTGGTCCTACACCGCCCGCAGCGATTCGGTTCCCGCCGCCGTCGCTAGAACAGGCGCAGATCGCCGTGGTCCAGGCCGCGCAGCGC